>Ga0209656_10003570_pt1 | contig 10065 bp, 9 predicted proteins | sample BogFormECP12_OM2_FD_188239 | JGI IMG/M metagenome (GOLD analysis project Ga0209656, IMG submission 188239) | Bog forest soil microbial communities from Calvert Island, British Columbia, Canada - ECP12_OM2 (SPAdes) (version 2) | ecosystem: Environmental > Aquatic > Freshwater > Wetlands > Bog ... | reverse complement strand
ATACTGGATGTCGACGTTGTATCGCTGTCGTGTCCGAGCGAACGGGAATTCCGCGTCAATAAACTCGATGATCTGACTTGGTACAACTCTAGGCATCGCGCAACCCGTCTAACCGCACCTCCGATATCGCCCTTTTGATGGCGGCTGATTCCCGATCCGCCTTAAGCGGAGAGAGCTTCGATTTCATCATCCGGTTCGCCGGTTCTCTCTTCCCGACGTGAAAAAATCTCAGGCAGATGCAGCCAGCGTTGCGCCTCCTGCTTTGATATGGCGGCGGCCTGCTCCACGAACTTGATGGCTTCCTGCATCGTTACGTCGTGCCGGTGCAAATTGGTCATATGCTTAACGACGAAAAGCACAAGCGCGGGAAGAGCAACGGCGACCCCAGACACCAGCACGTCAAGGGCGCTGCCAAACCAGTATGCGACGCCTACAATGGCAGCAGGACCTGCAAATAGAGGGGCTTCTAAAACGCGTGGCGGATTGCAACGCTGAGCACGCAAGCGGTCGGCGAAGCGCTCATCGAGCAGGCGTCGCATTTCCCACCGGTCCCACAACTCGGAGCGATAACTGCTCAGTTTCGCCATGATCTGCCTGCGGAGCTCCCGGTCAGGCAACTTGAACACCAGCTCGCGGACGCGTCTGCGGTAATAGTCCTCGTCCCTCCACCTGTCGGCGTCATCCCCGAACATATCATCTGGTCCATCTCTGATGCCGGCGCGCTGTAGCAGCGCATCCAGTTCGGCCCGAGCTTCCCGCACTTTTACGAGAGGCTCTGCATCCTCTTGTCGCTGCTGGTCCAGAAACTCGTCCCGGATGTCTTGCAGGGATTTCATTCGCGCTTCTGTCCTTTGTCCGCCATAACCGATATTTGGTGATCGTTGCGACGTTGGCGAACGGCCGGTCAAATGGATCCCGTCGCGCTCCGAGGCGTCGCTCGGCGACAGTCAGGGGCGCGATCAGCAGGTCACGGCCGAATTGGCGCTCGACGCCTACGGCAGGTTTCTGGCCTTGCGCTGGACCGGCTCGCACAATGTCGGCGCCTATATCGAAGGTGCCGGCGCGATCCCAATCCTGTTTTCGCTGAAGCTCGCCTCGCCCGTCTACGACATCCCGGCGGTGGCGGTGACGAGCAGCCTCGTCTTCACCAATACGGCGCCGACCGTGCCCTATCGCGGCGCCGACCGGCCCGAGGCCGTCTACATCATGGAGCGGCTGGTCGACCAGGCGGCGCGCGAGACGCGCATCGATCCGGCCGAGCTGCGCAAAAGGAACCTGATCCGGCCGATGCCTATCCTTATGAGACGCGCACCGGCTGGGTCTATGACACCGGCAACTACGCCGCGGCACTGGCGAAGTGCCAGGCCTTGGCGGATTGGGCCGGCTATGCCGCGAGGCGTGCCCGCAGCGAAGCCGCCGGCAAACACCGCGGCCGCAGCATCACCTATTATGTCGACAATACCGGCGTCTTCAACGAGCGCATGGAATTGCGCTTCGACCCCAGCGGCGAAGTGACGATCGTCGCCGGCACCTTGTCGCACGGGCAGGGGCACGAGACGAGCTATGCGCAGATGGTCGCCGACTGGCGCGGCGTGCCCGAGGACAAGATCCATCTCAAACAGGCCGACACCGACGAGGTCGCGATCGGCCGCGGCACCTACGCCTCGCGCAGCATGATGATTGGCGTCAGCGCATTGCGCGCCGCGGCCGACGAGGTCATCGAGCGCGGCAAGCGCTTTGCGGCGCATTTCATGGAGGCCGATGCCGCCGACATCGCCTTTGCCGACGGCGACTTCACGATCGCCGGCACCGACCGGTCGATGCCGATTGGCCAAGTAGCACAGATGTCGTTCATCCCGGTGGGCCTGCCCTCCGAGCTCGGCGTCGGCTTGCAGGGTGCGGGCGCCTTCTCCTCTGATGTGCCGAGCTTCCCCAATGGCTGCCACATCTGCGAGCTCGAGATCGACCCGGAGACGGGCGGCGTCGAGCTCGACCGCTATACGGTCGTCGACGACATCGGCACTGTCATCAACCCGCTATTGGCCAAGGGTCAGATCCAAGGCGGCGTCGCACAAGGCGCGGCGCAAGCGTTGCTGGAGGACATCGTCTACGACCGCGACAGCGGCCAGCTCCTGACCGGCTCGCTGATGGATTACGGCATCCCGCGCGCCGACACGATGCCGCCGGTCGCAGTCGATTTCAGCCCCGTCCCGAGCACGACGAACCCACTCGGCGCCAAAGGTGTCGGCGAAGGCGGCACCGTCGCCAGCACGCCGACCGTGATGAACGCAATCCTTGACGCGCTCACGCCGCTCGGCGTGACCGACGTGCCGATGCCCGCCACTCCCGAGCGCATTTGGCGTGCGCTCAGGGGGCATCCAAGGCGCTGACGCCCATCCCGCCAGCAGCGGCACTGCCCATAATACCGCCGCGCGAGGCCGCCAGGGCCAGCCCATCGATGTCCGCGATGTGCCAAACGCGGAATCGCTTCACGGCGAGCCGGTTCACGCAGTCCGATGAGAGACCCTATCAGGTATAGCTGCGACGCCGCTCAACGGATTGAACATAGAGCGAAGTTCTTGAGCCAAGAGCTCGGGTTGTTCCATTGCAGCAAAATGACCACCGCGCGGCATTTCGGTCCAGCGCCGAACGTTGAAGAAGCGTTCTGCCCATTCCCGCGGCGGGGCCCCTAAATCTTTCGGAAAGAGCGCGAATCCTGCCGGAACCCCAGTCGATCCCAACCAGGTCTTTACGGCCTCCGAAATCCAACGAAGTGGGCCGGCGTTCGCCAAGTCGTAATAAGGGAAAAAGGAGCTATCGATGGTTTGGGTGACCCAATAGATCATGATGTTGTTGAGCATTTCGTCTCTTGAAAAACATCTTTCCAAATCCCCGTCACAATCGCTCCAGCCTCTGAACTTTGCCACGATCCAGGCCGCGAGGCCGGCCGGCGAATCATTCAGACCGCAAGCCAACGTTTGGGGTCTGGTTGACTGGATGAGCGCGTAGGAGCCTTCCTTCTGCGGAAATTCCTCCATCTTCTTCAGATAGACTGCTTCCGCACGCGAGAGATCGTTCGGCTCCTGAAACATATGAAAAAATGGCACGTCGGTCAGGTGAATGCCGACAAGAGATTCGGAATGGCTGCGAGCCATGTGCTCCGCCACCGTGCTTCCCCAATCGCCACCGTGCACAGCGAAGCGCGGATAACCCAATTCTTCGACCATCAATTTGCGCAACAGATCGCCAAAGGAGAAGGTCAATCCTCTCTGCTTCGGCCTGTCCGAAAAACCGAAACCCGGCAGGCTGGGTAAGATAACGTCAAATGACGGCTGAAGGTCCGCCCCATGCTCCGCGGGATTGGTGAGCATGGGAATGATTTTTAGAAAGCGCGCGAACGAATCGGGCCAGCCGTGCACGAGCAGCAGCGGAATCGGATTGTCGCCTTTGCCTTTTACATGAGTGAAATGGAGTCCAACGCCATCCACTTCAGCGCGGAATTGTTTGAATTTATTGATATAGTTCTCTTGCTTTCGCCAATCGAAGTTCTTCCGCCAGTAGTCGCAAAGCTGTTTAAGAAAGCTTGGGCTCCGCCTCGACTGCTTCGTTGATCAGTCTCTGTCGGCAATTTGGTGGGCTTGACCAATTTGCGTTTGCATAGGTAACGTTAACCTGAATAAAGCGTTCCGGGGCGCGATGCCCGAGATGGGTCGTGGGCGGCGGTTCGGCACGACGCACCCGTACTTCAGCACTGCCTCAGTAAGGAGACCCTCTGCCGGAGCGACTGTAGGCCTCTTGAGTGCCAGCAGAGGACATCCAGAATACCAGCTATCGGCGGTTTTCCCAACGAGGATCCCGAAGCGGCACCGTTTCGGACAACAAGGAGCGCTGTGCACTGAACTTCGCAGCAGCCATCACGTCTGACGAAGCGATACGAGGACATGTGCCGGAGACGCGTTGCCATCCAAGTGCAATAGTTTCTTCACTTTACTGTAACAAGGGACAGCTAGGCTTTTATTGCGATCTTGAGACATGACTGCGGTGGGGTTTGGTGACGGATGCAGCTGGGAAGGAATTGCCCGCAGAACTCGACAGGGTCAGCTTACGGAAGGCGTACGCGCGCTGGGCGCCCGTCTACGATCTGGTCTTTGGCGCCGTGTTCGAGCGCGGGCGTCGGGCGGCGATTGCCGCAGCCGAGCGGGTCGGAGGCCGGATTCTCGAAGTCGGTGTCGGCACGGGCATCTCGCTCCCCGGCTATTCCTCCCGGAATCGCATAACCGGGATTGATCTTTCGGAGGAGATGCTCCGCAAAGCGCAGCGACGGGTGGCGGACCTGTCCCTCACGAACGTCGACAAGCTGGAGGTGATGGATGCCGAGCATCTGTCATTCGCCGACGCTTCGTTCGATGTCGTCGTGGCGAACCACGTGATTTCGACCGTGCCAAACCCGGAGGCCGCGCTCGACGAGTGTGCGCGAATGCTCAGACCCGGCGGCGAGATGATCCTCCTCAGCCGCATCGGTGCGGACGCCGGCTTGCGGCACCTGGTCGAACGATTGTTGCAACCGCTCGTTTGTCGGCTCGGATGGCGGGCTGAGTTTCGTTGGGACCGATTCGCTCGCTGGACCGAACGCCGAACCGATGTGCGCCTGATCGAGCGCCGGCCGATGCCGCCGTTTGGTCATTTCTCGCTCCTGAGATTTGTGAAATTCGAACAAGGGGCGGGAGCGTGAGCACCGAAGATTGGCCGATTCGCGGCTGCCTGTGCCAATACTCGTCAAAGGGGGATGTCCGGATGTGTGGTTTTATGCAGACGCTGAAAGTTCAGCGCTGGGACGATCACCGTTACTATCACCATAGTCTAATTAACCAATCGCTTCATTTGTTGAGCGCGACCAGCTTCGTTCTCATGTATTTCTTGCTGTTCTGGGATCCGGCGATAGCGGCAATGACCGGATGGATGGTGTCGATGACCAGCCGCCAGATCGGTCATTTCTTCTTCGAGCCGAAGGGTTACGACGCGGTAAACGACGTCACTCACCAATACAAAGAAGAGGTCAAGGTCGGCTACAATCTCCGCCGCAAGGTCGTATTGCTCTCGATTTGGGCATTGTCTCCGCTGCCGCTATACTTCAAGCCGACGTTATTCGGAATGATCAGCCCGTGGGAAAGCACCCTCGGGTTTGCCCATCAGATCGGGATGTGCTGGCTGTTTATCGGAGTCGCCGGGGTGATTCTGCGATCCATTCAGCTGTTCTTTATCAGGGACCTACAGACAGGATTGGTTTGGGGGGTCAAAATCATCACTGACCCGTTCCACGACATCAAACTTTATTACAAGGCGCCGTACTATCTGTTGCGCGGCGATATCGAGGACGGGGTGGCGCTGGGGCACAGCCACTGAGGGCCGGGGGCGCGTCGTTCAGCCTCGCGCCGGCCGAGCCCTCTGCGGCGACAACCGATGAGCGATCATCTCGTGCAAAATCCGGCGCTTGATCGTGCGGTTGCTGGCGAGCGGGTCCTCCCACCACCAGCCGCCCCGCTGCATTGCTTCGGCGGCGGCGACGAAGCGGTCGGCGACAGCCTGGTAATCGGCTTCCGTATAATTCAGGCTGAAGATGAGCCTGCCGGTACCGATCCAGCTCAGCGCCAGGCCTTCTGCCCGAAGATAGTACTGGAACATCCAGTTGTAGGCCGAAGGCCGCGTGTAGCAGATCGTCCAAATCGAAGACAGGTTTGCCACCTGCACCGGCAGCCCGGCGTCGCGCAGCCGCCGATTGAGCACCGCGGCGCGGCGATCCCAAATTTCGTCGAGGTCGCGGTAGAGCGCAGCGATCGCCGGCTCTTCGAGTCGCCGCAGGAATTCGTTCATCGCTGCCATGACGTAGGGATGCGAATTGAAGGTGCCGCGCGCAAAGCAGATATCGGCCGGCCGATCGTCGCGGAAACGTTTCATCAAATGCTTGCGCCCGCACACGGCGCCGATCGGCAGACCGCCGCCGAGAGTCTTGCCGTAGGTAACGAGGTCGGCCCGCACCCCGAAATAATCCTGCGCGCCGCCGGGCGCGAGGCGGAAGCCGACGAACACTTCATCGAAGATCAACACGATGCCGCGCTCGGTGCAGACCGCGCGGAGCTGCTTCAGCCAATCGGCATAGGCCGCGCGATCGAGAAGGGCCTGCCTGGTGCTGTCGACCAATGTCGAATCGGCCGGTGCGGCGCTGTTCGGGTGCATGATCTGCACCGGGTTGACGAGAACGCAGGCGATGTCGCGTCGGCTGCGCAGCACGCGCAGCGAGGCCTCGGACATGTCCTTCAGCGTGTATGTCTCGTGCGCCGCTACCGGATTGCCGATGCCCGGTTGCACATCGCCCCACCAGCCGTGATAGGCGCCGCAAAAACGCACCAGGTGGGAGCGCCGCGTATGGTAGCGCGCGAGCCTGACCGCCTGCATGACGGCCTCCGTTCCGGACATGTGAAACGAAACTTCGTCCATGCCCGACAGGCGCACGAGGCGCGCGGCATTGTCGGCGACCAGCGGATGATAGGGGCCCAATACCGGGCCGAGCGCATGCACGCGCTCGATGCCGCGATCGATGCACTCCTTGTAGAAATCGTAGCCGAACAGATTGACGCCGTAAGAGCCGGTAAGATCGTAGAACGAATTTCCGTCGAGGTCGGTCGTCCTGACCCCGCACGACGATTGGAGAAACGCGCCGACCGGCAAATGGCTGCGTACGTGGCGGCTGAACTGAAACGGGACGCGATAGGATTCGGTGAATTGCAAATCCGAGATCAGGCCCGTCGCCTCGGCCGTCAGCTGCAATGTGGCGGCAAATCGTTCGCGATAGAGATCCGCCAGCCGCGAGAAATCGGCCTGCCGGTGCGCAACAACAGTATCCGGCGCTGCGTCGGCCTTGAAGATCTGCGCTTCGTCGTACTCATAGAACGGGACCAACGACGCCACGAGCCGCGCGATGCGGGAGTGACCGCCGAGCGATCTGTGCTTTGCTCTCGACAGCTCCAGCCGCGCCTTCAGGCCGACCGCCGACGCCGCCAAACCCATGGCCCCGAGGCCGTAAGCGGCGGCGGTGGTGATTGCCGCCTCCATGAGCGCAGTCATTACCCGATGATTTTTACATGAATATGACGACGCGAGCAGCATCCGCCAAAACCCTGCTGCGGGAGGACATCACTTTTCTGCTGACGAACCGCATCCCGCATCAGCTGGCGAATCGGCTTTTCGGCTGGTTCAGCCAGATCGAGGCGCCGTTGCTGGCGCGAGCCTCGATCGCGATCTGGCGGCTTTTCGCCGATCTCGATCTGAGCGAAGCGCGAACGCAGCGCTTCCCGAGCTTGCACGCGTGCTTCACGCGAGAGCTGAAACCCGGCGCGCGTCCGGTCGACCGCGACCCGCACAATTTGACCAGTCCCTGTGATGCGATCGTCGGCGGCTGCGGACGGATCGACCGCAACGAGCTAATCCAGGCCAAGGGATTTCCCTACACATTGCAGGATTTGCTGATCGACCCGCAGCTCGTCCAACTCTATCGCGATGGTCAATACGTCACGTTGCGGCTGACGCCCAGCATGTACCATCGCTTCCATGCGCCTTACGACTGCACAGTCGACAAGGTCACGTACATTTCCGGCGATACGTGGAACGTCAATCCGATCGCGCTCAATCGCATTGCCAAATTGTTCTGCAAGAATGAGCGCGCAGTCATTTGCACGATGCTTCGTCCATCCGGTGTGGTGGTCACATTGGTCCCGGTTGCCGCGATCCTCGTCGCCAGCATCCGCCTGCATTTTCTGGACGTCTTGTTGAACATGCAGTACCGCGGGGACACCGAAATTCCCTGCCGGGCCACCCTCACCAAAGGGCAAGAAATGGGATGGTTCCAACACGGGTCGACCATCATCATGTTTGCACCGAAAGCCGTCACCCTTTGCGGCTCGGTACGAGAGGGTGCGGTCATTCGCATGGGACAGCCGCTGATGCGATTGCCGTCGTGAGTGGTACTATGTGATGCGAATACTGATCGCTACCGACGCATGGTCGCCACAGGTCAACGGGGTCGTCCGGAGCCTGCAGTCTCTCGCCGCCGATGCTCGAAAGCTGGGTGCCGAGATCGAGTTTCTGACCCCGGAAGGCTTTCGGACCTTTCCGCTGCCGACCTACCCGAGCATTCGCTGTGGCATCCCGACCTGGCGAGAAATTGCGCGGCGGATTGAGACTGCAGCGCCCGATTGCCTGCATATCGCCACCGAGGGACCGATCGGGCAAATCGTGCGGCGCTATTGCCTCGCGCGAAAATTATCCTTCACGACCAGCTACATGACCCGATTTCCGGAGTACGTTTCGGCGCGTCTGCCAGTTCCGCTCTCATGGAGCTATGCGCTATTGCGCCGCTTTCATGCGGCAGCGGCGGTGACGATGGTGTCCACCCGCTCTTTGATCGAAGAGCTCGGCAATCGCGGCTTTGCGCACCTGGCGATGTGGACGCGCGGCGTCGACACCGACCTCTTCAGCCCCGAGCGCGCCGCGGCAATCGATCTGCCCCGCCCGGTTTTCGTCAGCGTCGGCCGCCTCGCAGTAGAAAAGAACCTGGTGGCATTCCTGGCGCTCGACCTGCCGGGCTCGAAGGTCGTCATTGGCGAGGGGCCTCAGGCGGGCGAGCTGCAGCGCCGTTTTCCGGACGCCCACTTTCTCGGTCAGCTGGAAGGGGAAACCTTGGCCGCTCATCTTGCGGCGGCGGACGCATTCGTGTTCCCGAGCCGAACCGACACATTCGGCGTCGTTCAACTCGAAGCGCTGGCCTGCGGCGTTCCGGTTGCCGCGTACCCCGTCCCGGGACCACAGGATGTGATCGGCAACAATCCGGTCGGCGTGCTCGACGAAGATCTCAAATCTGCCTGCCTCAAGGCCCTGACGATTTCGGGCGCGGCCTGCCGTGCGTTTGCGCTTACCCAATCCTGGGAACGAAGCGCGTCGCAGTTCATCTCGCATTGTCGGCCATGCCGGCGCTTGGCGACGGCATGAACATAGCGCGCGAGACAACAGGCTTCTACAACCCCCGGCCGGCCTCTCGAGAAGACATTCCACCGTGAGGTCAGCGCTGCTTCGGTATCGTGCCAGGAGCCGAGATCCCGCGCGGTCGCACATCGGTCAGCTACTGATCCACGGCGGAAAATTCAACCCGAAGCAGTCCGCGTCGCTGCGACCTATTTGACGATCTCGCGGGCCCGCTCCTCTACATCGGGACGATCGGGATGGAGGGCGCCTTCGAGGCCATGGGCTCGGGCACCGTGGATCTCAACTGGGCGAAGGAACACCACAGCCTTTGGCTCGCGGAGGGTCTCGGCACGATTCCCGATACCAAGTCCTATACCCTCGAGCAGCCGGCGGGCCGCGATTGGCGCCATTTCCACGAGGTGACGTTGCGCTGGATCGGCGGTATCGCGATACTCGGAATGCTGGCGCTTGTGGTCATCTTCTACCTAGCGCGAGGTATGGTCCGCATCGAGAGCGGACGGTCGGGACGCAGCATCGTCCGCTTCAATGCGTTCGAGCGGTTCGTGCATTGGATGACGGCGGTCTGCTTCATCGTGCTCGCGCTCTCCGGGCTCAACATCACCTTCGGCCGACCACTGCTGCTGCCGTTGATGAGGCCGGAATCCTTCACAGCCCTTTCGGAATGGGCGAAATACGCGCACAACTTTCTGAGCTTCCCGTTCACCCTCGGCGTCGTGCTGATATTTCTGATGCGGCTCGGCGGCAACATCCCGACGCGGGTGGATGTCGAGTGGATAAAGCGCGGCGGCGGCATGATCGGGCATGATCATCCGCCGGCATACCGGTTCAATGCAGGCCAAAAGCTCATCTACTGGATCGTTCGCTGACCGCGTCTTTTGTTGGATCGACCGACTGTGCCTGCGTCGCGGCCGGGTATCCGATCGATGCGATCGCCAGGAACACAAAGGCGAGGGCGATGCGAAGCGGCGCTGCGCGATCCTGCATGGCCTTCCCTCCGGACTTCATCCTTTTTCCGTCGTTATGAGCCGA
>Ga0209656_10003567_pt1 | contig 10073 bp, 6 predicted proteins | sample BogFormECP12_OM2_FD_188239 | JGI IMG/M metagenome (GOLD analysis project Ga0209656, IMG submission 188239) | Bog forest soil microbial communities from Calvert Island, British Columbia, Canada - ECP12_OM2 (SPAdes) (version 2) | ecosystem: Environmental > Aquatic > Freshwater > Wetlands > Bog ... | reverse complement strand
CACGAAGACGTTCGACGTAGGATTCGTCAAAAGATTGGAGTTGCACGAACAGGCCCCGCCTGAAATTGGAAGGTAGTGTAGCACTCATACGAAAGAAGTTGGAATCGTTCGGGCAGGGTGTAACGAATTGGACATGCCCAGCACTATTGGCAGAGGGAAGACGATGAGCCCCAGCCATGCAACTCGAGGCCGCGCCCGGACGCACATTGCGCCGCTTGCAATGCGGAAACATAGGTCTGGACTGGACCGGCCCGGGGTGTTCCAGTGCACGATCCTGAGAGCGTTCGAGTTGCGGAAGGGATATCGCGACGTGTTTCTGCTGAAGGAAGTTCAGGGATACACGCTGGCAGAGATCGCGGCCATTCTTGGAATCAGCATCGACACGGCCTTGGCCCGCCTGAAAAGCGCGCACCGTGAAATCGGTCACCGGGATGATTCCGACGCCATGGAGTTGAGGAAGTGACCACTCTGGCGAATTCGCTTATGCGAATCTGGTCCGCGAAAAACCGGGTCCCCCATCTAACCGGGTGGGGGACTACCGGTTCCCGAACTACCTGGATGCATGAACAGGCTCTCGGGTTCCTCGAAGTCGTCCAAAGAAACCTGCCCGCCGCGATCATCCTGGCCTTGAACATCCTTCGTTAGGTCGTTCGTCCCTTTCTCCAGTACCTCTCATTTCCGAGCCCTTTAGGCCTCGGACCCGAATTCCAAGGTTTTCCGATTGAGATGGGATCATGGGCGAACTCTTGATGCCATCGGCGGGAATGCCCATCCCTCGAAAACCGCGGCGGATGGGGCAGCTTCGGTCGTGGTGGCGACAGACGATTCCAAATGGCGCCGGGGCCTAAAGGCCGGTTCTGGGGTTCGCCACGCGGCCCTCGAAGGGCCGCTCTTCCACGGGATGGTCAACGGCATGACTGTGTAGAGGAGATTCTCCGGGATCGAGAGATGCTTCAAGAAGAGGCGAGACGAGAACAGAAGAGGAGAAACGAAGAATTGCCGTTTAAAGACCCGAAGATCGCCGGAACCGGTTCCCCGTCCGGTTCCGGCGATCTGAAGGTACCCAAGTCTTCCCCCCGGTTGCCAAGGGCCTTCCAAGTCGGGACTTTTGTGGACATATCAGGTCGCAGTTTGCGGCCTTTTCCACTCATTCAAGTAGTGCAGGAAGCGAGTGCTTCGTTTCAAAAGGATTTTGGAAAATTATTGAGGCTTGTGCGGAGTGGGTGCCTGGGCGTCTGAAACGCTTCGCAGTTTTGATTCACTACTGGACGGACGCAAACCGAATGATCCACCTCTGGGTCGGAACCTGATGTGATGGGCGACGCGATGGAGGATCAAGTCGGAGCATCCGCAAGCATAGAAGCTTGACGGCCCGTTTTTCGAAAGCACTTTTGGGTTTGCGACACGAAGCAATCGCCGTACCCCCGTTCCTCAACGGCTTGATTTGAGTCCACTGCCCGCCTTGTGCCAGGAGTCTTCATGTCCTGGCCGCAGTCGTAGCTATCCCCAATCAAACCTAAATCTACCTTGGAGGGTACGATGAAATTGCCTGTCTGTGACCGCAATACAACCTGGTTGTCCGCTTCGCGAACGACTGTTGCCGCCCTGGCTGTGCTGGTGGGCAGCGTTGCCGGAGCCTTCGCCCAGGCCCCGCTTTCGAGCGCGGGCCAAAGCACTCGCCAAACCCCGCCGAGCGTGCTCGCGGGCACGGCGAAGTTGGTCGAGCATTACAACCCTAACCAAAAACTGAGGCTGGCTTTTGCCTTGAAGCCTCAGCATCTTGATGAGGAGAGGCAACTGGCTGCGCAGTTGCACGATAAGAAGTCGGCCCAGTTCCACAAATTTCTGACCGCGGACCAGTGGAAAGCCCGCTTTGCACCGTCGGTGCAGGATGAGCAGGCTGCGGTCGACTGGGCGCGGAGCCAGGGTTTGACCATCACGCATCGCTATCCCAATCGTCTGCTGGTGGATGTTGAGGGGACGGCAGGGACAATCGAGAAAGCGCTCGGCATCACCATCAACAACTATGCGATCGGCACCAAGACATTCTTCTCGAATGACCGCGAGCCGATGCTTCCGGCGAATTTAGCTTCGACGGTTTGGGCGGTACAAGGGCTGAACAATTTGGAGCAGGAACGCCCGGTCTCGAAACGCCTGCAAGCGCCGGCGCGCCCGGATTATGTACCCGGACCACCGGTGGCCACGGGTCCAACCAATCACGCCGATGCTGATGTTTCCAAGCTTCCTGCCGGACTGCGGAAGGCGAAAGGCCTGAAGAGCCCGGTGCAAACCGCCAAAGTTTCTCAAATGACAGGCGGCGCGTACGATCCGACCGATATTTACAGCTCCGAGGCATACGATTACAGCGCGCTCTACGCCCAGGGACACTGCTGCAACCCGCTGGCGAATCCGGGGCAGACACCGCCGGAAACGTCGATTGCGATCGCGACCTTCGACAGCACGGATCTGGCCGACATTGCAGGATTCCACACTCAGTATCCTTACCTGGCCTACAACGTTCAGCTCTTCAACATCGACGGGACGCCTTCGCCGGTGGGAGAAGGGACGATGGACATTGAGTGGTCTACGGCGATGTCGAACAGCTTCGGCAGCTACGTGGACACCGCCAAGGTATACGCCTACCAGGGTGCCAACTATAACAACGTGACGATTACGGATGTGTATAACAACATGCTGTCCGACGGCTACGCTCGCATTTTCAGCACCAGTTGGGCATGCGCCGAACAGATGACCGTTCCGGGGGCTGGAGATTGTTACGCGGCTACGATGGACGCCCGCGATTCCATCCTTCTGGGCATGGTGATCCAGGGCTGGACGCTGGTGGCGGCGTCGGGCGATGAAGGCGCCAGCGCGACCTGGTGCGGTTCAGCCGATGGCGTGTTCTTCCCGGCATCGGATCCCAACGTAGTGGCTGCGGGCGGTACGACGCTGTTGCTTGCTTCTGGTCCGGTGTTCGAATCTGAAACGGCGTGGAGCGGTGGTCCCGACGGTTGCGGATCGAACGACGGCGGGAGCACGGGCGGCTTCAGCAACTATTGGGGCACTCCGTCTTATCAGTCGGCGCTGGGCTTCGGGAGCCGCGCGGTTCCTGATATCGCACTCAATGCAGACTGGTACAACTCTCCGCAGAACTACTACGACGGAGGGGTCCTTTCCGGTAATGGCGGCACCAGCATTGTGGCACCGGAAATGGCCGGTTTTTTTGCTCAAGAGAATGCCTACCTGCTGAGCCTGGGCAGCATCTGCGGCGCCGGATCGAGTCCGTGCGCTCCGATGGGAAACGTAAACTACTACATCTACCGGGATGGCCTCTATGGCGCCCCGCACTACCCGTTTTATGACATCACGTCGGGATGCAACAACAACGATGTAACCGCGTTTTACGGACTGGGCTACTACTGCGCGGGGACCGGCTACGACGAAGTCACCGGTTGGGGCTCGGCCAATATGCTGCAACTGGCGTGGGGGATCAACTGGTACAGTTCACCCGCCATTGGTTCGCCATCGGTCAACTTCACCGGACCGGCGATCAACACCTGGTACAACAGCGAGCAGGTCGTGAGCTGGACTGTGACCGACAACGGCGGAGGTTACCCACCAACCGGCGTGGCTGGCTTCACCCAAGGCTGGGACTTGATTCCGAGCGACGTTTACAGCGAGCCGACTCCGGGAGTGGGAAACTCTTTCTACAGCGGTCCGCAGTTCCCGAACGCTACCAGCGGATGGCTGGACTTCGTCGACTACAACGTGAGCCAGGGCTGCCACACCGTCCACGTGCAGGCCTGGAACAACATGGGTTCCACGGCGGGCGATATGACGTACGGCCCGGTGTGCTATGACACGATTGCTCCAGTCACAGCGGCTAGTGTGAGCGGAACTTTGAGTGGCGGCATCTACATCTCGCCCGTTACCGTTACGCTTTCCGCGAGTGACAGCGGCAGCGGTGTGGCCGCTACTTACTACCAAGTGGATGGCGGAGCGACGTTGACCTACGCAGGTCCTTTTGCAGTATCGACAACGGGCACGCATAACGTTGTCTTCTACAGCAAGGACATCGCGGGCAACGTGGAGAGCAATAAAAGCACTTCCTTCACGATCAAGTCGCCCACTTCCACGTCGGTGTTCTCTTCGTCGAATCCGTCTACCTATGGAACTCTGGTGACCTTCACGGCCACGGTGATCCAGTCTTTTGGTAGCACGGCGCTGGGTACGGTGACGTTCAAGAACGGCGCAACCACACTGGGTGCAGTTGCGCTCAGCGGCGGCAAGGCTGCGTTTGCTACGTCGGCCCTTGCGGCGGGAGCTCATTCCATTACCGCGGCATACAGCGGTAGCGGCAACGATGTAGCCAGCACTTCGGCTGCACTCGCGCACACCGTAAACAAGGCTGCAACCTCGGCATTGGTCGCGTCTTCGGTGAATCCGTCTTCGTTCGGACAGTCCGTCACGTTCAAGGCGACGGTAAAGTCCAGCACGACGGGCACGCCTGCCGGAACGGTAACGTTCAAGGATGGCGCAACCAATCTGAGCACCGTAACGTTAGTCGGCGGAGTCGCGACGTTCAACACCGGTGCGCTGAGCGTGGGCAGCCACTCCATCACGGTTGCCTATGCCGGGAACGGAAACTTCCTGACCAGCACTTCAGCGAAGTTGACGCAGACGGTGAAGAAGGCGAACACGACCACGAAGCTGGCTTCTTCGCTGAATCCATCGAAGAAGGGCCAGGCCGTGACGTTCACTGCCACCATCACGCCTGCTTTCAGTGGGGCGCCGGGCGGCACGGTGACGTTCAAGGATGGCACCACTACGCTGGGTACGGGCGCAGTGAATACCACCACCAAAAAGGCGACGTTCAAGACATCGAGCTTGTCGGCGGCGACCCATTCCATCACCGCAGTCTACGGTGGGAACGGAAGCTTCAACGGCAGCACTTCGGCCGTGGTGAAGCAAGTCGTAAACCCGTAACGGGCAGAGTGTTTGGAAGCGTTTCACTTGGCCAACTCAAGGCGGACCGCAAAGCGGTCCGCCTTTTTTTCATTGCCAGCGTGGAGTTGTGTTACGTTCCGCGGTAAACTGTTTTGTAAACCCTTCATCCGGCGGCTCATTTTCAGGAGATGCAGTGCGCCTTCCGATTAAAGATCAATCTGTGGACGTCGCTTGGAACTTCAAGCTATCCGCCACGCGACCAGTTCGGCGCAATCACGCGGAGATAAAATCCGGCCATGAGGAACTCCGATGCTGATGGGTGAGGAAACACAGCAGCATCAAAATAGGCCTTTGCTAACGATTGCGATCCCGACCTACAACCGGGCTTGGTGCCTAAAAGACCTTCTCTCCGTGCTTGCGAGTCAGCTTAAAGATGAGCCCCGTGTTGAGTTGCTTATCTCTGACAACGCTTCTCCGGACGAGACGCCGTCACTGGTACAGGACTTTGCGGCGCAGGGGCTTCGCGTTCGGTACCTGCGGAATGTTGAGAATATCGGGTCCGACGCGAATTTCCTCCAATGCTTCGAGCAGGCTCGTGGGAAGTATGTCTGGCTGTTCAGCGATGACGATCTGATCATCCCCGGTGCGCTTGCCAAGATCCTGGCTTATTGCGAGGCGGCTGAATACGACCTTATTTGGGTGAACGCGTATTCCTTTGCAGAGATCGACGAACCTCGCGCGGTGGCGGCTGGGGACGACGCGATCGCAATTACAGATCCGAGGGCGTATGCCAAGCGGGTCCACGTTTTGTTCTCGTTCATCTCGGGAAACATTATCAATAAAGACCGGGTGTTAGCAGCGAATCCGCCGTCTTTTTCCTCATTGGTCGGAACGAATCTTGTACAGCTGGGGTGGACTTACACGGCCTTGAACGGATTCGTGCGGGGACTCTACATCCGAGAGAAGCTGATTGCGGTGCGGGAGAATAATACCGGAGGCTACAAGCTGTTCCAGGTTTTCGGACCAACATTGGCGACGATCACCAAGAACTGGGTGAGGTCGGCCAGCGTGCGTGGGATTGTCATGAACGGAACGGTCCAGCGATTCTGGCCTCTGATGCTGCTCAGGTATAAGAAGTGCGCAAAAGACTTCGCTCAAGAAGCCGAGCCCCAAGCCGTGTTAACTCCTGTCTTTGGGGACAATGTTCGGTACTGGGCCTTCGCCTATCCGGTTATCGTACTGCCGTCGTCACTGGCTGCAGCCTGGGTTTTTGCTGGCCGGGTCCTGAACCGTATGGACAAAGCCGCCGGATTCCTCATGCTGAACTGTCGTGGATGATGCGGGCGGCAGTTGATCGGTCCATTGGACTTCGGGAAGATGTGCCGCCCTTTGATAGAAAGATGACATGAACTATTCAGTGCTTTGGAACCCGCGGAAATTTTACGCTGCAATTAAACGCAGAGTCGTCCAACGCAGAACCATGACTCAGGCCGTTGCAGCCGGCAAGCAGAGGTTCGGCAACGATCCGAACTTCCGTCCGGAGCTTGTTCCAGGTTATTTTGTCCCCCGTCCACTCGAGGGTGAGGACGATCTCGGCATTCTGAAGCGAATCATTGCTGCCTATAAGAAAGCGAAGATTGCCCAGAAAAGCACAGGCGAGGCATTCAACGTCAGCAACGAGTGGCTTTCAATTTATGAGCGGAACCTCGGGCCGGTGATGAATGCTCTGCTCACCGAGAATGTCGCTGAACTGCGGCGCATGTACCAGAACTTCTTCCGAGATCCCTGCAGCACCGGGCTCGCTGGGCTGCCGATCGACATTCCCAATCTCCTTTCGGGAGGAGCGATCAAACAAAAATACAGGGAGTACATCCTGTGTGATGTATTGCACCGGTACGATCTGTGGAAGAGGCGTACAGGAAACAAATATGCTGCCGCAGTTCTGTCGGCCCCGATCGTGGGGAATCCATACGGTTACACGATGGACGGAGTGTTCATCAGGGCGGGAGGGGACTATCACCATTACTATGCTCACGCGATCGCTGATCTGGCGGGTTCGAGCGAAACGCAGCTAGTGGTCGAACTTGCGGGAGGTTTTGGGGGACTTGCCTATTACTTGGTCCGGAACAACCCACAGTTGACCTATGTGGACTTCGATCTTCCCGAGGCGACGGCTCTCGCGTCTTATTACCTGATGCGGTCCTTGCCCAACGTTGCGATTCACCTCTATGGGGAGGTCGAATTGGCGGCGGAAGTTCTTGCAACGCCTGGCATCGTCATGATGCCGAGTTTCGAGATCATGAAGATGCCGTCGAAATCGGCTGCTGTCTCGTTTAATTCCTATAGTCTTGCGGAGATGTCGCCTGCGACAATCCACGTTCTGCTGGACCAGATTACGCGGATCACGAGCGGCTACTTCCTGCATGTCAACCACAATCGGAATGCTGTGCTGAGTGCAGATAAGTTCGGCGTCGAGGAGCGTGGCTTCAAGCTGATCTGCAGGGAGCTTGCCGGATGGACTCTGGGCATCAACCCGCGATCGGACGAGTATGAATATCTCTACAAGGCGTAGGAACGAGTGTTGTCAGGCCCCCAACTCCCGAATATGCGGCGAAGGGACCCCCCTCCCAACTTAAACCGAACGCGAGAATACACGGGGGCAGTGCGCGTTTCTCCAAATGAGATGCTAGGTCTGTTAGCAAACCAGAAAAGCTCCCTGAAGGGCTCTTCTTGCAGTTTGCCATGGGGAAGGGCTATTCTGCCTGCCGACAAACGAACTCTAAGGCCCAAGTTTGAGATGGCTTGTGCCCTGGGGCAGAACGAGGACACCTTTGGCAAGGGATCAAAAGGCAGGCAAAGGTTCGATGAACCGGCGCCGCTTCATTCAGAAGGCGGGCATGTTGGCCGCAGGTTCGGCTTTTGGATGCTCCCTCATCGGCTGCAATTCCGAGTTCGAGATACCTTGCCTTGGGCCAGCCCCGCCGCCGGTCGCGGTTCCGGGAATGACATATGTCTGGGCCTCGGAGATCGGGTGCGCTCTCGATTGCGACCTCAGAAACGGGCGCAATAAGCATACTGGCGGCGCTGCCACTGACGATGGGCCGCGCATCAATGCTGCGATGGCCGGAGCGAGCGCGAACAATCCAATCACGCTGATCATTGATGGAAGCGCGCTGATCTCGGGCTTGTTCCTCCCGGCCGGCGGGTATTGGAACATTGCCGGACTGGGGTGCGGCACGGGATTTTTCGTAAAGACGGGCGCGAACAATGACGCCATCCACAATGGGCCTCCCAATGCGGCGATACCGTTCGATCCGGGACCGCCAGCTCCCGCGAGGGGGATGAACGTCTCGCTCAGCAACTTCACGGTGAACGGCAATGCAGGAAACGGCTTTAACGGAAATTCGACCAGCGGATTGCGGCTGGGCAGTAGCGTGGCGTATTACTGCGGCATCAACCTGATGAATTTGAACGACATTAGCATTGAAAAAGTGGTTCTGGTGAGGAGCTCCGCGTACCACATACGGCTTTCGAACGTGGGCCATGTCGCCGTATCCGGATGCGTGATGGAGAGCCACGGTTTGGGCACGGACGGAGTGCATATCGACGGTTCGGCGAACGACGTTGCGATTTCAGGATGCGACTTCAAGACGGATGACGACTCTATCGCTCTGAACTGTCCGGAAGGTTACTCGGGCAACATTTCGCGAGTCGCAGTTAGCAACTGCACATTCAACAGCTGGTCGCTGATGCGGCTATATACGGCCAACGGCTATCCCAACAAATTTACCATCGACACGGTGAGTGTGAGCAATTGCAGCGGCAAGCTTGCGGAGGCCGCTTTTCTGATCGGCCTGATCAATGGCAGCCTTCCGAATTCGATCACCTCATTGACCATCTCGGATTGCAGGCTGGCAGCCCCGACGATCCTGGGAATTGCGGAAAACTTTGGGACGATCGCGCTCAGAAACGTTACCTTCATTCCGTCCCAATCAGGGGTCGTGTGGGTCGCGCCGCAATTTAACCAAGCATGCGGTTTCTTGCGACCGTCTCCACTCTATGGAACCGTCACTTGCGTCGGATCGAGTCTCACTTTCGACAATTGCAGTATCGTCCGCATCGGGAATATCGGAGCCCCCGCCTCGATTCTGGCCAACAACTCGAGGATCGAATATTTGGCGTTCAACGGGTTTGAGGTGCAGGATGCGGGAGTTCCCATCCCGGTGCCAGAGCTGCTTGACCTCGGGCAGGGATCAATCGGGCAGCTGGTTCTGGAGTCGGTGAGCAGCAATAATATCGTGGCTCCGGTGTCAGAGGGCGGATTCTCGAGGGTTGGGACCGTTTCCGGGGCAGGAGTGCTGGCAACCGGCTGGGAGTTTCCTGATGCTGTCATGTTAGACGGCGTACCATACATCTCGGCGAACACGGGTCTGCCTTCGATCAAGATTAACGGCGTGGTCGAGCCTTATCCTCAACCCTGATTTGCAAGGCCGCTGTCCAGCGCGCCGGTATTTATCCGCCAATTTCAAGGTGTAGTTTGAGGGAACGATCGCGAGGGCGCGCTTACGTTGAATTGCGCAGCCGTGCTAGCAGCAGAGACCGTGACGGTCGCGGTACCGTTTATGCCGGGCGCCCCGATGACGGTTGCTGTGATGGTCTGGCTGCCGGGAGTCCTCAAAATAACCCCGTTGGTAAACGTATGGGAACCGCCATCATTCGAGGTAAAAAGGTAGATGGGGGGAAGGATGGCGGCGCGATCGGAACTGGTGAATAGCATGGAGCTGTTGATAACCGTGTCCCGGCTTTCGCCGACCATGGCGGTAACGATAACGGTGAAGGGTGAACCCGCAAGGGCAGTGGGAGGAGCGGTGACGCTGAGGGTCGCGTGCGTGCCGCAGCCGAATGTCATTAATCCTGCCAAAGCCGCGCTCAACGCCCCTAGCCGCAGCGCCGCCGGCACAGTGCATGCTCTACGTTGGGCAGGGTTCCCTGAAAATCTGACATCGACCGGCACACAACCCTCGTTTGAGTCGGACAATTTATTCCTCAATTAATCCGCAGTCGCAGACCTTGCGGCTGGCCTCTATTGTGAGGCGCCGGGGCGGGGTTTGCGCAAGCGGATATCT
>Ga0209656_10003566_pt1 | contig 10075 bp, 11 predicted proteins | sample BogFormECP12_OM2_FD_188239 | JGI IMG/M metagenome (GOLD analysis project Ga0209656, IMG submission 188239) | Bog forest soil microbial communities from Calvert Island, British Columbia, Canada - ECP12_OM2 (SPAdes) (version 2) | ecosystem: Environmental > Aquatic > Freshwater > Wetlands > Bog ... | reverse complement strand
TTGCGGCTCAGCTATGCCGGACAGGTGCTGCGGATCACCGGCTCCGAGATCCGGCCCGAGCGTCAGGTAGGCCAGGTCGGCGCCGAGCTGATCGGGGCGGCGGGACCGGCCGCCGATGTCGAGGCAATCGCGGTTGCCGGCGAGGCGCTCGCCGCGATCGGCGTGCCGGAACTGTCGGTCGACATCACTCTGCCGACATTGGTGCCGGCGGTCGCCGAGGCCTATGGCATTGCCGGAGCGCGAGCGGCCGCGTTGCGCGCGGCGCTTGACCACAAGGATGCGGCAGCGGTCGCCGAGGTGGCGGGGGCGGCCGGTGGGCTTTTCGGCAGTTTGCTGGCAGCAGCCGGACCGGCTGCCGTCACCTTTGCGGTCCTTGATCGCCTCGAGCTGCCCGCGCGAGCCCGCGCCGAACGGGTCCGGCTGGGCACCGTGCTCGACGGCCTCTCGGCGGCGGCCCCGGAACTCAAGGTGACGGTCGACCCGGTCGAGAACCGTGGCTTCGAGTACCACACCGGGATCAGCTTCACGTTTTTCGCGGCCACACCCCGCCCGGTCGGCGAACTTGGCCGCGGCGGTCGCTATCAGGCCGGCGATCCGGCCGAACCCGAGCCGGCGACCGGGTTCACGCTGTACACCGACACGATCCTGCGAACATTGCCACCCGCCGTCCCGCCACGGCGTTTGTTGCTCCCGTTCGACACCGATCGCGCCCTGGGCCGAGTGCTGCGCGAGGCCGGCTGGATCACCGTCGCAGCCCTCGAGCCGGCAGGGGATTGGCGCGCGGAGGCGCGCCGCCTCGGCTGCGGCCATGTTCTCGAACAGGATGTGCCGGTAATGGTCGGCTAGAGGAGGCGCGAAATGGGCAACGTCGCAGTTGTCGGCGCCCAATGGGGCGACGAGGGCAAGGGCAAGATCGTCGACTGGCTGTCGGAGCGGGCCGATGTCGTGGTGCGCTTTCAGGGCGGGGCCAATGCCGGTCACACGCTTGTCGTCGGCAATGTCGAATACAAGCTGAGCCTGTTGCCGTCGGGCGTCGTGCGTCCCGGCAAGCTGTCGATCATCGGCAACGGCGTCGTCGTCGATCCCTGGGCCCTCATCGCCGAAATCGATGTGATGCGGGAGAAGGGGCTGACGATTTCGCCGGAGACGCTGCGGCTTGCCGACAACGCCGCGCTGATCCTGCCGTCGCACGGCGCGCTTGAGCGCGCCCGCGAGGAACGGCGCGGCGAAAGGCGGCTCGGCACGACCGGGCGCGGCATCGGCCCGGCCTATGAGGACAAGGTTGGGCGCCGCGCGGTGCGGGTGTGCGATCTCGCCGACCCGGCGGCGCTCGAAGACCGGGTCGACGATTTGTTGCTGACCCATAATGCGCTGTTGCGCGGACTCGACGCGCCGGAATTCGACCGCGCCGAACTGCTCGCCCGGCTTCGCGACATCGCACCCAAGATTCAGCCATATGCCGCGCCGGTCTGGCGGCTGCTCGACGACGCCCGCCGCGCCGGCCGCCGCATTCTGTTCGAGGGGGCGCAGGGAGCGATGCTCGATGTCGACCACGGCACCTATCCCTATGTCACCTCGTCCAACACGGTGGCCGGCCAGGCCGCTTCCGGGTCGGGGATCGCGCCCGCGGCGATCGGGTTTGTCCTCGGCATCACCAAGGCCTATACGACGCGGGTCGGCGCCGGCCCGTTTCCGACCGAGCTGACCGACGCCGTCGGCCAGATCCTCGGCGAGCGCGGCCGCGAGTTCGGCACGGTGACCGGAAGACCGCGGCGCTGCGGCTGGTTTGACGCGGTCGCGGTGCGCCAGGCGATCAAGACTGCCGGGATTGACGGCATCGCGCTGACCAAGCTCGACGTGCTCGACGGCTTTGACGAGATCAGGATCTGCACCGCCTATCGCCGCGGCGGCGAGGTCTACGATTACGTCCCCGCCGGAACCACGGCGCAAGCCGAGATCGCGCCGGTGTACGAGGTCGCCGAGGGCTGGCAAGAAAGCACCCGTGGCGCGCGCTCCTGGGCCGACCTGCCGGCGACCGCAATCAAGTACATCAGGCGCCTGGAAGAGCTGATCGGCGCTCCTGTCGCCCTTCTGTCGACGAGCCCCGAACGCGAAGATACAGTGCTGGTGCGCGACCCTTTTGCCGATTGAGAGCCCGCTCTCGCCGCTCAGCAAGGGGCGTTGCTCAGCGGGTGCCGCGACCGTGGGACGAGGTCCTCGCCTTGCCGGTGGCGCCAGCGTGATCACCGATATAGCCATCTACGTGGGTAACGAGGGCGTCGACGCGATCGGCGAAAAAATGGTCCGCGCCGGGGATCTTGCGGAAATCGATTTTTATATCCCGCTGGTGCGACAGCTTGGTCACGAGCTTTTGCACCGCTTCCACCGGTACTACCGAATCATGGTCCCCCTGCAAGATGAGACCCGAGGAGGGGCACGGGGCGAGAAACGTGAAGTCGTACAAATTGGCGGGCGGCGCGACCGATATGAAGCTCTCGATTTCTGGCCTCCGCATCAATAATTGCATGCCGATCCAGGCGCCGAACGAGAAGCCGGCGACCCAGCACGACCCGGCGTTCGGATTGTAGGTCTGCATCCAATCGAGTGCCGCGGCGGCGTCGGAAAGCTCGCCCTCGCCCCGGTCAAAGCTGCCCTGGCTGCGCCCAACGCCGCGGAAATTGAACCGCAAGGTCGAGAAACCGCGGCGCACAAAGCACTGGTATAAGGCGTACACCACCTTGTTGTGCATCGTGCCGCCGTGCTGCGGATGAGGATGCAGAACCAGCGCCATCGGTGCGGCCGCAACCCGGGCATGATGGTAGCGCGCCTCGATTCGGCCATCTGGGCCGTTGATGATCACGTCGGGCATTGTCGATCCAGCTTAAATCCCACTGCGCTAGTCGGAGATTGTTGCGGGGTGGGTACCTCCATGTGTCCGGATTTCTTGATCACATTCGTCGGACAATTATATGTTCGTTCGGACCGCCTCCGCGAGGCGGCGCGGTCCCGCGCCGGCAGCGCTAAGCCTAACATAGATAGGGATTGCGATGCTTTTGAAAAACCTGCGGGAAGAAATAGACGCTACTCTCGCCCGTGATCCCGCAGCCCGGTCGCGCCTCGAAGTCGTGCTGTGCTACCCGGGGTTTCACGCCCTCGTGTGGCATCGCCTTGCGCATTGGCTATGGCAGCGGGGTTGGCTGCTCGCCGGCAGGTTCGTTTCGTATCTCGGCCGCGTGCTGACCGGCATTGAAATTCACCCTGGGGCACGGATCGGGAAGCGGGTATTCATCGATCACGGGATGGGCGTGGTGATCGGCGAAACGGCCGAGGTGGGTAACGATGTCACGCTGTACCAAGGCGTAACGCTCGGCGGTACATCGCTGACCCGAGGCGCGAAGCGGCACCCTACGATCGGCAACGGCGTCATCGTCAGTTCCGGTGCACAAGTCCTGGGACCATTCCGTGTGGGTGATGGGGCGCGCATCGGTGCGCAAGCGGTAGTCCTGTCGGAGGTGCCGGACGGCGCCACGATGGTCGGTATCCCGGCGCGTCCGGTGGCCCGCCGCAGCGCCCCGACGCAACTCGAACCCGCGTTCCAGCCCTACGCCGTTTGCGGCGACATCCCGGATCCGATCGCCCGCGCCCTCAATGGATTGCTCGACGAGGTCACGAGCCTCAAAGCGCATGTCGCGGAGCTTGAGGAGGAAAGAGCGCGGCGAGCCTCGGCCCGCGATCCCGCCGCGGGCGAGCAACCTTCGCTCCGACTCGTTGCGGCTTCCGCCGGTAACGGCGCGGAAGATGATTGACCGAAGCCGGGTCTTTTCGAGGCCGAGATTATGAGGCTGAGCACTAAGGGACGCTACGCCGTGATGGCGATGGTCGATCTCGCTCAATACAGCGACGGCAACCCCGTTTCGCTCGCCGAGATCGCGGAGAGGCAGGAAATCTCGCTGTCCTATCTAGAGCAGCTCTTCGCGATGCTGCGCAAGAGTGGGCTGGTCAAGAGTGTGCGCGGTCCGGGCGGCGGTTATCTGCTCGCGCACGACCGCGGCGAGACGCGCATTGCCGACATTATTCTGGCGGTCGACGAGCCGATACGCGCCACCCGCTGCACTCCCGGCGCGCCGGTCGGCTGCCGCGGCAATCGCACCCGCTGTCTCACCCACGACTTGTGGGAGGAGCTCGGCAATCAGATCCATCTCTATCTGAGTTCGGTGTCGCTCGCCGATGTCTGCGAGCACCGCGTCCTCGGGACGAGTGGCCGCGTCCACTGCGAAACCTTTCGCGGCCCCGCCGCGGCAGGCACGGGCTGATGATCGCCGGTAACCCGTGCGGTGGACCGGTGCGCCGAACGATGCCGCAGGCCGAGAGCTACCTCGACTGGAACGCAACGGCGCCAATGCGGCCCGAGGCGGCGGCTGCCATGTCGGAAGCGCTGGGCCGCTGGGGCAATCCGTCCTCGGTTCATCGACGCGGACGAGCGGCGCGCCAGACCATCGAGCGTGCCCGTGAGGCTGTGGCGGCTCTGCTCGGTGATGCAGATCCAAGCGGGGTGGTCTTCGTCAGCGGCGGCACCGAGGCCAACCACCTCGCCTTGCTCGGCGCAGGGCGCGACCGCGTCCTCGTTTCGGCTGTCGAGCACGATTCGGTCCGTTCAGCCGCACCTACCGCCGAAATCATTCCGGTGGGTCCGGACGGGATCGTCATTCTCGACGCGCTCGACCGGCTTCTCGCCGCCGATTTGCGCCCGGCGCTGGTGTCGGTGATGTATGCCAACAACGAGACCGGCGTCGTCCAGCCGGTGGCCGATATCGCCGCGATTGCCCAGCGACATGGCGCCTTGTTTCATTGCGACGCGGTCCAGGCCGCCGGCAAGCTCGTCCTCGATACGGGGACGATCGGCGCCGACCTCGTCACTTTGTCGGCGCACAAGATCGGCGGCCCGCCGGGGGTCGGCGCCCTCGTCATAACCGGCGAGATCGATCTCGTGCCGCTGTTCCGCGGCGGCGGTCAGGAGCGCCGACGCCGTGCCGGAACCGAGAACCTGCCCGGGATCGCCGGTTTTGCCGTCGCTGCTGCCGCTGCTGCAGCAGATATCGCCGTCTATGACAGGGTCGCCGCATTGCGAGACGAGTTGGAAGCCGGCATCGCCGCGATCGCCCCCGAAGCTGTGGTGCTCGGCGTCCGAGTACACCGCTTGCCCAACACCTCGGCGATCGCGATGCCCGGCCTCGCCGCCGAGACCCAGGTCGTCGCACTCGATCTCGACGGCGTCATGGTCAGCGCCGGCGCCGCTTGCTCCTCGGGCAAAGTTGGGCCGAGCCATGTGCTGGCGGCGATGCGGGTCGATCCCGAGATCGCCGCATCGACGATCCGGGTCAGCCTCGGCTGGCGCTCGAGCGAGGCCGAGATCGCCCATTTCCTGCGGGCATGGACCGCCCTCTACCGGCGCCGCCGCGGTATCGCTGAAGGAGCGTGCGCGGCATGACGTCGGTTTTTGCCGATCCGCTCCCGCGGCTGTCTCCCGATCCGGCCGTCAACACGCCGCCGATTTATCTCGACAACCAATCGACGACCCGGGTCGACCCGCGCGTCCTCGAGGCGATGCTGCCTTACTTCACCGAGCATATCGGCAACCCGCACAGCACCAGCCACGCTTATGGCCGCATCGCCGCCGAGGCCATCGAGCTCGCCCGCGGCGAGGTTGCTGCGCTGATCCATGGCGATCCGCGCGAGATCGTCTTCACCTCGGGCGCGACCGAAGCGAACAATCTCGCAATCAAGGGCGCGGCGCATTTCGCCCACGCCCACCCGCAGCAGGGGCAGGTGCGCGATCACATCGTGGCGCTGCAGACCGAGCACAAATGCGTGCTCGAAAGCTGCCGGGAATTGGAGCGAGAAGGCTTCGCGGTAACCTATCTCCCCGTCGAGCCGGACGGTCTCGTCTCGCTCGCCGCGCTCGAAGGCGCGCTGTCCGAGCGAACGCTCCTCGTGTCGGTGATGGCCGCACATAACGAGATCGGGGTCATCCAGCCGCTCGCCGAGATCGGTGCGCTGTGCCGCTCCAGGGGAGTGCTGTTTCACACCGATGCAGCGCAGGCCTTCGGCAAGATCCCGCTCGATGTCGATGCGATGAAGATCGATCTACTGTCGATCTCCGGGCATAAGATCTATGGGCCCAAGGGTATCGGTGCGCTTTATATCCGGCGGCGGCCGCGGGTGCGGGTGTTGCCGCTGATCGATGGCGGCGGGCAGGAGCGCGGTCTTCGCTCCGGAACCTTGCCGACGCCGCTCTGCGTCGGGCTGGGCCGGGCGGCGGTGATCGCCGGCGGCGAAATGGCGGAAGAAGCGGAGCGCCTTCGGCGCCTTAAAGATGGTCTATTGAGAAACCTTACGCGACGCGTCGCCGGGCTGTGCGTCAACGGCGACCTCGAGCGAAGGCTGCCTGGTAGCCTCAACCTGTCGTTCCCGGAGATACCGGCGTTGACCTTGATCGAGGCTGTTCCGAGCATTGCGATCTCGACCGGATCGGCCTGCACCTCGGCATCGGTCGAGCCCTCCTATGTGCTGCGCGCGCTCGGTCTTTCGGATAAGCTCGCCAACGCCTCGATTCGCATTGGCCTCGGCCGCTTCACGACGGCGGCGGAGGCCGATTTCGCCGCGGATGCGCTGGCGGCGGCCGCAAACCGGCTGACAGGGCAGCGCGGCATACCCACATAACGTTATCGGATTGGTTCGTGCCAGTGATAGAAAATTCGCGGTCGGAGATCGAGTGATGGCGAGAAAGCAGGCCTTGTCGGTAACGGACGCCGCAGCGCAGCGCATCCAGGCGCTCCTCGGCAAGCGCGGCAAGCCGTCGGTGGGGGTGCGCATCGGCGTGCGGTCGCGCGGCTGCTCGGGCCTAAGCTACACGCTCGAATACGCCGACGAAAAGGGCAAGTTCGACGAGGTCGTCGAAGACAAGGGTGTGACGATCCTGGTCGATCCGAAAGCGATCATGTTTATCCTTGGCACCGAAATGGATTACGTCGAGGACAAGCTGCAGAGCGGGTTCACCTTCCTCAACCCCAACGAGAAGGGCCGCTGCGGCTGCGGCGAGTCGTTTCACGTTTAGCGGGCCGCGTTTAGCGGGTTGGCGTGAAGCTGTTCCAGATCGAGGAGCCGGAAGGAGGGCCGGCCGATTCGAGCGCACCGGGAGCCGCAATCGGCATTGACGCGGGCGGCGCAGAAGTAGAGGTGGCCATCTCGGTCGGCGGCAATGCGGTCGTTCTCGTCGATCGCGAAGGCTTCGAGCGCAAGTTGGCGGTGCCCGACGCCACAGCCGCACAGCCACAATGGCAAGAAGTGCTCGAAGCGGCGCGAATCCGCGCCGAACGCGCCCTGGCTCGCCCAGTCAGCCATGCCGTGATCGTCCTCGCCGCCGCAGCCGATCCCGAAGCGTCGAACAAATTGCGCGAGGCTGCCGAAGCGGCGGGGCTGAAGGTGCTGTGTTTCAGCCGAAAGGCGGAGCTGTCCGCCGGCGCGGGCGCGGCACTGGCCGCGGCAATTCTCGCCGAAGACCTGGCGCCGCGGCCCGAGTAATGCCGAAGATGACCTTTATCGAGCGCGACGGCACCCGGCGCGAGGTCGATGCGCCGCTCGGCATGTCGGTGCTCGAAATCGCCCGCCGCCATGACATCGACATCGAAGGCGCTTGCGAAGGCTCGCTCGCCTGCTCGACCTGCCATGTCATCGTCGATCCTCAGTGGTACGAGCTGCTCAACGAGGCGAGCGAGGACGAGGAGGACATGCTCGACCTCGCGTTCAATCTCACTGTGACCTCACGCCTCGGTTGCCAGATCGTCATTACCGAGGAGCTCGACGGTTTGACGGTGCAGTTGCCCGCGGCGACCCGCAACCTGCTGCTCGGCTGAGCCCCCGTTAGCAGCATATGACCGCCGAACCGGCCCTTGTCCCGCGTTTGGTTGCGGCATCCGAGCGCGACTGGCGCAATTATATCCGTCATCGGTTCGTGCTTCTGCTGGCGGGAGGCGAGCTGCCCGAGGCATGTTTTCGCCGGTATCTGGTGCAGGACTATCTGTTTTTGATCCATTTCGCCCGCGCCTGGGGCTTGGCGATCTACAAATCCGATGCGCTTGAGGAAATGCGTCGGGCGCAGCGCCTGGTTGCCGCGACCCTCGATGTCGAGATCGGGCTCCATATCGACTATTGCCGTGGCTGGGGGCTGGCGGAAGCGACGATGGCGAGCGAGCCGGAGGCGCCCGCGACCATTGCCTATACCCGGTTTGTGCTCGATCGCGGTCTTGCCGGCGACCGGCTCGATCTCGAAGTGGCGCTCGCGCCGTGCATTGTCGGTTATGCCGTGATTGCGGGGGAGCGGATCGGCGACGCCGCGACCCGGCTCGAAGGCAACCCCTACCGCGAATGGCTCGAGATGTATGCCGGGTCGGATTACCAGGAGCTGGCGCATGAAGCGGCAGCGGCGCTCGACGAACAGTTCGCACGGCGCGGCGGGGAAGGGCGCTTCCCCTCTCTCGCCGGCACTTTCGCCGCCGCCGCGCGGCTCGAGGCCAATTTCTGGCAGATGGGGCTGGAGGCGCAACCGTGAGCCTGCCACCGGATCTCGATCTGCCGGGCGACCCGGCCGGCCACCGGGTGGTCGTCGCAATGTCGGGCGGGGTCGACTCGTCGGTGACCGCGGCCTTGCTGGTTGAGCGCGGCTTTGACGTCGTCGGCATCACGCTGCAGCTCTACGACCACGGGGCCGCCGCCGGGCGCAACGGCGCGTGCTGTGCCGGCCGCGACATTTACGACGCCTCTCGCGTCGCCGAGCGCCTCGGCATTCCCCACTATGTGCTCGACTACGAGAGCCGTTTCCGGGCTGCAGTCATCGACGATTTTGTCGACAGCTACGCCCGGGGCGAAACGCCGGTGCCGTGCATCCGCTGCAATCAGCGGGTCAAGTTCCGCGATCTGCTGAGTGTGGCGCGCGATCTCGGCGCTTCGGCGCTGGCCACCGGGCACTATGCCCGCCGCATCGCCGGCCCGGACGGGCCCGAGCTCCATCGGGCATGCGACGCGGCGCGCGACCAGAGCTATTTCCTCTTCGCCACGATCCGCGAGGAGCTCGAATTCCTGCGGTTTCCCCTCGGCAGCCTCACCAAGGACGAGACCCGTGAGGCGGCGCGCCGCTTCGGCCTGCCGGTCGCCGACAAGCCGGACAGCCAGGATATCTGCTTTGTGCCGAGCGGATCCTACGCTCGTCTCGTCGAGCGGCTGCGGCCCGCGGCTCGCGAGCCGGGCGATATCGTCGACCGCAGCGGCCGTGTGCTCGGCCGGCACAACGGCATCGCCCTTTTCACGGTCGGCCAACGCAAGGGGCTCGGGATCGCCGCCGGCGAGCCGCTCTACGTGCTGGAGATCGAGCCCGAACGACGGCGTGTAGTCGTCGGCCCGCGAGCCGCATTGGCCGAGACCCGGGTTTCTCTCGGCGCGCTGAATTGGCTCGCCGCCCTTACGACCGACGGCATGGCGGTGGCGGCGAAGCTTCGCTCTACGCAGATGCCGGTACCGGCGACGCTCTACCTTGGCAGCGAGCCCGGAGAGGCCGAACTCGTTCTCGACACGCCGGCGGGCGCCGTGGCGCCGGGCCAGGCGGCGGTGCTCTATGACGGTGAGCGGGTGCTCGGGGGCGGCTGGATCCGCCGGCCCGGCTTGACCCGTCCACGCCCGCCTCTTATATCCGAGCCCCTGTGGCGGGATAGCTCAGCTGGTTAGAGCAGGGGAATCATAATCCCAAGGTCGGGGGTTCAAATCCCTCTCCCGCTACCAATCATTCCAATAGGTCAGACGATGAGAGGTGCTGCCGATGGCTGGCGCGGGGCCTCTCCGGCTAACGCCAGGCCAGCGCGGTGGTGCCGAGCAAATCGGGAGTTCCTTTCTCGTCAACGGCGGGGCGATAATGCAACTCGCGAGCTTCGGACGCCGGGGGCTATAAACGCGTATGCGCCGCTCGACGCGCCTCAGCCTCGTCATCCTTGCCGCGCTGGTGGCGATCGCGGGCGCCTATACCGCG
>Ga0209656_10003564_pt1 | contig 10075 bp, 7 predicted proteins | sample BogFormECP12_OM2_FD_188239 | JGI IMG/M metagenome (GOLD analysis project Ga0209656, IMG submission 188239) | Bog forest soil microbial communities from Calvert Island, British Columbia, Canada - ECP12_OM2 (SPAdes) (version 2) | ecosystem: Environmental > Aquatic > Freshwater > Wetlands > Bog ... | reverse complement strand
CCGTTGGCTCAAGAGCGTCGGCGAGAGCGTGACTGCGGGCGAGCCGCTGCTGGAAGTTGAAACGGAAAAGGCGGTCGTTGAAATCGAGGCGGCTGTCAGCGGGCGGCTGGCGCAGATCCTGGTGCCCGTCGATGCCCAAGCGGCGGTCGGCGATCAAATCGCCTGGATCGAGTCTGCCGAGGCGCCGGCGGCGGAGACCGCGGCGCCGCCGCCTCAGGCGGCGGGTCCCACGACTGTGGCGACGCGCACGACGTCCGCGACGCCCACGACGTCCGCGAGTGCGCCACGCGGTCCAGAACACGACGCGGCGCGCATCCGAAGCTCTCCCGTCGCCCGCAAGCTCGCCGTGGAGCTCGGTGTCGACCTTCGAGGAGTGGCCGGCACGGGACCCGGCGGGCGCATTCAGCTCGAGGATGTGCAACGAGCCGGCGGCGCGCCGCGCACGGCCGCCGCGGCGCAGCCGCTGTCCCCCATGCGCCGCGCGCTGGCGCGCGCCATGACCTTGAGCAACGCCACCATTCCGCAGTTCACAGTCTCCCGCTCGGTCGATTGGACCGAGCTGCAGTCGCTGCGCCGCGGGTTCGCCGCGCGGCTCGGCGAAGGTGCGCCGAAATTGACCGTGAATGATTTTTTGCTGCTGGCCGTGGCCCGTGCGCTCATGCAGTTTCCCGCATTGAACGCCACCTTCTCAGGCGACCCGGAGTCGGCCGATGCCCGCGTCGTGCAGGCCAGCGGCGCGCACATTGGCCTGGTGGTTGCAGTCGACAACGGCTTATTGGTGCCGGTGATTCACGATGTCGAGCAGCTGGGCCTCGCGCAGGTCGCGCGCCGCCGTCAGGACTGCGTCGAGCGCGGTCTCGCAGGCCGGTTGAAACGCGAGGACGTGGACGGCGCCACCATCAGCATCTCCAATCTCGGCTCGCAAGGACCGGATCGCTTCACGGCCATCATCAATCCGCCGCAATCCGCGATACTCGCCGTCGGTCGCCAGCGCGACTGTGTTGTGGCGCGGGAGGGGGGTGTCGCCGTGCGCCCGCTCTCGGACCTCACATTGACGGTTGACCATCGCGTGGCCGACGGCCGTCTCGCCGCGCAATTCCTCGCGGCGCTGATCGACACACTCGAGGGCCGCGACTGGCGCCTGGATTAGATCGCGGCGGTACGACGGCGGCACGGTGCCGCCGGCCACGCCGCGGCGTCAGCGACGGCCCTGCAGAACCTTTCGAACCGCGGCGACGATCCTTTCCTCGTCCGGAATCACATAAGCCTCGAGCGGCTCGCTGTAAGGAACCGTCGTGTCGCGTGCGGTGACCTGCACGATGGGCGCCTTGAGCGAGGAGAATCCATGCTCGGCGACCTCGCCCGCAATGATGCCCGCCACCGTCGCGTGGCGCGGCGCCTGGTCGACGAGCACCAGCCGCCCCGTCTTGGCAACCGATTTGAGAATGGTTTCCAGGTCGAGCGGGGCCACGGTGCGCGGGTCGATCACCTCGGCCTGAATTCCTTCCTTGGCAAGTCTTTCGGCCGCTGCGAGGGAGCGCGGCACCATCCAGCCGGTTGCAACGATGGTGACGTCGCCGCCCGCGCGGCGAATCTCGGCTTTGCCAAAGGGAACCAGATGCTCGCCATCCGGCACTTCGCCGGGTTCGAGGGTGAGCAGGTAGTGGTGCAGGAAGACAACGGGATTGTCATCGCGAATGGCCGTCGCCATCAACCCTTTGGCGTCGGCCGCGGTCGAGGGGACGACGACCTTGAGACCCGGGACTCCCATGAACAGCGCGGTCAGCGACCCGGTGTGCTGACCGGCCCAGCCGCAGGCGAAGCCGAAACCCGCCTTGAGCACGAGCGGCACTTTCACCTGTCCGCCCGACATGTAGCGGAACCGCGGCGCTTCGTTCACGACTTGATCCATGGCGACCAGCATGAACTCCGCCATGTAGAGCTCAACCACGGGGCGCAGGCCCGCCATCGCCGCGCCGATGGCCATGCCGATCTCCGCAGTCTCCGAGATGGGCGTGACGCGGACGCGGTCGTGTCCGTAAGCCTTGACGAAGTCGTGGTTCTCGGTGGTCGCCATGTTCTGGCCAAAGTACAGCACGCTCGGGTCGCGCTGCATTTCCTGATGAATGCCGGCATCGATGGCGGCGATAAAGGGAAGCTGTGCCATAGGTCGCTCCGGCTCAGGCGTAGACGTTGTCGAGTGCGGACTCGAGCTTGGGGAATGGGCTGTTGACGGCGAAGGTCACCGCCGCGGCCATTTCATGCGCGACTTGCATGCCGATCTCGTCGGCCTTGGCGGCGGCGAGGGTGCCGCTCTTGACCAGGGTGGCGCGAAAGCGCGGCACGGGGTCACCGCGCAGCGCCGCCTCGTACTCCTCGCGCTTGCCGAACACCGTGATCGCCTCATGCTCGGGATAGTGCAGCGGCACGCCGGGCGGGGCGATGATGTTGCCGTGCGCCGAAAGCCGGTACACCTTCGATTCGACCAGCGTCGGACCGGCACCGGCGCGCGCGCGCTCGACTGCCGCGCCGACGGCGGCGTACACGGCCAATGGATCGGCGCCATCCACCGTGACGCCCGGCATCGAATACGCTTTGGCTTTGACGGCGAGCGGCTCGCCGTTCGCGGCGTTTGCGTCCTCCTGCTCGGAGGTCGTCACCACGTTGTAGCCGTTGTTCTCCATCACGAAGATGACCGGCAGCTTCCATAGGGAAGCGATGTTGAGCGTTTCGTGGAATGCACCCTGTTTCGACGCGCCGTCACCGAAGAAGCAGTACACGACTTCGGCCTTCTTGCGGATCTGCGCCGCCCAGGCAGCGCCCGCCGCGTGGGGAATGCCGGCGCCCACGATGCCCGACGTGCCGAGGAAACCGCGCTTGACGTCGGTGAGATGCATCGACCCGCCGAGCCCCTTGCAAAGGCCGTCCACGCGGCCGTAGATCTCAGCCATCATGGCCTTCGGATCGCTGCCGAGAACCATGGGATATCCGTGGCAGCGATAGGTGGCGAGCGCGGCGTCACCCGCGCGGAAGTGGCTGAGCGAGCCGACGATGGACGCCTCGGCCCCATCGGCGAGGTGAGTGTGACCGCGAATCACACCGGGATGCTCGGTGAAGGTACGCTTCACGCGCTCTTCAAACTCGCGGATACGCAGCATCTGAGTGTAAATCCAGATCTGCCGTTCGGCGGGAAGTGCCTGCACGCTCATTTGAACCCCTGACTTAGGTGGCGGTCGTCCGTGCTCGACTGTAGCACCGGAAGATCCAGTCCTGGCTTCCTTGAGAGTCTACTTCCGCTTCACGGGCGGTTGAGTCGGGATGAACGCCAAAAACCGGCGCGGGTTATCGACGAGAATCCCCGTCGCGAGGCTCGCCATGGACTAGCATGCGCGTTTTAGCCCGCGGTCAGACGCTCTACTCCCAAGGAATGCCATCATGGCCAAGATCATCGGCGCAATCGCAACCTCGCACACCCCGACGATTGGCTTTGCGAAGGATCGGCGCCTCGAGAACGATCCCATCTGGAAGCCCATCTTCGATGCGTACGAGCCGATACGTGCCTGGCTTGCTGATAAGCGCGCGGACGTTCTATTCACCATCTACAACGACCACGTGACGTCGTTTTTCTTCGATCACTACTCGCCATTCGCGCTCGGGGTCGATGATGAGTACCGGCCGGCCGACGAGGGCGGCGGCGCGCGCAAGGTGCCGCCGTTGCCGGGAGCTCCGGACCTGGCGCGCGGCATCGCAGCCAATCTCTTTGCCGAGGAGTTCGATATTTCGTTCTTTCGCGGCAAGCCCGTGGATCACGGGTGCTTTTCGCCCCTGTCGATGCTGGCCAACCCCGACGGGACCTGGCCGTGGAAGATTCTGCCGCTGCAAGTCGGCGTGCTGCAGTTTCCGATACCGACGGCCCGGCGCTGCTATCGCCTGGGAGGCGCACTGGCGCGCGCCATCCGCGCATACCCCGCGGATCTCAACGTGGCCATCGTCGCAACCGGCGGCCTATCGCATCAGGTCCATGGGGAGCGCTGCGGATTCAACAACCCGGAATGGGATCACCGGTTTCTCGATCTGCTCGAGACCGACCCGGCCGCATTGACGAATCTGACTCACGCCGAGTATGCCGAACGCGGAGGTTTCGAAGGCGCCGAGGTCATCATGTGGCTGATCATGCGCGGCGCCCTGACCGATAAAATCCGCAGGCTCCACCGCACCTACTACCTCCCGTCGATGACGGCCATCGCCACGGCGATTTACGAGAATGACGCAGAATATCCTCCCAGCGAGCCATTCCGCGACCGGCAACTCGAAGGGCTGGAGCGTCTCACCGGCACCTATCCCTACACGCTGCAGCGAAGCGCCAAAGCGTACCGGCTCAACCGGTTCCTGCATGACCTCATCATTCCGGAACACCGCGAGGCATTCAGGCACAACGCCGATGCGCGGATGATCGCGTACGAATTGACCGCAGAGGAAGCGGACCTCGTGCGTCGATTGGACTGGCGCGGACTCATTCACTATGGCGCAATTTTTTTCGTACTCGAGAAGCTTGCGGCAGTGGTCGGCGTGTCGAATCTGCACGTCTATGCCGCCATGCGCGGGCAATCGCTCGAAGAGTTCCAGGCAACCCGCAACGCCAAGATCGAGTACGGCGTCGGCGTCCGGCGCGGCGGTTAACCGGTGAACTTGTATCTAGGATCTCGCCATAGCAAGATGTGATCGAGATCAAGCGGGGGATGCTGTATGGCAGAGATCGAACAGAGTTGGTCGACCCAACACCTGCAGCCGGGCAAGGCGCTGTCCTATTGGCGAGATGTGATTTGCGAAAACCTTCTGCAGATGCACATTCAGAGTTCCCACGAGAGAGCGTTTTTCGGGCACATCGAGAAGCACCACTTCGGCCCGATGAAGGCGAATTTCATTTCGGTCAGCGAGCAGAAGGTCTGGCGCGATCGCACGGCGCCTTGCAACGCGAAGGACCATCTTTTCCATTTGATCCATGTACGCAAGGGTGTGCAGCTGATCGAGCAATATGGCCGCAGCCTCAAGGTCGTGGCGGGCGACTGCTTGCTGATCGATTGCCTCGCCGGCTTCGAATTCGACTTTCCCCAGGGTGTTGAAGCCTTGGTGCTCGAGATCCAACGAGACTGGCTCAAGGGCTGGCTGCCCGCGCCCGAGGATGCAGCTGCGCGGCTGATCGACGGGCGCAGCGGTTGGGGGGCAACGCTGGCGTCGGCATTGAGCAACGTCACGCCCACCACGGTCGGCGCATCGGGCTTGCCGCCGACGGTGGTCGCCGAACAGATCGTCTCGCTTTTGGCGCTCGCGGCGGCACGCCATGATTCCATTCCGAGCACCCACAAGCGGGCCTTGTTGCGACGTGTCACGGAGACGATACGCGAGCGCTGCCACGAACCTGACCTCGATCCGGCGACGGTGGCCGCCGCGCTCGGTCTTTCACGGCGTTACGTACATCTGTTGTTCGCCTCCGCGGGCACCACGTTCAGCGAGGAATTGTATGCCTGCCGGCTCCACAGGGCGCAGCGACTGCTGTGCGACAGGCGCTTCGATGGGCTCGCAATTGCGGAAATCGCGTGGAATTGCGGGTTCAGTGCGCCCAGCCATTTTACGCGCCGATTTCGCGAACGATTCGGCTCGCCGCCGAGCGCTTACCGGCTGAACATCGCGAACTGAACGCTCGCCGGCGCGCGTCGCGATACCTTTCGTGAGTGTCCAGTCCGAATCGACGGTAACGTATACCCTCCAAGGGTCCGTCGGCGTCGCCGAAATCAGCAATCCACCGGTCAATGCGATCAACCGCGCGGTGCGGTCCGGCCTGTCCGCGGCGCTCGATCGTGCCGTATCGGATCCCGGAGCGAAGGCGCTGCTCATCGTCAGCGCCGGGCGGGTTTTCATGGCCGGCGCCGATATCACGGAGTTCGGCGGCGCCGCCGGCGGACCCACGCTGCAAGAATTGGAGGCGGCGCTCGAAGCCGCGCCGCTGCCCGTCGTGGCGGCCATTCAGGGCATGGCGCTCGGCGGCGGCCTGGAACTCGCGATGTCCTGCCACTATCGCATCGCGTCCCCGGACGCCAAGCTGGGTCTGCCCGAAATCACGCTCGGCTTGATTCCGGGAGCGGGAGGTACCCAGCGCCTGCCGCGTTTGATCGGCGCCGGGCACGCGCTCGATATGATGTTGAGTGGCGCGCCCATCAGCGCCGCGCAGGGAGCCGAGCGCGGCCTGATCGACGAAGTGGCCGCGGGCGACCTGCGCGAAGCGGCCATGGTCTTTTGTCGGCGCCTCGTCATGGAAGGTCAAGGGCCGCGTCCGACCCGAGACCTCACGGTGCGCGAGGCTCTGAGCGATGCCGTCGCCGCCGAGGCGCTCGCCAAACATGCCCGAACGATCAAGGGTCTGACCGCGCCGTCCCTGGTCGTCGATGCCATCAAGGCCGCCTCCTTGCCCTTCGATCAGGGAATGCGGGTCGAGGCCAAGCTCGCGGACCATTCCCTCGAACTGCGGGAGAGCCACGCCCTGCGCCACTTGTTTTTCGCCGAGCGGCTGGCGGGCAAGACCCCGGGCACCTCGGGCGACGCTTTGGCGCCGATCCGAACCGCGGCGGTGATCGGCGCGGGAACCATGGGAGGCGGCATCGCGCAGGCCTTCGCCGACGCCGGACTATCGGTGATCCTGGTCGACAGCGAGGACGCGGCGCTGAAGCGCGGCATCGAGACGATCCGCAGCAACTACGCCGCGAGCGTCAAGCGCGGACGCATCGATCAGCCGACCGCCGACCAGCGCTTGGGAAGGATCACGCCGAGCACCAATCTGGCTGATGCGGGCACGGCGGACGTCGTGATCGAGGCCGTGTTCGAGGACATGGACATCAAGAAACGGGTGTTGCGTGTGCTCGATGCCTTGGTGCCGCCGGAACGCCTGATCGCCAGCAATACCTCGACGCTGTCCGTCACGGAATTGGCACGCGCCACGGCGCACCCGCGGCGCTTTGCCGGACTGCATTTCTTCAGCCCTGCCCACATCATGAAACTATTGGAAATCGTGAGGGGCGAGGACACGGCGCCGCAGACACTCGGCGTCGCGCTGCAGGTGTCGCGGGTGCTGAAAAAGATCGCGGTCGTCGCCAATGATGGCTTCGGGTTCATCGGCAACCGCATGATGCTCGACGGCTACTTTCGGGAGGCCGAGCAACTGATGCTCGAGGGAGCCTCTCCCGGCGAGGTCGACTCGGCACTGGAGAGGTTCGGCTTCGCCATGGGCCCGCAACGCGTCAGCGATCTGGGCGGCACCGACGTCGGCACCAAGGCGCGTGCGCAGCTCTACAAGCGTGAAAACCGGCCGGATCCATATTTCGTGATCGCCGATGAGCTGACACGACTGGGGCGCCTGGGTCAGAAGAGCGGTTCCGGATTCTACCGCTATGCATCCGGCGGCCGCGACGCGCTGCCGGATTCCGACGTCAGCGCCCTGATCGAGCAGCTGGCGGCGCAGCGAGGCATCGTGCGCCGCTCGATTCCGGAAGATGAAATCGTCGAACGCTGCGTGCTGTCACTGATACTGATGGGGGCGCGGGTGCTCGAGGAGGGCATTGCTTCGCGCGCCTCGGACGTGGATGTGGTCTGGACCAGCGGCTACGGCTTCCCGCGCCATCTCGGCGGACCTCTGTTCCACGCCGATACGCTCGGGCTTGGCTCCGTGGCGCAACGCATCCGTGTGTACCATTCGCGCTACGGCCACTACTGGAGGCCGGCCTCCCTGATCGACCAATTGGCGGCCGAGGGAAGCGGCTTCGTGCAGTGGGACCAATCGCGGCGACGAGAAACGTGAGGAGAAAACCACGATGACGCTCAAGTATTATCACGCCGAACCCGCGGCGAACTCGCTGAAGTCGATGATTCCGCTCATCGAGAAGGGTCTCGAATTTCAGAGCGTTTACGTCGATCTGCACAAGTTCGAGCAGCACTCGGAATGGTTCTTGAAGGTAAACCCCGAGGGCCAGGTTCCCGTGCTCGACCACGACGGCGTCGTCATTACCCACACCACGGTAATCAACGAATATCTCGAAGACGTCTTTCGCGACACGCCGCTCCGTCCCCGCGACCCGGTCGGGGCGGCGCGCATGCGCTATTGGAACAAGTTCGTCGACGAGCAGGTGATGAACTATGTCTCCATGCACGGTTGGCACCGCATGGTGGGCATCATCGCGCGCAAGATCGACGGCGGCGAATTCGAGAAGATCATGGAGCGAATTCCACTGCCGGACCAGCGCAAGAAGTGGCGCACCGCGCGTTCGGGATTCAGCGAAGCGGACCTCGCCAACGCCACCGAGAAGATTGTCTACGCGGTGGACAAGGTGGAGAAGCAGCTGGCGCAAACCGCATGGCTCGCGGGGCAAGACTACACGCTGGCGGACATCAATTTCTATTCACATTGCGGCATGATGGTCGAGCGGATGTTTCCTGAACTCAAGATCGCGGAGCGCTGCCCGCGCCTGGTGGAATGGCGCGAGAGAGTCACTGCGCGGCCGGCGGTGGCAAGAGCGCTGGCCGGCGAGGATCGCACCGCGCCGGGCCTTCGAACCTGGACCGGACACGCGAGGTGAGCCAAGGCCCTCGTCGGGCCGTCTAGGGATGCGCTCGCGAAGCGGCCGCCGCGGCCGTGGCCTCGAGAGCCTCGATCCGTTCCACCTCCCGGCCATAGGGCTTGATTCCGCGCGATATGGTGAACGCGGCGAGCGGCAGCAGGATCGAGGCCGTCAGCACGATGCTCTTCCACAAGTCCGCATCGGAGCCGAAGACGCGTTGCGTGATGCTGCCAATCATCTGCCCGCCGAACGCGCCGAAGAAGATGAACATGAAGAGGTAGATGGCGGTCACCCGGCCGCGCATCTCATTCGGCGTGATGAGCTGGATGGCGGCGTTCTGCGGCACGGAGGAGGCCAGGGCGCACACCCCGCCCGCGCCCACGCACAGCAGCGCCAGCTCCCCCGAGGGCATGAGCGGCGCGAGGATTTCGAACGGCGCGGCGAGGGCGAAGAGTATGGTCGCGGCGCGCACATGGGAGTCCTTGTAGCGCTTGGCCAACCATTCGGTGAATATCGTGCCGAGCAAGGCTCCGAGCAGGTAGGACACCAGAATCACGATGCTCAACCATTTGCCGATCTGCGCAGGCGTCCAGCCGTAGGTGCGCGCCAGGAACGCCGGGCGCCAGACCCCGAGGCCAAGAAACTCCGTGGCGCTGAAGGCAAGGCCGATGAAGAGCGGCAGGTAGACCGACCTGCGCGTCCAGATCTCCCGCAACACCGCCTTCATCGGCACGGCCTGCGCCAGCGCCGTCACCCCGCGCCGCGGCGGCTCCTTCGCGAGCAGCAGCAGGCCCGCAATCACGAAGCCGGGCGCACCCACCATCATGAGCACCCACTGCCAGCCGTGGATCGACAGGCCCATCCACCGAGTGTCCGGCCACGCCGCCACGAGGGTGAGCAGCACCCCACCGAGGTAGATACCGAGCACATTGCCGCCGATGAAGCCGAGCTGCAGGAAGCCGATGGCCCGCGGCAGTCTCGCCGGAGGGAAGTAGTCCGCCAGCATCGAGTACGAGCCCGGGGCGTGCGCCGAGCCGCCCGCGCCGACGAGCATGCGGCTCATGAACAGCTGCACGAAGTTCTGCGCGAGCCCGCCCAGAGCGGTGATGCCGCCGATGAAGGTGATGCCTCCGGCGAGCACATACTTGCGCGGGTAGAGGTCCACGAGGCGCGCCAGGGGGATCCCGACCAGCACGTAGAAAATGATGTTGGCGGGCCCCAGAAGGAAGCCAAGCTGCTCGTCCGTCAGGTGAAAATCGGCCTTGATGTGCTGCGCCAGCATGTTGAAGATCTGCGCGTCCATAAAATTCAGCGCAGTCGCGAGAATGATTACGGTGAGGCCGTAGTAAGCCGCGCCACGCGCCGGCCATGCCTGCGCATTCGCGCGGGTGTCGGCTGCCGGTGTGACCGCCGCCGCCCGAGACACTTCCGCGACCATTGATCCCCCTCGTCTCTAGGTTTTGCCAGCG
>Ga0209656_10003563_pt1 | contig 10076 bp, 4 predicted proteins | sample BogFormECP12_OM2_FD_188239 | JGI IMG/M metagenome (GOLD analysis project Ga0209656, IMG submission 188239) | Bog forest soil microbial communities from Calvert Island, British Columbia, Canada - ECP12_OM2 (SPAdes) (version 2) | ecosystem: Environmental > Aquatic > Freshwater > Wetlands > Bog ... | reverse complement strand
CATTGACTCTCGTCCCATTCAAAAAAACTTGACCGGGCGTGAGTGAGCAATCCTCGCCGGTGTGCTCATCCGCGTCGGTGCAATTAAACTTGCCCATGGGTCGAACTCCAGCATATCGAGCGTTCAGGTCCGAAGAATGATGATGTCGGGATTTTGGAGCGGGTTTGCGAGTATAACGCTTTAGCGAGGCGCCGCTTTCGACGGCTCAGCCAGCCAGCTCACCAGACGAAAGGCCAAAGTATATACCCCGGGAGCAGAGATCCGCGGTTAAGCCTGAGAAACGCGCGAGCAGTGTGCAGGTTTCCAGATTTTTAGGGCGCTTTAAGGGCACTAAAACTGAATGAGAGGTTGTTTTTTGAATAGTGAAATTGCCCATAGATCAGCTCTGGAACTTGATCTGCACCCGGCAGGGCTCGAACCTGCAACCCTGTGATCCGAAGTCACATACTATGGCTGGCAGAAACCCCGAAAACGAACTGGATCGCAAACTCGAAATGCCGGCAAAATAGGTAAGAACTGGCTAAGAGGCCCTTTGAGCCGTCATCAAGAACAATCGTAAGTGCCTCAATCCTAATCAGCTGCCTCGCATGGATTCGAACCATGACAAAGTGATCCAGAGTCACTCGTGAGCTGCTGGCCACTGGACGACGATTGCGAGCGAAGCCAATTTTTGGCCTGTCCGGCCTGAGGACGACAAGCGGAGCGCGTCAGATGACCAGCAGGTCAACAAGCGAAGCGGGGAGTCTGTCCCCCCCGAGCCGAGGGGTCTGAGGGGACGCGGCGGCGAGCGGCCCTTCTCCGACTGTGAATCCGCGCGGAGCGTGGCTAGAGCAAATTAAATAAAACTGTAGCCTGATGAGGCAAACCAATTGATGGCGTCTGGTGGTGTGATACGCTCCAAGGCCAGGGCTATGGCGTCGATGAGTGTGGGCAGGGATCGAGCCTCTTTGCTGCGAAGAAATTCTTTAAATTTGCTCCACATTTTTTCAACCGGGTTGAGGTCGGGTGAGTACGGCGGCAGAAAGTGAACCTGAGCGCCGACTTGCCGGATCAACTCGATGGTTTGGGTGCTTTTATGCGGTGAGAGCTTATCCATGATCACCACATCACCGGTGCGTAAGGTTGGGCACAAGACCTCTTGGACAAAGGCTCGGAACACTTCACTGTCGGTCGCCCCGTCGACGGCAATGCAATCGGTCGAGCCATCCCCTTGATTGAGGACCTCCTCAAGAAAGCTGCTGATCACTGCTTTATTCTCGGCTACTGTCATAGGATTCTCTTCTTTTCAGCGAGCTTCCGATTTCCTGTCAATCGCGTAGTTCCTGATTTTTGATTTGTTGGAGCTCGCAAGATCGTGGTAATGATATTTCGAACGGCGCCGAGGTTCAGGCTGGAGCTGGAGAGGAGTGCCAACGAAAACCCCCAAAGAACTAGCCCAGCAGTTATTTCTCTGAGCAACTTCATTAGTCTGCCCGCGCGTTAACTCGGCTTTTGAAACCACTCGCAAACTAGAAGAAGGGAACACTATGCCTAAAGCCACCGATAAATCTCGCAGCCGCAGCGCTCCTGTTCTCGCGCGTGCTGACACTGAAACTTCTGGGGACCGACAGCCAGCGGCTAAAGGCCCCCTGAGCCCCGAACTGCTACACAAGATGGACGCCTACTGGCGTGCATCGAACTATCTGTCTGTCGGGCAGATTTATCTCCTGGCCAATCCGCTTCTCAGAAAGCCGCTCAAGCGCGAGCATATCAAGCCACGACTGTTGGGTCATTGGGGCACTACGCCGGGTCTGAACTTCATTTATGTCCATCTTAACCGCGTGATCCAGGAACACGATCTAAACATGATCTACATCATCGGTCCTGGGCACGGCGGCCCGGCATTGGTGGCCCAGGCCTATCTCGAAGGCACCTACAGCGAGCTATATCCAAATATCAGCCAAGATGAGGAAGGCATGCAACGGCTGTTCAAGCAGTTCAGTTTTCCCGGCGGCATTCCGAGTCATGTCGCGCCCGAGACGCCTGGCTCGATTCATGAAGGTGGCGAACTGGGCTACGCGCTCTCTCACGCTTACGGGGCAGCGTTCGACAACCCGGACTTGATCGTTGCCTGCGTCGTCGGCGACGGCGAAGCCGAGACCGGCCCGCTGGCGACCGGCTGGCATGGAAACAAATTTTTGAATCCCGCCCGCGACGGTGTGGTACTGCCGATCCTGCATCTGAACGGCTACAAGATCGCCAACCCCTGCTTTCTCGCGCGCATTCCGCAAGATGAGTTGCGGAAACTCTTCGAGGGCTATGGTTACAAGCCATATTTCGTCGAGGGCCACGAACCCGAGCGGGTTCATCAGGAGATGGCATCCACGCTCGACAACGTTACCACTGAAATCAGGCAGATATTGGCTGAGGCACGCCAGCGCGGGTTTCAGGGTCGTCCGGCATGGCCGATGATTATTCTACGCACGCCAAAGGGCTGGACATGCCCGGCGGAGATTGACGGCAAAAAGTGCGAAGGGTATTGGCGCGCACACCAGGTTCCGATGGGCGACATGGACAAAGCCGAGCACGTCAGAATCCTCGAACGATGGATGAAGAGTTACCGACCCGAGGAGTTATTCGATGCTAACGGGAAACTTGACCCCCAGTTGACCGAGTTGCCACCAAAAGGGCACCGCCGCATGAGCGACAACCCGCATGCGAATGGCGGAGTCCTTCTCCGCGAACTCAAGATGCCTGACTTCCGGGACCAAGCTGTGGACCCAGAAAAGCCGGGCGCTAGCTCGGTCGAGGCGACGCGCTCGATGGGCAAGTTTCTCCGCGATGTAATGAAACTGAATCTGGAAAGCAAAAACTTTCGCCTCTTCAGCCCGGACGAAAACAATTCCAACCGCTGGCAGGATGTGCTGGAAGTTACAAATCGCTGTTATGTCGCGGAGATTCTCCCCGAAGACGATCATCTTGCGCCGGACGGCCGCATTCTGGAGGTATTATCCGAACATCAGTGCCAGGGCTGGCTCGAAGGCTATCTTTTGACAGGCCGACACGGCTTCTTCAGCTGCTACGAGGCCTTTATCCATATCATCGATTCGATGTTCAACCAGCACGCCAAATGGCTGAAGGTGTCCAACCACATTGCCTGGCGTCGCCCGATCGCTTCGCTCAACTACCTGCTCAGTTCGCATGTTTGGCGCCAGGACCACAATGGCTTCAGTCACCAGGATCCGGGGTTCATCGACCATGTTGTCAACAAAAAGGCCGAGGTCATCCGCGTCTACCTCCCGCCTGACGCCAACTGCCTCCTCAGCGTTACTGACCATTGCCTCCGTAGCCGCAACTACGTGAATGTTGTCATCGCCGGCAAACAGCCCGCGCCGGTCTGGCTGACTATGGACCAGGCCGTCAAACACTGCACCGCCGGCATCGGCATCTGGGATTGGGCCAGCAACGACAGGGGTGGAGAGCCCGACGTGGTAATGGCCTGCTGCGGCGACGTGCCGACCCTTGAGACGCTGGCTGCTGTGGACCTTATCCGACGGCACATCCCGGACCTGAAGGTCCGAGTCATCAATGTGGTCGACCTAATGAAGCTCCAGCCGACCCGCGAGCATCCGCACGGGTTAAGCGACGCCGACTTCGATATACTTTTCACCAAGGACAAGCCCATCATCTTTGCCTTTCACGGGTATCCGATGTTGATCCATCGCCTGACCTATCGGCGGACGAATCATCGCAATCTCCACGTCCGCGGGTACAAAGAAGAGGGCACGACGACTACTCCATTCGACATGGCCGTATTGAACGAGATGGACCGTTTCCACCTCGTCGAGGACGTAATTGACAGGCTGCCGCAGCTCGGCTCGAAGGCCGCATACTTCAAGCAGGCGATCGATGACAAACTCTTCGAACACAAGCAATACATCGCGCGCTACGGCGACGACATGCCTGAGATTCGCGACTGGCAATGGGCTGGCGCGGGTAAGGGTCGCAAGGTAGACACATCAGCGGACAACGTCTGACCGCGGCGTATTGACATATACGTCCAACGCTTGGATGAAGCCTTGGATTTCAGCGCACTTGGCGTGTAGTCGTAGCAAATTCCGGCGATGGGCGGCGGCGGTGCCGGCAGGTTCCGATCCTGGAAGTTCGGATGTTAGCAGCTCCAGAGCACTTCGTCCGCCGCTTCCAGAGTAGGCTTCAAATTGGCGTCGTCACGCTGATCGAGCTTCTCGCGGAAATAGTCCCACACGTAGCGGATCCAGATGATGCGCTGGTTATGGAAATTGAACTCGCGGCAGACATCACCGTATGTCTTGCCACTAAGGTCGCCTGCGCGCGGCGGCGAAAAAATCCGGCAAATCCGGCGGTTTGCAGAATCGGATAAAGAGTTGGCCCGTTTTTATCGCGAAAACGCATAGATTTTTGGCAGTTATGTTTCGATACGGTCTTTCATGCGGTAGCTGGAGCCTTCAATTATGGTGGTTTCGGCATGATGAAGAAGGCGATCGAGGACGGCAGAGGTAATGGTGCTGTCGCCGTTGAAGATAGAGGGCCATTGTTTGAAGGCTTTATTCGAGGTAATGACGATGGAACCGCGTTCGTATCGTTGGCTGATGACTTGGAAAAGCAGGTCGGCTCCGCGCTGATCGATAGGCAAATACCCTACCTCGTCCAAAATTAGCAGAGCAGGCGAGAGATAGCGTTTGAGTTGGGTTTTGAGCGCCCCTTGAGCCTGGGCGGCACTCAAGGTATTGATTGCGTCAATGGCGTTGGCAAACAGGACGCTGTAGCCGTGCTGACAAGCAGCGTATCCCAGAGCGGTAGCCAGGTGGGTTTTTCCCGTCCCGCATAAACCTAGGAAAATAGCATTGGTTTTTTCGTCAATGAAGCGCAACCGGAACAGATCCTGAATATGAGCCCTCCCCCATCACTGGAGAGGTATCCACCCCCGAAATCGGCCTCTGCTTTTCGAGATCCTAACTCTTGAAATAACCAACTCTGCTCGTTACACTCTGTCATCGAAGCGGCGTCTTTGTTTGTAAGTTTAACTTGTTGCAAATCAGAAACTTACAACAAATCAACGCCGCTTTGCGAGTTTAATGGTGAGATTTTCGGGCTAGGCCTGGCCTCCTGGCAGTGGCACGCAACCGACACCATCCGCGCTTTTCGGAGGCTACCATGAACCGCCCGCCGGGAGATCGACAAAGAGTAAAGAGTGAAAGTCTCTAACAGGAAAGGAATAGCAAACCAGACTGGCCCCGAGTCATGCGTAGCGCACCGCGAGGTGCGGGACGAAGCGTTGACAGGGGAGCATGCAGGGCAGCCATTGAGCCGCGAAAGCTTTACACTAGTTCTCAGGGCGCAAAAGCATTGTCACAAGGGAAGCAATTTCGACCTTCTGGTAATCACCGATGAAAGTGACCGTCGAAAGCAACATTGGTACGGAATCGATGCCGTTGTGCGCTCCCTCGACCCAATCTTTCTACGAAACTGCGAAAAATGCACGCGCTTCGCCATGGCACTTTGGTCCTATAGCGCTGCCCTAGGGACAAATAGCAAAAATTAGCAGGTCCTTGTGAAAACTTTTCGCGATACATGTTGCTGTTTCGCGACTATTCGAAGAACCTGTTGGTTCGAAGTAAAAGTCTTGGAAAGAGCCTGAAATCCTTGAAAAGAAAAAAACAGCTAATAATGAAGTAGGGATTCGAAAAGATGGTCGAAAGATATCATTTCGCGCCGGCACCCGGTGATGCGCACTAGGCTACTACCATGAAGCGGTCGAAGTTCCTCTGGGGTTTAATCGTTGCCGCCCTTGTTCTCAGCGGCTGCAAGCAAGAAAATGCGCCACAGTCAGCAGCGGCGAGCCCGCCTCAGGTGGTCGTGGCTACGGTCGAGCAGCGCGACGTGCCGATCGTGCGTGAATGGATTGGCCAGCTCGATGGTTCGGAAAACGTAGATATTCGCGCTCGCGTTAGCGGTTACATCCAGGAGATTGCATTCAAGGAAGGCACGGTGGTAAAAGCAGGAGACCTTCTGCTGCGCATTGATCCCCGGCCGCTTGAAGCGGCAGTAGCGCAGGAAGTGGCGGACCTCGCCCAGGCGACCGCAGCACAAGAGAAGACCCAACTCGATGAGCAACGGCAGAAGCAGCTTTTCGACAAGAATATCACCAGCCAACAGGATTACGACAATGCGGTTAAGGCCAATCTAGGGTCGAAGGCAAGCGTTGAGGCTGCCCGGGCTGCACTTGATCAGGCCAAGTTGAATCTCGCCTTTGCTACAATCACCTCGCCCATCTCCGGCATTGTCGGCCACACGGATTTCAGCGTCGGCGATTTTGTGGCTGCAGGCAGCGCGGGTACGCCGGTCACAACTGTGTCAACGGTAGACCCGATCAAAATAGTCTTCGCGTTGAGCGAGAAAGAGTATCTTACCGGGGCGGAGCGTCTTGCGGCCATGCTTGCGCAACCCCTCGACCAGCGCGAAGCGATCGGCGAACTCATCCGCGCCGATGGCAAGGTGCATCCGTACAAAGGGCGCTTCCTTGCGGCAGACAGGCAAGTGGATCCAAAAACCGGCACGATTCGGATCAGCGCACTTTTCCCAAACCCCGGCAATATCCTCCGGCCGGGCCAGTACGCGAAGGCGCGGTTCAAAGTTCAGGATCGCACCGGCGCGCTCCTTATTCCTCAGCGGGCGGTCCAGGAATTGCAGGGCAGAAATTTTGTCTGGGTGGTGGATGACGCAAACAAGGTTTCCCAACGTGGCGTCACGGTAGGTCAACGAATTGGCAGTGACTGGGTGATTGAAGAAGGACTGAAACCGGGCGAGCGCATCGTGGTGGAAGGTTTGCAAAAAGTGCGCGAGGGTGCCCCCATCCAGCCATTGCCGGCGCCGCCGGCGTCTCAGCAAACAGCTAAGGAGTAGCTCGAAAAATGGCTCAGTTCTTCATTCGCCGTCCGATCGTCGCAATGGTCATCGCGATTGTTACCGTGGTTGTCGGGCTGGTCACCCTGTCACGACTACCCATTGCCGAGTACCCCACGGTGAGCCCTACACTTATCGAAGCCACCACTACTTATCGCGGCGCGGCCGCCGAAGCGGTGATGGATTCTGTTGCGACGCCCATCGAGTCAAAGGTCAATGGAGTCGACAAAATGCTGTACCTGCAGTCATTCAGCGCGAATGACGGCAAGATGATTCTTAGGGTTACGTTCGATGTAGGCACGAATGTGGACATTATGCAGGTCAATACGCAGAACCGCGTATCGCAGGCCCTCGCCCAGCTCCCCGATGCGGTCAAGCGTGAAGGCGTCACGGTTAATCGTTCCAGCCCGGATCTGCTGATGGTGCTTGGACTTTACTCTCCTAAGGGTAGCTACGATGCCATCTTCCTGGGCAACTATGCGGACATCAACCTGGTGGATGCCATTAAGCGGGTCTCTGGCGTCGGGGACGTCAAGAACTTTACCGCGCAGGACTATTCCATGCGTATCTGGCTCGAGCCCGACAAGATGGCGGCACTCGGGCTCACCCCTGAGGATATCGCCGGCGCCATCCGCGAGCAGAACGTACAAGCACCGGCCGGCGTAATCGGCGCCGAGCCTGCCCCAAGCGGCCAGGAAAACCAATACAACGTGCGGACGCTTGGTCTGTTAACCAATCCGCAGCAGTTCGCGGAAATTATCGTGCGCTCCAATCCAGACGGCTCTCAAGTCAAAATCAAGGACGTGGCCCGAGTCGAGCTCGGCGCGCAGACTTATTCGTTGCGGGCGCGGCTTAACCAGTCGCCCGCCGCAGCCCTTGGCATCTACCTCGCCCCGGGGGCAAACGCCCTCGCCACTGCCGACCAGATCAAACGAATCCTCAAAGAACGCCAGCAACAGTTCCCTCCTGACATGAAGTACGAGGTCACCCTCGATTTCACCCAACCAATCAAGGCTTCATTGCACGAAATCGAGCACACGCTGGTTGAGGCGATCATTCTGGTTTTACTGGTGGTCTTCCTGTTTCTCCAGAGCTTCCGCGCGACGATCATTCCGATGCTCACCGTACCGGTGTCGCTAGTTGGGGCCTTCATCGCATTTCCAATACTCGGTTTCAGCGTCAACACGCTGACTCTGTTCGGCCTTGTATTGGCAATCGGCATCGTAGTCGACGACGCTATTGTCGTCGTTGAAGCCGTTCAGCATCACATCGAGCACGGCCTGAACCCGCGCGAGGCGACTGCGCAAGCGATGAAGGAAGTCTCCGGGCCGGTCATTATGATCGCCCTGGTTCTATGCGCCGTGTTTGTGCCCGTGGCCTTCATGAGCGGCGTCACGGGGCAGCTTTACCAGCAGTTCGCCCTGACCATCGCAGTGGCAGTGGTTTTCTCGGCGATCAACGCACTCACATTGAGCCCTGCACTCTGCGCAATCCTTCTTAAAAAGCCAACTCCGGCTCGCGGTCCGCTGGGATGGTTTTTCCGAGCATTCAATTTTGGATTTGATCGGGTAACCGGCGGCTATGGCGCCGTGGTCAACTTCTTGATTCGCAAAGCGGCGCGCTCAATGCTGCTGCTTGTGGTGGTCCTGGGCGGAATCTGGCTGCTGTCGAAGGAGGTTCCCGGCGGCTTCATTCCTGATGAGGATAAAGGGGTGCTCTTTGTCTCCGTCCAATTGCCTGAGGGCGCCTCGCTCCAGCGCTCCGACGCGGTACTTAAGAAGGTGGAACAGATCGTTGCTGAAACGAAAGGCGTGCGTTCAGCCTGTGCGGTTTCGGGTTATAACATCCTGACGGGTTTGAACATGCCTAACGCGGCGCTGATATTCATCGGCCTTGAGGACTGGAAAAAACGCGCAGAGCCTGACCTGCACGCCGCGGCAATCGCGCGCGCGTGGAATCGGAAATTCTCTGCGTTGCCGGAAGCGCGCATTATCGCCTTTGGTCCGCCGCCACTGCCTGGATATGGGAACGTCTCGGGATTTACTATCCAGCTGCAGAATCGCTCCGGCGGGTCGGTCGACCAGCTGGCGGCACAGCTGCAGCAATTTTTGGCCGAAGCCGCCAAGCGGCCGGAACTCGGTCGCTTGTCGACCACGTTCGAGCCGGGTACACCTCAGGTCAGTGTGGAGCTGGACCGCGAAAAGGCGCGAACCCTCGGCGTTAAGGTGGACAGCGTTTACGAGACGCTACAGGCCTACCTGAGCGGGCTCTATGTGAACGACATCGTCCGCTTCGGTCGCGTGTTCAAAGTTTTCCTCCAGGCTGAACCCGAGTTTACGCACCAGCCAGACCAGATCGGCAAGTTCTACGTCCGCAACCAGGACGGTAAGATGGTGCCGCTCGACACGTTGGTCGACGTCCGGCAAATTTCAGGACCTAATTTCCTTTCACGCTTCAATCTTTATCTTGCCGCCGAGATCATGGGCGCGCCCGCACCGGGCTACAGCTCGGCACAGGCACTTAGCGCGATAGAAGAAGTGGCCAAGGGCATGCCACGGGAGTTCGGCTACGAATGGTCGGGCCTTACGCTCCAGCAGAAGAAATCCGAAGGCGAAGCCGGCCTCATCTTCGGCATGGCCATTTTGTTCGTGTTTCTGCTGCTCGCGGCGCAATATGAGAGCTGGGCGTTGCCATTCGCGGTTTTGCTATGCACGCCGCTTGTTGTGCTGGGAACCTTCGTCGGGCTGGTAGCGGGCAACTTCGATAACAATGTCTACGCTCAGATCGGCCTTGTCATGCTGATCGCCCTGGCAGCAAAAAACGCTATCCTGATTGTAGAGTTCGCCAAGCTCAAACACGAGGAAGGCAAATCGATTGTTGAAGCTGCGCTCGAAGGCGCCAAGCTACGCCTGCGCCCGATCCTGATGACTTCCTTCGCGTTCATCCTCGGTTGCGTGCCATTGATGCTTGCAAAGGGTTCAGGTGCCGCATCGCGCGGCGTCATGGGAACTGCGGTTGTGTTCGGCATGACTATCGCGACTTTTGTCGGCATCTTTCTCATCCCGGTCTGCTACGTTTTCGTACAGGGCTTGGCCGAGTTCAGGAAAAAGCCCTCCCAAACGGTACCCGTGGAAGCTCCCCCAACGGCTGTA
>Ga0209656_10003562_pt1 | contig 10076 bp, 10 predicted proteins | sample BogFormECP12_OM2_FD_188239 | JGI IMG/M metagenome (GOLD analysis project Ga0209656, IMG submission 188239) | Bog forest soil microbial communities from Calvert Island, British Columbia, Canada - ECP12_OM2 (SPAdes) (version 2) | ecosystem: Environmental > Aquatic > Freshwater > Wetlands > Bog ... | reverse complement strand
GGTGTCCGCCAGGCGTCGGCAGTCGGATCGTCGGGATTGAGCTCAGGGAAGTCAGTCTCCGGTTCAGCCACAACTTCTCCCTACGGAAGCGTCAGAACGGACCCTGCCCAACCGTAACCTTCGCAGGTACCGCAGCCTGCCCGACGAGGGCCGCTACGGAACGGCGAGCCGTCGCGGGCGCACTCGGTCTTGCACAGCCCGATCGTCGTTTCGGCTAACCCGTTGTCCTGGGCATCCCTAACCGTCCCGACCGACGGGACCAGCCCGGGCAGCATCAGCGTCTCTGCGAAACATATTGCGGTGTAATGCGATCCGGCATCGCGGAGCGCGACACCGGCTCTCCGTGAGTGGCCCTGTCTCAGAAGCCGATCCCGCCGATGCCGATCGTGATACCCGTGCCGCCCCACCACGGCCAGCCCCACGGGAAGTTGTCGGCGGTCGCGGGGTTCGGTGAGGTGTTGATCTGGGCGTTGCCGGGACGCTCGCACTGCGTGGTGCTCGGTCCGGTGTTGATGCATTGGGGTAGCGCCGAGGCGGTGGGGGCCGCATGCACGGCGGCCGTCAGGCCCAGTGCGAAGAGCACTGGGATGTGGAACTTTGAAGCGGGCATGTCGGTCGATTCTGCAGATTTGGAAAGGGGACAGTGCCGGTGCCGGCTAGCTGGTTGCGGCGATCTGCATACATGCGTCCCTCCGTCAGATGACGCTGAGACAAGCCTACGCGGGCTTGGACGGGCAGTACCGGATTCCGCGCCCGGCTAGGGTCCGACCCACCACGGCACGGCCCACCCACCGACGCCGAAGACCGGTGGCACCGGGGTCCACGGCGTCTCGGTGAACGGGCCGGTGCTGACGAACACGTTCGGCCCGGTGTTGATCTGGGTGTGGACGCCACGTTCGCACTGGGTGGTTGTCGGCGTGATCTTGGTGCATTGCGGCGCGGCGTGCGCCGTGGCCGCCCCGGCGATCGCCAGCCCCGCCCCGGCCGCCAGGAGCGTTGCGAGCCTGCGCTTCGGACGCGTCACCCGCTGCCTTCGTCGTACGGCACCGGGTAGGGTCCCGCGTAGGTCCCGCCGAAGACCTCGTCCCAGTACGGAAGCGTGAACGTGTCCGTCGGCGGTGACGAATTGATCTGGACGTTGCCCGGTGTCGAGCATTCAGTGGAACCACCGAGATTGGTGCATGTGGGATTCGTGTCGTCGGCCATCGCGGCCGGGGCGCACGTGATTGCTGCCGCCACGCATGCCAGCGCCGGGTATCGGAGTCGAATGCGCATTGCAACGTCCTTTCCGCGCCTCTTCACGCAGAGTACAACCCTTTGCCGGTGACCAGTGGCAAGTCCAGCGTGGAACGGATGCCGGGCGCCGCGGCCACCACGGCGGGAACGGCGTTGACGATCCGCATTGCGGTGGCCACCAGCCCCGCGTGGTTGTGATCGCCTTTGCGGCTGCTCAGGCACAGATCCATCGCGTACGACGGCTCGCCGGTGATCTCGATGCGGTACGAGCCGCCGGGTTGGGCTGGCTGGGGCCACTCGGGACACAGGTCTTCGCGCAGCCTGGTCACGTGCTCGAGGACGACGGCGGGCCTCTCGTCGACGAGTCCGCGTACCTCGAACCGCATTGCGGCCGCAGTGCCTTTCGCGATGAAACCCGACGCGATCTCGAAATCCTGCGGGGCGGGCTCGCGGAAATACACCTCGACCACCTCGTCCAGCGTGATGCCGAGCCCCGCCGCGAGCTGGCGCACCACCGATCCCCAGGCGAGGCTCAACACGGTCGGCTGCAGCAGCATCGGGATCTCGTCCATCGGCTTGCCGAACCCCATGATGTCGAGCATGACCGTGGCGTTGTCGTAGGTCGCATAGTCGACGATCTCCATGCAGCGCACCTGCTCGATGCGCTGGCAGGTGCCGGCCAGCGCCAGAGGCAGCAGGTCGTTGGCGAATCCGGGGTCGATGCCGTTGACGAAGAGGCTCGAATTGCCTTGCTGCGCCGCCTCTTGCAGCGGATCTATCAGCTCGTCGGGGATCACCTGATAGGGATACTGCAAGAAGACCGGGCCGCTGCCGACGACGTTGATGCCCGCGGCGAGCAGCCTGCGGTAGTCCTCGAGTGCCTCCGGCAGCCGGTTGTCGGCCATCGCTGTGTAGACCGCGCAATCGGGTTGGGCGGCAATGACTTCATCGAGTTTGTTTGTCGCCTTCACCCCCGTCGGCCCGTCGAGGCCCGCCAACTCGGCGGCGTCCTTGCCTGCCTTCGCCTCCGAGGACACCCACACCGCGGTGAGCTCGAACTGCGGATTCGTGACGATCCCGGTCAGTGCGTGCCGGCCGACGTTGCCGGTGCCGATCTGTGCTACTCGTATTGGCATGGCGGCTCTCCTCACAGGTCGGGAAGTGGAAGTTCGAGGTTGGGCGCGATCAGGCCGCCGTCCACCTCCAGTGTCTTGCCCGTCACATAGGCGCTCGCCGGCGACGCGAGATACAGTGCGGCCGCTGCGATGTCGGCGGGTTCGCCGAGGCGGCGCATCGGCGTCGCCTTCTCCAGCTGGCCTCGCAACTCGTCGTTGCCCGCCACCACGTCGAGCGCGGAGGTGAGGATCGATCCCGGCGCGATCGCGTTGACGCGGATGCGTGGGCACAGGTCCAGGGCGGCCAGCCGGGTGTAGTGCGCAAGGGCGGCCTTGGCCGTGCCGTACGCGGCGAAGCCGCGGCCGGGCAGGCGGCCCATCGTCGAGGTCATGTTGATGATGCTGCCGCCACCTGAGTGCTCGAGCATCAACGGAACCGCCGCGGTCGTGAGCGCATGCGCGGTCAGCACGTTGAACACGAAGGCGTCCCGCAAATCCTTTGTGCTGGTGGTCAACAGCGTGTTGGGCATCGTGCCGCCGACGTTGTTGACCACGATGTCGACCCGGGAGAACACGTCCACCGCGGTCTGCGCCAGCGCCGCGGTCGCGTTCGTGTCGGACAGGTCGGCCACGACGACGTGTGCGCGCCGGCCGGCGTTGCGGACCTGTTCGGCGATGCCGTTGAGTTCGACTTCCGTGCGAGACGAAATAACGACGTCGGCGCCGGCCTCCGCGAAAGCCAGCGCGACCGCGGCGCCGAGTCCTCGACCGGCGCCCGTGACAACTGCTACTTGATCGTCCAGCCTGAATCTGTCGAGAATCACCCGCGCAGACTAGCGAGTGTCACCCGCGCTGTGTGCGCGTATCCGGATTCGGGCCTCAGTTGCCCGGCGGCGGGGTCGTCGGCGGTGGGGTGACCAACGGGTGGGGGTTGTCGGCGAGGACCGAGTCCACGACGTCCATCACCGTGGGGTCCGGGGACGACGGCTCATCGGCGCGCGCGATCGCGGGTGCCGGTGCTAGGCCCCACGACCAGCAGGGCGGCGAGGCCACACCCGATGCGACGAAGGTTGCCCATGGGCAGGAGCGTAGTCACAGCGGACGATCGCGTCAGCGCCATGCCCGGCCGCGGACTATTTCTTGGCGGCAGCGGCCCCTTTTCCGGGCGTTCTCGCCGCGGGTGCTTTCTTCGCAGCCGCCCTCTTCGCGGGCGCTTTCTTGGCCGGCGCTTTCTTGGCGGCGCCGTCACCCGACGCCGACGGCTCGCCGGCGCGGCGTCTCTTCACGCTGGCCTCCAGCTTGGCCAACAGGTCGGACACGTCCTCGGTGGCGTCGAGCTCCTTCGGTTGCTCCTCGGTGGTGAACGCTTCCCCGCCTTCGAGTTTCGCCTCGACGAGCTCGCGCAGCTGCTCCTGGTAGTCGTCGTGGAACTGGTCGGGGTTGAAGTCGTCGGCCATCGAGTCGACGACCTGCAGGGCCATTTTCAGCTCGGCGGCCTTGATTTCGACCTTCTGGTCCAGCACCGGGAAATCCGGGTCGCGGATCTCGTCGGGCCACAGCAGAGTCTGGACGACCATCACCTCGCGCTTGCTGAAGTCCTTGACCCGCAACGCGGCGAGGCGTGTCTTGCTGCGCAGCGCGAAGTGCACGATCGCCACCCGGTCGGTCTCCGCGAGTGTCCGGGCCAGCAACACGTATGACTTGGTGGACTTCGAATCCGGCTCCAGGTAGTAGCTGCGGTCGTACATCATCGGATCGATCTCGCTGGCAGGCACGAATTCCAGCACCTCGATTTCGCGGCTTCGCTCCTCGGGCAGCGTTGCCAGGTCCTCGTCGGTGATGATCACCGTCTGACCGTTGTCGGATTCGTAGGCCTTCGCGATGTCGCGATAGTCCACGACCTCGCCGCACACCTCGCAGACCCGCTTGTACCGGATCCGTCCGTTGTCCTTCGCGTGCACCTGGTGGAACTTCAGGTCATGGTCCTCGGTCGCGCTGTAGACCTTGACCGGCACGTTGACCAGGCCAAAAGAGAGTGAGCCCTTCCAGATGGAGCGCATATCGCCAGTATGGCCCACTCGGTCCATATCGGGCTTCGCACACCGGGGAGCAACACCGGAAAATACCAGGGTTCAGTAGCCACATGTCATTGCACAGCAAACTGCCAGCCGCGCGGGCCGGCAATGCCCGATCCCGCCGTGAGCAGCCGTTGGAAGCCGCCGGCGAGCGGCCCCGACAGTTGCGCCGCGCGCCGGGGGCCGCTGCCGGCCGAGCATCGACGGCAACGTCAATTTCGTTGTCCACGCCGCGATTGCGGTTGGCGCCAATCATTCTTCCGCCGCCCCGGTGCGGCCGTTGATCCCGTTCCCGGTGGTGGCCGTGGCGGAGCAGCCAATGGCGCCCACGTATGCGTAACGGCGTATTGGGCGCAGGACATAGCTATCGCATAGCTTGTGCCAAGGTCAGGCCCATATCGTCTGGATAGCGTCGTTGGCAACGTTGTTTGATCAACGAAAGGAGATTGACGATGGTGCAACAGAGGTCCTCCGCCGCCGCCTCCGTTCTGGGGACCGCCTTCGCCGCTCCCTCCGTTCTGGGGACCGCCTTCGCCGCTCCCTCCGTTCTGGGGACCACCGCCTGCTCCGGTTGTCTGCATCCCGTTCCTTCTGTGCTGATCGGGCGGCCTGAGCCGGCGTAATGGCCGACGCTGTGGCCGTCGCGGAGGGGACGGCGGCCACAGCGTGGCCCGGCGAAAACACCGCCGTATACCGTGAACAGGACGTTCATCGGCGTTCGGATGAGGGAACCCGGTCCGCATGGCACGGATACCGCACGTGTGGCCGCCCGGCAGCGGGTCGGGTCCGCGGGTGCGGCTGACCAACCCCGACAAGGTGCTCTACCCGGCGACGGGCACCACCAAGGAAGACGTCTTCGGTTACTACACCAGCATCGCCGAACACATGCTTCCGCACATCGCCGGCCGGGCCGCCACCCGTAAGCGGTGGCCGAACGGTGTGGACGAGCCGTCGTTCTTCGAAAAGCAGCTGGCGGCATCGGCACCGGATTGGCTGCACCGCGCGACCGTCGTGCACAAGTCCGGCACCACGACCTATCCGATCATCGACAGCCCGGTCGCGTTGGCATGGATCGCCCAGCAGGCGGCGCTGGAGGTTCACGTGCCGCAATGGCGATTCGTGGGTGGAAAGCCGGGTCCCGCGACGCGCATCGTCTTCGACCTCGATCCCGGTCCCGGTGTGACGATGGCGCAGGTCGCCGATGTCGCACGTGCGGTCAGGGACCTGATCGGCGACATCGGGCTGACCACCTACCCGGTCACCAGCGGCAGCAAGGGCGTACACCTGTACGTCCCGGTGGCCGAGGCGATCAGCTCATCGGGCGCGACGACGCTGGCCAGGCGGGTGGCCCAGCAGCTCGAGCAGTCCATGCCCAGGCTGGTCACCTCGACGATGACCAAGAGCGTGCGGGACGGCAAGGTGTTCGTGGACTGGAGCCAGAACAGCGCGTCGAAGACGACGATCGCCCCCTATTCGCTGCGCGGCCGCCGAGAGCCCACCGTCGCCGCGCCGCGCACCTGGGCGGAACTCGAGGACCCGGACCTGCGGCAACTGCGGTTCGACGAGGTGCTGGACCGCGTCGCCGCCCGTGGCGATCTGCTGGCCGCACTTGACCCGGACACGCCGGTCGGCGACCGGCTGACCACCTACCGCAGCATGCGCGACCGGGCCAGGACGCCCGAGCCGGTCCCGGAGGGCAGCCCGGCGGTGGGCAACAACGACCGCTTCGTGATCCAGGAACATCACGCCCGGCGCCTGCACTACGACTTCCGGCTCGAGCATGGCGGCGTGCTGGTTTCGTGGGCTGTGCCGAAGAACCTGCCCGACAGTCCCGCGGTCAACCACCTGGCCGTGCACACCGAAGACCATCCGCTGGAGTACCTCACCTTCGAGGGCACGATCCCGAAGGGCGAGTACGGCGGCGGCAAGGTCGTCGTCTGGGACACCGGCACGTACGAGGCGGAAAAGTTCACCGACAGGGAAGTGATCGTCACTCTGCATGGCAACCGCATCTCCGGTCGCTATGCGCTGATCCGGACCGACGGTGACCAATGGCTCGCGCACCGCATGAAGGGCCAGCAGTCGCCGACGCGAAAGGATCTCGCGCCGATGCTGGCCACGCCGGGGTCGGTCGCGCGGCTGAAGGCCACCGATTGGGCGTTTGAAGGCAAATGGGACGGTTACCGACTGCTCTTCGACGCCGATCACGGCCAGATGAGGTTGCAGTCGCGCGGTGGACGCGACGTCACACGCGAGTATCCCCGGCTCCAGGTCGTGGCCGGAGCCCTCGACGATCACCAGGTGATACTCGACGGCGAGGTGGTCGCGCTCGATGACACCGGGGTGCCGAGCTTCGGCGAGATGCAGAACCGCGTCCGCGCCACCCGCATCGAGTACTGGGCATTCGATCTGCTGCAGCTGGACGGCCGTTCGCTGTTGCGCGCCAGGTACCGCGACCGACGCAGGTTACTGGAGACGTTGGCCTCGGACCGCGACGCGCTGATCGTGCCGCCCCTGCTGCCCGGCGACGGGTCGGAAGCCCTCGAGCACTCACGCGAGCGCCGGTGGGAAGGCGTGGTGGCCAAACGCTGGGGGTCGACGTATCAGCCGGGCCGGCGCTCGGCTTCCTGGATAAAGGACAAGAACTGGAACACCCAGGAGGTGGTGATCGGCGGCTGGCGCGCGGGCACGGGCGGCCGCACCAGCGGCATCGGATCGCTGCTGATGGGCATCCCCGGCCGGCGCGGTCTGCAATATGTCGGACGCGTCGGCACCGGCTTCAGTGAGCGCGAGCTGGCCCGGTTGAAGGACCTCCTGACGCCGTTGCAGACCGGCGAATCTCCCTTCGCCACATCACTTCCCAGGCAGGACGCGAAGGACGTGACGTTCGTCGAGCCGGAGCTTGTCGGGGAGGTGCGGTACAGCGAAATCACCGGCGACGGCCGGCTGCGGCACCCGAGCTGGCGTGGGCTGCGTCCCGACGAGACACCCGGCCAGGTGGCCCGGGAGTGAGCCGACTCTCACAGCGGGCCACGGGTTTTGGGTAGCCGCGGGTCGCTGCTGACATCGGCGAGCGGGCCCGTCACCGTTGAAATGCGATAGCCGCCTGCGGTCGCGCGTCATCATTATTCCCATCATGTGCCGATATCCTCGCCGCCGGCATCGACGGCGTCGGACCAGAGTTGTCTCGACGGCGGGTGTACAAGTTCACCATGGGTCGCTATTGGTTGGACGTCGCATTCATTGCCGTGCTGATCCTGCTCAATGGAGTGTTTGCCGGCGGCGAAATCGCACTGGTCTCGCTTCGTGAAGGACAATTGCGGGCGCTGGAACGCCGCGGCACACGCGGCGACCGCACGAGCGCACTCTGCGCGAAGTCTTGGTTCCGCGCCGGGCGGTGGTCACGCTGCTGGACGATACGACAGCCGAGCAGGCCCGCACCACGCTCGCTGAATCGGAACATTCCCGCGCACCGGTGGTCCATTCTCACGACTTGGACGAGGTGGTCGGTGTTGTGCACTTGCGTGACCTGCTCGGTGAGCACATCACCGTCGCCGAGGCGGCACGACCGGCCCTGCAGTTACCAGAACGCCTCCGAGTCTCGGACGCACTACGGCGATTCAAGGCCGAACGCCAACAGTTCGCCCTCGTCATCGACGAGCACGGCGGGGTTGGGGGCATCGTCACCATCGAAGATCTGCTAAAGAGATCGTCGGCGAGATCTACGACGAACAGGACCGGGATGTCACGGCGGTGCGGACGATGCCCGACGGCAGCCTGGTCCTGCCCGGCACATTTCCGATCCACTACCTGCCCGACATCAATGTTGACATCACCGACGCCGCCGCCGGCGATTACACGACGATCGCAGGCTTGGTCCTGGTCGCACTTGGCCGCATCCCCACCATGCCGGGCGACCGCGTTGAACTCGCGCAGTGGACCATCGAAGTAACCGCGACTGCGCACCACGCCGTCACGGAGGTACGGCTGACACCGCGTGGCAGAGAGCGCAAAGACTCGGGAATCGGCTGAACGGCTTGCTCCGTAGCCACCCGCAAGGATGTTGTATAGGTGTGTGGATCTCTGCAGGCAGCCCCCGTAAAGTCGTTGAACAATCAGCGAGTGGTTGTTCGCTGTCTCGGGAGGTTGTCGGGCGGGGCGTTCCCGGTCACCTTCTTCGCCGCCCGATCGACGGCATTTCGCGCCGTCGGCATGCGTCGCGCGAGGTGAACCGTGACTCTGCTGCGCCCCTATTCCTCGCGCCGCGCCGCGCTCGTTCGTCCGCCCAGCCGGGCCGTGGACATCGCGGTGTTCCTCGCTGCGGCGGTGCTGATCTGGGTGATCCTACGGGTGTCGTGGGGGATCAACGTCCCGTTCAATGAGACATCGGCGCCGTCGAGAGTATCGACCGACCCAGCGCGGTTGCCGTATTACGCGGCTCGCTCGCTGTTGCGGATGTTCACCGCACTCGGGGTGTCGCTGCTGTTCACTTTCATCTACGCCACAGCCGCGGCGCGGCTGCGGCGTGCGCAGAAGGTGATGCTGCCAATCCTCGACATTCTCCAGTCGGTGCCGATCCTCGGTTTCCTGTCGGTGACGATTACCGGCTTCATCGCGTTGTTTCCGGGGTCGCAACTCGGGCTGGAATGCGCATCGATCTTCGCGATCTTCACGTCGCAGGCCTGGAATATGACGTTCGCGTTCTACCAGAGCCTGTCCAGCCAGCCCCGTGACCTCGATGAGGCCGCACGCAACCTGAGACTTTCACGCTGGCAACGGTTCTGGCGGGTCGACGTGCCAAGTGGCATGATCCCGCTGGTCTGGAACGGGATGATGAGCTTCGGCGGCGGCTGGTTCTTTCTGGTCGCGTCGGAGGCGCTCAGCGTCAACAACCATCACTACGCCCTGCCTGGTATCGGCTCGTATGTGGCAACCGCCACCGCTGACAGCGATCTCGGCAAAGTGTTCGTCGCCATCGGCGTCATGGCGATCATGGTTGTCGGCGTCAATGTGTTGTTCTGGCGGCCGCTGACCGCCTGGGCGGAGCGATTTCGGGTGGAAGAGTCCGAAGCCGCCGAAGCGCCGCGCAGCGTCGTGTTGAACTTGCTGCGCCGCTCGCACGTCCCGGCGCTGATGGGCTTGTTATTCGGTTGGCTGGTGGCACCATTGGATCGGGTGATGGCGGTATTCGGGCTGGCTGAATACCCGTTACGGACTTCACCCGGGGCTCGCCGGGCCGGTGACGTCGTCTTCGCCACCGTGGTCCTCGTGGCTGTGGGCTATGGGGTGTTCCGGCTCGGCGCATATATCAATGCGACCGCCGGCTTCGGCGAGGTCGCCCGCGCGCTTGGCCTGGGTCTGATCACGTTCGGCCGCGTGATCGTGCTGGTCGTCGCGGCAACGTTGATCTGGGTGCCGATCGGTGTGTGGATTGGGTTGAATCCCAAGGTATCGCGGCTGGCTCAGCCCGTCGTGCAGGTGCTGGCCAGCTTCCCGGCGAACTTCTTGTTCCCGATCGCGACCGCCGTACTGCTGGCGACCGGTATCAGCCTGAACTGGGGCGGCATCGTGCTGATGAGCCTGGGCGCGCAGTGGTACATCTTGTTCAACGTCATCGCCGGCGCGAGCTCGGTTCCCAACGATCTGCGTG
>Ga0209656_10003560_pt1 | contig 10077 bp, 9 predicted proteins | sample BogFormECP12_OM2_FD_188239 | JGI IMG/M metagenome (GOLD analysis project Ga0209656, IMG submission 188239) | Bog forest soil microbial communities from Calvert Island, British Columbia, Canada - ECP12_OM2 (SPAdes) (version 2) | ecosystem: Environmental > Aquatic > Freshwater > Wetlands > Bog ... | reverse complement strand
CACCAAGCCACCGTCGGGCGGCGCGAGCTCGGCAGCCGGTACGGGCAACCAGCTGAGGTGCAGCTCCGGAGTACCGCCGTAACGCTGGGAGTACTCAACCGCCAGCTCGGCCAACAGCGGCTGCGCCAACGGGTCATCGGGACCCACCGCCAAGAAACGCAGCTCGGCCGCCTCGGTTGACGGGCTGGATTGGGCTATCACGTTAATGTCCAACGTTTCGATATCGGCCGCATTCCGGCCCGCTACACCAATGTCGCGCTGACGTAGCGGCCCGCGACGGGTGCTGCGGCGAGATCTTGACGGCGCAGACCCGGTAGCCCGGTGGCGTTGAACAGGTCCGCAAGGTCGGTCACGAAGGTTTTCCAGCCAAGCGCCGCCAGCGACTCGGCGGTGTCGTGTTGCTCGTCGACATAAGTGAGCTCGGTCATATCGCCGTCGAAACCGAACGGTTGCCAGCGTTCGGCGAGGGCGTGCTCCTGGCTCGAGAACGGCCTGCTCCGGCTGGGCAGATAATCGGCCGCGACCCTGCTGCCGCCGGCGCTCAATGCGGTGACATTCTTAAGCAACCGGTCATGCGTGGCGGGCGTGAGAAACCCGATGAATAGCCCCTCGGCAATCCACACGGTCGGCTTGCTGGCATCGAAGCCGAGCCGCCGCAGCGCCTCCGGCCACTTCCGGCGGAGATCGATGCCCACCGCGCGTCGGTCGGCGGTCGGCGTGACCGCCAGGCCCCGCAACGTCTGGGTTTTGAACTCGATCACTCCGGGCTGGTCGATCTCGTAGACGGTGGTGCCGGCCGGCCACCACAGCCGATAGGGCCTGGCATCCAGCCCCGACGCCAAGATCACCGCCTGCCGAATGCCGGCCCGGCCGGCATCGGTGAGGAAGTTGTCGAAGAATCGGGTGCGGACCGCGAAAAGATCTGTCAGCAATGCGAATCCGTTGTCGTCACCGAGCTCACTGATGGCACGCTCGCCGCTGGCGACCTGGGTGAAGAAGTCCACTCCCACGGCGCGCACCAACGGCTCGGCGAACGGGTCGTTGATCAGCCCGGCCCTGGTCGCCAAGGCCCTGGCCGTCGCGACCAGCGTCGCGGTGGTTCCGACGCTGGTGGCGGGATCCCAGGTGTCGTGCTCTGTTCGCGCCATAGTCTGGCCGACCCTACGCCCCGCCACGCCGGCGCGCGCCAAGCAGCGCCGCCCGCCAGCCGAGCAGCAGCAGCGCGGTGACCGTTGACGCCACCAGCACGAAACTGGCGGCCACGCCGGCCGAGGTGGCCTTGCGCAATAGCATCCCGACCGCGACGGTGCACACCCACACCACGAGCCCGGTGGGCGCGACGGCCGTCGGGCGTCGCCAGGCTCGAGCGGCTAGCCACCCCACGCCGGTCCCGCTCAGAAACGGCCACGCCGTTGTTGCGATGCCCGCGATATTGAGGCCCTCATCGTGACTGCGCCGACCGACGGCACAGAACACCAGCACACACGCCATATCGACGCCCAGCCACCCCAGACCTCGCCGGGAACGCTCCATGCTGCGGACACTACCCGGGCGCCAGACGCCGGTCGCACTCGTTGAAGTGGCTCGTCGCCCGGCCTGTTGTTTTCGCCTGGTACATCGCAAGATCGGCGTCGCGCAGAATTCCGACGGCGTCGCGGTGATCGTCGGCCCGCACTGTGACGACACCGATACTAGCGGTGATCTGAGCACAAACTGTTCTGCCGCAGTCACTTTCGCCCGAGATGACTATCGGTTCCTCGATCGCTGCATGCAACCGGTCGCCGAGGTCGTCGACTTGCGCGCGCCCGATGGGCGCGGTGAGCAGCGCCACAAACTCGTCGCCACCGACGCGTCCGACGACGTCATCGATGCGCAGTGCTCGACGCAGACGTTGGCCGGCAATCTGAAGGACGGTGTCGCCTGCGTGGTGTCCGAGCGCGTCATTGATGCACTTGAATTTGTCCATGTCGATGAAAAGCACAGCGCCCAAACAATATTCATCGGAGGCGATTGCCTCGCTGATCAACGTGAGAATCTGGGCACGGTTCGGCAGCCCGGTCACCAGATCGTGCGTAGCCTGGTACGTCAGTCGCTGATGGGCGTTGTGTTGTTCGGTGATGTCGATGAACGACACCAGCACCGAGGAACGACTGGGATCGGTCGGATCGAGAAACGACCAATTCACCGACACCCAGATCCGCTGGCCGTCGCCCAGTCGGTCGACGCCGTAAATACAGCCTCGCCTCGGGCTGGTTGTCAGTGTTTCAAGGACTGGTCGCTGATCGGAGCTGAGCAACCGACCGGCGGCGTCGTAGACCGGAACTTTCGCCACCTTGGCGAGCTCGGCGCCGTCGACTCCGGGCACACCCAGTATTCGTAGCGCCGCCGGGTTCGCGGATTCCACTGCGCCGTCCTGCGTGATGACGACGACCCCTTCGTCCAGCGAGGCGACGACGGTTTGGAAGTGCTGTTCAGCGCGCCGCAGGGCGGTCTGGTCAGCGCATAACACGACATATCCGTCGTCCATGCGGGACGCCGACACACGTACGGCCAGCGCGGAGCCATCGGCGCCGTGATGCGTCGCGTGCACGACTCCCCCGCTGGCGATGATCACTGCCGGGTCCAAGGCAGCACCGACCGCCTCGCCGATCGGCAGCCCTAGTGCTGCGGCGGCCGACCGGCTGTAGATTGCTTCGGCAGCCGGATTCCAGCTGGTGACCGCGCCTGCCAAGGTGGTGGCGATGATGCCATCACTGGCGTGGGTGACCAGCGCTGCCTGGAAGCGCAGGCTCGCTTCGGTGGCCCTTTGCGTGGTCAAGTCCCGGAAAACCACATGGTGAGCCGGCTTGCCCTCCCACTCCGTCCAGGCCGCGAGCGCTTCCACCTCGCGGGTTGTGCCGTCGAACGATACGACGACCAGTTCCAAGGGTGGCAACGTGTCGCGTTCGTGCTGCCGTTCGGCAATACGAGCGTGCACCACGGCAAGCGAGTCCGGGTGCACGAAATCGGTGACCCGGCGTCCGATGAACTGGTCGGCCGATTGAGCCGCCATCTTCCGCACCAGAGTTTTGTTGACATACACGTAGCGACCGTCCACGTGCACGCCGATCGCGAGGGGACTGTGGTCCATCAGCCACCGGTACCGCTGTGCGGCTTCGTCGACATGCGACCGCTCAGCCGTGGCCGTCAAATCTTCGATGCCGCCGACGACAGGTTCTTCGCTGATTTGCTTTAACAAGGGCCCCACCTGCCTCATCTAGGCGACGTCGTCATCGCCAGTGCAGCACAGGACGGACGCTTGTGCAGAGAGATGCGCAATGACCGAAGCCGCATCCGCTATAACGCACGCCGCAAATTTGAATGCCCCGTGCGGAACTCCGTGCGCGAGCTATTCGCCTTCGTCGTCGACAAGGTCCTCGTCGTCGAGCAGCTCCTCGTCATCTACAAGGTCCTCGTCGTCGAGAAGGTCTTCGTCGAGCAGGCCCAGATCGAGGGGATCCTCATCGTGGGGGTCAATCACATACTGCTGCCAGTACCCCGGGGCAAAGAAGATCTGGTCCGAACGGTCCAGGTCGTCGCCGACCTGAACTCGAAGGATTCCGTCGTCGACGGAGTAGCTGAATGCGTTGGGGTATTGGACGCCGCCGTCCGCGGTACGGATGTGAATGTCATAAGGCACCGGTCAATCCTTCCACGGCCAGGCGGGCCAATTCTGCCGTGGTCGAACGCAATTGATCGGCAGAGTCGAGCCGTTCCGGAAAACCTACCCGCGCGTACACCGCTCGGCGCGGAGTGCGCACTCGCATGTCCAGGCCGTAGCGATCGATACCCGTGCACACCGCGGTCTCGGTGTCGGGATAGCCGCCGAACGCCCGGGCCATCGCTGCCAGGGCGTCGGCGTGATCGGCGTTGAGATGCGCGATCGCCCCGGCCGCGGCTGGCGCGACCGGATCCGGCGCCGCGGCGTCGTATTGTTCGCCGGTCGCCGAGTCCATCCGGCCATAGCCACCCACCCAACGCACCCGCTGGACGCCCAGTACCCAAAAGGTGAAGTCGCTGAAGTCGAGAAACATTCGGCCGGCGGGCACCGCGTTCACATATGCCGCCCGAACCGCGTCTCGGTCGGCGGCCGAGGGCTGGGAGACCAGCCCGGCCAGGGTGATTCGGCTGCTGGCCAGCGGGTCGCTGTCGCTGCTCGCTGCCACTATCGACAGGCTGGCGCGCGGGTCGCCGGCGAGGTTGCGGCCGTGCTCGGCCAGGGTCGACAAGCACAGCACCGGTTTCCCGCCCAGCAGTCCATAAGCCACGAACGATGCCCACGGGTCACCGGTGGCAGTCAGTGTGGCCAGAGTCGCGGCATTGTTGGCTGCGGCGATGGTGCGTGCCTGCTCAGCCGCGGAGGGACGAGCAGACCCCGGGTCGCCATGATCGCGGATCGCCATAGCCGCGACGCTACCGCCGCAGGTCGGCCACGGTAGCGGCGGTCTTACGATGGCCGGATGAGTAGCTTCAACCCCCACGACCCGCTCGACCTGGACGCGTCGCTCTCCGACGACGAGATCGCCGTGCGCGACACGGTCCGACAATTCTGCGCCGAGAATGTCCTGCCGCACATCGCGGAATGGTTCGAAATCGGTGACCTTCCCGTCCGCGAACTCGCCAAACACTTCGGCCAGCTGGGCCTGCTCGGCATGCATTTAGATGGCTACGGCTGCGGCGGGGCGTCGGCCGTGCATTACGGCCTGGCGTGTACCGAGCTGGAGGCCGCGGACTCCGGTATCCGGTCGATGGTGTCGGTGCAGGGTTCGCTGGCCATGTTCGCGATCTGGAAATTCGGCTCCGAAGAGCAGAAGCAACGTTGGCTGCCCGGCATGGCCGCAGGCGAATTGCTCGGCTGCTTCGGGCTGACCGAGCCCGACGCCGGATCCGACCCGGCGTCGATGACGACGCGGGCGCGACGCGACGGTTCGGACTGGATCCTCAACGGCCGCAAGATGTGGATCACCAACGGATCGGTCGCCGACGTCGCGGTCGTCTGGGCGGGCACCGACGACGGGATCCGGGGATTCATCGTGCCCACCGATACGCCGGGCTTTACCGCCAACACCATTCACCACAAGCTCTCGCTGCGGGCGTCGATCACCAGCGAGCTGGTGCTTGACGACGTGCGCCTGCCCGAGGATGCCCTGCTGCCCGAGGTGAAGGGGCTCAAAGGCCCGCTGTCATGCCTGTCGGAAGCGCGTTACGGCATCGTCTGGGGTTCTATGGGCGCGGCGCGCTCGGCGTGGCAGGCCGCGCTGGATTACGCCACCCAACGCACCCAGTTCGGCCGTCCGATTGCCGGATTCCAGTTGACCCAAGCCAAACTCGTCGATATGGCGGTCGAATTGCACAAGGGCCTGCTGCTCGCGCTGCAGCTGGGACGGCTCAAGGACGGCGTCGGTCTCCGACCTGAGCAGGTCAGTTTCGGCAAGCTCAACAACACCCGTGAAGCGATCGAGATTTGCCGCACCGCGCGAACGATTTTGGGCGGCAACGGGATATCGCTGGAATACCCGGTGATCCGCCACATGGTCAACCTGGAATCGGTGCTGACGTACGAGGGCACGCCAGAAATGCATCAGCTGATCCTTGGCCAGGCGATCACCGGCATGGACGCCTTCCGCTGACAGGAGATCCAATGAGCGCACGCCTGGAGTACACGTCCGAGCATCATCAGTTCCGAGAGATGGTCCACGATTTCGTGCAGCAGACCGTCGTCCCGTCCCACGAACGCTGGGAGCAGGCCGGTTGCCTGGACCGCTCACTGTTCACCGAAGCGGGAAAGCTTGGACTGCTGGCGTTTTCGGTATCAGAGGAGTTCGGCGGACCGGGCGTCGACGACTTTCGGTACAACGCAATCGTCGTCGAAGAACTGCAGCGGGTCGGGGCGGCGGCCGAAGCTGTCGCCATCTCCCTGCAGAACGACATTGTGTTGCCGTATCTCACCGATCTGACGACGACCGAACAAAAGCAACGCTGGCTGCCGAGCGTGGTGACCGGCGAGACGATCATCGGCATCGCGATGACCGAGCCGGGCGCCGGCAGCGACCTGGCCGGGATCCGCAGCACCGCGGTGCGCGACGGCGACCATTACGTCGTCAACGGCGCGAAAACCTTTATCTCCAATGGGCAGACCGGGGACCTGTTCGTCATCGCCGTGCGCACTGCGCCCGACCGCCACAAGGGGCTGTCGCTATTGGTCGTCGACCCGGACACGCCGGGTTTTTCCCGCGGCCGAAACCTCGAGAAGATCGGCCTGCACGCGCAGGACACCAGCGAGCTGAGCTTCACCGATATGCGGGTCCCCGTCGAGAACCTGCTCGGGGATGAAGGCCGGGGCTTCTATCAGCTGATGAACAACCTTCCGCAAGAGCGGCTTTCGCTGGCGGTGGGCGCGGTGGCTGCCGCCGAGGGAGTATTGGCCGAAACCCTCGACTACGTCAAGCAGCGAAATGCCTTTGGCTCACCCATCTCCGGTTTGCAGAATACTCAGTTCGTGCTCGCTGAGCTGGCCACCGAAATCGACGTCGCGCGTACCTATCTCGATGACTGCATCGCCGAGCACCTGATCGGTGAGCTGACCGCAGCCCGGGCGGCCCGGCTGAAATGGTGGACCACCGAACTGCAGGTGCGCACCGCCGACCGCTGCCTGCAGTTGCATGGCGGCTACGGCTACATGCGGGAATACCCGGTGTCGCGCGCATTCGTCGACGCCCGCATCCAGACGATCTACGGCGGGACCACCGAGATCATGAAGACCATCGTCGCCAAGGATCTCGGCATCTAGGGTGACGTCCGCCAGAAGGGCGGCGGGTCGTTGCAGGCCGCGCTGCGCGCTGCCTCTCGGCCCGCTTCCGCGGCGATACGCGCCTCGTTGATTCCGCGTTCCCACTTGTTGCGAGCGGCCCGGTCCGCGGCCCTGGTTCGCCGGCGGGTCGGCATCATCACTCCGCGTTTCCCGGTGTCCGGTGGCGTCGACTTCGGCAACACCAACGTGCCGGTCGGAATGGCTAACACCGGAAACAGCACAGCTCCACCGGGTTTCGTGGTGTAGGTATGGCCCGTGAGGGATGCATGGGTGATATCACTTAGTGATATCACTTAGTAGCGGGGCATGTGGGCCGAATCATGGCCAGCGGTGTCTACTTCCGCGATGCCTGCGCGATCGCCTCGAGAAAGGCTGTCGCCGCGACCTTGGCACCAACCGCGTTGAGGTTGTTCCAGTTGACGCGCGAGTCGATGTTGTCGGAGGTGATGTTGTCGGCGTACCCGTCGTACAGCGCGAAGTACCGCTGATTGTCGTAGCTGCCGGAGACCCTCGTGCCGTCGGGCTTCGTGGACTCGATCGCGGCCAGGTCGAAGAGGTGACGGCCGGCGTACTCGCGGCGGATCAGCGCGTTCAGCCGCTCCCGCGCGACGTTCGCTGCCTGGCCGAACGGGTCGGGCCGGCCGAGAAGTGTCTTCAGCCGTACCTTCAGCTTTTTGAAGAGGCCCGGCTCTTTGGTCAGGGGCACCGTCACGTGGATGAACGTGACGTCGGGGAAGTCCCGCTCCAACGCGGCCATGGTGTCGCGGTACCTCGCGAAGAGCGCGTCGACATCCGTGTCGCTGTCGATGTCACCCCAGCAGAACTTCATCAGAGCGACGTCGACCTGCCGGCCCATCCCATGGCGCATGGTGCGGTCGAAGTCCTCGAAGTTCGGCTTAACGATGAATTTGTGGGCGATGAACCCGCCGTTGGGGCCGGGCTCAGCAAGCCCCTCCTCGATCGGGGGGGCCGAGACACCGTGATCCGCATAGACGCCGGGGATAGCGTTCAGCATTTTCATCCCCACGGAAAAGTGACCGAAGAACACCCTTGTACGGGCCACAGCGGTCAAGTTCGCCGTCGTGATCGCGGACGCCACGTTGCCCTGGATCGATATCGACTTCTCCTTGCTCCAACGGTCAGCCGCCCCCACCGTCACGGCCAGAACGAGCACGACCACGGTGACAACTGCGGCTACGGGGCGACGGAACCTCCATCGGGTTGGGGCCAGCATGCTCCGCCACCTCCTCGTCGCAAACCTCTGGGCTCAGAATCTGGCTCAGAAGATACCATAGGTTCCGTTTAGCAGTCCGTGGGTGACCATGAGTTTGCACAGCCACTCGTTTGGGAATCTTGCCGTTGTAGTTCCGGGGCATGGCGTCAATGATCACGCCCGAGCGGGGCCACCACGTACTTGTGCAGGTGCTGCTTTCGGTAGCAGGCGAGGTCGACATCCCTTATCCCCGACCGCGGCCGCCGAAATCAAGAGGACAGCGATTGAGCATGTGGACCATCTGGGTGGGGGATGCACGGGTGATACCACTTAGCAATTACTCGTGAACTGTTTAGTCAGTGCGCTACTACCTACGCCTCGCCGAACGGCTAGCTTCTAGATTGCCGTGTTAGCGTCGTCGGCCGGATACTCAAACGACGCCCGGTTTTCGGTCCGGGCCTGGGGCCTCTTGATGGTCGTCAACAGGAGTCGGAGCGGCGTGGCGGCCACCCGGCGCCGTGCCGGGCGGATGTCGACGCTGCAGAACATTTCGCCACGTGCGGGGCCGCGAATCGCTCTCTTCCTGGTTCTTTTTTTGGAACTTGAACACCAGCCACAACACGAAAAACACGATAGCCAGGATGGTGATCGTCCAGGCTGCCAATTGAACCCATTTAAAGATGGCCTCGGACCCCAACGTGAGCCAAATGAACTTAGCAGTTTCTTCGATGAGCGAGAGATCTCCCCTGGGGTTCGGGATACGCTCTGCCGGCCACAGAACCAAGAACAACATGTCGGGGCCTCCTTACAGCCACGACACCCCTGGATGGTCTTCCAACCGGGGGCAAGTGTGCGCCGGCTCATTATCACATTTCGCCTGCCGGCGAGTGGGATACTCATGCAAATCGGACGAGTTTCGGTGCGAGCATGACGGTGACGCTGACTGCCGGTGGAGGCTGATCAATCCACCCGCGCTCGTTGTCGGGGGGTAGGCAACTGGCGTCGGTGAAGTCCAGATCACGGTGCCATCAGATTCTTGCCGATGTTGCCAACCCTTGGGTCCGCCGTAGAACGTCTTCAGTAAATGGTGGCACCGACTAGCTAAAGAACACTCAACTCATCGGGTGCTACCAAGCCTAGAACGGCACAGTCGGCCGGTTCAGAGGGCCGGTACGACGACAGGCATGTGGCGGTGGGCGTTGTACCAGAACGCGCGCGGTTCGCCGCCGGGGTGGCGAGCCAAGCGCGGTAGGGATTAGGCGGGTGGCGCGGGTGGCGCGGGTGGCGGTGAGCTGGCCGGTCCGGGCGCAGCCGCATTTCCATGCAGGCACTGCTGATATTCCTCAGTACCTGGGACGTTGTCAGCGCCGCAGCTGCAATCATGAATTTGCTCGGCGGTGGGAAGCGAATTGCAAAAGTCGCTACCAGCCGAGGCCGATGGTGCGGTCCACATAACACCAGCGGCCAAGGCTGCCGCGGCAGCACCGACCGTGGCCATCAATACTCTCGTCTTCATGTTGGGATTCCTTTTCTCTAGAAGACCACGGCACTCCGCCGCCGCTGGTTGTGCTAGCCGAATAGTAGGGTTTCAAGGAGAAAGTCGCAGACTTCATGTGGTAGCCGTTCGCCGAAGAACGTTTCAGCGGTCGCGGTCCCTTAAGGCTTGGTGACGTTTATGACCACCTGACTGTAGGGCTCCATCACAGTGCAAGGAGGTGGTTCGTGCCGACTACCGTCCAATTTCTCGAAGAAAGGACCATGCTGTACTTGGGGTTCGCCGAATGGTGTCCACCAGGCCTGCGTCGTCGAGGCCACGCAGTACCTCGGCGTCCGGTAACCGCAGTTCGAACATACCTTCGATTATGCCTGGCCGGTCGGACATAGCAACTAACGCGTTGACTCATCCGATATGCGCGCGAAAGGCCCCGAAATGGTGCTTCGTTGCCTCATCTGAAATGCGCGCGTGCGGCGCGCCTACGTGATCGGTCAGCCATGACCTCGGTAGGCCCAGATG
>Ga0209656_10003559_pt1 | contig 10078 bp, 10 predicted proteins | sample BogFormECP12_OM2_FD_188239 | JGI IMG/M metagenome (GOLD analysis project Ga0209656, IMG submission 188239) | Bog forest soil microbial communities from Calvert Island, British Columbia, Canada - ECP12_OM2 (SPAdes) (version 2) | ecosystem: Environmental > Aquatic > Freshwater > Wetlands > Bog ... | reverse complement strand
ACTTGCTTGCGAACGAAGTCCCAGACCTTGGGCGACTGGTCGTCGGGTACGCACTTGGTGACGATGGGTGTGCGGCCGGGCGGGAGTTCGTCGAGCACGCTTAAGTCGAGGTCTCCGTAGAGCGTTAGGGCTAGCGTGCGGGGGATTGGGGTTGCGGTCATTACTAGAACGTCGGGCTCTGGTTGCGACTGCATGGTCACAGCGTCGCTTTGCTGGGCTGGACGGGCAAATGCGCCCGTCCCTACGTGAGTCTCGGCGCTGCCCACCGTCGCATCCGATTTCTTCATCAGCTTTAGTCGTTGCATTACGCCGAAGCGGTGTTGCTCGTCGACGATCACCAGGCCCAGCTTGGCGAACTCTACTTTTTCTTCCAGGAGCGCGTGCGTGCCGATGACCAGTTGCGCGTTGCCTTGCGCGATGTGGCGGCGGATTTCGCGCTTGCGGTCGGCTTCGAGCGAGCCGGTGAGGAGAACGATGCGGTATCCGGCGGATTCGAGGATCCGGCGCGCGGAAAAATAATGCTGCTGCGCGAGAATTTCTGTGGGCGCCATGAGCGCGACCTGGCAGCCATTTTCGATGGCGATAATCGCGGCCTCGAAGCTGACAATGGTCTTACCGGAACCGACATCTCCTTGCAGCAGACGGCGCATGGGATAAGGCTTCTCCATATCGGCGGCGATTTCTTTCAGCACTTTCTTCTGGGCTGTCGTGGGATGGAAGGGCAGGATTTTCTTGATGGCGGCGCGGGCGCGATCGTCGAGGCGGAAGGCGATTCCGGTCTGAGCCTTTTGCTGGCGGCGCTTTAATTCGAGTCCGAGTTCGACGAAGAACAGTTCGTCGAAGATCAAGCGGATATGGGCGGGTGTGCGCGAAGACTGCAGGTCGTTCAGGCTCTCCCCGGGCTCCGGCCAGTGGACGTTCCAGAGCGCGGCTCGCGGCGAGATCAGGCCGAGGTGGGCGCGGACTGCGGCAGGAATCGCGTCGGGTAGATCGGACGTGAGATTGTCGAGGGCGGTGCGAATGACTTTGCGAAACCAGCGTGAGGTGAGGCGTCCGGTGGCCTCGTAGATAGGGACGATGCGGCCGACCTCCAGTGATTCGGCAGCCTTCTTCTCAATCGCGTCTTCGCCGTCTTCGTCAGGATCGCCCAGAATCTCGATCTGCGGCTGCATGATTTGTAGTTCGCGGCTGCGCGGATCTTCTTCGACCTTGCCGTAGAGCGCGATCATCTGGCCGGGCTTAAACTTGTCCTGCAGGTAGGTGGCGTTGAACCAGAGGCAGCGCAGTTTGGCGCGTCCCTGGCCGATGGTGAGTTGAAAGATGGGCATGCGGCGGGTGCGGAAGAGGCCGGAATTGCGCACTTCGCCGATGACGGTCGCCATCTCTCCGGGGCGAAGTTCAGCGATGCCGCGCGGGTTCAGGCGGTCTTCATAGCGGAAGGGAAGATAGAGGAGCAACTCTCCGACGGTGTGGATGCCTTTGCCGTTGAGAATCTCGGCGATGCGGGGGCCGACTCCCTTGACGTATTGCACCGGAGTGGAGAGTTCGAGCATGTGGGGGCCGGAAGAAGAATGGTAGCAGGAGCGGGAGGTGTCGCAGTACAAAGCCTCGCCAGCAGGGAGGTCCCTTCGACTTCGCTCAGGGCAGGCTCTTCCTCCGCCTGAAAACCGGCTCCGTCAGGATGACACCTACAAAACTCTTGGCCGACGGGATAGGTTGCGGTGTCTAAATCACCTGTGGTGATCAATCTGATGCAGGCGCTGTTGTCGATTATCCTGGGGAATTTAGTGTACTTTGCGTTGATTCCGTCGTTCCCTGCGGTGGCGCGGCACCGGCCGTTCCGGATGGATTTGGGGATGGTGATCGACTTCTGGTTCTGTTTGGTGGTTTACGGGTTGATTCGGACGGCGCGGAAGTGGAAGTGATTGTTCCCATGTCTCGCAAAAGATGCGAGACATGGGGCACCCACAGTTTTAATAGCCTTTAGAGATCGAACTGATTTCGCAGTTCGCGCGCCATTTTCTCCATATCTTTTTTCAACTGCTCCTGCTGCTTGCGAAATTCCTGCTGTTGTTTCTTGGATTGCTTGCGGAATTCCTGCTGCGCCTGGCACAGCGACTTGCGCACTTCTTCGGCGGCCTTGCGAGCGTTTTCGGCCGCTTCTTTAGCACTCAGTTCGATGTCCGGTTGCAGCTCGGCTAATTCGCTCTTCAGATTGCTGAGTTCCATGGTGGCATCGGCGTCGAATAGCGGTTCTCCTTCCCAGCTTTCTTCTTCGAGCAAGTCTCCAGATTCCTTGCGCTCTGGCAAGGTCAGATTCAGGTTCTGCTCCTTGCGCTCGCGCACTACGCCGACGTTGATGGAATTGCCGTTGCGCGAGCGGACCGCGTGAGTGAAGTCGCTGGTGTCGTGAACGGGTTGGTCGTTGACCTTGGTGATAACGTCGCCGGCGCGGAATCCGGCCTTATCCGCGCGGCTGCCTTTTTCCACGGCGCGCACCAGCACGCCGTTGCCGCTCTTTACACCGAAAAACTCGCCTAACTGCGGGGTGATATTTTCCACGGTCAATCCGCTGCGGGCCGACTGCGTGACCACCACCATGTTGATGGATGGCATGTCGATTTCAGGGATGTGGACATCGATGTTGGGAATCACGACCGGGAAGTCCTTGGCGTGAGACATGCCGGGAAATTCGCTGTGCCGGTCGGCCAGCTGAACTTTCACGTTCATGGGCTGGCCGTCGCGGCTTAGGCCGAGGGTGATGATGCGGCCGGCTGGCGTCTCATGGATCATGCGCCGCAGCTGCGCCGCGCTCTCAACTGTCGCGCCGTTCATGGTAAGGATGACGTCGTGTTCCTTCACACCGGCTTTTCCGGCCGGAGCGTCCTGGTCGACCATGGTGACTTCGACGCCTTTTTCTTCTTTCAACTTCAGCGTAGCAAGGCGCTCGCCGGTGACGTCGGCGATGTCGACACCGAGATACGAACTGGAACCGCTGTCTTCGCTGGAGAACACGAAGGACTGCTGATCGGGATGATTCACTGACCAGTTCTGCGTAGCGTGAGAAAAGCTGAGCATTAACGGAACTATCGCGATGCTGGTGAGAATGTATTTGCGCATATTCGTCTCCCTCGCAACTTCATTCTGGGCCGTCTGCTGCGGCCCGTAATCTTTAGCGTCCCAAGCGCTTGAACGTGATGTCGCCAGTCGTGGTGCGCACCTTCAGCGTTGGGCCACCGCCATTGAGCTTGCCTTCCGCGGAAAGGGTCTTCGATCCCCAGTCGCCTTCGCTGTGCACGTGAATGTCCGTGAACTCCGAGGTGATGCGGTGTCCGCTGGCCAGATCGACGCTGGCGCGAATGTTGAGCGGGACATCGGGGGCGATGAAGACAGTGATGTCTCCGGCGGAAGTTTCGAGATCGGAGTCGCGGCGGTCGCCGCCGGTATTGACCAGCTTCACCGTGATGCCACCGGCGCCGGTTTCGGCGTGCGCGGAAGGAACGCCATACAGGTCAATGGTGCCGCCGCCGGTCTCCGCGTGTACGTATCCTTTGGCCGAAGTCACGCGAATGCTGCCGCCGCCGGTGTCAGCGTCGACCGGACCCCCGATATCGCCCAGATCGATGCTACCTCCGCCGGTGGAGGCTTTCACCTTGCCATTGCAGTGGTGCAGTTCGATGCCGCCGCCGCCAGTCTCAATGCTGACGGCCTGCTCGGCAGATTGAATCTCGACCGTGCCGCCGCCGGTTTCAGCAATGAGTTTGCCGTTGGCATGATGAACTTCGATGGAGCCGCCGCCGGTGTGCAGGCCCATGTCGCCGCTGACCGTGCCGACGTCGATCGAACCGCCGCCGGTTTCAGCGTGCGCTCCACCGCCGATGTCATCGAGATGAACCGTGCCGCCTCCGGTTTCCGCTTCGACGCGTCCGGTAACGCCGGAGGCGTCGACCGAGCCGCCGTCGGTTTCAAGTTTCACCAGCGCGATGTCATGCGGAACGTTGATGGAAAATTCTCCGGAAAAATGTCGCGGCTGCCTGCCGCCCTGCCAGTCGCCGACGATCCAGGCGGTATCGCCTTTCACATAGGCGGCAACTTTGAACTGCTCGAAATAATGGCGCGCGTCCTGCTCGGACGAACTGGAGCAGCGGGTGTGAACGGCGTAGTGGATGTCCGACTGCTGGCCGCCGCGGACGATCACGGCGCCCATGTCGACTTTTACGCGCAGATTTTTTACTCCGGCGAGTGAGCCGGTGATCTCCTGCCCCCAGCCTCCGCCCTCGCGCGAGATGTGCGCTTCTTGCGCTAACGCCAGTGAAGTAAGAAGAGCTAGTGCTGTGCCCAGCCCAACGATTTGGAGCGAACGTTTCAATTCATTTCCCTCTCAGTCAAGTCCAAGAATTAATGTATGAAGCAACTTCTACTAATCAATCTGGTACTAATCAATTTCGGGCAACTGCGCCAGCAGCGTTCGAGCTTGTGAACGGATGTACTGGCTGGAATCTTTTGCGGCCAGCGTCATCAGGACGCCGCGCACGCTGCCGTCGGCTTTCACCGGTTCTAACATGCGCAACGCTTCGGTCCGCACGCCGGGATTGGAGTCGTTCACCAGCGCCTGCAGCAGGCTGTCGCGCACGCGGGTGTCGGCTTTCACGTAGGGGCCGAGAGCGTCCAACGCCTTGAAGCGCACGCCGGGATTCGAGTCGTATTGCAGGGCGTACATCAGCGCGTCGCGGAAATGGGTGTCGCTGGGATTCTGCGTCATCAGGCCGACGGAATCCATGCGCACGCCAGAGTTGTAGTTGTTGCGGGCCGCGTAGAGTAAAAGTTGCTGGATGCGCTGATCGTTCAGTGAGCCCTGGGCTTGCTCGGTGGAAACCGTGTTGTACTTGATGCTGATTTGATTGGTGCCGGGCTCTTGTGTGACCGATTCAATGCCGGTGATGGAAGCGTCGTTCAGAGCTTGCGTGGGATGCTGGTCGGTTGCTGTCGTTGTAGTGTGTGGCCCGAGGAACTTGTAGCTGATGCCGACTCCGCCGGCGAAGCCGAGGATTAAAATTGCCGAGGCCAGCGCCGGAGAGAAGCGCACCTGCCGCAGCCAGTTCGCGGGCTCGAGGGCCAGGCGGTGCCACCAGGCGCCCTGCTGAGCCGTTTCCAGGGCTTCTTGCAGGCGCATGCGCGACGACGCCAGCAGATTGGGCGTGGGATCGCTCGCGCGATCCTGCATGAGCACGGCGTGGAAATCCTGCTCAGCTTTCAGTTCCGCGGCGCAGTCGGCGCAGCGGGCTACGTGCTGCTCGAGTTCGTGGCGGGCGTCATCGGGCAGCTCGCCGTAAACGTGAAGCACGATATTTTCTCTGATCCATTCACACTTCATAGTTCACCTTTGGTAATTCGACCCTGGAGTCCCATGTCTCGCAAAAGAAGCGAGACATGGGGCACCCACATTTACTGACTTCTCTTACCTCATGTCTGCCAGCGCGCCTCTTAGCTTTTGCGTGGCGCGGAATAGCGTGTTCTTTGCCGTTTCTTCCGTTGTCTGCAAAATCTCGCCTACCGTGCGTAGCTTCAAGCCGTGATAGTGCTTCAACTCGAACACCATGCGCTCGCGCGGCGTCAGCTTGTCGAGCGCTCCTGCGATCTTCGCGCCCAGCTGCCGACGCATCAGATCGCGCTCCGGATTCGCTCCTGCGCGAACGTCCGGCACTTGATCGAGCAGGTCGTACTCGCCGCCGCTCGAGTCCTTCGCCACCGGTGCGTCCTCTTTGCGCACATTTTTCTTGCGCAGGTGATCGAGGCACAAGTTGGTCACGATCCGGTAAATCCAGGTGTAGAAGGAACACTCGAACCGGAAATTTCCGATGTTCTTGTACGCTTTGAGGAAGGCGTCCTGATAAACGTCCTGGGCGTCGTGCTCACTGCCGGTGAGATGAAGAGCGAGCCGCAACACCGCGTGATCGTAATGACGAACGAGTTCCTCGAAGGCCGCGCGATTGCCACGCTGGGCCTCTCGGATCAACATCGTGTCGTCTATGCGACGATCTTGGCGATCTAACCCAGCCATGCGGCCCCGTTGGGGGTCTTGGTCGCTGACTCTCTCTACTCTCTCACTCTTCAGTTTCGAGTGGGCCCGTTCGCCAATCGCAAGTGAAACTGCCCATGCATCGGCCGGCATTCAGTGTCCTGTCCTCTGCTTGCCCGGCTTAAATGCCATATCCGGGCTTGCATTGGGATAGACGGAGAATCAGCGAAACCGTGAGCAGAAATTATAGGCTGTGCGAGAGATATTTTGTGGGCTAGGTGATTCTGGGGCAGGGAGTTAGGGGAAACAGAACAGCGGGCGGGAGTGCAGGGCACGAATTTGGCAGCGCAAGTGCGCTCGAAGTGCTTGTCATCCTGAGCGGAGCGAAGGACCCCACATCCGCCGGTTGCTTCGGTGAAGCGGCAAGGCGTTTTCACGATGCTTCCCGTAGCACCGTAAGAATGCCTGTCAGCTTCCGTGGTACTTCTGGCCGCGCCGGGGTCCTTCGCTTTGCTCAGGATGACAACGCTGCAATCGGATACGACTATTCCGCCGCGACCGGTTCCTTCTCGATGACCACCTTCAGGTGCGCGGTCACGTCCTTGTGCAGCTTTACCGGGACGGTGAACTCGCCGACCGTCTTCAGCGGCTCGTGCAGCTGGATCTTGCGGCGGTCGATGTTGAATCCCTTCTTGGTGAGGCCTTCGGCCAGGTCGCTTGAGGTGACCGATCCGAAGAGCTGATCGTGCTCGCCCGACTTGCGGGTGAAGGTGACCGAGACGCCCTCAAACTGCTTGGCGAGTTCTTCGGCCTGGGCCTTTTCCTTGGCCGAGCGACGGACGGAGGCGGCCTTCATCTGCGTGATGACGGCCTTGTTGCCTTCGTTGGCCTCGATGGCCAGCTTGCGGGGCAGAAGAAAATTCCGCCCGTATCCTTCGGCGACCTTGACCACATCGCCGCGCGAACCCAGCTTCGCTACGTCTTCTTTGAGAATGACTTCCATGATGGCTCCAATGTGTCAGCTGTTAGCTCTTAGCCTTTAGCCAGAACCGTTCACCCCGAACTCGACTGAGCTAAGAGCTAAAGGCTAATGGCTAAAAGCTGTCTTACGACGCTCTCCCTGCGAACGGCAGCAGCGCGATGTTGCGGGCCATTTTGATGGCTGCGGACAGGCGGTGCTGATGGGGAGCGCAGACGCCGGTCAGGCGGCGCGGGACGATCTTGCCGCTCTCGGCTACGAACTGGCCGAGCAGGCGATAGTCCTTGTAATTGATGTCCTCGATTTTTTCGGTGCAGAACTTGCAAACTTTCTTGCGCCGGAAAAATTTGCGTCCACCGCCGCCCTCACGGGGAGGACCGCCGGGGCCGCGCCCGCCGCCGCCGAAGCGCGGACGGTCGCCGCCGGGACGATCTCCGCCCGGCCGTGGTCCGGAACTGCGCGGCGTCTCTGGCGCCGCTGCTTGCTCTGGTGCTTTTGTTTCGTCTGCCATAACTCTCCTTAAAATCCTTGAATCCTTGTCATTCCGAGCGCAGCGAGGAATCTTGGTCCTTGCCGGCGCGGGAAGAAACCTAGATCGCTCGCTTCGCTCGGGATGACAGCATTGCCATCCTTACACCGTTGCGGGAGCTTCCGCTGCTGGAGCCGGTGCAGCAGGCTCTTGCGCCGGGGTGATCGGCTGCGCGCTGACCTTCTTACGGGCGTCGCGGAGCTTCTTGATCTTGTCGAGGCGCTTCTGCTCTTCATCCACGCGTACGGTAAGGAACTTGATCACCGGCTCGCTGACGCGCAAGCGGCGCTCGAGTTCGTGAATCACCGGGCCTCCGCCTTCGATGACCATGAGCACGTAAAAGCCGTCGTGGAAACGGCGCACGGTGTACGCGAGGCGGCGCTTGCCCATTTTGTCGATCTTCACGATGTTTCCACCCGAGGTGGGAACGACCGACTGCAGTGTCGAAATCAGTTTGTCCAAATCTTCTTCCGTCATGTCGGGACGGACAATGAACATCAGTTCGTAAGTACGATTCATACGTTTCTCCAAATCCTTGGCCACGGATATTCGGTGGCTAATCCTTTTCGTCCGGCTCTTTACGGTTAAACTTGTTCATCGCCGCTGCCGGACCATCTTTCAAAATCACCTTGACCGCTTCTTCAGCGGTGTCGAGCATTCCGTCGACGACCGCTAAATCCGCCTTGCGCATTGGAGCCAGCAGATACTCTGCGCCATCTCCGACTTTTCGCTCCGGCGCTACGCCGATGCGGATGCGCAAGAAATCCTGCGTACCCAACGCACCGATGATCGACTCGATGCCGTTATGCCCCGCCGAGCTGCGCCGCGTATGAATACGCAACGTGCCCAGCGGAAAGTCCAGCTCGTCCTGAATCACGATTAAGTCCGATTCCGGACTCGCCTCGTACTCCCGCATCAATTCCCGCACCGAGACGCCACTCAGATTCATGAACGTCTCCGGCTTGGCCAGCAGCACCATCTGATCGGCGATGATGGTGCGAGCCGTTAATGCCCGGCACTGCCGGTTCCGCACTTCCACTCCCAGGTTCCCGGCGATGCGATCAATCGCCAGAAAGCCCAGGTTATGCGGCGTGAACTGATACTCGATGCCAGGATTACCAAGACCGACGATCAGTTTCACGCCTTACGATCCGCCTCCCGCCAAAGCCAAACCATTTGCCACTGATTTTCGCGGATCGCCACGGACAGAATGAATCGTCTTTTCCGATCCGTGAGAATCCGTGTCGATCCGTGGCCAGCCTTACTTCTTTTCCTTCTTCTCGGACTTCTCTGCCTTCTCGGCACCTTCGGCGCCTTCTTCGGTCTCCTGCTTGCCCTTCTTGATGACTTCGGGCTCTGCCGGAGCCGCCGCGCCTGCCGCTACAGCGTCGGGAGCGACCACCACTTCTTCCTTCACCGAGGTGACGTGCGCCACCGGCTGATTCTCGTCGGTGATGAACTTGATCTTGCCCGCGTGCGGCAGGTCGGAGACGCGCAGCACCTTGCCGAATGTTAACTCGCTGACGTCGACATCGATGGAACTCGGAATGTCGGCGGGAAGGCATTCGATTTCGACTTCGCGGAGCATCTGCTCCAGGATTCCGCCTTCCTGCTTCACGCCCGCGGCCTCGCCCTTCAGGGTGATGGGCACGCTGACGGTGAGAACCTTGTCCATGGCGATGCGCTTCAGGTCGATGTGCAGCAGACGGCCCTTAATGGGCTCGTACTGCCAGTCGACGATCATGGCCTTGGTCTGCTCGCCGCCGTTGAGGGCGAGATCGAAAATCGTATTGTGACCGGTTTGCGAATTCAGAATTCGCGTCACTTGCCGCGGATCGACGGTGACGGGAAGGGAATCCTTGCCCGCGCCGTAGACGACGGCTGGAATTTTTCCTTCGAGGCGAACCCGGCGGGCATGATTCTTGGTGCCCGCTTCCCGCGGATGTGCTTCGAGTGTGTTGGTTTCAATTGCGCTAGCCATAAAAGTAAAGTCCTCTTGAGCTGTGAGCGATGAGCAGTGAGCGATGAGCTAAAGCGAATGCGGTTTTACTCACCGCTCCCTGCTCATTGCTCATCGCTCACAGCTAAATAAACAACTTACTGACCGAAGTCTCCTCGTGATTGGCCTGAATTGCCCGGCCGATCAAACCTGCAATCGAGAGGACCGTAATCTTGCCGCCTTTTTCCGTTCGTGCCGCATCGGCCTCGGCGTTGAGGGGGATCGTGTTCGTGACCACCATCTCGCGGATCATCGAATGCTTGATGTTCTCCACCGCCGGGCCTGACAGCACCGCATGCGACGCGCAGGCGTAAACCTGCGTGGCACCGTTTTCCATCAAGGCCGCCGCCGTTTTTACCAGCGTTCCGGCCGTATCGACCAAATCGTCGATGATCAAACAAGTGCGCCCGTGAACATCGCCGATGACGTGCATGATCTCGGCCACATTCATCTCGACGCGGCGCTTGTCGACGATGGCCAGGGCCGCATCCACTTTCTTCGCGAAAAATCTCGCGCGTTCCACGCCGCCCGCATCGGGCGAAACCACCGTCA
>Ga0209656_10003558_pt1 | contig 10078 bp, 8 predicted proteins | sample BogFormECP12_OM2_FD_188239 | JGI IMG/M metagenome (GOLD analysis project Ga0209656, IMG submission 188239) | Bog forest soil microbial communities from Calvert Island, British Columbia, Canada - ECP12_OM2 (SPAdes) (version 2) | ecosystem: Environmental > Aquatic > Freshwater > Wetlands > Bog ... | reverse complement strand
CGAGCCAACTAAAAAGGCCCCTCCGCGTCCGGCCGAGGCGGCGAACAGAGGCCGTCTCGTTGATCAGGAAGATGCCGGCGCGGCGGCCTCCTTGGCCAGGCGCTTCGCCTCCAATGAAAGCATCAGCCGGGCAAATGCCGTGAACAGGATGCCGATTCCGAGCAGCGTGCCTATAACCCATGCGGCGCTCACCGGCCACGTCTTCCAGATCATCGCCGCCAGGACCAGGTTGACGACTCCATCGACCCAGAGCCAGCCAGAGCCCCTGATCTTGCCCAGATTGAAGGCCAAGATGAATTCCAGGATCGCCTCGATGAAAAGATAGAAGGCGAGGACCACCGTGAGCGAGGCCAGGCCGGCCATCGGGTGGACGAGGATGTAAATTCCGACGGCCAGGTAGAGGAGGCCTACAAGGAAATCCAACAGGACCCCTCCGGCGCCGCGGCGATGCCAGCAATAGATGAGGTGGGCAACGCCGCAAAACTCGAGAAGCCAGGCGACCAGCAGCGTGGCCGCAAGGCCGGACAGCAGGGGGGCGACGATGGCTAGGACGCCCGCCAGGATCATCAATATGCTTAGCGCGATGGACCAACCCAATGATTTATTCATCTGAACGAGGGGGTTAAAGCTTCTGGGCGAACCTTCCCGGCTTGGACCGGTCGGGCGTGGGGTAGACGATGAGGGAATGCACCCGTGAGCCGCGCATGTCAAACCTCGGCGAGACGGACCGGCCCCGTCCCTCGAACGCTCCACTCCGGCCCATTCCGGCGTCGCCACGGTCGATAGCCGGCGCAGAGATTCGGGCGTCCGAACCAGCTGACGTAGCTTCAACCAGGATTCGGCGCGATTGCGCGGCGCCCTCCCGGCACCCAGCCTGCGGGGATGAATGGAGGAGGCCCGGCGCACGACAGGCCCTATTTCAAGGTGCTGCTCAATCTGCCGCACGCGGGCCGGATCGCGCGGAGGATGGTGCCGCTCCTGCCGGATGCGCGGCCGCCCGGCGGCCCCGAGGCGGCGGCCCGCAGACTCACGATCGAGCTCGTCGGGCTCCTCGATCCCTGCCTGGACATCGATGAGAACCCGCCCGGCGAACTCGGCGCCAAGCTGCGCGACGACGCGGCCAGGATCGGCCGCAGCCTGGTCGACGAGATCGAGCGCGGGGGCTTCGGGCACGACCGGCTCGGCCAGTGCGTGCGCAACCTCTTCGAATGCCTCGAGCTGGGCCTCGAGGGCGCAGACCTATCGCTCCGCGCCGGGGAGGATCCCCGGTCGCTGCAGCGCCCCTACTGACTATTCGGGGTTGGCGCCCTGTGCTAGGCGGACGGCCCCGTCACGTCTTGTGCAGGTCGAGCGCAAGCGCGACCCAGGCCCATCCGAAGAACAGCAGGTCGATCCCGACAAAGCACCCGATCGCCCACAGGCCCGTGATCGGCCATTGCGCGAGGAGGAGAACCCCCAGCACAAATGTGACGACCCCGTCGAGCGCATGCCAGCCCCAGCCGTGCAGGTGGGTCACGAGGGAGCTGATCAGCTCGAAGAGCCCGGCCATCAGGAAGAACATGGACATGAAGAGGGTCGCGAATTCGGCGCTTATCACCGGCTTCCTGATGAAGACGACTCCGGTCACTATGTAGAGGGCCGCGGCGAGCGCATGCAGGAAGAAGCCCGCCCACTTGCCGACCATGAAGGCCTGCGCGACCTCGATGCCGCCGGCCAAGGCCAGCATCCATCCGAAGAACTCCATCGAGATGACCGTCGCCTTCACCGAGCGGGCCACCGCCAAAAACCCGAGGACCATCAACGCGATGCCGAATGCCAGGAACCAGCCCCAGTTCTGTATCATCTCGGCAGGAATCCCGAGAGTTAGGACATCAATTTCTTTCATGGTTAGCGCCTCCAATGCTAGTTGATTGCGATTGCACGGGCCTGTTTGCGGCCCGCTGAAGCCGGAGAGTGTACCACCGGCCCAGGGGATGTGAAATCATTTTTTCTTACCGCACTGCTAGCCGTTTCTTACCAGTTTCCGCCCATGGAGCCGAGGCATCTTAGGTATTTCGTGGCGGTGGCTGAGGAGTTGAGCTACCGGAAGGCCTCTGAGCGCCTTCACGTCACGCGACCGGCGCCCAGCAGGCAGATCAAGGACCTCGAGGCCGAACCTGGGGTCCGCCTGCTCGACCGGGACACCGGGGGCGTGCGGCTCACGGAGGCGGGAGCCACGTTCCTTGCGCAGGCGCGCCTGGCGCTGGCCCAGTCCCAGCGCGCGGTCGACGCGGCCCAACGGGCGGACCTCCGGCCGAGCGCGGGCGCGCGGGAATTCGGGGCTAGGAAGCCCGGGCGTTCGGCAGTCTCCTGTCCCCGGATGGACGAATTCCGCTTCGGGCGCCCCGCCCTACCATGGAAGGCCTCGATTGCCACCGTGGCCCCTAAGCATTGCTATTGATGTGCTGGATGCCCGGGTCGATAACCCCATACCCGCCGGTGACCGTGTTCTTCACGAAGATCACAAAGGTGTATTGGTCGAGGTATCCCCGGTAGAGGTCCCCAAAGGTAAGGTAAGCCTGATCAGGGGTCTGCAGTTCTTGGGGAAAGTTCTCGTCGGCGTCGACACCCGGGCCGAAACCCCCGGGTAAGTTCTCGAATGAGGCGCGAATCGGGACAAAGGGGCCTCCTGTGATCGTGAACTGAATAAGCAACGGTCCGCCCAGGCTCACCCCCAGTGTATTCGGGTCGCTCGGCCTCAAATACACGCGACCGCCCGTCTTCTTCACGCTCATGGTGAAATCCACCTTTGGAACGACGACGGTGCGGGTCCTGGGGGGAAACCGGCGTATGTTGAAATTGACGACAGGGGTGTCCGAGGCGTCCCTGACGACGCGTCGCAGTTCCCTGGCCAAGTATTCTTGGAGCGCGATCGAATGTGCCCGCAGGGCATCAATCTTGGACAGGATTCTGTTCGACGGCACCGCCTTTGCCTTCTTGTTCTTCATGTTCTGGACCCTTTCATCATGGTTGTGTTTCTGGATTCTTGGCGGCGGCGGGCCGATCCGGGTCTGGCCAGGAGTCGAGCGGGACGTAGCCAAGCAAATTTAGCCTCTCGATCGCGGCGCGGGCCTCCTTTGGCCTGCCCAGGTACGCGGCGGCGCGGGCGGCGGGATCGAGCATGTGCCAGTCGCGGCTACCGCCCACGCGCGGGGCGAGCAGCTCGTCCGCCCGCTGCCAGTCGCGGCGGGCCCCGCTTGCGTCGCCCGCTCGAGCGGCGATTTCTCCGGAGATGACATGGGCGGCGGCGCATTCCCCGACATCGGCATCGGTGGCCTTGCCCTCGCGGTAAAGCCTCTCGCCGATCCCTACGGCCTGCATTGCCGCCGCCGCGTCCGTCCGTCCAGAGTCGGCCTGGAGGAGGGCCTTCAGCCGCCACGCCCTTGCGAGGCACCTGGCCAGGACGCGGTCCGAGGGCTCCGTGGCCGACAGGGCCTCGAGTTTGGGCAGCGCCTCGTCAAGTAAGCGTCCCGCCTCCGCCGGATCGCCCCGGCGGCGGGCGAGCGCCGCCTCCTTCAGGCGGGCGTTGAGGAGGCCGGCCCTCCAGACCATGTTTGAGCCGTCGTGGGCCACGAGGGCGTCCAGCAGCCTTTGTGCCTGCCCCAGCAATGCGCCGGCGGCCCCGAACTCCCCGGTTACCACGTCGATGTCGACCTGGTAGAGGATGGCGTTGGCCTGGTCGAAGCGCCGTCCCACCGCGCCCGGATCGGCGACGGCGAGCCGCTCGAACTCCGCGGCCTGCGTCGCGTACTGCTTCATCGCCTCGTCAAACTCGCCTTGCCTCTCGGCGATCTCCCCAAGCCACGAGTGCGCGTCGGCGACCCTCCAGCGCAGATCCGGGTTGCCCGGATCCGACTCGATCATCCTCTCCAGGGTCTCCAGCTCCGTCAGGAAATGATTGTGGGCGGCCCCGAAGTCGCCGCGCTTCTCGCTTAGGGCCCCGAGGTTGTGCTCCCCGTAGGCCATCTCGCCTTGCCAGGCGGGCCTCGCAGGGTCGAGCGCAACCAGCGCCAGGCTCGTGGCGTGGTAGCGATTCAGCCAGTCGTCGGCGGCCGACAGCTCGCCGCGCTCCAGGTGCAGGAAGCCGTTCCAGTACTCGGTCTGGCCCCGCTCGAAGAGCATTTCCCCGTCCTTCGGATGGCGCGCCGCCAGGGTCTTCGCGCGTTCGTAGGCCTCCGAGAATACCGCGGCGGCGTCAGCGTATCGGCCCTGGTCCATCCGGATCTCGCCGACCTGCTTTAGGGCCTTCGCATGGCGCGCGAGCGCGGTGTCGCTGAGCTCGGCGGGCTTGAGCGAGGCGAAGTAGGCCGCCTCCTTGTCGCCGACAGCCTGAAGCACGTCGAGTCTGCCCACCCTCTTGAGCTGCTCGCGCAGGTCGCCTAGCATGAAGGTCAGCAGGTCCTCGACCCGGGCGCGCTCTAGGTCCGCCTGCCGTTCGGCGCGGGTCGCCCGGACCGCCTGCCAGGTGCTGACCACGGTGCCGGCGACGAGGGCCAGGGCCACGGAGGCGGCCGCAGCCGCCGCAAGGCGATTTCGCCGGACAAACTTGCCGACGCGGTAGAACCTGCTGGGCGGACTTGCGACCACCGGCTCGTCGTTCAGGTAGCGCGCGATGTCGGCGGCCAGGGCCGTCGGCGTGTCGTATCGGCGCATGCGGTTCTTCTCGAGGCAGCGCATCACGATCCAGTCGAGGTCGCCGCGAAGCAGCAGCGAGAGCCTGGCCGGGTCGGTTCCGCGGAGCCTGGCGACCATGATCCTGTCGGCGTCGCCGAGGGTGGAAAGGTTCGTCGAGGGCCTCGGCGGCTCGACCTCGCGTATGATCCGGCGGATCTCATCCAGGCCGGCGCGGACCAGGGACTTCGGATCGAAGGGCGGCCGTCCGGTGAGGAGCTCGTAGAGGAGGACGCCGAGAGAGTAGATGTCGCTGCGCGTGTCTATGTCGATGCCGCTCATCTCCGCCTGCTCCGGGCTCATGTAGGCCGGCGTCCCTATGAACTGCTCAAAGGCCGTGAAAAGCGTGCGGTTCGTGAGGCGCCCCTCCGTGGCCTTCGCGACGCCGAAGTCGATCACCTTCGGGACGGCCACGCCGTCGTGGAGGGTGACGAGGATGTTGGATGGCTTGAGGTCGCGGTGGATGATCCCTTTCTGGTGCGCGTGCTGGACAGCGTGGCAGACCTGGGAGAAGAGCCCGAGGCGCTGGGCCGTGGACAGGTTGCTCTGGTCGCAGTAGTCGGTGATCCTGATGCCCCGCACCAGCTCCATGACGAAGAACGGGCGGCCCGCCTCGGTCGCGCCGGCGTCGAGGATCCTGGCGATGTTCGGGTGGTCCATCATCGCCAGCGCCTGGCGCTCGGCCTCGAAGCGCGCGATGACCTCCCTCGTGTCCATCCCTAGCTTGATGATCTTGAGCGCGACCCGCCGGCGAACGGGCTCCTCCTGCTCGGCCATCCAGACGACGCCGCAGCCGCCCTCGCCCAGCCTCTGCAGGAGCTTGTAGCGGCCGATCCGGATGCCCGAGACCTCCGTCATCGGGGGCGGCACCGGGAAGTCCCCGACGATGTCCTCGGTGTCCGCGGCCGTAGGGGCGCCCATGAAGCCCCCGGCCGACTCGTGCGCCCGGACGAGGGCCTCGACCCTGGCGCGCAGCCCTTCGTCCCCGCGGCAGGCGTCGACGATGAAGCGCTGGCGCTCCCCTTCGGGGAGCGCCAGCGCCTCGGCAAAGATCCGCTCCTCGCGGTCGCTCGATTCGCTCATCTTGGCAGGGCTGTGATCCTTCTGCTTGCCGGATGGCTACACGAGCGAGACGGTCGCGGGATCGTTGCGCATCTCGAGAGTCGCGATCAGGTTGACCGTGACCTCGTCGTACGGAAGGTCGGCCGGGATGGGCTCATAGCGCTCGCTGGCTGCGGCCGGCGCGGGCTTGGCCTGCGGCTCCTCGGCCCGGAGGGCGAGGGGCACGTATCCCTGCCGCGGTGCGTAGTCCCCGACGAGGAACGCGAACAGCCCGGCTACACAGGAGTACCCGGCGATGGCAAGGACGACGCTTCCGAAAGGCATGCACACGCCGAAGGCGGCGCAGCCCGTGACAAACATGAGGCCGATGATGGCCGAGAACGAGAGGATGCTGGTCAGATATTTCATGGAGGTGGTTGTTTGGAGGATTGAGTGACTTCAACCCTCAAAGCGTATTCCGCCCCGAAAAGGGATCATTTGATTGCGGCTGGACGGCACCCGCCCCGTTCCTGGGCCTTCCCGGAGGCGCCCCTAGCCCCTCCGGCCGCGGCCAATCTCCTTGAAGAGCCAGGCCCGGGCGTACGCCCAGTCGCGCTTCGCCGTCGGCACCGACACCCCCAGCACCTCGGCGGCCTGCTCGAGGGTGAGGCCCGCGAAGTAGCGCAGCTTCACGAGCTCCGCCTTGCGGGCGTCGTGTTCCGCGAGGCTGTCGAGGGACTCGTGCACCGCAAGCAGCTCGTCGTCGGCCCCGGGCGCGGCGACGCCGGCGGCGGAATCGTTGACGTCGACCCGCTCCAGCCCTCCCCCGTGCCGCCCGGCGCGGCGGCGGCGCGCGCTGTCGATCAGGATGCGCCGCATGGATTCGGCCGCAGCGGCGAAGAAATGGGCTCGGTTCTCCCAGGCCGGCTGGCTGTCGGCGCCCAGGCGCAGCCACGCCTCGTGGACTAGCGCCGTCGCCTGGAGCGTGTGGCCGGCGGACTCGCGGGCCATTTTGGCGCCGGCCAGCTTTCGGAGCTCGTCATAGACGAGCGGCAGCAGCTGCTCGGCCGCCTGCGGATCGCCTTTCCCGGCGCGGTTCAGGATGACGGTGATCTCATGCACGGGGCTTGGTGTATCGCTGCGGGACGGGGAACAGAGACCGCATTCAGCCTGTTTGTAAACACGCGTCCACCGTTGGCTCCCTGAGGCAACCGGTTTGCAACGCCCGCGCGCCCCCGGGGGCCGGATGCCGGCGGATCCGGCCGAAATCGCGCAAGTCCCCTCTAGTTGCCGGCGGCCGCGAGCCTCTGCCTGAGGAGATCCACGCTCTTGGCCGGGTTCACGAGGTTGACCCGGCCGTTCCGGTCGCAGCCGGAGAGAATCAGGGCCTTGGCGTCCTCGGGCGAAAGCTTCGGATCGAGCGCGAGGAGCTTCGCCGCCAGGTTGGTCACCTGGGGCGAGGCCATGGACGTCCCGCTGAACTTGAGGCGCTGGCCGCCCGGGATGTAGCTCTCGACATCGTAGCCGTTGGCATGGACGTTCACCATCGGACCGAAGCTCGAGAACGAGGTCTCCTCGCCGGCCTGGTCGACGGCGCCCACGGTGATCATGTTCGGGAGCTGGAACGATGAGGGGACGAACTCGTCGAACTTGACGTTGTTGTCGCCGTTGCCGGCCGCGACGACGAACAGGATCCCGGGAGCCTCCTTGAGCGCGGCGAGGAGCCCCGCCGTGTCGACGTCGAAGATCTGGCGCGCGAGCTTCTTGCGCTCCTCGGCCGTGCCGCCGGCGCCGTTCGCCTCGAGGGCGTCCTCGACGTCCTTGAGCGAGCCGCCCCAGCTCATGTTCACGACGCGGACTCCGTTGCCCTTGAAATACCCGACCGTCGCCTTGTAGGCGACCGCGTCCTTGAGGGCCTGCTCCAGGGTCGGCGTCTCCGGGACGAGGTGGTAGTCGAACGTGATCCGCCCGATGAGGAGCCGGGCGAACGGGTTGCCGGCGAAGGCGATCCCCGTGACATGCGTCCCGTGCGCCCAGTCGTCCACGAGATTGAGGTTCTCGAGCGTGGGCTTCACCTGGCCGGGCTTGAGCCCGGACATGTAGCGCTTGAGGTCGGCCGCCTCGGGGCTGTCTATCGAGGACCGCAGGTCTATGAAGCCCTTCACCCGGGCTATGCTCTCCTGCAGGTGCGCCTTCGCGTCGCCCAAGGGGGCCAGGAGCTCCGCCACCCGGTTCGCATGCAGGTCGAAGGCGATCCCGTGGCCGCCGGCGGCGTCGGTCACCAGGCGGTCCTTGAAGATGTCCGTGTCGACGCCGCTGTCCCAGATCCCGACCGGCACCGGGACGGCCTTGGCGTCCGGCGCCAATGCGACCAGCCGCGGCGTCCAGCGGTCGGGCTTCACGACCCGGTGGGCGGCGACGACCCCGTCGAGCGCCGCGACGATCTGCGACTTGTACGGCAGGTAGCTGACGAGCTGGTTGCGCATGGCGACGAGCCTGCGCGCGAAGGTCGCCGAGATCGTGCCCGTCTTTTCCGCCGCCGGATCGATCTCCTGCTGGGCGAGCCCGACCATGAGCGCCGGGCTGCGCACCTCGAAGCCCGCCTTGGTCTCCTTGATCTCGTCCTGGACGACGTCCCAGGGAAGCTTCCGTACGGCCGCCGCCAGGTCCGCCTGGAACGTCCGGGCAAAGTCCTCGGGGCCAACCTGCGAGCGGCGGGCCGCCACAAGCGCCTCGGCGACGAGGCCCGCGGTCAGCCGGTTGCCGGGCTTGTCCTCGAGCGCCCGCATCTCCCCTATCAACCGCTCGCCCTCGGCGTTGTCATTGTCGAGGAGCGCCAGTGCGAGCTGCGTCGCCTTGTATCCCTTGAGGGTAGTCGTGTCCTTGATGTCGTAGTTCTGGAGGTCCGCCTCGATGTCCCTCCTGACCTCCGCCGCGAGGGCATTGAAGGCCGTTTCATCGCTCAGGATCGCCGAGGGCGCCTCGGACACCTTGTAGGTGTGCCTTGGAAGATCGTCGGCCGTCTGCACCGTCTTCTTCTGCGCGGGGCCGGCCGGCCCGCCGTACGAGATCCGCCAGAGCGTGTCGTTGCCGTCCTCGGTCACGAGCAGCGCCCCGTCGTGGGCGACGGCAACCCCGACCGGCCTGCCCCAGACGCTCCGGTCGTCCACCACGAAGCCGGTGAGGAAGTCGTCGTACTCGCCCGTCGCGACGCCACCCTGGCGGCGCACGCGCACGACCTTGTAGCCCGTCCGCGTGCTCCGGTTCCATGAGCCGTGGAATGCCGCGAAGATGTCGCCGCGGTACTCCGCCGGAAACGCGGAGACGCCCTCGGTCGCCGTGTAGAAGACCATCTCCAGCGACGCCGAGTGCGCCTGCACCGGGACGTCGGGGACGATCGCCTGCCCCGCGAGGTCGGGGCGCTCGCCCGCGTGCCGCGGGTCCTCGTGGTTGCCCATGTAGTACCAGGGCCACCCGTAGAAGCCCCCCTCCCTCAGGCGGGTGATGAAGTCGGGGACGAGGTTGTCGCCTAGGGCGTCCCTCTCGTTTGTCGAGACCCAGAGATCCCCGGTGTCCGGGTCCATGGCGAGCCCCACTCCATTGCGGACGCCCGTCGCGTAGGCGCGAAGGGGCGTGCTTCCCTCGGGGTCGGACGCCAGGATGTCGGCGCGGGCGGTCTCCGCGCCCCATATCGAGCCGCGGCCGTGCTCGGCCTCCCAGGCCCGGATCTCGTCCGCGCTCCTGACGGGCAGCCCCTCCGCGACGTTCGAGCCGGATCCGACCGAGATGAACATGCGCCGCCCGTCCCTTGAGAACGCGATGTCGCGGGTGGAGTGGCCGCCCGTGCCCCCGCACAGGAACGGGACCACGGTCTGCGCGGCTCCCCGCGCCCTCAGGTCCCCGTTCTCGTAAGGGAACCGGACGACTGAGTTGTTGTTGGCCACGTACAGCCACTGGGGGTCGTCACCCGCCGGGTAGAACGCGACGCCGAAGGGCCTGTCGAGCCCCTCCGCGAACACCTCGTCCCTCGTGGGCGAGCCTGCCCCGTCCTCGGCGCGCATCACGCGGATGCGGCCCGAGCGCGTCTCCGCGATGAAGATGTCATGGTTCGGCGCCACGCGCAGGAGCCGCGGCCCCGAGAGGCCCGTCGCGAACAGCCGGACCGCGAATCCCGCCGGCACGGACAGCCCGGCGCCCGCCGGACGGGCGACCACCTGGGGACCGTTGCCTGCCGACTGGGTGCTGAATGGCGCGGGCAGGGCCGAGAGGTCGATCGAATGCCTGACCCCCGGAGCGTCGTTGCGCCAGTCGCCGGGGTCGGCCGAGG
>Ga0209656_10003557_pt1 | contig 10078 bp, 9 predicted proteins | sample BogFormECP12_OM2_FD_188239 | JGI IMG/M metagenome (GOLD analysis project Ga0209656, IMG submission 188239) | Bog forest soil microbial communities from Calvert Island, British Columbia, Canada - ECP12_OM2 (SPAdes) (version 2) | ecosystem: Environmental > Aquatic > Freshwater > Wetlands > Bog ... | reverse complement strand
ACTGCCTTCGTGGAACGACGGGCTGGCGAGCGTCCCTTATGGCGGCTTTATCTTTCTCGGTCAGGGCTGGTGGCCTGCCGCCTGTCCTTCCTCTCGCCCTGGCTGCATCCAGATCGGCGCGGGTGTACCTTCATCGCTGCCTCCTGTGGTTCGAGGCCCGACCGATCCAAAATCCTCCCCAATGTCATCTCGGCCTACTGCGAAAAGCTTTACGCCCAAGCAAGGGCAGTATTTGGCTTTCATCTACGCATACTCGCGCGTGCTCGGACGGCCTCCCGCCGAAGCCGACATGCAGCAACACTTCGGCGTCAGCGCGCTTTCGGTTCACCAAATGGTGCTCACCCTCGAACGAGCGGGGCTGGTTCGACGACAACCCGGTCCTACATTGAGCCCATTCTCAACGGATCAAAACCGATGTGCTAAGCCGCTGAATCCGGCGACGTGGTCAGCCGTGTGCTTGGTAAGACGGATACTTAGGAACTAGCACACGGCCAAGCTGAGAAATAATCTCGAAAGCAACGTGTGTTGTTAGGGATTTGAGCGCGGTGTTGGTTCGGCCGTTGTGTGCCGATCTATTTCATCCATCGCTCTGCGCGCTATTGAATCCATGATATTCTGTGTAGCGGTAGCCGACTTCATGCTGGAACTTTGGTGTTTTAGTAATGATAGTGGACGAGCGGAGCAATTGGTTGAGTTGCCGGCAGTTGGCCCGATCTCCCCTGTTACCTCCCAGAGGGTGAGAATCGGGTCTTCTGGGCTTTCCACCAGATTCCTCCATACTCGCCACTTTAACGTGAATGGCGAGACTGGATCAATCATTCGAAGCCTACGGCGCAACTTGTTCCCCAATCAAAGGCCGCTCGCTAAAACTCATCGACTTCTACGGCTTCTTCGAGGAAGTCGAGTAACCGTTCCTCGCTGATGAGGCCACTCCAAGCCGCCCAAGGGTAACTGGTCCAGCAGGTCTCCGACGGCACCTACGTCGATGATCAGTTGAAGATAAGCTCTTGTTAGACGAAAGCGCGCGACATCACTGCGGCTTACTCGTACTATTTACCAGCGATCAGGGATGACTGTTTGCGCTTATACGACCCGGCGGCAATCTCGGCGATTTAAATACAAGACAGCAATGACGCTACTCGAACAGATCCAAAACGAGGCCGTGGATTCTTCGCCGCCCCCGGGCACCTTGAAAATCGTCTTCCAGCTCGAATTGCTGAGCTCGCGAGCATCGCCTGCAGCTTCGCGAGCCGGACAATTTGCGCACTTTCGTGTCGTCACCCCGTTATTGCGTCTGATCGCGGTCTCCCTCCCGTTACCCCAAAGGTGTTCAATCCAATAGAGAGCGCAACTCATTCTATCACCATCGCGCTGAGCTTGAGAATTGCGGCGGTGCCGTCTTGGCGCCGACACGGCAGGACATAACCGAGGTATCCCTGCCTGAGTGACTCTCCGGTCCACTCAGCCTGCCACCGACTCAAATAATGTTGAATCGTCTTAGGAAGTGCGTGCATCCACGACCGCAGCTGACCGGTCGGCGCATCCGCAGCGGCTTGCTCGAGCAAAGTGCTACTTGGAGGCGGAAAAGGCATCGCAGGCAGTGACTCGTCGTGCATGTCATCTATCGTCTATTCGTCAGGACTTTAATCGGGCCTCCGCGATCGCGCTCCGCTCGCGCTCCTTGCCTACACTTTCGCCCGGATTGGCGCCGTCGTGAATCTGAAGGTCGAAGACTATTATCCTTCAGGGAAACGGTTTTTTGCTTCGCTTTAAAGAGAAAGGCGGTAAAGAGAAAGAGCTTCCCGTGCACGACAAGCTTGAAGAGCGCCTCGACCAGTACCCTTAAGGCAAGCGGCTTAGAGAAGAAGCCGGGCTCTCCTTTGTTCCCGGCTGTGTGACCGCCGTGGCTATAGGATCGAGAATCCGGTTGGGCGGGTTATGCACAAAGGGCGTTTATTTACCTACATCAATTTGCTGCTCGCTCCCTGGGTGGCGGTAAATTTTTTTCTGTTCAATAAATCAATTATTGTACCTTGAATATATTTTGCAGGTTGTGCACTTGAAAAGCTTGCAAAAATGGTATTAACGGGAGCGTGATCCTATCATCCTGCCACGGCGTTCCTCAGCGCTTTCAACCGGTGTTCGCTTTTTCGCAAAGCTGGCGGTAGGATCTTGGCCATGCCAGAGATCGCTAAAGCGCAGTTTCCGGATGAGCAATCAACGGATGGAGAGTTTCTGCGGCAACAGGATGCATTCCGGGAGTGGATCACGGCGGATGGCCGGTCCGGATTTCGAGCCGAACCTGGACGCTATCATTTATATGTCTCGTGGGCTTGCCCCTGGGCGCATCGAACAATCATTGTTCGTCACCTGAAACGCCTGGAAGATGTCATCGGGATGACCGTGGTCGACCCGATTCGCGATGATCGAGGATGGGCATTCCGCGATGGCCCTGGCCACTCCAAAGACCCAATCAATGGCTTCCAATTTCTTGCGGATGCCTATCTCGCCACTGATCCTTCGTACTCCGGTCGCGTTACTGTTCCGGTTCTTTGGGATAAGCGGACCGGCAAAATTGTCAGCAATTCCGATGATGATCTGATGCGGATATTAAACGTGGAATTCAATGCGTTCACGACGAGCGATCTCGACCTCTACCCGCCGGAAAATCGAGCGGAGATCGATCGGTTGAACGCGTTGATTTACGAAAACGTTAACGACGGCGTTTATCGGGCCGGTTTTGCGACCTCCCAGAACGCCTATGAGAAGGCTGCGTTTTCCTTGTTTGCAATGCTTGACCACCTCGAAGCCGTGCTATCCCGCCGGCGCTACCTATTCGGAGATGTACCGCTGGAGACCGATTGGAGGCTCTTTGTGACCCTGATCCGGTTTGATGCGGTCTATCACGGTCACTTCAAATGCAACATCCGACGGATCGTCGATTATCCGAATTTATACGGATACCTGCGAGATCTGTACCAAGTCGATGGGATCGCGGATACGGTTAAATTCGATCATATCAAGCGTCACTATTACTTCACGCATGACGATATCAATCCGACTCGGATTGTTCCGGTCGGACCCGCACAAAATCTTCAAATTCCGTCTGGGCGAGAATCACTGTCGTCCGATGTCAGAAAGTACTGATTGATGACGCAATAGCGTTGATTTGACGTGCGCAACGGCCGTTCGGGAAGTAGGATTGGGATTGGCTATCGAGTGAACAGCATATGGCTCGTTACTTGGATCTGATTTTTGCCTGCTCCAGAGATGAATACACCGATTTTCCGCCTCGGACTTTGCTGGAGAAGTGTTCTGTTCCTCCGGACGCGATCGACCCGATAGAGCTCGAGCGCGCAAACTGGCTCTGGAGCCGCCGCCCGAATGGCCTTTTCCACCGCGGCTCAAGGGTCTTGTGGGGACGACTCGGCCTCTTCGTCATCGGCATGTTTTCTCTAATCCTGTTTGACATTCCAGGATTGTTGACGGCAGCTGTGATCAGTCTCGTGGTCGGTGCGCTGATGTTTCTACGATTTTACCGGCGCGAACTCTGGAAGCGCGACTACGAAGTTGCCCTTTTTCGTATTGTTCGATCCTCTCTCCGTTGATTCCTGCCCTCGGGGCGGGTTTTTCATGAAAAATTACGTGGTTAGCACGGTATAGCTTGCCTCCCCAATCATTCTCGTCCTCGTTCTCGACTTCCTTGGACGCGGGAAGCGCACCGATTGTCAGCAACGTTCAAAGATCGAGAACGACGACGACGACGAGGACGATTGGGGAGGCAAGCTATACCGCGCTAGCCACATACATGACAAATCCGGGCTAGAACCCCCAGATAAGCCCGAGCAGAACTGAAATCAGGACGGCTAAAATCAAAAAGATCGCGATCACCGATTCAGCGACGACAGGCGCCCGATCGGCTCGGATATTTTTCAAGAACGCGCGAATCGACTGTGCACATCCAGAGTGCGCCGAAGATTCTTGCTCGAGCTCCGCTTTCGCCGACACAAAGTTGATGATCTTCCGGTCATCGACGTCGTCGTTGTCACGCGGCTCGAAGTCCGCGGAGAGCGAATCGATTTGCGATTCTTCCCGGCGGAATATGTCTGAAATCAGCATAATTGCCTGCTTTCGTCTGAAAACTGTCTCTGAACTGGGCATGCAGCGCCAAGGCTGTCCCAACGGACAGCGAAAAACGTTTTATTTCGACATAACACTGAAATTAAGTGTTATGATGATCGTGCGCCGTTCTAAAGCAGAACGAGTCGTAATGCGCGGACGCGCAGATTTACCAGGTTCCCTGGCGCATGCATCCGGCATTCAGCCGTTGTTGTGGCTGATGCTGCATACGTTTCGGACGCAACAGGGCGGCCGCGGTCGCGCGTGAATTCGTAATGAATGAGATTGTCGTAATCATTGTGCGATGGCCTCCTTCCGAATTAGAAAGAATTACCTATTAGCAGCAATCCTTCTGGTTGGCAACAGGAAAATCTTAGGGAAATTCGCATGTGTTCGCATGTCGAATTGTTAGTGCACCTGGTTAGCGCGCTGCGATCGAGCCGCAAATGAGAAGAAACCCGACAAGTTGCACTAAAGCGCGTAATCCCTGCGTAAAGGCGCGGCTGGTCCGAACAGATTTCCAGTTTTCAGGAAGCTGATCCGGGTTCCAACCGGCGATCTCCTGTTCGAAGGACCGGCTCAACCAAATCGAAGTGGCGGTCGCAACAGAAAAGAAAAAGAGTGCGCTCCAGACCGCGTGGTTCGCTGCATTGTTTTCTTTGAACCGGAAGGCGTACGTTAAAAGGATCAGAATCGAGAGTCCGTTCAAAATCGGAGTTAGCCGGTTGAACGTCCGCAGAAAACGTTGTTCGACCTGAACCTTTTCCCGATCCGGCAATTCGCGGCAGGTGGAATGCATAAATATAAAGCACGCGAAATCCAGCGAAGCGGCAAAGCCCGGAACGACCAGAGTAATGAACTCCAACCAATCCATAAAGGTTTCGATGAACGGTGAAGAGTCAGGTTAAAGCTCGTCTCAGAAAATTTAAGATGATCTCGTTGAAGCGGTGTGCCTGTTCAACGTTGCCCAGATGGGCAGCCCCGTCGAGCACGCGCAACTCCGCGTTCGGTATCCGTTGCTGAATCGCTCTGGAAGATGCCTCCGGAAAAGCTGCGTCAAATTCCCCGGGCACAATCAATGTCGGGGCTTTGATGTTGTGAAGGGCGTCGGTGACATCCAGTCCTTCAGCCGCGCGCGCGCAGCCCGCGTATCCATCGACCGATGTGCGAAGGATCAGCTCCGAGATCCATGCGACGTTCGCCGGTGACTCCTCGATGAACTTCGGTGTAAACCAGCGCGCCAGCGTTGGTTGAACCTGGGATGCCAAGCCTTCGCGACGTACCGTCTCAACCCGCTCTTGGATCGTGGCTTTTGCCCTTGGTTCAGTCCTGGAACCGGTGCTGCAGAGAATGAGGGCCGCGAGTTTTTCCGGGTATTGCAAGGCAAAGTACTGGCCAATCATGCCGCCGATGGAGAGACCGACAAATGCCGCAGTCGATATCTGGAGGTGATCGAGCAAGGCTGCGACGTCCGACGCAAGTTCCTGGAGCGTGTAATTGTCCCCCGGCGCCTCCGATGCGCCGTGTCCGCGCAGGTCGTACAGCAAAACTCGAAACCGCCGAGCCAGCAAGGGCAGCTGATAATTCCAGAGATCGAGGTTGGTGGCGAGCGAATGGCTCAAGACGACGACCGGATAACGCCGGTCGCCCCACAGCGAATATGCGAGTTTGAATCCGTTTATCGTTGCAAAATCTCTGGTCATAGCGATACCGGAGAATAACGCCTGGCCCGAAAATCTCACAAGCCAAAGCGCTCGCGAGATTTTTGCGCTATAGAGCCGCTCAAAAAGCGCTTCAGTAGCCTGCATCGCTCGTAAATCAGTAGCATACGCGTCCCGCGTGTATTCCTTTCCTTGCACGCAGGAATTGACGTGCAGAACGGAATACACGCGGGACGCGCATGCTACAGTTTTGCCGAGCGATGCAGGCTAGCCGTTCGGTTTGCGCCTTTGGGACAGCAGTGGATTGTCGGTGCGCTTCTGTTCGTCCGGTGTCAGGAAGCGGCGCAGGTCGGCTTCAATATCGGCGACACTTCCGGTGGTCGTGCGGATACCGTGTACCTGGTCCAGCTCCTGGATCAAGCGCTGGTACCCATGGCAGATCACCGCAAGCTGGGCCAGAAGATAGACCGGAACAACAGCCTCTCCTTCTTTGACGCTGCACATCATTCTGGCGAGCGCTTCCAGGTTCTTGGATGTAAGCGCGAGTCTCTCAATCTCAATACCGGCTTTCTTCGGATCGGTGATCTGTAAAGTAATGTCCTGAACAGCGAAGTCGATCTCGATGCTGAATCGAAATCGGTCTCTTCCCTCAAACGAAAAGTATCGGATTTCATCCCCCTCGTTTGTTGCGTACAATTCTGCTCCCCGGCGTTGGACGTCAGTGAGCCAGTTTTCCACTAACAATCGGGGCGATTCTTCGGGCTCGCTCATCCTCGTTGCTCCTCTTTAACCGACAAACATAGAAACTGCTAGCTTCGAAACAAGAGAATCTTCTCCTGACCTGGTCAGCAATTTTGCCACTGCACTGCGATCTGTTTAAATTATGCTATTGCTTTCGAATCCAAGGACAAGGACCTCACTCACAAGAACATGATTGCTAAAATCGCCGTGCCCAGAATCCTACGAATCGGTAGCGGAGCTTTAACTCAGACTCGGGAGGTGCTGCAAACTTTAGGACTCCACAGTCCGCTAATCGTTACCGACCCTTATTTGCGGAAACGCGGTTTGGCGCGAATGCTTTCTGAGCATTTAAATCCGTTGGGGCAGTCGCGTATCTTTTCTGACACCGTTTCGGATCCGACGGTAAAGGCGGTAGAAGCCGGGGTGGATTTCCTGATGAATGGCGATCATGACTGTGTCATCGGACTCGGTGGCGGGAGTTCGATCGATACGGCGAAAGCGATCGCTGTCCTCGCGGTGCATGGAGGCAAAATGCGCGACTACAAAGCGCCCCACGACCAGAGTGAGCCCGGCTTGCCGATCGTCGCGATCCCGACGACTGCTGGAAGCGGGTCTGAGGCAACGCGGTTCACAATCGTAACCGACGAGGCAACTGAGGAAAAGATGCTCTGCGTCGGATTGGCTTATTTGCCGCAGGCAGCAATCGTCGATTGCGAGCTCAGTTTTACCAAACCGATGCGTTTGACAGCTGATACCGGGGTCGATTCTCTCACCCATGCCATCGAAGCCTACGTCAGCCGGCACGCCAATCCATTCACGAATAGCTTTGCTCTGACTGCAATGCGGACGATATGGACGAATTTGCCGACCGCCTGTTTCGAGTCGGATAACCGCGCCGCCCGCGAAGCGATGATGCTTGCCGCGACGCAGGCAGGTATCGCTTTTTCCAACTCAAGCGTTGCACTCGTTCACGGCATGAGCCGTCCAATCGGTGCGAAATTTCATGTGCCTCATGGGATGTCGAACGCAATGCTCCTTCCAACAGTTACCGCATTTTCAATTTCGGGAGCTCTCGATCGGTATGCAGAGTGCTCGCGTGCGATGGGAATGGTGCCCGTCGATGCTTCGGATGAAGAAGCGGCCGCCGAACTGGTCGAGAACCTCCGCGAACTCACCAGGAAACTGAAAGTGCCGACTCCGGCCGAGTTCGGGATTGAGCGGCGGATCTGGGAGGCAAACATCGATTCGATGGTTCGCGAGGCAATTGCGTCTGGCTCTCCCGCGAACAACCCTAGGGTGCCGTCCGCAGAGGAAATTGAAGAACTTTATCACACAATCTGGGGTTGAGATGCCCCAAAGGGGCCGGTATGAGTCAGCCCGGTTTTAATCTAGTAGTTTAAGGGTGCGGCAGCGCCGTGAGCAGCGAACTCGCTTTGAAAGCCCTCTTTATTCGAAAAATCTGGATCCAGGCTAATGTTCGTAACACTTTCGAATATGACCACAAATTTTAGCCCTTTCGAACGTGTGGCGCCAGCGGACGGGTCCACAAACATCCATCATTACGTAGGCGGTAAATTGCGAACGGGCAGTTCGCACCGATACGGCGATGTCTATAATCCTGCGACTGGCCAACTTTCCGGCCGGGTTGCATTTGCTTCGAACGCGGAGGTCGACGCGGCGGTTACCGCTGCCAGCGATGCGTTTCGACGCTGGTCGCTTATTCCGGCGGTGCGCCGTGCGCGGATCCTGTTTCGCTTCAGGGATCTGGTTGATAGGGAAACGCAGCGACTGGCTGCATTGATCAGCTCCGAGCACGGCAAAGTGCTGGATGACGCGAGGGGGGAACTGGTTAGGGGGCTTGAAGTCGTCGAATTTGCGTGCGGGATTCCGCAATTGCTAAAGGGGGAGTATTCCGAGCAGATTAGCACGGAAGTAGACAGTTTTGCGTTCCGGCAACCACTTGGAGTGGTCGCCGGTGTCACCCCTTTTAATTTTCCGGCAATGGTACCGATGTGGATGTTTCCGGTGGCGCTCGCGTGCGGAAATACCTTCATCTTGAAACCGAGTGAAAGAGACCCAAGTCTTGGCGTTGAACTGGCGCAGTTGTTAACAGAAGCCGGTCTGCCGGATGGCGTTTTCAACGTGCTTCACGGAGACAAGGAAGTTGTCGACGCCCTTCTCGACCATCCGAGGATAAACGCCATCAGCTTCGTCGGTTCCACGCCGGTTGCGGAGTACGTGTATCGGCGAGGGACAGCAGTCGGTAAACGGGTTCAGTCGCTAGGCGGTGCAAAAAATCATATGGTTATTCTCCCCGACGCGGATATCCGTCAGGCAGCCGATGCTCTCATCGGAGCGGCGTACGGTTCAGCAGGAGAACGCTGCATGGCGGTCTCGGTCGCTATCGCTGTTGGAGACCGGTTAGGTGATCGTCTGATCGAGGAGCTAATACCAAGGGTTAAATCGCTTAAGATTGGGCGGGGCGATCAGGAAGGCGTCGAGATGGGGCCGCTGGTGACGAAAGCGCACCTGGATCGGGTCGAGTCCTACATTGGCCTGGGCGTGGAGGAAGGGGCAACTCTGGTCGTCGATGGCCGTGAATCCGCGTTACCGGGTCCCGAAGAAGCATTTTTCATTGGTGGCTCGATTTTTGATCATGTGCGGCCTTCGATGCGCGTGTATCGCGAGGAGATATTTGGGCCTGTCCTTTGTGTTGTGCGTGTGACCGACGCAACGGAGGCTTTGCGCCTCGTCAATGAACACGAGTACGGAAACGGAGCGGCGATTTTTACGCGCGATGGCGCAGCCGCGCGCGCCTTTGTGGAGCAGGTTAAAGCCGGCATGGTGGGCATTAACGTTCCTATTCCGGTTCCGATGGCGTTTCATTCATTTGGTGGATGGAAACGATCGATCTTCGGAGATCACTATGTGCACGGCGCCGAAGGCGTCCGATTCTATACCAAGTTGAAAACCGTCACCAGTCGGTGGCCGGGTACGTCAGGGGCCGGTGCAGAGTTTGCGATGCCGACCGCAACATAGGGTTCGCACCGAGTTCTGCTTGGAGAAACGGTCCGCAGCCGGCGAACCCACAAAAACGACCGATTCATTTCAGTCCCGGTCTGAATCGGACCAGCCAATATCGGCGTCCGACGCAATTGGCGGTAAATGCTCAATTTAGGCTGGCCCTGTTCGCTTATCCCCGCTAAATTTTTCCACTGCCTATGCACGGTATACGATCACGGTGGCGAGGATCTGTCGCACTCTCGTCTCTGATTCTTCTGGTGCTTTGCGGGGGACTTTGGCTCTTGCTCGAGCGTAAATGCGCAGCAGCGGTTGAAGCGCAACCCTCGAATCTTGTCCCGCTTCCGTTTCTGATCTTTGTTGCGTATGAGTTGGTTGTCCTGTTGCATCACCTCGCTCGCATTCTGGCCGCTGAGATGTTCGGGCTGAAGCTGCTGACTTTCGCCTGCGGCCCATTCGCAATTCGCAGAATCCGCGATCGGACGCGTTTCTTTTGGAACAATCGGGAAACGATGATTTCCGGGACGACGGTTTTT
>Ga0209656_10003556_pt1 | contig 10082 bp, 10 predicted proteins | sample BogFormECP12_OM2_FD_188239 | JGI IMG/M metagenome (GOLD analysis project Ga0209656, IMG submission 188239) | Bog forest soil microbial communities from Calvert Island, British Columbia, Canada - ECP12_OM2 (SPAdes) (version 2) | ecosystem: Environmental > Aquatic > Freshwater > Wetlands > Bog ... | reverse complement strand
TCCCGTGAGCACCGTGCCGGCGCCGAGGACGGCCTCCTTGCCGACGTATACGCCTTCGACGACGACGCAGCGCGAACCGATGAACGCGCCGTCATCGATGATGACGGGCCGCGCCGTCGGCGGTTCAAGCACGCCGCCGATGCCGACGCCGCCCGAGAGATGCACGTTGGTGCCGATCTGCGCGCAGCTGCCCACGGTCGCCCACGTATCGACCATCGTGCCCTCGCCGACGTACGCGCCGATATTGATGAACGACGGCATGAGCACGGTATTGGCCGCGAGGTATGCGCCGAAGCGCACAGCGGCCGGCGGCACGATGCGGATGCTGGTGCGATTCTCCCACATCGACTTGAGCGGGATCTTATCGTAAAAACGCATCGGTCCGGCTTCGCTCGGTTCGGCGTTGTGCATGGCGAAATACAGTTCGATCGCCTGCTTGACCCAATCGTTGACCACCCACTGCCCATCGACGGGTTCGGCCGCGCGCAACCAACCGTTGTCGAGCGCGCCTACGGTACGTTCAACCGCCTTGCGCACCGGTGCGGTGGTGAGGAGCTGTCGATCGTCGTACGCGGCATGGATCGTCATCGAGAGCTGTTCTCGGTCGAGCTGGACCTGCATGAGGTGAGACGTTAGAGGAGCGGCGCTTCGGGGCCTCGTCCCGCGCTCGTTGACACCCTCGCGGAGCCCATAGTATAATTTGTAGTCCGTTCCCGGGTGGTGTAACTGGTAACACGCCTGACTCTGAATCAGGAGACTCGAGGTTCGAAACCTTGCCCGGGAGCCACTCCTTCCACCGGTTGATCTGCATTCGACCGGTTCTCGGCCCCATCGTCTAGAGGCCTAGGACGCCGCCCTCTCAAGGCGGAGACAGGGATTCGAATTCCCTTGGGGCTACCACTTATAGAATCCGTCTTACACCGTATGCGATGAGCCCAGAACAGATAAGTGCGATTGCCGCTGTCGGCACCTTTGTCGTGATTGCGGCTACCGCGTTTGCCGCCATCGCGCAGCTGCGTCACTTGCGGAGCAGCAATCAGATCAGCGCGATCACCGGGGTCCAGGAAGTCATCGAGTCGGCCGAATTCCGCGCCGCGAGGCGCTTCATTCAAAATGAGTTTCCTCGTCTCATGAAGGAACCGCAGTTTCTCCCCCGGATCGAGCAAAGGGTCTTGGATGATGACCTTGCGAGTCTCAATCTTGTGGGTAACATATTTGAGAATTTGGGAGCATTTTGCAAGTACGGCATAATCGACAAGGAAATCGTGTGCGACCTCTTTTCGGGCCCGATTCTCTCGAGTTGGAACGTGATGATGCCCGTCATCGCGATCAGGCGTCGGAGCCTAAACGCGCCGGCTCTATTGGAGAACTTTGAGTATCTCGCGATGCTATGCGAGGATTTCGAGACGCGTCACCCAGATGGTGCTTATCTGCGAGGGGCGCGACGCATGCGCGTCGAGGAGCCAAGGGCGGTCGAGCCCGTCGAGCGGAAAGGGCAGGAATAGGCGAGCAGCGATCGGCTACGCCCGGCCGAGAGAAAACACTCACAACGCGAGGCGGGGTGGATTCTCCGGAAACGCCCTATCCAAAAAGCCGCCGAGCCCTCTCAAGGCGCAGACAGGGATTCGAATTCCCTTGGGGCTACCATCGATCAACGGTGCCGAAAATAGGACACGAGCGAATCGCCAAGCCTGCGCTCGCAGATTACCTCGCGGTGATGAGCCGCGCGGTGTTCCAGGCGGGGCTCAGCTGGGCGGCGATCGACAGACAGTGGGAACCGTTGCGCAAGGCGTTCGATAATTTCGATCCGCGTAAGGTATCGAGGTATCGCGCAAAGGATATCGCTCGCATCATGGCCACGCCCGGCATCCTTCATAGCGAGCGGAAGATCCAGGCGACGATTGCGAACGCCGCGACCATGCTCGATCTGGACAAAGAGCATCGCGGATTTCGCAACTACCTGGGTTCCCACAAGACGTACGAAGGATTGACGGCCGACCTAAGGCGCCGATTTTCGTACGTCGGCGATATCAGCGCTTATTATTTCCTGTATCGCGTGAATCACAAAGTGCCGGTCTTCGCGCGTTGGATCAAGACCGTCGAGGGCGATCATCCACGCATTCGAGAGATGGTTTCCCGGTAACGCTCTAACCGCGTTTCTTTCCGCGCTCGTTCTCTGCCACTCGCGCCTTCACCAATTTCTTGATGAGCGTCGCAGATAACGGTTTGTCCAGCGGGAAGCGGATGGTCCCTTTCGACGAGTCGTGATTCTTGAGCTCGCTCTTGAACTTTCGGATCACCACCATGCTCATCGGGAAGAAGCTGCAGTGGTTCGAGAACGCGGCGAACGCCACGAGGCCGCCCTTGTATCTGAACGTCGGGATCTTATAGCTGAGGGTCTCCGTCGCATCAGCCGGCGCGGCTGATCGGATGGCCGCACGCACCTTGCGTAACGTGCTGCGCCCAGGCTCCGGAACGCCCGCAATGTACTTGTCCACGTCCTTACCGTCGGCAGGTTTGGCCTTTTTCATGGGCACCTCACCGCGGGCGTTCCCTTCAAGGCTGTGAACCCCTGGGGCGTTTCTTAGGTACGGCCGGCGGCCCAACTTCCGTACTCCCCCTGAAGCCCGGCACCCGTGGCAACCACTATGCTTTGGGCAGACACTCTTGCTGCTCGCTCGTAGGGGGTACCACAAATGCGTCTCTCAATCAATAAAGCCATCGATGCCGCCGCCGCCGTTCTGCTGATCGCCGTGCTGTTCGCGCCCTTGGCCGGCCAGCTCCGACCAGCGCAACCTCACCGGACCCACGTGACCGCCATGCATGCGCCGGCGATCGCCGCGTTGCACAACGGGGCGCACGTGAAGCAGTAGACCCGCGCCGCAAAGGCAAAACAAGCCTACTGACACGTCCGTTTCGGGGGGATATTGCAAGCAGTCATTCTCGTCGGCGGCGAAGGTACGCGGCTGCGGCCGCTCACCTACGCCCTGCCCAAACCGATGGCCCCATTGCTCGGGCGCCCGTTCATCGGCTGGATCATCGAGCGCCTGCGCCAAGCGGGCGTGGAGCACGTCGTCTTGTCGTGCTGCTATCTCCCCGAAGCGATCGAAGCGCATTTCGGCGATGGCCGCTCGCACGGCGTCACGCTGCATTACGTCCACGAAGAAGAGCCGCTGGGCACCGCCGGCGCGATCAGAAACGCGATCGCACACATCGACGGCACGATCTTCGTCTGCAACGGCGACATCCTCGCGGGCGTCGACCTGCGCACGCTGCTGGCCGCACACCGCAAGAACGATGCTGTCGCCACCATCCACACGCGGCCGGTGGACGATCCGAGCCAATTCGGCGTCGTCGAGACGGATGCTGACGGCCGCGCGCAGCGTTTCGTCGAGAAGCCGGCACCCGGAGAGACGTCGGCGCACGACATCAATGCCGGAACCTACGTGCTCGAGCCCGAGGCGGTGGAGGCGATACCGTCGGGGCGTCCGGTCTCGATCGAGCGCGAGACGTTTCCACTGCTGATCGACTCGACGCACCGCGTGTTCGCCGTCGCGACGCAAGACTATTGGATCGACGTCGGCCGGCCGGACACCTATCGGCAGGCACATCGCGACATTCTTTCGGGCAAGTACTCGCGGCCGTTGGGCGTCGAGCTGTCACCGGGCGTCTGGTCGGCCGACGGTGCAGCACTGCCTCGCGACGTGAAAGTGCACGGGCCGGTCTACATCGGCGCGGGCGCGCGCATCGGCGCGGGTGCTACGCTCGAGCCATACGCCGTCATCTACGACGCGTGCTTCATCGGACCGCGCGCGACCATCGGCGATGCGATCCTGTGGCCGGGCTGCAGCGTCGGCGAGCACGGCGTCGTTCGCGGCGCGATCCTCGGACTTGACGTGGCGGTCGAACCAAAAGCCGCCGTGCCCGCAGGCTCAGTGCTTGGGCGCGGCGAGCGCGTCACCGCCGCGCGCTGATGGATCCGCTCGAGCAGCTCAACGACGAGCAGCGCGCTGCCGCGTCGCACACCGACGGAGCGGTCCTCATCTTCGCAGGCGCGGGCAGCGGCAAGACGCGCGTGCTCACGCATCGCATCGCGTATCTGCTCGCCGGCGGCAAGGTCCCGGCGCATCGCATCCTCGCGGTGACGTTCACGAACAAAGCGGCCGGCGAGCTGCGCACGCGTTTGCAGCAGCTGGTCGGCGAGGCGGCGCACGGCCTGTGGGTCGGCACGTTCCATTCGATCGGCGTGCGCATGCTGCGGCGCAGCGGCGACATCGTCGGCGTCGCGCCGAACTTCGTCATCTACGACGAAGCCGACCAGCGCACGCTGCTCAAAGAGATATTGCGCGATCTGAACATCGACGAGCGTAACTATCACCCCGGCGCCGTGCTGCGCCACATCAGCCGAGCCAAGGAACGCCTGCAGGATCCGCTTGCGTACGCCGACAGCGCGGATGGCCAGCTCTCGCCGGTCGTCGCATCGCTCTACAGCGAATACCAGCGCCGCCTCAGCCAGGCGAACGCGCTCGACTTCGACGACCTCATCATGCGCACGATCGCGCTGCTCGAACGCCCAGTGGAAGGCAAGGCGTGGCGCGAGCGTTTCGAATACGTGCTCGTCGACGAATATCAAGACGTCAACGAGGCGCAGTACCGCATGGTGCGCGGGCTTTCCCAAGGCAGCGGCAACATCTGCGTCGTCGGCGACGACGATCAATCGATCTACGCGTTCCGCGGCGCCGACCATCGCATCATCTTGCGCTTCGAGCGCGACTTCCATAACGCCGCCACCTATCGCCTCGAGCGCAACTACCGCTCCACATCGCCCGTGTTGTCCGCCGCAAACGCGCTGGTCTCGCACAACACGCAGCGCCATCGCAAGAACCTGTGGACCAATCGCGAGGGCGGCAAGCCCGTTCGCGTCTACGCGGCGACGACCGAGCGCGACGAGGCGCGCTTCGTCGTCGACACGATCCATCAAGGCGTCAACGACGAGGGCCGCAGCCTGAGCGATCACGTCGTGCTCTATCGCACGAACGCGCAGTCGCGCGCCTTCGAGGAAGCGTTGCTCGTGGCCGGCATGCCGTATCGCGTGGTCGGCGGCGTCGGGTTCTACGCGCGCGCCGAGATCAAGGACGCGCTTGCCTATTTGCGCTACGTCACCAATCGCGACGACGGGATCAGCCTGCGCCGCATCATCAACGCGCCGCGCCGCGGCATCGGCCAAGCGACGCTCAACGCGATCGGCGACGAGGGCGCGCGCCGCGGGCTCTCGTTCGCGCGGGCGATGCTCGACCCCGATGTGATCGCCGGCGTCGCGCCCAAGAAGGCGAGGGATCTGGCGGCTTTCTTCCGAGACATCGACGCGTTTGCGGTCATCGCCGCCGATCAAGGTCCGTCGGCCGCGCTGGTCTCGGTGCTCGAAGACACCGGCTACGTCAAAGAGCTGCGCGACGAAGATACGGTCGAGTCGCGCTCGCGCGTCGAGAATCTCGAAGAGCTGATCGGCGTCGCGCGCGAGTATGAAGAGCGCGAAGGCCCCGACGTCGCCGGCTTCCTCGCCAATATCTCGCTGGTCTCCGACCTCGACGCGATGGACAAGGGCGGATCTGCCGTCACCCTCATGACGCTGCACATGGCCAAGGGTCTCGAATTCCCCGTCGTGTTCCTGGCGGGCCTCGAAGAGGGCGTGTTCCCGCATAACCGCGCGCTGATCGATCCTCATGAGATAGAAGAAGAGCGACGGCTATGCTACGTGGGCGTGACGCGTGCTATCGACGAGCTGTACTTGAGCTACGCGAAGCGGCGCACGACCTTCGGCAGCGCCTATCTGCATCCGCCTTCGCGCTTCCTCAACGAGATGACCGGGCTCGAGTTCTTGAACGCACCGCCGCTGTCGCCGGTCGGTTCGGGCGGCACGTGGGAAGAGCTGGCGACGCCGGCGCCGATCGCGCGCGAGGTCGAGCTGGTCGTCGGCGATGCGGTGACGCATCCGAAATTCGGCTCGGGCACGGTGTTGGAGGTGCGCGGCGCGGGTGGCGATGCGTTCGTCACCGTCGACTTCGGCGCTGTCGGACGCAAGAGCATCATGCTCAACTACGCGAAGCTCGAGAAAGTCGCGAACTGACCGGCACAAGGGCCGGCTTGTCCCGCTCTTGAAACGTCGAGTGAGATGATACGGGCTGGTGTGGCCGGCGCGAACGGCAAGATGGGCACGCTGACGTCGACCGCACTCGGCACCGCTGAGGGGATCGAATACGTCGGCGGCCTGGTGCGAAAAGGGACCGCCTTTCCCGGCCAGTTCGACGATATCGACGCGTTCGTCGAGCGCGCTCACCCCGATGTGCTGGTGGATTTCTCGCTCTTCCCGGATTCCAAACGCATCGTGCTCGACGCGCTCGAACGCGGTGTGCGGGTCGTGATCGGAACGTCGGGCTACGGCGAAGACGACTTGGCCGAGGTGCGCTCGGCGGTCGAACGCACCGGTATCGGCGCGATCTTCGCCCCCAACTGCGCGCTCGGCGCAGTGCTGATGATGAAATTCGCGACGCTCGCGGCGCCGCATTTCGACGCGGTCGAGATCGTCGAGACGCACGAAAGCGGAAAGAAGGACGCGCCATCCGGCACCGCGATGGCGACGGCGCGCCGCCTCGCGAGCACCGGCGCGTTCGCACGCGCCGAGACCAAAGTCGTCAAAGCCGCCGGCGCGCGCGGCGCCGATGTCGGCGGCATCGGCGTGCACAGCCTGCGCCTGCCGGGCATGGTCGCGCAGCAAGAAGTGCTCCTAGGCGGTCACGGCGAGATATTGAGCATCCGCCACCACTCGCTGTCGCGCCAGTCGTTCATGCCGGGCGTGCTGCTCGCGGTGCGCGCGGCTGAGAAGCTCGACCGTTTCGTCGACGGATTGGAAAGCCTCGTATGATCAGCCCCAGCCGCCGCCGGCTCAACGTCGCGATCGTCGGCGCCGCCGGCCTGGTGGGCGAGACCGTGGCGCGCATTCTTGAAGAGCGTGAATTCCCGATCGGATCGCTGCGCGCATTCGGCACGACTCGCAGCGCCGGGACCCGTCTAAGCGTCGCTGGCTGCGAGGCGCAGGTCGAATCGCTTGACGACGCGCGCGAGCCGTTCGCGGGCATCGACGTCGCGTTTTTCTCAGCGGGCGACACCGTCAGCCGGCGCTTCGCGCGCGAAGCGGTGGACGCGGGTGCGCTGGTCGTCGATAAGTCGGGCGTGTATCGCTTGGATCCGCTGACGCCGCTCGTCGTGCCCGAAGCGAACGCCGGGGCCATCGGCGCCCATCGCCTCATCGCCAATCCGAACTGTTCGACTATTCCGCTGGCGGTGGCGCTGGCGCCGATCCAGCGCGAATTCGGCCTGGCGTGGGTCAGCGTCTCGACCTATCAGAGCGTCTCCGGCGCGGGCAAAGACGCACTGGCTGAATTCGAAGCCCAAACGCGCGGCGACGAGGCGGTGAAGTTCTTGCCGCGCCGCATCGCCGGCAACGTGATTCCGGAGAACGGCCCATGGGACGAATCCGGATACGGCGAGGAAGAACGTAAGATCGCGGCCGAGCTGAAGAAGGTTCTCGGGCGGCCGGATCTGCCGGTCTCGGCGACCTCCGTTCGCGTGCCGGTCGCGGTCGGCCACAGCGAAGCGGTCTCGTTCATGACCGCCCGACCGGCGACGCGCGATCAGCTCGCTGCGCTGCTGCGCACCGCCCCGAGCGTCCGCTTTTACGACGGCACCGCATACGCGACGCCGCTCGACGTCGCAGGCGCGGGCGATGAGGTGCACGTCGGCCGCCTGCGCGCCGATACTGCGCACGCCGGCGCGTTCATGCTCTGGCTCGCGTGCGACAACCTCCGCAAAGGCGCGGCCACGAACGCGGTGCAGATCGTCGAACATGCGCTGCGCGCCGCCCAGGTGCCCGCATGAAGAACACCGCAGCCGAGATCGTCGTCATGAAGTTCGGCGGATCGTCGCTCGCGACGGACGAGCTGCGCCGCACCGCAGTGCAACGCGTCAAAGAGGAGATCGCCGCCGGCAAACATCCGGTCATCATCGTGTCGGCGATCGGCCGCCGGCCCGATCCATATTCGACTGACACGCTGCTCGGGTTGGCTCCGGGCCGGGTCGGCGCCAACCGCGATCTGCTCGCGTCGAGCGGCGAAGCCATCAGCGCGGCCATCTTCGCCAGCCTGCTCGAGGAACAAGGCGTGCCCGCGCGCGCGATGACCGGCGGGCAGGCCGGTATCCACACGGACAAACGCCACGGCGATGCGCGCATCGTGCGCACCGATCCGCTTCCCGTTCGCGCGCGGCTCGGCGCGGGTCACGTGCCGGTCATCGCCGGCTTCCAAGGCATCTCACCTGATGGGGCGATCACCACACTGGGCCGAGGCGGCAGCGACCTCACCGCCGTCGCCTTGGCCACCGCGCTCGGCAACGTGCGCTGCGAGATCTTCACCGACGTCGACGGCGTGATGACGGCCGACCCGAAGCGCGTGGCGAAAGCGCACACGGTCGGCGAGCTGACGTTCGAAGAGGCTGACGAGCTCGCCGCGAACGGCGCATCGGTCATGCACGATCGCGCGGCTCAGATGGCGCGTGAAGAGAAGACCTCCTACTCGGTGCGCGGACTGCGCTCGGGCGCCGGCACCGACATCGAGGCCGACCGGACGATCGAGCCCGGTAAGCCGGTCAGCGGCATCGCGACCATCACCGGCTACGCGTTCTTGCACGCGGTGCCCGAGGCTGCCGCCATGCCCGGCGGCTGGGAACTGGATGCCCTGCGCGTGCTCAAGGACGAGCGCATCAGCATCGACTGCGTCAACGTCAATCGCGCCGGTTTCTTCTTCTGCGTGCCGGGCGACGATTTGCACAACGCCCGCGTCTGTCTAGAGAAGCTGCCGCTCAGCTTGCGCTTCACGCGCGACTGCGCGAAGATCTCGATCGTCGGCGCCGGCATGCGCGGTACGCCCGGCGTGATGTATCAGGTCGTGCGGGCGCTGATGGACGCCGGCGTGCCCATCATCCACTCGACCGACTCCAACATCACCATCTCGATCCTGGTGCCGGGGGCGCAGGCAGCCGCCGCCGAAACCGCACTGCACCGGCACTTCGAACTAGGATAGGCGGATCTCATGGCACGTTTCGGACCGGTCGTCACCGCGATGATCACACCCATGCGCGACGATGGCTCCGTCGACTACCCTGAAGCGCGCCGTCTCGCAAGCTGGTTATGCGAACGCGGCAGCACCGGACTCGTGCTCGCGGGCACGACAGGCGAGTCGCCGACGCTGCGCGACGATGAGAAGGTCAAGCTGTTCCGCGAGATCGTCGCCGAGATCGGCGGACGCGCCAAGGTCATCGCCAACACCGGCGGCAACGACACGCACCACTCGATCGAGCTGAGCAAGCAGGCACAGGCCTGTGGCGTCGACGCGCTCCTCGTGGTGGGGCCCTACTATAATAAGCCGCCTCAGGCCGGCCTTATCGGACATTTCAGCGCGATCGCCGACGCGGTCGAGATCCCGATCGTGATCTACAACATCCCCGGCCGCACGGCGGTCAACATCCTGCCGGAGACGATCGCCACGCTGAGCGATCATCCGCGCATCGCGGGCGTCAAAGAGTCGAGCGGCGATCTCATGCAGATCGGCGAGCTCATCACCAAAGTCGCCAAAGACTTCGACGTCTACTCGGGTGACGACCACCTGACCCTGCCGATCATGGCGATCGGCGGCTGTGGCGTGGTCAGCGTCGCCAGCCATGTCGCGGGAGATGAGATCCGCGCAATGTGCGACGCCTATGCGGACGGTGATGTCTTGCAGGCGGCACAGCTTCATCAGGCGGTGCTGCCGCTCATCAAGGCGCTGTTCGCAGTGACCAGCCCCATCCCGGTGAAGGCGGCGATGCAGCGCTTCGGGTTCGCTACCGGCGCGTGCCGCCCGCCGCTGTGCGCGTTGACCCCCGAGCAGGAGCGCGCGCTCGATCGCGCGCTTGCGCCGTGGCGCGACCGGGTCCACTCGACCGTATGAACGCACCCGCGCTCGAACGCGCGGGGCTGCAGATCCTCGGAT
>Ga0209656_10003555_pt1 | contig 10082 bp, 8 predicted proteins | sample BogFormECP12_OM2_FD_188239 | JGI IMG/M metagenome (GOLD analysis project Ga0209656, IMG submission 188239) | Bog forest soil microbial communities from Calvert Island, British Columbia, Canada - ECP12_OM2 (SPAdes) (version 2) | ecosystem: Environmental > Aquatic > Freshwater > Wetlands > Bog ... | reverse complement strand
TTCCGATCGATTCGCAGCTCGCCTCCGAGATCGCAAAAATCAAAGCCATCGACAACCACGCGCATCCGGTTCGGCCGACTTGGGGCTCGGACAAAGACACCGACTACGACGCGCTGCCGGTGGAATCCATGGAGCCTTACACCGAACCGGTGCGGACGCGCGATGGGTCACCGCTGGTGCTAGAAGCGAAGCGGGCGCTCTTTGGGAATGCGAATGATTTCCGCGCGCGCAAGAGACAACTGCTGGAAGAGAAGGGCGAGGGCTACGCTAACTGGGTGCTGGACCAGCTTGGCATCGAGGCGATGCTCGCGAATCGCGTATCGATGGGGCCAGGGCTCGCCGCGCCGCGCTTTCTTTGGGTGCCGTTTGAAGATGCGCTCTTATTTCCGCTCAACAATGAAAGTCTCGCGGCCAAGAATTCCGATCGTAAGAGCTTTTTCGCGGATGAGGATCGACTGCTGAAACGATATCTGAAGGAATCGGGCCTGAGCGAGCCGCCGGCAACGCTGGATTTGTATCTGCAGAAGGTGGTCTCGCCGACGCTCGAGAGGCATAAGCGGGGCGGAGCAGTGGCGGTCAAATTCGAAGTGGCCTACTTGCGGTCGTTCGATTTTGCCGACGTTCCGCGTTCGGAAGCCGCGCGCGTTTATGCCGCCGCGCGCGCGCTGCCTCAGAGCGAGGTGGCATACAAGGCATTGCAGGATTTTCTGCTCCGCTACATCGCGAGCGAGTGCGGGCGGCTCGGCCTGGCTGTGCACTTCCACTCCGCGGCGGCAGCGGGCGGATATTTTCAGATCGCGGGTACTAACCCGTTGCTGCTCGAAACGCTCTTCGACGATCCAAAGCTGCGCTCGACCAATTTCGTGATGCTGCACGGCGGATGGCCGTTTACGCGCGAAGTGGCCGCGCTGCTCGCGAAGCCGAACGTGTACACGGATTTTTCCGGGCAAACTTTCGACAATTATCCGCGTGCGGTCGCGGGCGTGCTGCGCGAATGGATGGAGTACGCGCCTGACAAGGTGATGTTCGGGACCGATGCGTATCCTTTCTCGGACGCGATGTCGTGGGAGGAGACGGCGTGGGTGGCTTCGACGACTGGCCGGCAGGCGCTGGGGCTCGCGCTCACGGAGATGGTACGAGATGGGGAGATTTCGCGCGATCGCGCGCTCGAGCTGGCGAGGATGGTTCTTCGCGACAACGCGCGGAAGTTGTACAAGTTGAAATAGTGCGGCAATTGTGTGCGCATGAGTGCGCACGCCACGAGGGCTGACCACCTCTCCGAGTGCTGATCACTTATCCGAGGGCTGATTACTCTTCTACGTGAGCGATGGCGAATTACCGAGTTGCCGAATGGTTGGTCTGGTATTCTGAAGGTTAGCTTTTCTCGCGCGAGTTAAATCACCTTGAAAATTGGTTTTGTAAGTCTCGGCTGCCCGAAAAACCTTGTGGATACCGAGGTCATGATGGGCCAGCTGGTCGAGCGTGGGCATGAGCTCACGCATGATCCCAAGCAGGCCGAAGTGCTGGTGGTCAATACGTGCAGCTTTATCGATCCGGCGAAAAAAGAATCGGTGGACACGATTCTCGAGATGGCCGAGTACAAGAAATCGGGGCTTGCGAAGCGGTTGGTGGTGGCTGGGTGCCTGGTGGAGCGGTATCGCGAGGACATTCGCAAGAACATTCCGGAAGTGGACGCGGTGCTGGGAACGAACGAGCTGGAATCGATCGTGCGGCTGTGCGAGGGCGATCAGCCGAGTGCGAATCCGTTCGAGCCGTATCTCTATCACGATCTGACGCCGCGTGTGCTTTCCACGGCGCGGCACTATGCGTATGTGAAGATCGCGGAAGGCTGCGATCATCCCTGCTCGTTTTGCGTGATTCCGCAGTATCGCGGCAAGTTTCGCAGCCGGCGGTTTGAATCGGTTGTCGTGGAAGCTACACGATTGTTCGCGCAGGGCGTGCGCGAGATCAATCTCATCGGCCAGGACACGACTTCGTACGGCGAAGATCTGGGAATCAAGGACGGCCTGGCGCAGCTTATGGCGCGGCTCGCGCAAATCGAAACGCCGTTCGAAAAATGGATACGTTTTCTCTACTGCTATCCGAATCGGATCACGCAGAAGCTGCTGGACACCATCGCCGAGCACGCGGCGCTGGTGAAATATATCGATATGCCGCTGCAGCACGCGAGTGCGAATGTGCTGAAGCGCATGAAGCGCGGCTCGCACGGGGATTTTTTCCTGAAGCTGCTGGAGCGCATTCGCGCCACCATTCCCGGCGTCGCGATTCGCACCAGCATGATCGTCGGCTTTCCCGGCGAGTCCGAGGCCGATTTTGAAACGCTGTGCGATTTCGTCAAAGTCGCGCGGTTCGACCGGCTGGGTGTGTTCTCGTATTCCGATGAAGACACCAGCGCGAGCTTCCAGCTGGATCAAAAGGTGGACGCGCGCACCATCTACAACCGCAAGCGCAAGCTGATGGCTGTGCAGCGCCGAATTTCGCGCGCTCGCAATCGCGAGATGATCGGCCGAGAAGTGGACGTTCTGATCGACGGCCCGTCGGAGGAAACCGATCTGCTGTGGCAGGCGCGCATGTCGACGCAGGCGCCTGAAATCGACGGCGTCTGTTACATCAACGATTGCGAAGGTGCGCCGCCTGAGCGCGGCGAAATCCGCCGCATGCGAATCACGGAAGCGCACGATTACGACCTGGTGGGCGCTCTGGCCGCGCCGCGTGAGGACCGGCTCCCAACCAAAGCGGAGCTGTTTCCGATCCTTGCTGCAACTCGATGAAGTGCCCGATCTGCAAAAAAGAAGTCGCGCCCGATAGCCGATTCCATCCGTTCTGTAGCGAGCGCTGCAAGATCATCGATCTTGCGAATTGGGCGACCGAGAAATACGTCATTCCGGCACCGATTGAACCCGGCGAGTCCGAAGCAGGCGACGACGTCGAACCGCCGCATGAGTCTTAGCCCGCTGCCGAAGGGACGTGTCGACGCGGCGTGGCTGATCGCGACGTGGTTCGGTTGCGGATTGTCTCCAATCGCGCCCGGGACCGCCGGATCGCTGGCGGGCCTTGCGATTGCGATCGCGCTGCATCTCGCGTATGGATTCACGCCGCTCACGTTTCTCCTGTTGGCGGCGATTCTCGCGATTCCGGGCGTGTGGGCCGCAACCGTGATCGAGCGGCGTGAAGGAATCGAGGATCCGGGCAAGGTGGTAGTGGACGAAGTGATCGGCCAATGGGTCACCATCGCGGGCGCGCCGGTGCTGAACTGGAAAACGTGGCTGCTCGCGTTCGTGCTTTTTCGCGCGCTGGATGTTTGGAAACCTCCGCCCGCGCGCCAATTCGAGCGTTTGCCCGGCGGTTGGGGGATCGTGGCCGACGACGTGATGTCGGGAGTTTATGGCGCGCTTGCTATATTCGTACTAGGTCGTTTTCATCTCATCTAATATGGCTTCCAAGAAGGACGCGAACGGACGCCCTCAGATCTCGAACGTTACACCGGAAGCGGCTATTCCCGGCGGCGAATTGCAGATCCGTGGCGCGGGACTGGCGCGCTCGGATCGTCCGCACGTTCGCATCGGCGACGTCGAGGCGCCCATCGTGATTGGCTCCGATTCCTACGTGATCGTGAAAGTGCCGGAGGGCGCGTCGGCGGGCGAGCTGATCGTGGAAGCCGGCAAGCAATCCAGCCGCGTGTGGAATTGCGGCATCGGGATTCAGATCGCCGACAATCTATATCCGGTGGGCAACCCCGCGGTGGATCGCTTCGGCAACATTTACGCCACGTTCAGCGGGTCGCGCGGGCAGAAGACGCCGGTCTCGGTTTACAAGATCGATCTCAACTACAACAACAAGCCATTCGTCACCGACGTGATGAACGCGACCGGGCTGGCTTTCGATCAAGCCGGCACGCTGTACATTTCCAGCCGTCACGACGGCGTGGTGTATCAGGTGACGCCCGCGGGAAACGTTTCGGTGTATGCCGAAAGCATGGGGATCGCCACCGGGATGGCGTTCGACGCTGAAGAGAATTTGTACGTCGGCGACCGCAGCGGCACGATTTTCAAAATCAGCCGCGCGCGCCAGATTTATGTTTTCGCGACGATCGAGCCGTCCATCGCCGCGTATCACCTGACGTTCGGCAGCGACGGATATCTGTACGTCACTGGGCCGACGACGTCCAGTTTCGATTCCGTGTATCGCATTTCGACTCACGGCGAGGTAGAGACGTTCTATCGCGGCCTCGGAAGGCCGCAGGGGATGGCGTTCGACGCCGAGGGCCGGTTGTACGTCGCGGCATCGCTGGGCGGACGGCGCGGCGTGGTGCGTTTCGATCAAAAAGCGCAGCCTGAGTTGTTCCTCTCCGGTCCAGCGATCGTCGGCCTGGCGTTCACGCCTTCGCGCGCGCTGCTGGTTACTACCAACAATTCGCTCTTTCGCGTCGACGTCGGGATCACCGGCCGCCCACTTCCCTGATGCCGGATGCCGAGATCATCGCAGTCGGCTCAGAACTACTGACGCCGCAACGGCTGGACACCAACTCGCTGTATCTCACCGATCAGCTCAACGCGCTGGGTGTCGAAGTGGTGCGCAAGACGGTGGTGGGTGATGAGCGCGAACGGCTGGTGGACAGCATTCTGGGCGCGGCCGCGCGATCGGAGATTGTGGTGCTGACGGGCGGCCTGGGCCCGACTGAGGACGATCTGACGCGCGATGCGGTGGCACAAGCGCTCGGGCGTACGCTCGAGTTCGATCAGGCGATTTGCGATCAGATCGAAGAACGCTTCCGGCGGTTTGGACGGAAGATGGTGGAGATCAACCGGCGCCAGGCTTATTTGATCAGCGGCGCTCAGGTTTTGCACAACGATCGCGGGACCGCGCCGGGCCAGTGGCTGGAGCACAACGGCGTCGCGCTGATGCTGCTGCCTGGACCGCCGAACGAGCTGAAGTCCATGTTCGAGCGCGAGTGTTTGCCGCGTCTGGAAAAAGTGCTGCCGGCGCAGGCCATTCGCACGCGCCAGTTCCGCTGCGTGGGCATTCCCGAATCGGATCTGGATCAATTGATTTCGCCGGTGTACAAACAATATCCGACGCTGGCGACCACGATTCTCGCGGTTTCCGGCGAAATTCACGTGCATTTGCGTGCGCGGTCGGCGAGGGCCGACGAAGCGGAAGCGGTGGTGGCGGAGGCGGCCGAGAAGATCGACGCGCTGCTAGGCGATCGGGTGTACTCGCGCAATGGCGATTCGCTGGAAAAAGTGGTTGGCGATCTGCTGCGCGGGCGGCGCGCGACGTTGAGCGTCGCCGAGAGTATCACGGGCGGGTTGCTGGGCGGGCGGATCACCGCGGTGCCGTCGGCGTCGGATTATTATGTCGGCGGATTTCTGGCGTATTCGAACGAAATGAAGACTAGTTTGCTGGGCGTGCCTTCTGAAATGCTCGCCGAGCATACCGCCGTGAGTGAGCCGGTAGCCAAGGCGATGGCCGAAGGCGCGAAGGCGCGCACCGGGTCGAGCCATGCGCTCTCCATCACCGGATACGCGGGGCCGGACGGCGCGAACGTTGGCCTGGTGTTTATTGGACTCGCGTCGCCGGGGGGCGTGGAGGCGCGGCGCGTGCAGCTTCCTGGCGATCGCGAACGGATTCGCATGTTCTCCACCAATACCGCGCTGGATGTGTTGCGGCGTAAGCTGGGCGGATAATCCCCGGTGCGACAATAGAAGCGTCGATGGCTTTTCAGGTCTTCGAAGGGCGAGCCAGCAGCATTCTTTCAGCGACCACCGGGTACATCGCGCAAGCCGGATTTACTCACTCGTTAACTCCCGCGCGGAATTGCACGTTCGGATGCACGTATTGCTATGTGCCGACCATGCGGATTTACGGCGGATTGAAGCCGGACGATTGGCGGCGCTGGGGTCAGTTCACTACTTTCAAATCGAATGCAGAGGAGTTGCTCGCGAGGCAACTGCGCGCCGGGCAGCGGATTTATTGCTCGCCGCTAGTGGACCCGTATCAGCCGGCCGAGGAGCAGCGCGAGCTCATGCCGCGATTGCTGGCGGCGGTGATTAAGAATGCGCCGCGGGTGTTTACAATCCAGACGCGCGGGCCTTTGATCTTGCGCGACGTGGGATTGCTGGCGGAGCTGTCGCGGCGCACTACGTTGCGAGTCAGCTTTTCGGTGACCACGAATCGCGAGAGCGTCCGACGATCGTACGAGCCGCATTGCGCGCCGATCGGGCAAAGACTGGAGACGATCCGGCGTCTTCGCGAGGCCGGAATTTGTACCTTCGCGACCATTGCGCCGATTTTGCCGTGCGATCCGGAAGAGCTCGCCGGGCTGGCGCTGGAGGCAACCGATCAAAACATTGTCGGCGATGCGCTGCATGTGCGGGCCGTGAAGCCGCGCGGGGCAACCACGCGTGAGGCGGCGGTGGCGATCAGCGCGCGAAACGATTTTTCGGCGTGGCTGGAGCCTGAGTTCCAAGCGGAAATCGCGGGTCGTATCGGTGCGGCTGTCGCGAAAGCCGGGCGGCGTTTCGCCACCGGACCGGAGGGGTTTCGATGGCTGGCGCAATAACCGCGCACGCGATTCTCGAAGAGCTCGGGATCGAGCCGGAGAATCCCGGCGCGTGCGGGCGCGAGTGGTTGTCCTGCGCCGGCGCGCCCACGATCGCGCCGCTGAATCCGGCTGACGGATCTGAACTGGCACGCGTTCGTCTGGCGTCCGAGCGAGAGTACGATACCGTGGTCGCGCAGGCGCGCGAAGTCTTCGAGCGCTGGCGGATGTTTCCCGCGCCGAAGCGCGGCGAGATTGTGCGCGAGATCGGCGATGCGCTGCGCCAGGCGAAGGACACTCTCGGCGCGCTGGTGACGCTCGAAATGGGGAAAATCCTGGCGGAGGGCCGGGGCGAAGTGCAGGAGATGATCGACATTGCGGGCTTCGCGGCCGGGCTTTCGCGCCAGCTTTACGGGCTGACGATGCCGAGCGAGCGGCCGCGCCATCGCATGCTCGAACAGTGGCATCCGCTGGGACTGGTGGGCGTGATCTCGGCGTTTAATTTTCCCGTCGCGGTGTGGTCCTGGAACGCGTTCCTCGCGGCGGCGTGCGGCGACTGCGTGATTTGGAAACCGTCGCTGAAAACTCCCCTGACCGCGATCGCGGTGCAGAAAATCTGCGATCGGGTGCTGGAGCGGCACGGATGGCGCGGCGTTTTCAGCCTGGTGATCGGCGAGGATTCGGTGGTGGGGAAGCGGCTGATCGAGGATCGGCGCATTCCACTGATCAGCGCCACGGGCTCGTGCCGAATGGGCCGCGTGGTGGGCGAGACGGTGGCGCGGCGGCTGGGACGCACGCTGTTGGAGCTTGGTGGGAATAACGGCGTGATCGTTATGAACGATGCCAATCTCGATCTGGCCGCGCGCGCCATCGTGTTCGGGGCGGCGGGCACGGCGGGACAGCGCTGCACCAGCATCCGGCGCCTGCTCATGCAGCGCGGCATCGCGGGCGATCTGACCGGGCGGCTCAAGTCGGCTTACGCGCAGATCCGCATCGGCGATCCGAGCGACGAGAAGACGCTGATGGGGCCGTTGATCGATCGCGCGGCGGTGGATGCGATGCAGGCGGCGTTGCAGCGCATTCGCGTCGAGGGCGGGGAGATTTTGTACGGCGGCGAAGATCTGGGCGGTTGCTACGTGCGTCCGGCGCTGGTGAAGGCGCACGCCAGGATGCCGATTGTGCAGGAGGAGATTTTCGCGCCGATCCTGTACTTGATCGAGTTCGACGCTCTGGACGAAGCGCTGGCGTGGCACAACGATGTGCCGCAGGGATTGTCGTCGGCGATGTTCACCACCAATCTGATTTCGGCTGAGAAATTTCTGAGCCCGATTGGCAGCGATTGCGGAATTGCGAACATCAACATCGGGACGAGCGGTGCGGAGATCGGCGGGGCTTTTGGCGGTGAGAAAGACACCGGCGGGGGGCGCGAGTCGGGCAGCGATGCGTGGAAGGCTTATATGCGGCGTCAGACCGTTACTGTTAACTGGTCGGAAGAGCTTCCGCTGGCGCAGGGGATCGAGTTCGAGCTGTAGCGCACGCGCGCTGTGCTGCGTTCACGTTCGTGTGAACGCTCTGGGCAGGCATTGTCAAGTGACGACAGCGTCCCCATGAGTGGGGACGCGGCACGCATGAGTGCGTGCGCCACGAATCTTGACGAAGAACAATTGAGCTGATGGTCTTGTCAGGTACCATGATTTTGTGATTCGACCCGCGGCCCTGTTGCTGGCTTTTGCTTTCTGGTTGCGATCCCAAACATTAATTCCCAACACCGGGCAGCCTATCCATGTCCCGTTTGAGTGCACGGGGGCGGATACGGTCGCGGCCGGGTTGACTTGTTCGGAGGAAGAGCCGTGCCCGGTTTTCCTGGAACTCGCCAACATCGAAGGCCTCGGCGATAAGCTTTTCCTTACGGGAAATCTTCACTCGGCTACGAACACGCTTTTCTCTATTCTTCTGGCCAGCGACGATGCCGGGCAAAATTGGAAAGAACCGGTAGCGCGCATGCGCGTCTCGGGGCTCGACCAGATTCAGTTCTTCGGCTTCGATGCCGGATGGATCTCGGGCGCGAATCTACAGGGCGCGTCTCGCGATCCGTTCCTGCTGATCACGAGCGACGGCGGCAAGACCTGGAAGCAGCGGCCGATTTTCGAAGAGAGCCGCGTGGCCTCCATCGAAAAGTTTTGGTTCGAATCGCGCGACAAAGGAACCATGCTGGTGGATGCGACGCTCGACAACGGCAAGCATGAGCTGTATGCGACGGAAACCGGCGGGCAGAGCTGGACGATGAAGCAGTCGAGCGAGAAGCCGATCCGTTTTCCGGTGAGTACCGATCGCGGTCTGGCCCCGTGGCGCTTGCGTCCGGACGCTGCGTCGCACAGCTATGCGGTGGAAAAATCGCACGCGGGCGGATGGCAGCGCGTCGCAAGTTTTCTGGTCGCCGCGGGAGCGTGCAAGGAATGAAACCCGATCCGATTGAACTCGAACTGTTCCGGCATCTGCTGGTCTCGATCGCCGAAGAAATGGGCGCGGTGCTGCGCAAGACGTCGTATTCGGCCAATATCAAAGAGCGCCGCGATTATTCGTGCGCGGTGTATGACGCCGCGGGCGAGACGGTTGCGATGGGCGATCACATGCCGGTGCATCTCGGCGCCATGCCGCTGTCGGTGTGGCACGCGATGCAGGCGTTCGACCTCGGCCCGGGCGATGTCGCGATCCTGAACGATCCCTTTCGCGGAGGCACGCATCTGCCCGACATAACTGCCGTATCGGCGGTGTTCGTGAAAGGCCGCGACAAGCCGGCGTTCTACGTCGCCAATCGCGCGCACCACGCCGATGTCGGCGGAATGAGTCCGGGCTCGATGCCGCTGGCGCGCGAGATTTATCAGGAAGGCATTCGGATTCCGCCGATTCTGCTGGCGCGCGGCGGGCGTTTCGACCGTGATTTGCTTGGGCTGATTCTGGCCAACGTCCGCACGCCTGTCGAGCGCGAGGGCGATCTGCTCGCGCAATGCATGGCCATCCGGCGGGGCGAGCAGAGGCTGCTCGAACTGGTGGCCAAGCGCGGCTTGCCGGCGGTGAATCGCAACATGACCGCGCTCAAGGATTACAGCGAGCGCATGCTGCGAGCGGCCATCCGCAGGCTTCCTCGCGGCGAATATCGATTCGAGGATTCGCTCGATAACGACGGCATCACGGATCGGCCGGTGCGGATCGCGGTCACCGTGACGATCCGCGGCGATCGCGCGACCGTCGACTTCACCGGCTCCGATGCGCAGGTGGAAGGTTCGGTGAACGCCAACTACGCCGTGGCGATCTCGGCGACTGCCTATGTCTTCCGCTGCCTGGTCCGCGAAGATATTCCTTACACGGCCGGCGTGCTGCGTCCGCTTGAAGTGATCGCGCCCGCGCGAAGCGTGGTCAACGCCGAACCTCCGGCTGCGATGGCGGCTGGCAACGTCGAGACCTCGCAGCGCATCACGGACGTGGTTCTGGGCGCGCTGGCAAAGGCAGCGCCGGAATT
>Ga0209656_10003553_pt1 | contig 10085 bp, 7 predicted proteins | sample BogFormECP12_OM2_FD_188239 | JGI IMG/M metagenome (GOLD analysis project Ga0209656, IMG submission 188239) | Bog forest soil microbial communities from Calvert Island, British Columbia, Canada - ECP12_OM2 (SPAdes) (version 2) | ecosystem: Environmental > Aquatic > Freshwater > Wetlands > Bog ... | reverse complement strand
TGCTCGACGGACACACGGTGGTGGACCTGTGGTGCGGCTGGAGCGACGCCGGGCGCACGCGCGCCTGGCAGCGCGAGACGATCGTCAACGCCTTCTCGGTCGGCAAGGCCTTCGCGGGGCGTCGGCCCGCGTGAGGCACTCGCCCGTCCGCTCGCCATAATCTGCCCCCATGCCAGACCTCGTAGTGATGAAGTTCGGCGGCACCTCGGTCGCCGACGCCGCCCGGATCAAGCGTGCGGCGCGGCGCATCGTGGAGAAGCGCGAACAGGGCTACCGCGTGGTCGCGGTCCTGTCGGCCCGGGGCAAGACCACCGACGAGCTGATCGCGATGGCCGAAGAGGTATCCGATGATCCCGATCCGCGCGAGATGGACATGCTGCTCTCCACCGGGGAGCGGATCTCCTGCGCGCTGTGCGCGATGGCGATCCACGACCTCGGCCACCGCGCGATCTCGCTGACGGGCTCGCAGGCGGGGATCGTGACCGACGCCTCGCACACCAGGGCACGGATCATCGACGTGCGCGCCGACCGCATCCTCGAAGCCCTCGACGAGGACCGGATCGTGCTCGTGGCCGGCTTTCAGGGCGTCTCCACGAACTCGAGCGACGTGACCACGCTCGGCCGCGGCGGCTCGGACACGACCGCCGTGGCGCTCGCCGCAGCGGTCGGCGCGGAGGTGTGCGAAATCTACACGGACGTCGCGGGCGTGTACTCGGCCGACCCGCGGATCGTGCCCAACGCGCGCAAGCTCGAGCAGGTCTCCTTCGAGGAGATGCTCGAGATGGCGGCCTCCGGAGCCGGCGTGCTGCAGCTCCGCTCTGTGGAGTACGCGCGCAACCACGGCGTGCGCATACACTGCCGCTCCTCGTTCGAGGAGTCGCCCGGTACGGTTGTGCTTGCAGAAGGAGAGACCGCTATGGAGCAGCCCCTGATCACAGCCGTCACCCACACGAGCGCCGAGGCGAAAATCACGCTCGTGGGCGTGCCCGACGAGCCGGGCGCCGCCGCGCGCATCTTCGAGGCCCTGGCCGACGCGAACGTGAACGTCGACATGATCGTTCAGAACGAGCCCTCCTCGGCCGGGGGACTGGCCGAGATCTCGTTCACGGTCCCGCGCGAGGACCTGCGCGCCGCGCGTGCGGCCATCGAGCCGCTGGCGGGTGGCAGCTACGCCGATATGGCCGCCGATGAGGAGATGGGCAAGGTCTCGATCGTGGGCGCCGGAATGCGCTCACACCCCGGCGTGGCAGCGAAGGTCTTCGGCGTGCTCGCCAAGGAGGGTGTCAACATCGAGATGATCTCGACCTCGCCGATCAAGATCTCCTGCGTGATCGCCCGCGGCCACGTCGAGCGGGCGGTGAAGGTCCTGCACGGCGCTTTCGAGCTCTCCGGACCCGGCACGATCAGCGAGGAGCAGCCGTTCAAGTAGTCGCCGCGAAGGCGTCGATCGCCTTTACGCAGCGCTCGGCGGCGTGGCCGTCGCCGTAGAGCGCGGGACGGGCCGCCGGCGGGCGGCGGGCAAGGGCCCCGAGCGCCGCGTCGATGTCGAGGTCGACGAGCGTGTTCCAGCCGGCGTGCACCGTCTCGACCCACTCGGTGTTTGCCCGCAGCGTCACGCAGGGCACCCCGGCGAGATACGCCTCCTTCTGGACGCCGCCGGAGTCCGTCACGACCGCGTGGGCCTGGCAGAGCAGCGAGCTGAACTCGATGTACCCGAGCGGCTCTGTCAGGGTGAGGGCGCTCACGTGCCCGAGCTCGCTCAGCAGATCCGCGTCCCGCAGGCGCTTACGGGTGCGCGGGTGGACCGGGAACAGGACCGGCCCCGGCAGCGCCTCGAGCAGCGAAACGAGCTCGCGCAGGCGGCCCGGGTCATCGACGTTGCCCGCCCGGTGGGCGGTGAACAGCAGGTATGAGCCGCTCTGCAGGCCGTACGCGCTCAGTGTCCGCGGGTCTGCGCGCGCTGACGGTGCTCGCCGCAGGGCCACGTCGACCATCACGTCCCCCACCACCTCGATCCTCCCGGTGATCGATTCGGCCTCCAGGTTGACCTGCGCGGTGTCCGAGGCGCACAGGAGCAGATCGGAGAGGTGGTCGGTGAGTACGCGGTTGATCTCCTCGGGCATCGTGCGGTCGAAAGAGCGCATGCCCGCCTCGACGTGTACGACCGGGATGCGGGCCTGGGCCGCGGCGAGCGCGCCCGCGAACGTCGAGTTGGTGTCCCCGTAGACGATCACCGCGTCCGGCCGGCGCTCCTTCAACAGCGGCTCGAGCGCAGCCAGCATACGGGCGGTCTGCGAGGTGTTCGTCCCTCCGCCGATCCCGAGCTCCGAGTCCGGGCGGTCAAGTCCGAGCTCGTCGAAGAACACGCGCGAGAGCGCGTCCTCGTAGTGCTGGCCGGTGTGCACCAGGATCTCCTCGTGGTGCTCGCGCAGCGGGCCCGAGACCGCGGCGGCCTTGATGAACTGCGGCCTGTTGCCTACGACGGTGAGGATCTTCACGGTGCGCGCAGCCTATGCGGCGGCGCCCACCACGGAGGTAGACCAGTCGATCACCGACGTGGGACGCACCACGTGGCGGTTCATGCCGAGCTCCTTCGGATCGAGGCCCAGCGCCAGCCCCACCAGCTGGGGCAGATGGAGCACCGGCATCTGAAGGTCCCGTCCCACCACGCGTTCGGCCAGCGGCTGCTGCAGGTCGAGGTTCAGGTGGCACAGCGGGCAGGGGGTGACCAGGCAGTCGGCGTCGGCGTCCATGGCGTCGCCGAGGTGGCGCCCGGCCTGCTTGAGCGAGGCCTGCTTGTTCATCGTGATGATCGGAAATCCGCAGCACTTGCGCATGCCCGCGTAGTCGATCACGGTGCCCCCGAGCGTCTCGATGACCATGTGCAGGTAGTGGTCGCGCGGGTGCTCCTGGCCGATGCCCAAGCGTGCGCGCGGGCGGACGATGTAGCAGCCGTAGAAGGGCCCCACCTTGAGATTGGTCAGCGGGGTCTTGATCAGCGAGCTCAGCCGATCGAGCCCGATCTCCTCCACCAAGAGCCACAGGAAGTTCTTGTTCGTGAGTCCCTTCTCGTAGGTGAGGCCCTCGCCCGAGAGCGTCTCGTTGACGTGCGCGCGGTACTCGGCGTTCGCGTCGAGCCGCTCCTGGCACTCGCTCTGGGCTCCCTGGCAGGTCGAGCAGATGTTCATCATCAGCTCGGCGCCGGGCACCTGCTGGGCGAGCGCGAACGTGCGGGCGTTCAGGGTGTCCGCGAGCTCCTGGTTGTGCTCGGCGATGACGCCCGCCCCGGTGCAGCAGGCGCGGTCGAGCTCGACGAGTTCGATGTCGAGCAGCGGCGCCACCTTGGCCATCGAGCCGTGCAGCTCCGGCGTGAAGCCGCGGCTGACACAGCCGGGCCAGTAGGCGACCTTCATCATTGGCTCACGCTCTCCTCGGGGTTCTCCGGGGCGCCGGGGGGATCCCCGGACCCGGCGGCCGCTGCGAGGAGATCGGGCGCCTCGGCCGGCGCCGGCTCTTCGTCCTGGCCGCTGATGTACAGATTGAGCTCGTAGCGCTCCGGGCGGCCCTCGATCTTCTCGTAGATCGACTGCACGCTCTTCAGATCGCCCTTGGGGATCTTGTGCGGTTTCAGGGCACCCGCCGGCGTGACCTTGCCCCGCATCAGCGCTTTGAGGATCGCCGGCAGCGAGCTCAAGAGCTCTTTGCCGGCGTGGGGCGAGAATTTGCCGAACCAGGAGTTGCCGCCGTATGAACGGGGCAGGAGCTCCGCCTCCCACAGCAGGCCGTGGTCCTTGACGAGCGTCGTGAAGGCCGCCTCGTGACGCTCGCCGTTGTTGCGGTCGACGATGTGGTAGTCGCCCGTGGCGACCCGGCGCAGCCGCATGATCTGCCCCATCGGGTTGACGTCCTTGGGGCAGGCCTCCACGCACTTGAAGCAGTGGGTGCAGTCGAACAGCCCATGGGGATCCTGGGCGAGGTCGTTGAGCCGCTCGAACTGCTGGTCGTCGCGCGGGTCTCCCACGAAGCGGTAGGCCTTGGCCAGCGCCGCCGGGCCGACGAAGCCCGGGTCCACCTCCATCGCCAGGCAGTCGGACACGCAGGCCCCGCACTGGATGCAGGCCATCGTCTGGGTGACGTCGACCATCGACTCGCGCGGGACGATGTACTCGCGCTCGGGAACCGGCTGCTTGGCGAGCAGCCAGGGTGTGACGCGCTGGATCTTCTTCCAGTGCACGGCGTCCATGTCCACGATCAGGTCCTTCAGGACGGGCATGTTGCCCATCGGCTCGATCTCGATCACGCCGTCGGAGGCGGTGCGCTTGGCCTCGTCGAGGTGCGTGTGGCAGGCCAGCGACGGTTCGCCGTTGACGCGGATGCCGCAGGAGCCGCAGATCGCCTGCCGGCAGGAGCAGCGGATGCCGATCGACCCGTCGTATTTGTCGCGGGCCTGCAGGATGCCCTCGAGCACCGAGCGGTGCGGCTCGAGCTCGACCGTGTGCTCTTCCCAGTAGGGGGCATCGCCCGACTCGGGGTTGTAGCGGCGCAGCCTCAGCGTGAACGACTCGGGAGGCCTGTCGTGCGTTTCAGACATCGTCGACGCTCCTGGTCTGTGGGGCGGAACGGACGCGCATCTAGTACTTCCTGACCTCTGGCTGCCACTGTGTGAACGTGACCTCCGAGTAGCTCACCTCGGGCTCACCGTCCTGGAGGACGATGTCGATGTGCTTGAGCCACTCCTCGTCGTTGCGCTCCGGGTAGTCGGTGCGGTACTGGGCTCCGCGCGACTCCTTGCGCTCCAGTGCCGCGATCACAGTCGTCTCGGCGCAGTCGATCATGAAGCCGAGCTCGATCGCACCGAGGACGTCCTGGTTAAAGACGGTCCCGCGATCGTCGATCCAGGCATGATCGGTCTCCTCGCGCAGGCGGTGGATCGTCTCGAGCGCGCTCGTCAGGCCCTCCTCGTCGCGGAACACGGCGGCGTAGCGGTTCATCAGCTCGCCGAGCTCGTTCTTGATCTCCGACACGCGTCGGCCCTCGCGCGGCCGGGCGATGATCGAATCGATCGTCGCGACGTCCCGCTTCAGCTGCCCCATTGCGTCGACGTCCGGCATACCCATCGCGGCGGCGCGGGCCGCCGCGTGCTCGCCGGCGCGGCGGCCGAAAATCAGCGTGTCGAGCAGCGAGTTGGCGCCTAGGCGGTTGCCGCCGTGGACCGACACGCAGGCGACCTCGCCGGCGGCGTAGAGGCCCTCGATCGGGGTGCGCCCGTCGACGTCGGTCTTCACGCCGCCCATGATGTAGTGCTGACCCGGGCGGATCATGATCGGCTCGCGGGTGATGTCGACGCCGGCGAAGTCGCGGCCGAGGTTCACGATCTCCCGCAGCGCCTCGAGCGTGCGCCTGCGCGGCACGACGGTAACGTCGAGGTAGATCCCTTCGCCGTTCGGACCGACGCCGCGGCCCTCGTTGATCTCGATCTGCTCCGCGCGCGAGACCACGTCGCGGGAGGCGAGCTCCATCTTGTTGGGGGCCGACTTCTCCATGAAGCGTTCGCCGTTGGCGTTCAGCAGGTGGGCCCCCTCGCCGCGGGCGCCCTCGGTGATCAGCATGCCGGTCTCGACCAGACAGGTCGGGTGGTACTGCACCATCTCCATGTCCATCAGCGGGGCGCCGATGCGGTAGGCCATCGAGATGCCGTCGCCGGTCACGATCAGGCCGTTGGTGGTCGGCTTGTATGCCTGCCCCGCGCCGCCGCAGGCGAGGATCACGTTCTTGGCCGCGAACACCTCCATGCGGCCGCTGCGCACGTCACGTGCGATCACGCCGCAGCACCGCCCGGCGTCGTCGGTCAGCAGTGAGGTGGTAAACCACTCCTCGTAGCGCTCGACGGTTTCGTGGTGCTTCATCAGCTGCTCGTACAGCACATGCAACATCGCCTGTCCGGTGATGTCGGCGACGTAGGCGGTGCGCTTCATCGACGCCCCGCCGAAGGCCCGCAGGTCAAGCTCACCCTCCTCGTTGCGATGGAAGGTGACCCCGATGTGCTCGAGATGCATGACCTCCTGGGGCGCCTCCGAGCACATGATCTCGATCGCGTCCTGGTCGCCGAGGAAGTCGGAGCCCTTGACCGTGTCGTAGGCGTGCGAGTGCCAGTCGTCATCGACGCTGATCGCCGCGTTGATTCCTCCCGCGGCGGCCACCGAGTGCGAGCGCACCGGGTGCACCTTGCTCATGATCGCGACGGTCGCGCCCGCACGTGCGGCGGCCAGCGCGGCACGCTGGCCCGCGAGCCCGGCTCCGATTATCAAGACGTCGTGTTCTGGCATGGCTCTATCTGAGGCGTGGGTCGATGACTGCGGGGGGGTCGGTGACGTCGGAGGGGTAGATGACGTCGGGGGATCCGATGGCTTGCACCGAGCACTCTATATCGCGGCCGGTTGCAAGGCCCGGCGCACCTGCGCGAGCGTGACCACGCCCTGCAGGACCCCGTCCTCGTCAACCGCGACCATGGCGCCCAGCCGGCTGAGCCCCTCGGCCCCGAGCAGAGTCTCGAGCGGCGCCTGTTCGCCGATCCGCACCGGCAGATCGGGCTCGAGCACCTCGGTCACCGCCAGGGCGGGTCGTCCCGCGGTGATCTCCGCGTCCACGCGCTGCCCGCGCACCACGCCCAGGAAGTGGCGGGCCGGGTCGACCACCACGAACCACGGCCAGCGATAGCGCAGGAAGAACTGCTCCTGGGCGTCCAGCAGGCTCAGCTCGGCCGGGATCGTCACGGGCTCGCGGTCCATGATGTCGGCCACCGTGACGTTCTGGATGCGCCTGCCGATGGAGCTCTGCGCCACCGCGGCGCCCGCCGACTGGTACAGGAAGAAGGCGATCAGCATCCAGAACAGCCCCAGGGAGCCGCCCGTCGCAAGGGCCCACAGCCCGAGGGCGCCGAGCAGCACCGCGAAGCCCTGTCCCGCGCGCCCGGTCGCGTGCGTGGCGCGGTTGCGGTCGCCCGTCCGTCGCCAGATCAGGGCGTGGGCCATCCTGCCGCCGTCGAGCGGGAAGGCGGGGATCACGTTGAACACGAGCACCAGCGCGTTGATCGTCGCGAGCCAGCTCAGCCAGACCAGGGCGGGTGTCGCGCGCACTCCCGAGGAGGCGACGGCCACTTCGAAGAAGTGCCCGCTGTCGGTCAGCAGCCTGCCCGCGATCACGCACAGGACGATCACCGCGAGGGTGACCAGTGGACCGGCGGCGGCCACGCGGAACTCGACCCCCGGGCTCGGGGACTCGGTCGTACGCGTCATGCCGCCGAACGCCCACAGGTCGATGCCCGCGACGCTCAGGCCATTGCGGCGGGCGACGATCGCATGGCCGAGCTCGTGCAGGATCAGCGAGGCGAACAGCGACAGCACGGAGGCGACGGCCACCAGATAGGCGGTCGTGCGCGACCCCCCGAGCACTTCGTGGAAGTACGGCGTGAACACGAAGATGAGCACGAACAGGACCACGAAGCAGCTGAACCCCACGCCGATCCGGATCCCGAAGATGCGGGCGAGCTGGAAGTTCGTGCGCGGTGCCATACCTGCATGGTAGGCGCAGGCAGGCCTCGGCACACTGCCATGACGGGCTACCGCGCACGGCGCGCCGGCCGCCCGCCGGGACCGCTCAGGCGAGGCGCGCGCGCCCGCGCTCGATGATCGTCTGAAAATCGCTTGAGGCCGGCAGGGTGCCGTACTCGAGGCCGCCTTCGCCGCCCAGGCGCGAAGCGCAGAAGGCGTCGGCCACCGCCGGCGGGGCGTGGCGTACGAGCAGCGAGCCCTCGAGGCACAGGGCCATGTCTTCGACCACCCGCCGTGCGCGCAGCTCGAGCGTGGGGGCGTCGGCGAACTGGTCCTTCAGCCCCTTCACGCGGGCGTCCAGCCGCCGGTCGCCGCCGGCCGCCTGCTCGATCTCGTCGAGGAAGACCTCGAGCGCCCGTGGCGCACGTGTCAGCGCGCGCAGCACGTCCAGGCTCATCACGTTGCCCGAGCCCTCCCAGATCGAGGCGAGCGGCGCCTCGCGATACAGGCGGGGCATCCCCGACTCCTCGACGTATCCGACGCCGCCCAGGCACTCGAGCGCCTCGAATGCGTGGTTGGGGGCGCGCTTGCACGTCCAGTACTTTCCGACCGCGGTGGCCAGGCGCTTGAACAGTTGCGCATCGCTTGAGTCCTCGCCGGCCATCGCGTCGGCGTGGGCCTCGTCGTAGGCGCGCGCCAGGCGCATCGCCAAGGCGGTGGTGGCCTCGGACTCCACGCACAGGTCCGCGAGCACGTTTCGCATCAACGGCTGGTCGATCAGCGTCTTGCCGAACGCGCTGCGGTAGGCGGCGTGGTGGGTCGCGTTGACCACCGCGGCGCGCATCCCAGCCGCGCTGCCGATCACGCAGTCAAGCCGTGTGTGCCCGACCATCTCGATGATCGTCGGCACGCCGCGGCCGGGCTCGCCGACCATACGCGCCCACGCTCCGTGCAGCTCGATCTCAGAAGAGGCGTTCGAGTGGTTGCCGAGCTTGTCCTTCAGCCGCTGGATGTGCAAAGCGTTGCGGCTCGAGTCGGGCAGGATGCGCGGCAGCAGGAAGCAGGACAGTCCCTCCGGCGTCTGGGCGAGCACGAGGAACAGATCGGACATCGGCGCCGAGCAGAACCACTTGTGGCCGGTCAGCTCGTACTCCGCACCCGCGCCGCCGCCGTTCAGCGGGTGCGCGACGGTGGTGTTGGCGCGCACGTCCGAGCCGCCCTGCTTCTCGGTCATCGCCATGCCGGCGATCGCCGAGCCCTTCTCGCTCGCGCTGATCAGTCGTGGGTCATACGTCGTGGCTGTGACGAGCGGCTCCCATTCGGCGGCCAGCTCGGGCTGGAAGCGCAACGCGGGCACCACCGCGAAGGTCATCGTTATCGGGCAGGCGAAGCCGGCCTCGGCCTGCATCGCGGTCATGTAGAGGGCGGCACGGGCCGTGTGCGCGGCGGGGTTCTCGCTCGTCCACGGCAGGGAGTGCAGCTCGTGCTCGACGCCGAGCGCCATCAATTTGTGCCAGGCCGGGTGGAACTCCACCTCGTCGATGCGGTTGCCGTAGCGGTCGTGCGTGCGCAGCACCGGCTTGTTCTCGTTTGCGAGCCTGCCCCACTCCTGCTGGGGCTCGCCACCGATCAGCCGCCCGAGCGCGGAGGCCCGCTCGCACACCCAGCCCGCGCCCTCGCGCTCGACGGCGTCGACCAGCGCCACGTTGCTCGCGAAGACGTCCACGCCCTGAAGCGGAGGCGGTTGGTTGAAGACCGTGTGGGTCTGCCACGGTGCCGTGCTCTCGCACGCGGCCTGCGAGACGGTGGCCATGGGACGAAGTGAAGCAGATATCACGGGCACCCGGGTGAGACGGGGGCGATAGCATCGCGTCAGCCATCCCGACCAAGGAACGACACGTGGCCAAGATCAAGGTGAAGAATCCGCTCGTCGAGCTCGACGGCGACGAGATGACCCGCATCATCTGGTCCTTCATCAAGGAACAGCTGATCCTCCCCTACCTGGATGTCGAGTTGAAGTACTACGACCTCGGCATCGAGAACCGCGACGCCACTGCCGATCAGATCACCGTCGACGCCGCCGACGCGATCAAGCGCTACGGCGTGGGCGTGAAGTGCGCGACGATCACGCCCGACGAGGCCCGCGTGAAGGAGTTCGGCCTGAAGGAGATGTACCGCTCGCCGAACGGGACGATCCGCAACATCCTCGGCGGAGTCATCTTCCGCGAGCCGATCGTGATCTCCAACGTCCCGCGACTCGTGCCCGGTTGGACCAAGCCGATCGTCATCGGCCGTCATGCGTTCGGCGACCAGTACCGCGCGAGCGACATGGTCGTGCCGGGCGAGGGCAAGCTGACCCTCACCTACACACCCGCCGACGGCAGTGAGCCGGTCGAGCTCGACGTGTACGACTTCCCGGGCGGCGGCGTGGCGCTGGCGATGTATAACCTGGACTCGTCCATTCGCGACTTCGCCCGCGCTTCGCTGCGCTACGGCGCCGAGCGCGGCTATCCGGTCTACCTGTCGACGAAGAAC
>Ga0209656_10003552_pt1 | contig 10088 bp, 5 predicted proteins | sample BogFormECP12_OM2_FD_188239 | JGI IMG/M metagenome (GOLD analysis project Ga0209656, IMG submission 188239) | Bog forest soil microbial communities from Calvert Island, British Columbia, Canada - ECP12_OM2 (SPAdes) (version 2) | ecosystem: Environmental > Aquatic > Freshwater > Wetlands > Bog ... | reverse complement strand
GGGTGTAGTACTCGGTCGTCCACAGCGTATCCGGGGTTGTGATCTTGGTCGGTTGCATCTTCCTTGGTAGACCGTTTGCAGACGCGTCTTCAAGAGAAGTGTCCGGCTGTTTCTGCCGCTTGCTTGAGCCCGGTCAGTTGCCCTATTCGATGATGCGGAGGCGGTGGGTGAGGGCGGTGTGGCGGCGGCCTGTTCCTGGGGTGCGGACGGCTTGGGTGAGGGCGCGGCGGGAGCCGGCCAGGATGAGGAGTTTCTTGGCGCGGGTGACGCCGGTGTAGAGCAGGTTGCGTTGCAGCATCATCCAGCTTGAGGTGGTGAGGGGGATGACCACGGCGGGGTATTCGCTGCCTTGGGAGCGGTGGATGGTGACGGCATAGGCGTGGGCGAGTTCGTCGAGTTCGGCGAAGTCGTAGTCGATCTGCTCGTCTTCGTCGGTGAGCACCGTGAGGGTCTGGTCTTCCAGAGACAGGCCGGTTACGGTGCCGGCGGTGCCGTTGAAGATCCCGGCCTTGCCTTTGTCGTAGTTGTTGCGCAGTTGGGTGACCTTGTCACCGATGCGGAACACCCGGCCGCCGTACCGTTTCTCCGGTGCTGCGTCGCGGGGCGGGGTGAGGGCCTCTTGAAGCAGCGTGTTCAGGTTGCCGGCTCCGGCGGGGCCGCGGTGCATCGGCGTCAGCGCCTGGACGTCACGCACCGGGTGCAGGCCGAACTTGGCGGGGATGCGGCGGGCGACGATGTCCACGACCAGCTTGGCGGTCTCCTCGGCCGGGTGCAGGCCCGTCTCTTCGGCGGGGTCGCAGGCGAACCAGAAGAAATCGCTGAAGCCGGCCAGTTGCGGGCGGGTCCCGGAGTTGATGCGGTGGGCGTTGACGACGATGCCGGACTGTTGGGCTTGGCGGAAGATCTGGGTGAGCCGCACCCGGGGGATGGTGTCGGCGGCGAGCAGGTCGCGTAGGACTTCGCCGGCGCCGACGGAGGGGAGCTGGTCGACGTCGCCGACCAGCAGCAGGTGCGCGCCGGGCGGGATCGCCTTGATGAGCTTGTTGGCCAGGATCACGTCCATCATCGAGGACTCATCCACCACGACCAGGTCGGCGTCCAGCGGATTGTCACGGTCGTATTTCGGGTCGCCGCCGGGCTGCAACTCCAGCAGCCGGTGCACCGTTGAGGCCTCGTGGCCGGTCAGTTCGGCGAGCCGTCTGGCGGCCCGTCCGGTGGGTGCGACCAGCACGACGGTGGCCTTCTTGACGGCGGCGAGTTCGACGACAGAGCGGACGGTGAAGCTTTTGCCGCAGCCCGGCCCGCCGGTGAGCACTGCGACCTTGCTGGTCAACGCGAGCTGGACCGCCTGCTGCTGCTCGGCGGCCAGGTCCTGGCCGGTCCTGGATCGCAGCCAGCTCAGCGCCTTTCCCCAGTCCACGTCCTTGAACGCCGGCAGCCGCTCGGACCGGGAGCCGAGCAGGTCCAGCAGCCCGGAGGCCAGGGACTGCTCGGCCCGGTGAAAGGGCACCAGGTAGACCGCCGGGAGCGAGCCGTCTCCCTTGCCGGAGGGCACGTTCTCGCGGACGACCCCATCGATTGCGGCGAGTTCGTCCAGACACGGGCCGATCAGCTCCCGGTCCACCTCGAGGATCTTGGTCGCGTCAGTGATCAGGTTGGGCTGCGGAAGGTAGCAGTGCCCGTTGTCGGCGGCCTGCGACAGGGTGTACTGCAGCCCGGCCTTGATCCGTTCCGGGCTGTCGTGGGGGATCCCGACGGCTTGGGCGATGGTGTCTGCGGTCTTGAAGCCGATGCCCCACACTTCCGCGGCGAGCCGGTACGGCTCGTTCTTGACCAGAGAGATGGCGGCGTCGCGGTACTTCTTGTAGATCTTCACCGCCAGCGAGGTGGACACCCCCACGCCGGACAGGAACACCATCACCTCCTTGATCGCTTTCTGCTCCTCCCAGGCGTCAGCGATCTTTGCGGTGCGTTTCGGGCCCAGCCCGTGCACCTCGATCAGCCGGGCGGGCTCGGTTTCGATGACGGTCAGGATGTCGACGCCGAAATGGGCGACCATCCGCTCGGCCATCATCGGCCCGATCCCCTTGATCAGCCCGGAGCCGAGATAGCGGCGGATGCCCTGGATGGTGGCGGGCAGCACGGTGGTGTAGGAGTGCACCTGGAACTGCTTGCCGTACTTGGGATGGCTGCTCCACTGCCCGGTCAGCCGCAGGCTCTCCCCGATCTGGGCGCCGAGCAGCGGCCCCACCACCGTGAGCAGGTCCGGGCCGGTCCGCTCGGTGGCGACCCGGGCGATGGTGTATCCGGTGTCCTCGTTGGCATAGGTGATCCGCTCCAGCACCGCCTCCAGCACCGCCTCCTTCGGCCGGTCGGGGGAGGAATCGCGTGAAGGGGGGTGACCGGTCACGGCGACCATTCTTCCCGGGTCCCCGGGTCGCGGTGAGCGGTCCGCCAGGCGTCCCAGATTTCGGGCCGGAGCCTGCCCTTGCCAGGCACCGCGAGGCCGGCGGCGCGGGCCCAAGCCCGCACTTCCGCGGTGGAGGGATCCGGCGCCTGAGGCGCCTGGGACAGCTCGGTGGTCGCGACCGCTCCGGCCAGGGGCGTGAGCCGTTCGATCGAGGCGGTCTCGACCTCAGCCCATGCGTGGACGGCTGCCAGGAACCGGTAGGTCCACTCTTCGGCGAGTTGGCGAGTCTCGCAGAAGGTGATCGGGACGTTCGGCCAGCGGACCTGAAGTTCAGCGAGCCCGTCGGCGATCAGGGCGGGACGGATCCGCTCTAGTTTGAAGATGGCGGAGTAGCGGTCTTCGATCACCACGGCGGCCCGCGGCAGGGCGGCGAGTTCGGCCAGGGCGTAGCGGAGCTTGCCGCCGGCGAGGCTGGCCACCAGGTCGGCCAGGGATTTGCGTTCGACGGAGGCGATGAGCCTTCCGTCCAGGATGAGCCCGTAGTCCCCGCAGGGAAGCGCGCGTTTGACGGTGGTGACCTGCTGGCCGGGGAACCGGTAGGGGTACTGCTCGTGTGAGTCGACCACGACCTCCAGCACTGGGATGCCGGCGGCCCGGGCGGTGGGGGTGCGCACGTCCGGGCGGGCCTGCTTGCGGGTGCGCGGTGACTGCCAGAACACCGCGTCCCGGCCGCGGGCCTTGGTGAACACGATCTGCGAGCGGTTCTCCCGCCCCCGGTCCAGGACCAGGTCGATCGCAGCGCCCCGTCGGACACACGAGCGCAGCCCGGCCCGCTCGACGATGTCGGGATGCTCGGGCCATTCGGTGGCGGGGACCGGGTAACAGTAGAGCGCCTTGGTGCGCGGCCAGGTCCCCGACGTGCGGAACACCATCCCACCGGAGAGGGGAAGCCGCAGCAGGTAGGGCAGTTTCGAGTCCGGGTCGGGGTTGGCGGCGATGAGCAGCTCCACGGCTTTCAGCCTTCCCCGGGTTGTCCGGTGGCGGGCCGCCGCTCGCCCAGACGGCGCCGGAGTTGAAGGTTTTCTCCGTGGGCGGCTTCCAGTGCCGCCTTCAGCGTCTGGATCTCCTCGCGGTGACGGCGTTTCAACTCCGCCATCTGGGTGGTGAGGGTGCGCACCACGCTGCTGGGCTGATCAGGGTCGGCCTGTGCCGGGCGGGGCGGCTGGCTGGCGTGTTGCTGGGCCCGCAGATGTTCGACGCGGCGGCGGATCTCGCCGGTGCGGTAGAGGAAGTCGAGCGAGACACCAGCGGTCTGGGCCAGGCCCCGGAAGGTGATCGGTTCGCCTCGCCGGATCATCTCGCGCAGGCCCTGCTCGGCCCGCGTCTTGGCGGCGGCGCTTTTGGCTGCGGCGGCTCGCCGGAGATTGTCGGGGTTGCCTCGGCTCATGACCGGTCCTTCCCGTCCCGGGTGATGGCGGCGGTGCGGGCGGCGACGCCGGCGCCGCGGACTGCCTGGACGGTTCCGTCACCGAGCCGGATCTGCTCGATCTTGAGGATGATCCGGCCGAGCGCGTCCTGTTCCTGCAGGCGTCCGGCCAGCCACACATTGTCGGGACCCATCTCCTGCCCGGTCCGGGCCATGAACGCCTGACGTCGCTCGTCGATGAGCTGGCCGGTGCGCTGCTGCTGGGTCTGCAGTTCGGGCAGGAAGCTGGCGTCGGTGGTAAATTTCTCACACGTCAGGCAGGCGTTGCCCTTCTCGCAGACCTGCCGGGGCGGCAGCAGGCACCAGCCGTTGGGCAGAATCCGGTCGGTGCGCTTGTCCAGCTCCAGCATGTCGTAGAGATCGCGTGGGTCCAGGCGCAGATCACGCCCGTCGGCGGTGATCTTCCGGTAGCGCAGGAACTCGGCCTCGTGGGTCTCGGCCAGGGTCTCGGCGTACTCCATCGTCATCGCGGGAGTCAGGTGTCCCATATACCTCTGCACGACGTGCAGCGGGACGCCGGCATTCAGCAAGCTGGTGGCCTTGGTGTGGCGGAAGCGGTGAACGCGGTTGAAGTCGACCAGCCGGCCTGCGCCGTCGCGGATGTCCAGCCGCTGAGCGAACTCATTCAGCAGAGCGTTGACCCGCTCATAGGGGAGGTGACGGTCGGCCCTGCGGTTCATCTTGGCCGCCAGGAACAGGTAGGCCGGCCTCACACCCGGTGCCCACCGCGGCCGGAGATGCTCATCCGCCCAGCGTTGCTGTTCCTCGATGATGGCGACGATCTCGGCGTCGACGAGCATGATGTCGGGCGCTCCGTCGATCTTGGTCTGCTGGTAGCGGAGCTTGGCGACGAACCCGTCACCGTCATCCTCAACGGGGGCGGTGAGCCGGTCCAGCGGCCGTAGCGGCTGGCGATCGAGCATGCGGATCTCGCTGACCCGCCGGCCGGTCCGGGCCACGAGCATGACGATGCGCATGACCTGCTCGTCAGCGAAGCCACCCTCTTGGACGGGTGCGCCGATCAGGTGCAGGTTGGCCATGATCTGAGACAGGGCGGTGCCGTCGATGACCTCGCGGCGTCCAGGACTCACCGTGGTCCGCCGGGTCTCCCCGCGCCGCCACAGCTTGTCGTGCTGCGGGCCGAGCCGGAGCCAGCCCGGCTCGTCTAGGGCGCGGGCGGCGCTCTCCCGGTGGTCGTGCATGAACATGTAGAACTGCTCGACGTTGGTGGCGATGTCGTTGACCCGCAGGTTCGACAGCGGCTTCCCGCGGTTGGGGCCAGTGCTCGCCGTCAGTGTGCGCACACGACCGAGGAACTCCAGCATGAGGACCCGGACACCGGCCGGGTCGTCGCAAAGCCACGGCGGCGTCGGGCCCTGGCCGCTGAGCCAGGTGGAGAACACGCCGATCCCCGAGCGGATCGCCCGCAGGCTGGTCCAGGTCAGCGCACCGGTCTCCAGCGAGACCTTGAACCACCACTGCACCCCGGCACGAAGCCATTCCGGCTCCAGGGTGCGGAAGTGCAGGCTCTGGCCTTGCGACGGCTCGTGCGGGCGACGCGGGATCCTGGAGTCCAACGCCGGGCTCCACTGCTCCCGGCGCCACCACGGCCGCTGGTCATAGGCCGTCCAGAGCATCCGGTAGCAGCGTCGCAGCAGCGTAGCGGTGTTGAGCATCCAGTTCTTGCCCGGCAACCTGCCATTGCGTCGTGCATAGGTGGCGGCCACCGCCCGCTCCCACTCACGCGGGCTCTGCTCCATCAGCGAGCCGCTGAAGGCCGGGTGGTCTTCGACCGTGCTGGCCAGCCAGCGGATCAGCGACTGCAGCGCCGCCACCGGAACACGGCCGCCCAGCTCGATGATCCGCCAGCAGCACCAGGCCAGCTCACGGTCCATCGGATCGGCCAGGAGCCCGAACCGCAGCCGGAAGCCGCGGGAGTTGGTGTTCAGGCTGAACACCGCCGTGTCCTCACCACTCAGGTCGGCCGAGACCAACTGGACGGTGCGGAACTGCTCCGGGACGGCGGCCCACAGGGTGTCCAACACCTCGGGCAGGTAGTAGCCGGAGTCATCGCGCATGGCCTCCAGCAGTTGCCTGGAGCCCATCAGCACGGTCCGATCAGGGTGGCGTCCTTGGCTGCCCGCCATCCGGCCGCCAGCTTCGCCCAGTCCGCGACGGCCCGCAGTTCGGCGTCGTCGGTGACATGCGCGTAGGTGTTCAAAGTCGTCTGCACGTCCGCGTGCCCGAGCCGACGGCTCACCACATGCACCGGGACCCCGGAAAGCAGCAACGCGGTCGCATGCGAGTGGCGGAACCAATGGGGCGTCCAGCCCTCGGGCACCTGCCCGGCGAGCTGGCGGCGGAGCCGGTCCACCAGGTCATAGACGCTGTCGGGCTTCCACGGCGCGAAACGGGGCTCACGGTCAAGGTTGACGAAGATGCAGGAAGCGTCGAAGTCGTCGGTGGCCAGGTCCGCGCCGAGCTCGCACAGCTGCCACACGTACTCGCCGTAGAGCCGGTCGACCTCATCGGAGATATAGAGCCGCCGGTAGCCGCTTTTGGCCCGTGCCTCCTCCCGCTGCCCGCGCGGGACGATCTCGATGAACGGGGTGTCACCGCGGCCGGTGCACCAGTCCCGGTGCTGCAACCCGAGCGCCTCGCCCAAGCGAAGCCCCGTCCCGGCAAGAAGCGACCACAACAACCGGTTCCGGACTGACCCCCGCCACTCCCGTGCCTGGTCATCCCAGCTCGCGCAGGCGTCGCAGATCCGCTCGATCTGCCCCGGCGTCAGCGTCGGCGGTGCCACCGGCCGCGACCGGCGCACCCGGATCACCGCCTGGCGTCGGCCCTTGCGGCGGGCGATGTGCTCCAGCAGCGGCTTGTAGCCGCCGCCCCGCCCGTGCGTGATCCGATGCAGCTCCCGGCCCACGTCCACGCCGTTGAGCTGGTGATAGGTGTAGCACGACAGCACCGCCCGCAGCCGCACCGCGACCGTCGACTCGGCGAACCGGGCCGGCCCCGTGGCCAGCGAAACGACCTGCGGGCCTTCCCCCGTACGCAACCAGGACAGGAAGCCGCCGAAGTCCTCCAGCATCACCCCGTCCCAGCCCAGCTCGAACTGCGCCAGGTACTCCCACCACAACGCCAGCGCCCGCGCGTACGACTTCACCGTGTTCGGCGAGACCCGCTGCACCCGCAAATACTCCAGATACTCCTCCGCCGGGCCGACCGGGACATGGTCCCGGCCCAGCACCGTCCACGTGCGCTCCCCACCCGGCAGCAGCAGCCGCTGAGACCGGCACGCCCCAGCCCCCGTCGCGTTCGTCACGGACGGTAGCATACGGACCCTGGATAGCCCGTACGCAAAAGACACGCCGAGGCCCGAACAACCCTCTTATGCTGTGTCAAAGACAGACTCCGAGAACCCCGGATAACACAGGACGACGCAATTCAGGACAAGGCCGAGCGCGCCGAGCTGGTTCTCCAGGCCGCGCTCGTAGCGGTGGTACAGCTCGCCTTTTCTCCCGTGGCAGATCTTCCGGGCCAGGGCGTGGCGGCCTTCTTGCAGGTTGCGAATGCCCTTGATGTCGCGCCGGTAGGTTTCGTCGGTGTCGATATAGCTGAGGATGTGCAGCGACTTGAAGATCCGCCCGTACATCGCAATCGCCTCGCCGAGCGCGGTCGGGTGACCGTCGCGCTGCAGCATGGTGACCACGTCGTAGGCGCGCACGGTGCCGGTGTAGATGGAGGCGACGACCCGCAGGATGTCCTCCCAGTTCCGGCGGATCTTCGCCGTGTCGATCCGGCCGCGGGCGAAGGTGCTCAGCGGCCCGTAGTCGGCGTCGGCCTTGAACCGCCAGCCTTTCTGGTCAGGGAGGTCCGCGAGCGCGGGCCGGTAGGAGATGCCCAGCAACTCCAGGAGGCCGAAGACAACGTCCGAGTAAGAGCCGGTGTCGGACACGACGATCTCGGGCAGCTCGCCGCCGTCCAATCCGAAGATGACGTCGACCATGTGCAGAGAGTCCCGCACCGTCCCGGACACGATCTTGGCGCCGCGCCCCATTCCGTGGTCATTGATGGCGTTCAGCCAGGTCATGCCCCTCTTGGATCCAAAGAATTTTCTATTGGGCCGGGCGAACGCGGCCGGGACCGGGACGACGAACCGCATCCCGTCGACCGCGGCGACCAGGCCGCCGCCCCACGCCTGCGCGAGCAGAAGGCCTGCCTGGCGGGCGACCAGCGGGGCGTTCGCGGCGGCCAGGGTCTCGGGCCGGACGTAGTTCTGGAAGACGTGCGACAGCCGGGCCCGCTCCAGCGCCGGGACGCCCTTCTTGGCGACCGGCCGGTACCCGATGTTCATGGCGTGCGCGGCCAGGCACGCGGCGACCGAGACCGGCAGGTCGTCCAGCCGGGACCGGCCGCCGGAAACCGGGGTGAAAGCCTCCGCGAGCTCCGGCGCCCAGGACATGACCTCGAGGATCACCTCGGGCAGGTCGACCCGCGGCAGCATGGCCGCGGTACGGCTGCGCAGGTCAACGAGCGACGGGGGCTCCTCGATGGCCTTGACGCCGGTCAGGTGGATCTTCCCGTCGTCGCCGATGCTGACCTCGGTGTTGACGGCCAGCCGGCCGCCGACTTCCCGGTAGGCGGCGTCCAGCGCCTGGGCGTGCTCGGCCAGCAGCGCGTCAGGGTCGGCGGGCAGGCCGAGGGTGGTCAGCACGTCGACGCGGATCGCCGCCCACGCCCCGCCTTCCAGGAGCCGGGCCTGCGGGTTGCGCCACCGGGTCGAGGCGTCGGCCCAGATGTCGCGGCGCTTGAGGCCCCGCCAGAACTGCTCCAGCACGCAGAAGGCATAGGCGTGCCGGCTCACCGCGCCGTCGGCGTGCGCGGGGTGCCCGAACACCAGCCGCCTCCACGGGCCGTTCACCACGCCTTCGTCGATCAGGCGGCCGGGAATCAGCGGCGCAGGCAGCTTGCCCCGGTATGCGAGCACGTCGGGCAGGGCCCGCATCGCCGCCAGCACCGGCGCGCCCTCGGCGGTCGCCCCGAACGAGATCACCGACGGCAGCAGCTTCAAGAACCCCGACACCGTCGGGTAGCGGCCCAGCAGCCCGGCCCGCCAGTCGTCCGGGTCCTCCGCGCCGGGCGGCGGCACGGTCTCGCTCACCAGCGTCAGCGCGGCGCGCAGGTCCGCGCGCGAGACGACCGCCTCGATCGCCTCCCAGACCTGCGATACCCGCGGCTCCTCGTCCGGCCCGCCCCAGCCGTCGGACTCGAATAGTGCCGCCACCGCCACCGCCAGCCGGGCCGATGCCCGGGCGAGCCGGGGGTGCCTGCGGGCCTTGTCCCGGTCCGCTTCCCTCTGGGCCTTGTTCAGCAGTTCGGCCGACATCAGCAGGTCAAGCAGCTCCAGTGCGTCATCGACGGACTTGGCCTCCAGGAACCGGGCGGTGGCCAGCAGCGTCGCAAGCCGCCGGTCGTCCGGGTGGCGGCGGATCAGCCAGGCGTCCGCGGTCATCCCGTACCTGGCCAGCTCGCTCAGCCGACGCGGCGGCACCACCGCCTCGGCTCCCAGACCGGCGAGCCCCAGCCCCTGGATCTCCGCGACCTGGTCCAGAGCCGCGATGATCGCCGGGCCGCTGCCGCGCGGCGGCGGCCCCTTGCGCCAGCGCTCCAGGTCCGAGACCCGCATTCCCGGCGGGACTTCCAGCAGCCGGTCCAGCACCCGCCGCTGGGCCGGCGTCAGCAGCGCCTCCAGCATGCGCCACAGGCGGTGCGTCGTCTCATCGCGCACCCGCGCGACGAGCCGCACCAGCGTCGTCACGCCCGGCAGCAGCACCTTCCGCTCCCGCAGCCAGGTCATCGCGTCGAGGAAGATTGCTTTCGGGCCGTCCCCGGACGTCCACGCGCGAGCAGCCACCCACTCGGTTAGCTCCGCCTCGGCATCGGCGAAGTCCCGCAGCCCGTACTTCCGCCGGATCTCCTGCTGGTGGTCGGATTTCGTCTTCGCCCGCTCGGTGTACCGCTTCACGACCGCCGGGTTGGCGATGCCGAGTTGCCCCGCCACGAAGTCCAGCACCTCGCCCGGCACGTCGAGCGGATCCTCCAGGAACGTCCCGAGCCAGCGCACGGTCACCATCTGGAGCGCGAAGCCAGCCTTCATGTGGTCCCCGCGCCGCAGGTCCACCAGCT
>Ga0209656_10003551_pt1 | contig 10089 bp, 7 predicted proteins | sample BogFormECP12_OM2_FD_188239 | JGI IMG/M metagenome (GOLD analysis project Ga0209656, IMG submission 188239) | Bog forest soil microbial communities from Calvert Island, British Columbia, Canada - ECP12_OM2 (SPAdes) (version 2) | ecosystem: Environmental > Aquatic > Freshwater > Wetlands > Bog ... | reverse complement strand
CACATCAACCTGACCGGAGATTATCATTGGCGACGCGACGGAGGCCTCCGAAATCGCAAGCTGCGTCCACTTCGGAGCCAACCGCTTCCAACCGACTTTGACCCTTAGCGTACAATTTTTTACAAACTGAGGAGTGACCCCGATAACGCGGATGAACCGTAACGCGCCAGCTTTTCGGAAACTGAGAAGCTCCGCGACGAAGGAGCAGCTTCGGGAATATTTTGAAGTTCGCTTGAGGACTGAAAAATATGGTGTGCCATATTTTTTGGCCGAAAGCGAAGCGAAGCAAAGCGGCCCACGGAAAGAGGCCGTAGGAGCAAGAGCGCGCAGCGGTCGAGGATTTAAATAGAGGGAACCGACGCGAAGCGTTGGGCGTAGGCCGTTTAAGCCGCAGACGGCACTCTTGCACCGAAGGCCGCCCGTGGGTTCGGAATTTATCTGGCGTGAGCCAGACAAGATAAAGGAGTGATTTTAAGCGAACCTGGGTTCGCTTAGGCGAAAGAGGAAGGAGAGACCGCCCTGGGGCTCGACGGGGAGAAAGTCTTTTCTCCCTGAATTGGATTGAAATCTCAAACAAGAGCTCCCAAGCCTCGTAGCCTCCCACTACAGCTACCCCCTACCAGGCTTCTCGAATATGGTTAAATTCCAACAAAGGTACCAAAAGTCTCACAGGAGTTTTCGTAACCTTCTATGCTCGAAGAACTTTCGGCAATTCTGCGGCTCCCAAAATTGGCTCCTGTTTAGTCGACCAATTTTGGGGGCTTAATACCGAGCGTATCCTGCAACCGTTTTCTCCGAAAAGTCGTGTTCTCCCAGAATGGGTCACCACATGAGGTCTATCTTGAACACGGTTGAAAAGGCGTATCAGGAGCTGTCCAGGGGGTCAGCATCTAAAGGACATCCAACGATGCCAGAATCACGGGCCTCTGCTGCGGCTCACGGGTTCCGATAGCAGGTGGACGTTCAGATCAAATTTTGTTTTGATTGTCGCCAGTCAATATCCCCAACGATAAATGGAGAGCTGATGGCACAAGGAAAGCGAACAGCCAGATCAGCCCAGCGCGCTGAGAACTACAAGCACTCAGAGTCTACGAACCCCATGCGGCCGGACGTGGGCACGCAGGCGCAGTTCAAGAAGAAGAAGCCTCCCGCCGCCTATCGCTACGATTCGTCGCTCTCGCCGGCACTGGAGTGGGACGGGCAGAATCCCGCGCGCGAGCAGGGTGAGGTGGTGATCCGCCAGATCCTCGAAGCCAAGTCGCTGGAGGAAGTGAAGCGGGCCGGGGAACAGCTTAAGGCGCTCAGCAAGCCGTTTCTGAACTGGGCTGGAAAAGCGGAGCGAGTCTCGTTTGAGGTGCCCACTCTACCTCTTTTTGTCCACGAACGGCTTTCCACGAAAGCTATTATCGATACCCTCGACGCCCACAAGCGCGACAAGCAGACGATGTTCGATCTCTTTGGTGACCCCCAGCACTCCGTCACCGACCAAGTACTGAAGGCCTACGAGCACCGGGACAAGTGGGTGAACCGGATGATCCTCGGTGATTCCCTGGTGGTAATGAACTCTCTTTTGCACTACGAGGGCCTGGGCGGACAGATCCAGATGATTTACATGGACCCGCCTTATGGCGTGAAGTTCGGCAGCAACTTCCAGCCTTTTGTCCGTAAGCGGGACGTAGTGCACGGTGATGACGAAGACATGACGCGCGAGCCGGAAATGGTGCAGGCATATCGCGACACGTGGGAGTTGGGGTTGCATTCGTACTTGACGTACCTGCGCGACCGTCTTCTGCTCGCCCGTGATCTACTCGCGCCAACCGGAAGCGTGTTTCTCCAAATCAGCGACGAGAATTTGCACCATGTCCGCGAGGTGATGGATGAGGTGTTTGGTACAGACAATTTCTGTGGGCTGATTACGTTCGCGAAGACAACGAGCGCAACCAGCGAACTCTTGCCATCCACCAACGATTATATTCTTTGGTATGCACGTGACGCAGAGCGCGTGAAATATCGTCAAGTATATTTGGATAAGGCCTTTGGGGGAGAAGGAGCAAGTGCTTACAGTCGCGTGATTCTTCCGGATGGAACTCGGCGCTCGCTCACGGCCGAAGAAAAAGCTGATCCATCCTGCTTACCTTTAGGTTCGACGATATATCGAATCGACAATCTGACTAGCCAACGTCCGCCTGGCGATTTTCCTGTCGAATTCAATGGGAGGACCTATCGGCCGCGGCGTGGTTACTGGAAGACAGGCGAAGTTGGAATGGCTGCACTGAAAGCAGCCAGGCGGCTCGAGGCGACAGAGGGTGGACTATACTACGTTCGCTATCTCGCCGATTTTCCCGTCTACCCGCTTTCGAGCTTATGGAACGACACTAGCATCGCGGGCTTTGCTTCCGACAAGCTCTATGTCGTTCAGACTTCAGCAAAGGCGATTCAGCGTTGCGTCTTAATGACGACAGACCCAGGTGACCTAGTACTCGATCCAACATGCGGGAGCGGCACCACAGCTTATGTCGCTGAACAATGGGGACGCCGCTGGATCACCGTCGACACCAGTCGCGTACCGCTTGCCTTGGCCCGACAGCGCCTTTTGACAGCGACTTTCCCGTGGTACGAATTGAAAGATGAAACGCGCGGGCCAGCGGCGGGATTTGCGTACAAACGCAAACAAAACAACAAGGGCGAAGAAGTCGGCGGGATTGTACCGCATGTAACCTTGAAGAGTATCGCGAATAACGAGCCGCCCGAAGAGGAGGTGCTGGTAGACCGGCCCGAGAAAGACGGCCACATCACGCGTGTCACGGGCGCGTTTTGCGTGGAGGCGACCATCCCCACGCCCGTGGACTTGGGAATTGATGCCGCCAATGTCCCATCCGAAACCGCAGACGCCGAAGAGGCCGCGGCCACATATGTAGAACGGATGCTCGAAGTGCTACGCAAGTCGCCCCTCTTGCGGTTGGAAGGTAACAACACCCTCACGCTAAAGAACATTCGTCCACCCGCCAAGACTCTTTCGCTCTCCGCAGAGGCGCTTGTGGACGCGACAGCGCCTGTGGCGCTCGTATTTGGCCCGGAAAACGGGGCCGTAAGCGAGAGGCTGGTCCAGGAGGCTGCTAAAGAGGCATCGCTTAAGAGCTATACGCACCTCTACGTCATCGGCTTCGCTATTCAGCCTAATGCCCGCCAGTTGATTGAAAACTGTGACGCAGTAGTAGGTATTCCCGCCACTTACATTCAGGCAACCCCTGACCTCATGATGGGCGATTTGCTCAAGAACATGCGGAGCAGCCAGATCTTCAGCGTCTGCGGTCTGCCGGAGATCAAGGTTCACCAGGATGACACCAAAGAAGCCAAGAAATATCAGGTGGAATTGCTGGGTCTGGATGTTTTCGATCCCGTGACGATGGAAACGCATCACCGCACTGGTAACGATGTGCCGGCGTGGTTCCTCGATACTGATTATAACGGCCTGTGCTTCCACGTTTCCCAGGCATTCTTCCCGCGCACCGGAGCATGGGACAACTTGAAGAAAGCACTGAAGGGCCAATACGAAGAAAGCGTTTGGGATCATCTGTCCGGTATCACCAGCGCGCCTTTCGAGATCGGCGATCAACGTCAGATTGCCGTCAAGGTGATCGATGACCGGGGCAATGAATTGATGGTGGTCGAGAGACTCTAAGAACCGATGAGCTTCGAAGTATTAGAGCCGATACTGACCTCGCCCTTTGAGAAGCCAGGTCGTTACTGGTACATCCGGGAGGGCGAGGAGCCCCAGCTGCGCGAGGGGAGACGCCCGCCGGTTATCTTCCCGCCGCGTGATCAGAAGGAAGAGTGGACGGAGACTGCCCTGTTGCAGCGCTCGAAAGAGTACCCAGCCGGGTATGAGCTCGCCTTGGTCAGCTTAATCCGGGAGCGCTTGGAAGTCTGGCGCGGGCAGGGTTACCCAGGCGTCACGCGCACCACGCTGGAGCTGCTACAGTGGTGGACGCGCGAGGGTCGAGAAAAACGGCTCTTTTACGCCCAACTGGAAGCAGCCCAGTCCGTCGTCTTTTTGACAGAGGCGAGGGCCGATTTTTTGCAGGGCATTGCGGTACCACGCGACGAACCAAGCGACGACCGGAAGGGCGAAGGTTATGTAGGATTCCTGCGCTATGCCTGCAAGATGGCCACCGGCTCCGGGAAGACCACCGTCATGGGGATGCTCGCCGCGTGGAGCATTCTGAATAAGATCAACGATCGTAGCGATGGGCGGTTCTCCGATGTAGTACTGGTTGTATGCCCTAACGTGACCATCCGCGACCGGCTTACCGAGCTCTATCCCGAACGAGGCGAGGCCAGCATTTACCGCACCCGCGACTTGGTTCCTTCTCACTTGATGCCGTTGCTCACCCAGAACAAGGTTCTCGTGACAAACTGGCACGTCTTTGAGCCCCAAGGCGTGCAGACGGGTGGGGTAAGCGCCAAAGTCAGTAAGGCCGGCGTTCCTGTCCGAACGCGAGAAATGATCAATATCAGCTCGAAGACAACGACGGCTCGCGGATCGCGCTACTTGACCCTAGCAGACCTTGATAGGCAGGTTGCGGCAGGCCTGCTAACCGTCCTAGAAGAGCAAAGGGACCACGACGGTAGTCTGAAGAAAGTGAAGGTTGAGTCGACGCGCTACGTCGAAAGCGATACGTCACTCATCAATCGTGTGCTAGACCGAGAGGTAGGGGGCAAGCAGAATATCCTCGTATTCAATGACGAGGCCCACCACGCCTACCGCATCAAGCGCGACGAGCTCGAGCCGGGTGAGGAGGAGGAGGAGTTCGGCGAGGAAGAGGCAGCAGAGGAATTCTTTCAGGAAGCCACCATCTGGATCGACGGACTGGACCGAATCCACAAGCATCGCGGCATCAACTTCTGCATTGATCTTTCTGCGACGCCGTATTTCCTGGGTCGAGCCGGCCAGGAGACGAACAAGGCATTCCCGTGGGTGGTAAGCGATTTCGGGCTGGTGGACGCTATCGAGTCCGGATTGGTAAAGATACCGCAGATGCCGGTGCGCGACGCCACCGGTGCTCAAATCGCGAGCTACTTCAACATCTGGAACTGGATATTGCCGAAGCTGACGCCGGCCGAAAGAGGCGGAGCGAGGGGAAGCCCCAAGCCGGAGGCCATCCTCAAATTCGCCCATCATCCTGTCGCCATCCTCGGCGGACTGTGGGAGAAAGGGCTTGAAGAATGGCAGAATTCTGGAAGTCAGCTGCGACCACCTGTATTCATCATCGTCTGCAAGAATACGAGGATCGCCAAGGTAGTCTATGAGTGGCTCGCTGAGGATAAGGCGCCGCTCGGTATCCCTCCGGCTAATATTGCAGGCTTCCGTAACAGCAACGGCAAGATCAACACGATCCGCGTGGACTCGAAGGTGGTGCACGAAACTGACACGGGAGAGGCCAAGAGTGATGAGTCTCGTTGGATGCGATTCATTTTGGATACGGTCGGTAAGGCGGACTGGAGTTTAGACCGGCAGGGCCGCCCACTTTATCCCGAAGGGTTTGAAGACCTGGCAAAGAAGTTAAATCGTCCGCTGCACCCACCAGGCCGCGATGTCCGCTGCGTTGTGAGTGTGGGTATGCTCACTGAAGGGTGGGACTGCACGACGGTAACGCACATCATCGGTATCAGGCCCTTTATGTCCCAGCTCCTTTGCGAGCAGGTGGTAGGGCGCGGACTCCGACGGTCGAACTACGAGCTGGGGCCAGATGAGAAGTTCGCAGAGGAAATAGCACAGGTCTTTGGCGTGCCGTTTGAGGTTATTCCGTTCAAAGCCAATCCCCAGGGCGTCACGAAACCGCGTGAAAAGCGCTACCACGTCCATGCAGTACCTGAAAAAGTCCAGTATGAGGTTCGTTTTCCCCGCGTTGAAGGCTACACGCAAGCGATCCGCAATCGTGTAACCGTGGACTGGTCTCGCGTTCCGTCTTTGGTGCTGCAGCCCGATCGTATTCCTCCGGACGTTCAGATGAAGGGCTTGAGCGTTAACAATGCCGGACGCCAGTCGCTGAGTGGTCCTGGGCGCATTAGCGAGGCAGGGCTGACCGAGTTTCGCGCCAAGCGAAGGCTGCAGGAGCTTGTTTTCGACCTTGCGCGAGCGCTTACCCAGGAGTATGTGGCCCAGCCTCAATGCGAGGCGCCGACGCACGTCCTGTTTCCACAACTGACCGTGATTGTCCGTCACTACTTGCGCGAAAAGGTACGTGTGCACTCTCCCGCCGACATTAAAGATCTCTTCCTAGCCCCCTACTACGGCTGGCTTGTCGAGATCCTTTTAGAAGCCATCCAGCCGGATAGGTCCCAAGGCGAAACGCCCGAGGTTCCTCGATACGAATCAACCCGTGGTCCCGGTTCAACCGAGGAAGTGGATTTTTGGACGAGCCGGGAACCGCGTGAGATCTTGCATAGCCACGTCAATTATGTCGTTCCCGACACTCGGAGGTGGGAGCAGTCGGCAGCCTATTTTATCGACACCCACTCAGCGGTAGGTGCATTCGTCAAGAATGCTGGTCTCGGCTTCGCCATCCCGTATTTGTACAACGGCCAGATGCACGACTATATGCCGGACTTCATCGTGCGACTGAAAATGAATCCCCCTGTCCATCTGATTCTCGAAACGAAGGGATTCGATGAGCGGGAAGAGGTAAAGCGCGCCGCAGCCGAACGATGGGTCGCAGCAGTCAATGCTGATGGCACTTTCGGGACGTGGAAATACGCGTTGGCGAAGAAGCCGGTCGACGTGCCTCAGCTAATCAACGCAGCCGCTACCCCGGCGAAATAACTGAGCACCTGCTCGACGTTGACGCGTCCTCGGACGACTGGCCCTTGTGCCTTAGGGCGCTTTTCGCGATTCGCGGCGAAATCACTGGGCCACAACGACCGTACCGGGGCCCAATTGTCGGATTGCACTTAAATCGTAGACTATGCCCCCAGGGAATTCGAACATTCGAACCGATAAAGCGGTGGGCATTTGAGGGTCCAGCCTTCGCCCTCCCTTCTTCCCGGCTCATCAGGAGAAGTTTTTTCAATCGCGCATCGATCGATAAGAGGATTTCACCAAGGCCGCATGACTTATAGACACAAGTTCAGGGGAAACGATCGGGCCACGCTGGGATTTCGACACACTATTGAAGCGCTCTGGGATTACTTGGGCTTTGCTTGCCTTAATATTCTGTACAGGACGTCCCTGCGGACAAACACAGGTTATGCTCGAGGTTTTCATGGTAAGTCCTTCGCTCTCAACATTTAATTTTAAACCATTACTCTTTAATCCAGCCTTGCTTGACTACTAATAAGTTACAATTGATGGCTCCGTTGTCGCTTATCGTCCCCGTCACCTGGTACTGTAGTTCTAGAGCATCCGAACTACTTTCGCTCTCAATATACGCCATTTTAGCACTTACCGAGGTAGTGGTATGCCATGTATTTTTCAAGGTGGTGGAAGTGGGGAATTGGGTTGTAAATTCCTCGATTAGATCAAACCGAGACTCCATCTTGATCTCCGCCTCGTACTCGAGATACAGCTTCCATATCAAGTCCTCAACCTCAGTATCGGGGCTTTCCACGGTCGGGATGCCCAGATCCTTGGCCTCGAGCCTGTTGATCGGATGACCGTGATAAAAAAGCTTTGAGGTCAGGTTATCGACAATATCGGCAATACGCTGACTGTCTTTAGCGTCCATATGCAACGAAAGCAATTTGCGCGCCATCATTCTGGATTGAGAAATTGACCTTTTGACATTTCCGAGCGCCAAAGGGTGGACTTGAGACGCAAGCTGATTGAATGCGATCACCATTTCATCCTCGTGTTGAATACCTGCATCTTCCTTTATAAGTGCGATATAAGCGGTCACGTCCTCTACGCTTATGCCAAGGGCTTGCGTGGGATTAGCAGGATCTTTTGGATTGAATGGATTCTGTACGGTCGGGTCAGTTGGCCCGAGAACGCCCATCGAGTGCATCACTATCGAATCAGCTCCAAGTGCGGTCAGCGTCGCTGCGCTAAATGCGCGATAGGGCACCAGAACTGAAAACTTGCCCGCGAACTCTCGGATTAAAGTCACCAATCTCCAGGGAACGGTGCCATCTCCTCCATTGCTGTGAAGGAACAGGTCGATATTGCGTTTGGCGGGCTCATGAGGCGCCTTTAAATGGTCGTAGATCTTACGCACGCAATCCATAGCCATTGGAACCTCAAGCTGAGGACGAGTGCTGGTCACATAAGAGACGAGCAACGAATTCCGTTTCGTTTGAAGCTCCCTGATGATTTTCAGTCGGTCTTCTTTGGACATCGATGCAGCCTCTGAGGTGGAAGGAACGTAGATTCTCTTCTGGACTATTGCCGGAATTGCGCATTGGCTTTCAAGATAAATCGCTTTGTAGCCATATCGCGCCTAGGTCCCTTTGTCTGAGGCACGCCGGCGAGTAGGGTGGGGAAGGGAAGAGTGGGGGATTGCCAACCGAATTAACCGAAATCGACATTTTGCTTGTGTTGAAGCGATGGGCTTCTCGTGCGATAGACGTGGATGGCTGGGTGATGCGGGTGGGCGAGTTGCTGCGGCCGATCACCGCCGCGATGGGCCAGGAATTATTGAGCGGTTCCATCTGTGCCACGATCTGAATCGAGGTTGTATCTTTGGGATTGAGCTTGACCGCATCGAAGAACTTTCGTCTGGCGTGCGCCCAGCACGCGGCGTGCACGGAGCACTCTTGGGCAGTGCGCCTATGCGGGCCGCTTGGAGATAGACCACCTCGCAATTCTTCTTCAAATGACCAAGACAGAACTTCAAACCGCACTTGCCGAAGCCACCCAGACCGACAAAAGAACCGCTGGAGTATTCCTCGATACGCTTAACGCGCTCGCCTACAAAGAGATTAAAAAGAACGGCGAATTTGTCTTGCCCGGTTTTGGCAAGCTGGTAAAGCAGAAGAGGAAGGCGCGCACGGGCTTGAAGGCGGTGATGAATGGCCATTCCAGATTACGAGACGTTAATGCTGCCAGTTTTGAAGATCGCGGGCGACGGGCAAGAGCACCGGATCAGCGACGTCGTAGATGAGCTTGCACGCGACTTTCGGTTGACGGAAGAAGAACGACAACAGCTTCTACCGAGCGGCAAGCAGACGACGTTTGCCAATCGCGTGCACTGGGCGAAAACCTTCCTTAGCCAAGCAGGCCTATTGGACGCGACCAAGCGGGCTCATTTCAGGATCGCTGAACGAGGACGGAAGGTGCTTGCCGAAGGCCCGGCGCGCATCGACAACGAGTACCTCTCTCAATTCGCCGAGTTCATTCAGTTTCGCGAACGCCGTCGGATGCCGGGGACTCCGGTATCCTCAACTGCGAACGAAATCCCCGTAGCGCCAGTGCAGACACAAACTCCGGATGAGCTTCTTCGCAGCACGGTAAAGCAGATCGAAACGGCGCTTAGGAAAGAACTTCTAGATCGAGTTCTTGTGGCCCCTCCCAAGTTCTTCGAGAGCCTCATTGTCACTCTGCTGCTTGCTGTTCACGGGAAGATTCTGGGCAAATCGTCGGGCAATCCGGTGATGGTGGCATCGACGGTATCATTGACCAGGATGCTTTGGGGCTCGACCGTGTCTACGTCCAGGCGAAACGGTATGCCGTAGAGAACGCCGTTAGCGAACCTGAGATAAGGGCCTTTAGTGGAAGCCTCGGCGCGGCAAAAGCGAACAAGGGCGTATTTGTGACTACCTCCTATTTTACCCAGCCAGCCCATAGCTTCGCCGAGCGTCACCCATTACGGATTGTCCTTATCGATGGAGAACAACTCACCGCTTTGATGATACGGCACAACGTCGGCGTTCGGATCGATGAGGCTCTGTACCTGAAAAAAGTGGACGAGGACTTTTTTATTGACGAGTAAGCTGTCGATGCCCTCTTAGACAATGCCGGTTCGGCGTACCTCGCGAATCGGTGGGACAACGGCTAACGGATGAAAGTCTTTCTTTCCCACAGCACGAAAGACAAGCAATTCGTGCAGATGCTCGCCGAGCAGCTCGAAGCTGAGAAAATCGAGCCGTGGGTCT
>Ga0209656_10003550_pt1 | contig 10090 bp, 7 predicted proteins | sample BogFormECP12_OM2_FD_188239 | JGI IMG/M metagenome (GOLD analysis project Ga0209656, IMG submission 188239) | Bog forest soil microbial communities from Calvert Island, British Columbia, Canada - ECP12_OM2 (SPAdes) (version 2) | ecosystem: Environmental > Aquatic > Freshwater > Wetlands > Bog ... | reverse complement strand
TGCGGCCTCCGTGCCGTGCTCGTCGACGTCGATATACGCCTTGTGCGCGACCGCGCCGATCCGCAGCGGCTCAGCGTCGGTGATGCCGCTGAAGTCTGCGTCGTTGCTAAACGCCTCGGTCACGCCCAGCCGCCGCAGGGCCGGGATGAGGTTGAACGCCGCTTCCAGCCGGAATCGCGGCAGCGACAGCGTGACCTGGTGCCTGGCCGTGCCGGCCAGCAGGCCGCCCAGGCCGGCGGCGGCGACCTTCGGCCGCAACGCCGACAACGGCCCGTCGGGCAGCACCACGGCCATGGCCAGGCCGATGCCCCGGTAGGGGAGCAGCACGGCCTGGTACCCGTCGCCGCGCAGGTAGGCCTGCGGCGCGGTGAGGTGCATCATCGGCACGGTCAGGCCCGGATGATCCTGGCCATTCGGATAGAACGGCGCGGCAGCTGTCGCGCTCTCGGGGAACGGCTGCGTCCACGCCGCCTTCAGGTACACCGCGTTGGCTAGCACCAGCCTGGTCAGCCGGCCGACAGTGCCGGGCGGCAGCAATCCGGTGATCTTGCCCTCGGTCTGCTCGGCGATGACGCGGTTGATCAAGGCCCGCGCCGCCTCGGGTGCCGCGGCGAAATCGGCGTCGGCCAGCGTGGCCGCGGCCTCGTGCAGCCGGGCGGTGAACTCGGGCCGCACCGGCAGGCCGGACTGGACCCATACGGTGTTCGGCGCCCGGAATGTCGCGGATCCGCCGCCGGGCCCGCTACCGGGGGCGCCGTCCTGCCACACTGGCACCAGGCGTAGCCCGCTGACCGCCACGTCCTCCGGGCGGTCAGATCCGTCCAGGTGCAGCGCGTGGGCCAGCTCCGCCGCCGTCTTGCCGCGCGCTCCGCACAGGGCCATCCGCAGCGCGCTGGCCACGCTGGCCGGGGAGAAGACCGTGTCGGCGGTGTCTTCGGCCAGCAACTGGTACATGTCCACGCCAAACGCGGCGTCGGCCGCCGCGGCCACGCGCGCCTCGGTCAGCGCCGCTGATTCGTCCCGCACCGTCCCTTCGTACCCGCGCAGGGTGAAACCATGACCGACATGGGCTGGTTCATCACCGCAGACGCAGCGGAGTTCCTGGCCGAGGCCGGGGAGTTCCTGCACGCCGAGCCGGCGCGCAACACCGTCGTGTTGACCATGGCCGAGAACCTCCGGGTAAAGGCGGCCGCCGTGGATCCGACCCAGGCCGCCGCGGCACCAGGCTCCGGCCCCGGTGAGCCGTTGTTCGGCTGGTGGCGCCCGCCCGCCCGTCCGGACGCGAAAAGCGCAGGTCCGGTGCTGGTGGCTGGGGTCGTTAGGTCCGTGTTCATGTACACGCCGGAGTTCCCCGTCTTGCTCTCCTCCCATATGAGCGGGCCGGCCGCCGCCGAACTCGCCCGTGACCTCGCCGCGGCCGGGCACCAGGTTCCCGGCATCAACGCCGCCCAGCAGGCGGCCGACGCGTTCGCGGCGGCTTGGGCGGAGCGCACCGGGGACGCGATCACGGCGCAGCGCCGGATGCGCCTGTTCCGGCTCGGCGAGCCCATCCGGCCCGCACCGGAACCCGCAGGAGCAGCCAGGCTCGCCACCGAACGGGACCGGGATCTGCTGGCCGAATGGTTTGACGCGTTCGCCCGCGAGGTCGGCGACCCGCCCAGGCATGATAGCCGCGCCGTGGTCGACGAGCGCCTCGGCTACGGCGGCATCACGGTCTGGGAGGACGGCGGGATCCCGGTGTCGATCGCCGGCCGGACCCGGACCGTGGCCGGGATGGTGCGCGTGGCGCCCGTCTACACGCCGCCGGAGCTGCGCGGGCGCGGCTACGCGGGCGCGGCGACCGCGGCCGTCAGCCGGGCGGCGCTGGACGCCGGCGTCCGGCACGTGGTGCTCTACACCGACCTGGCCAACCCCACGAGTAACGCCCTGTACCAGCGTCTCGGCTACCGTCCGGTCGAGGACCGCGTGGTCTTCTCCTTCGAGCCGGTGCGTCACGGGTTACGCTTCATCTGTGAGCGGACTCGAGGACTTCGCGGGACTGGTCGATGGCGATCACGGTCTGTGCGTGGTGTCCACGCTGCGGCCGGACGGGACGATCCAGTCGTCGGTGGTTAACGCGGGCGTGCTCCCGCATCCCGTCACCGGCGAACAGGTGGTGGGCCTGGTGAGCCGCGGTGACGCGAACCGGCTGGCCAACCTGCGGGCCCGCCCGCGAGCCACGGTCGTCGCCCGGACGGGGTGGCAGTGGGCCGCCGTCGAAGGACCGGTCGAGCTGGCCGGCCCCGACGATCCATTGCCGGGGGTCGACGCGGAGCGGCTGCGCCTGCTGCTGCGCGAGATCTTCACCGCCGCGGGCGGGACGCACGATGACTTCGGCACCTACGACCGGGTGATGGCCGACGAGCGGCGAGTCGCCGTCCTGGTGACCCCGGCCCGGATCTCGCCCGCCCCGCGCGGCTGAGGCTAGGGCCCACATGGATACCGAACGACGCAGCATCACGCGTCCCGACGGCCGGAATATCGACTTCCTGGTGGCCGCCCCGGCGGACGGCCTGCCTCTGGTCCTGCACGAGGGCACGCCCGTCGGCCTGGTCATGTACCCACCGACGGTGCAGGGGTTTCTCGCTGGGCTGGGTGTCACCGGGCCAGCCGGCGCAGGGGCAGGCGCAGGCGTCGGCTCCGGTCGCGATCTGGCAGGGCGACCAGGACCGGATGGTCCCGTTCGCGCATGGCCAGTGGCTGGCCGCGAACATCCGGGGCGCCCGCGTTCACCTGATGCCAGGTGAGGGCCACCTATCCATGACCGTGAGCGCCTTCGACCGCATCCTGGACGACCTCCTCGGCCTGGCTGGCCTCACGGCCTGAAGCTCGCCGACATAACCAGCATCGGCCCCGACGGCGTGACCGTGCAGCGCTACACGCCCGCCAGTTCCTGACGGGCCCGGGTGTCACCCGGGCCCGTCAGGGTTAGCGGCCTACCCCGAGACGGTGACGTTCACCCCCGCCTCCCGCAGCCAGTCTCCGGTGGTGGCCGTGGCGTGCACCACGGCGCTGGCGTTGGGCGCATAGCGCGGCGGCGTCACCAGGAACGTGACAGCCGGAGCCTGGCGCGGTCCCACGGAGACGAATACCGTCGGCCCGGTCGGCCGCGCCGTCCAGCCCTGGGGGAGCTGCAGGGCCAGGCGGACGTTGAACAGCGTCGCGGTACCCGCCGCCGTCAACGTCACCCGCACCGCGGCGGCCTTGCCCGGCTGCATGGTTGACGGCGCGCTGACCGTCACCTGGCGGGACCCAGCCGTGGTGACCATGGTGAACGAGCCCCGCAGCGGCAGCCCGGCCAGCGCCGAGGAGTCGCCGACGTATACCTGGTACCGGCCGGCGGTCTGCGTCCAGCCGTTCGCCGCATCGCTCCACCACGACATGTCCTGCGGGGTGATGACGAACGAGACCCGCGCGGAGGCCCCCGGGGCCAGGCTGACGCGCTGGAACCCCTCGAGCTGACGCGGCGGCTCACCCGTGGCCGACGGGTCGCCTAGGTACAGCTGGGCCACGTCGCTGCCGGCTACCTTCCCGGTATTGGTGATCACCCCGGACACCCGCACGTCCCGCGTCCCGTCTACCGCAGACGGACTCACAGACAGATGACTGAACGCGAACTGCGTGTAAGACAGCCCGAACCCGAACGGGAACATCGGCGTAATGTTCTTCGCGTCATACCAGCGGTAGCCCACGTCGATGCCCTCCGAGTACAGCACGTCGGTGCCGTTTCCCGGGAACTGTGCCGTGGTCGAGGCCGGCACCTGGCTCAGCGACGCGGGGAACGTCACCGGCAGGTGACCACCCGGATCGGTCTGGCCGAACAGCACGCTGGCCAGCGAGGTCCCGTTCGTCTGGCCCGGATACCAGGCATCAAGGACGCCTGCCACCTGAGATAGCCACGGCATCGCGACCGGGGCGCCCGCATTGACGACCACGACCACGACCGTGTGCGGGTTCGCCGCCGCGACCGCGGAGATCAGCTCGTCCTGCGCGGACGGCAGGTTCAGCGACGGCCGGTCCGTCGCCTCGGACTCGGTGTCGTCGGACACCACCACCACCGCGACCGACGCCGACTTGGCCGCGGCCACCGCGTCAGCGACTCCGGCTGGCCCGTCTTCCAGCCCCACCGCCGGGATGCACAGCGACGGGATGGCCGGTGCGTAGAACACATAGGGGTTGGTGCTGCCGTGGCCTTCCACCATGGTGATCTTGTCGGCCAGGCTCATCTGGCTCATCAGCTGAGCGACACGCTGCGCGATAGGCGCCCGGGAGGTTACCCACGGGCATGAGGTACTGGCCGTCGCCTGGGTCGCCGAGGCCTGGCTGGCGGCCGCCGTTGCCGGCACGGCCAGCAGCCCTGCTAGCACCGCCGCCGCGAGCAGTCGTCCCTTTCTATACCTGTGGCTGTTTGACGAATCGTGAACACCACTGGTCACGCTAGCTTCCAGTTTCGGACGTATCCCCCCTTTCAACCACATAATCCAACAGACAGTCTTCGCCTAAGGTGATAACCCGCCAAGAGTTCACAAGCTTTTTTAAGGGCTTTTTAAGGCGCGGGTGGTCGCGGGTAGATACGGGGTGGGTGCGGGCGCAGCCGAGCAGGCCAGCGTGGCTCACTGGCACAATGCTCTGGTGACGCAAAACCAGTCTGTGGAGCAGCGGATCGCCGACGAACTCGGCGTAGCCACCCGCCAGGTCAGCGCCGCGGTCGACTTGCTCGACGGCGGCGCGACCGTGCCGTTCATCGCCAGGTATCGCAAGGAAGCCACCGGCACGCTCGACGACGCGCAACTGCGCACGCTCGAGGAGCGACTGCGCTACCTGCGCGAACTCGACGAGCGCCGCGAGGCGATCCTTAAGGAGATCCAAACCCAGGGCAAGCTCACCGAAGAGCTCGCAGCCCAGATCCGCGCGGCCGACTCCAAGGCCCGCCTGGAGGATCTGTACCTGCCCTACAAGCCGAAGCGCCGCACCAAGGCCCAGATCGCCCGCGAGGCCGGCCTCGAGCCGCTGGCCGACCTCCTGCTCGGCGACCCGACCCGCGATCCGCGCGGCGAGGCCGCGAACTTCGTCGATCCCGATAGCGGCGTCCCGGACGTGAACGCCGCCCTCGAAGGCGCCCGCGCGATCCTGGTCGAGCGGTTCGGCGAGGACGCGGACCTGCTCGGCGAACTGCGCGAGTCGATGGCCGCCCGCGGCTCGCTAACGTCCAAAGTCCGCGAAGGCCAGGAGTCCAAGGGCGCCAAGTTCGCCGACTACTTCGAGTTCAGCGAGCCGTTCTCGCGGCTGCCCTCGCACCGTGTCCTGGCGCTGTTCCGCGGCGAGAAAGAGGAGATCCTCGACCTCACCCTCGACCCGGGGGCGGACGACGCGGAGAATGAGGCGCGCATCGCCGAGCGCTTCGGCCTCAGCGACCAGGGCCGGCCCGCCGACCCGTGGCTGGCCGCCACCGTGCACTGGGCCTGGCGGACTCGCATCCTGATGCACCTGAGCGTGGACATCCGGGTCCGGCTGTGGCAGGCGGCCGAAGACGAGGCGGTCCGGGTGTTCGCCGCCAACCTGCGCGACCTGCTGCTGGCCGCTCCGGCGGGCGCGCGGACCACGATGGGCCTGGACCCGGGCTTCCGGACCGGCGTCAAGGTCGCGATCACGGATGCCACCGGCAAGGTCCTGGCCACCGGGACGATCTACCCGCACGAGCCGCAGCGGCGCTGGGACGAGGCCGTCGACGTCCTGGCGAAACTCGCCAAAGCCCACCATGTCGAGCTCATCGCCATCGGTAACGGCACCGCCTCGCGGGAGACCGACCGGCTGGCCGCCGACCTGATCAAGCGTCACCCTGACCTCAAGCTCACCAAGGTGGTGGTATCGGAGGCGGGCGCCAGCGTCTACTCCGCCTCTGCCTACGCCTCGCAGGAACTGCCCGGGCTCGACGTCTCGCTCCGCGGCGCGGTGTCGATCGCGCGGCGCCTGCAGGACCCGCTGGCCGAACTGGTCAAGATCGACCCCAAGTCCATCGGCGTCGGCCAGTACCAGCACGACGTGGCCGAGGGCAAGCTGTCGCACTCGCTGGACGCCGTGGTCGAGGACTGCGTGAACGCGGTCGGCGTGGACCTGAACACCGCCTCGCAGCCGCTGCTGGCCCGGGTGTCGGGCGTCACCGCGGGCCTGGCGACCGCGATCGTGGCCCGGCGTGATTCCGACGGGCCCTTTAAGACCAGGCAGCAGCTGATGAAGGTGCCGCGGCTCGGCCCGAAGGCCTTCGAGCAGTGCGCCGGGTTCCTGCGCATCCGCGGCGGTGACGACCCGCTCGACGCGTCTGGCGTGCACCCCGAGGCCTACCCCGTGGTCCGCCGTATCCTGGCCGCGACCGGGAGCCCAGCCGATGAGCTCATCGGCAAGACCGCGGTTTTGCGCGGCCTGCGGCCGGACAAGTTCACCGACGACCGGTTCGGGCTGCCGACCGTCACCGACATCCTGCGCGAGCTGGAGAAGCCGGGCCGCGACCCGCGCCCGGCGTTCGCCACCGCGACGTTCGCCGAGGGCGTGGAGAGGCTCGAGGACCTCGAGCCTGGCATGGTCCTTGAGGGCGTGGTGACCAACGTGGCCGGGTTCGGCGCGTTCGTCGACGTCGGCGTGCACCAGGACGGCCTGGTGCATGTGTCGGCCATGTCGCGCAGCTTCGTCTCCGACCCCCACTCGGTGGTCAAGTCCGGCGACGTGGTGCGGGTAAAGGTGCTCTCCGTCGACATCCCCAGGCACCGGATCTCGCTTACCCTGCGGCTAGACGACGAAGGACCGCGCCAAGCCGGCGGCCGCCCGCGAGCCGAGGACCGTTCTTCAGGGAATTTGGACCGAACGGGCCGTGGTTCTAGCCCTCGGGCCGCTGCAAGCGGCTCCGGGTCGGGACGCCCTGAACCCAAGAACCCCAAGGCCCCGGACGGCGCGCTGGCCGACGCCCTGCGCCGGGCCGGCCTAGTTCGCGACGACCGCCCGCGACACCGGTAGCATCGGGTAACCAGTTCTGTTCGACGATGAAGGAGCACACCGTGTCCAGCCAGCAGCTTCGTATCACCCTCGCAGGCCGCGAGCATGTGGTCGAGGCTGGCACCACGGCCGGCGCGGCCCTGGCCGCTGCGGGTTCCGTCATCGCGGCCTGGGTCAACGGGGAGCTGCGCGACCTGGCTTACCAGGTCGCCGACGGCGACGTCGTCGATCCGGTGGACATCGCCAGCGACGACGGCCGGTACATCTTGCGCCACTCCACCGCGCACGTCATGGCGCAGGCCGTACAGGACCTGTTCCCGCAGGCCAAGCTGGGCATCGGGCCCCCGGTAGAGAACGGGTTCTACTACGACTTCGACGTCGACCGGCCGTTCACCCCGGAGGACCTGAAGGCCATCGAGGGCCGGATGCGGCAGATCGTCAAGCAGGGCCAGCGGTTCTCCCGGCGGGTGGTGACCGACGAGCAGGCCAGGGAGGAACTCGCCGCCGAGCCGTACAAGCTCGAGCTAATCGGGCTCAAGGGCGCCCCGTCCTCCGACGATGGTGAGTCAGTGGAGGTCGGCGGCGCTGAACTGACCATCTACGACAACCTGGACCCGGCCACCAGCGAGCTGTGCTGGAAGGACCTGTGCCGCGGCCCGCACCTGCCGACCACCCGGCAGATCCCGGCGTTCAAGGTGATGCGCAGCGGCGGGGCCTACTGGCGGGGGAGCGAGAAGAACCCGCAGCTGCAGCGGATCTACGGCACCGCCTGGGAGTCCCGGGACGCCCAGGACACCTACGTCAGGATGCTCGAGGAAGCCGAGAAGCGCGACCACCGCAAGCTCGGTGCCGAGCTCGACCTGTTCTCGTTCCCGACCGAGATCGGCAGCGGCCTGCCAGTCTTTCACCCCAAGGGCGGCATCATCCGCCGGGTGATGGAGGACTACTCGCGCCGCCGCCACGAGGAGGCCGGGTACGAGTTCGTCAACACGCCGCACGTGACCAAGGAAGACCTGTTCATCACCTCCGGGCACCTGGAGTGGTACAAGGACGGCATGTTCCCGCCCATGGAGCTGGACGGGGTCACCTACTACAACAAGCCGATGAACTGCCCGATGCACATCCTGATCTACGCAGCGCGCGGGCGGTCCTACCGGGAGCTGCCGCTGCGGCTGTTCGAGTTCGGCACGGTGTACAGGTACGAGAAGTCCGGCGTGGTGCACGGCCTGACCCGGGCCCGCGGCTTCACTCAGGACGACGCGCACATCTTCTGCGCCCCCGAGCAGCTGCAGGACGAGCTGGCGTCGCTGCTGAAGTTCGTGGTCGGGCTGCTGCGCGACTTCGGGCTGACCGAGTTCGAGGCGGAGCTGTCCACTCGGCCGGACAAGTACGTCGGCGAGCTGGAGGAGTGGGAGGTCGCCGAGGCGGCGCTCAAGCACGCGCTCGACTCCTCCGGCCTGAAGTACGTGATCGCCGAAGGCGAGGGCGCCTTCTACGCGCCCAAGATCGACGTGCACGTCAAGGACGCGATCGGCCGCCGCTGGCAGCTGTCCACCCTGCAGGTGGACCTGCAGGAGCCGGTCCGGTTCGGCATCGAGTACCAGGCCGCCGACGGCTCGCGGCAGCGCCCGTACATGATCCACCGGGCGCTGTTCGGGTCGATCGAGCGGTTCTTCGGCATCCTGGTCGAGCACTACGCAGGCGCCTTCCCGCCGTGGCTCGCGCCCGTCCAGGCCGTCGGCATACCGATCTCTGACGCGCACGTGCCCTACCTGGAGAAGATCGCGGCGAGCCTGCGCGAGCAGGGCATCCGCGTCCAGGTCGACGACAGCGACGACCGGATGCAGAAGAAGATCAGGACCGCGCAGCGGCAGAAGGTGCCGTTCATGCTGATCGCGGGCGACGACGACGTGGCCAAGGAAGCGGTGTCGTTCCGCTACCGGGACGGATCGCAAAAGAATGGCGTCCTCGTGGCCGACGCCGTCGCGGAGATCGTCACCGCCGTACGCGACCGCGTCCAGGTGTGACGCGGTGCCGGAGGAACCCTCGCCGGATCAGGTCTTCGCGGGTGTCCCCGACGCGTTCGGACGGCTGTGGACGCCACATCGCATGGCCTACATCAAGGGGGAGAACAAGCCGTCCAGCACGGACGAGGACGAGGGCTGCCCGTTCGACCGCGCACCGAAGCTGAGCGATGAGGAAGGCCTGATCGTCGCCCGGGGCGCCCTGGTCTACGCGGTGCTCAACCTGTACCCGTACAACGCCGGCCACGTGCTGATCTGCCCGTACCGGCACGTGGCCGACTACACCGAGCTGACCCCGGATGAGACGGCGGAGTTCGCCGAGTTCACCAAGCGCGCCATCCGTGCCCTGCGCCAGGCGTCCGGCGCCCAGGGCTTCAACATCGGCATCAACCTGGGCTCGGTGGCCGGCGCCGGCATCGCTGCCCACCTGCACCAGCACGTGGTGCCCCGGTGGGGCGGCGACACCAACTTCATGCCGGTGGTCGGCCATACCCGCGTGCTGCCCCAGCTCCTAGCCGACACCCGTAAGCTGCTGGCCGAAGCCTGGCCCACCGCCTGACCCAGCCCCAGCCTTTCCCACCCCCCACCCCTCAGCCCTCACTTCAGCCCCGCCAGCACCCTTCCCGTTTCAAATGAACGTGGCGTTCTACTGACTCTTTTCAGTAGAACGCCACGTTCACGTGAAAGGAAGCGCGGCCGGGGTCTAGCCCGGCTTGGAGTCGGCGGCTACCTTGGCTGCCAGGTGCGATGGGAGTGGCTCGTGCCGCAGGTACTGACGGGTGAACGATCCCGTCCCGTGCGATACCGAACGCAGGTCGATGGCGTACCTGGTGATCTCGAGCTCCGGGATCTCCGCCTTGACCAGCGTCCGGCCGACGCCCACCGGCTCGGTGCCGAGCACCCGGCCGCGGCGCGAGGACAGATCCGACATGACCGCGCCCACGTAATCGTCGGGCACCAGCACGGACATCTCATCCACCGGCTCGAGCAGCATCGGCTGGGCCTTATCGACCGCGTCGCGCAGCGCCAGCCGGCCGGCC
>Ga0209656_10003549_pt1 | contig 10091 bp, 9 predicted proteins | sample BogFormECP12_OM2_FD_188239 | JGI IMG/M metagenome (GOLD analysis project Ga0209656, IMG submission 188239) | Bog forest soil microbial communities from Calvert Island, British Columbia, Canada - ECP12_OM2 (SPAdes) (version 2) | ecosystem: Environmental > Aquatic > Freshwater > Wetlands > Bog ... | reverse complement strand
CGAGCAAGCCGTTCTTCTGCTACTACGTGCCGGGTGGCACCCACGCACCGCATCACGCGACGCCGGAATGGATCAAGAAGATCAGTGACATGCACTTGTTCGACGAGGGCTGGAACAAACTCCGCGATACCATCTTCGCCAACCAGAAGCGGCTCGGCGTGATTCCGCAAGACGCAAAAATGACGCCCTGGCCGGACAAACTGCTGAAGAATTGGGACGATCTCACAGCTGATGAGAAGAAGATGTTCATCCGGCAAGTCGATGTCTATGCGGCCTATCTCGCGTATACAGACCATGAGATCGGGCGCGTGATCCAGGCCGTCGAAGACATGGGCAAGCTCGACAACACCATCATCATCTATATCAGCGGCGACAACGGTTCGAGCGCCGAAGGCACACTCGTCGGCACGCCGAACGAGGTTGCTTCGTTGAACGGCGTTCAGATTCCGGTCGAGGACCAGTTGAAGTATTTCTACGATGTCTGGGGCTCCGATCGGACCTACAACCACATGGCGGTCGGGTGGACTTGGGCGTTCGACACGCCGTTCTCATGGACCAAGCAGATCGCCTCCCACTTTGGCGGCACCCGGCAGGGCATGTGCGTTTCCTGGCCGGGCCACATCAAAGATGTGGGTGGCATCCGCAACCAGTTCCATCACATTATCGATGTCGTACCGACCCTACTTGAAGTCACCGGCATTCCCGCGCCCGAGGAAGTGGACGGCATCAAACAGGCTCCGATCGAAGGCGTCAGCTTTGCGTACACCTTTGATCAGGCCGACGCGCCATCTCGGCATCATACCCAGTATTTCGAGATGATGGGCGACCACGCCATTTATCACCATGGCTGGATCGCAAGCACGAAAGTCATCCGGCCACCCTGGGAGGTCGTCGGGCCGGTCAACCCGGACCCCTTCAACAACTGCACGTGGGAACTCTACGACTTGACCAACGACTGGACGCAGGACGAGGACGTGGCGGCCAAATATCCCGAGAAAGTAAAAGAAATGAAGGAGTTGTTCGCGACGGAAGCGCGCAAGTACGAGGTGCTACCGCTCGATGCGTCGGTGGCGACGCGCCTCGCGGCGCCCCGGCCGAATATCACTGCCGGCCGGTCCGTCTTCACCTACACCACGCCGATGACCGGCATCCCGCAGGGCGATTCACCGGTGTTGCTGAACTGTTCCTACACGATCACCGCCGATGTCGAGATACCGGACGGCGGAGCCGAGGGCATGATCTTGACCTCCGGCGGCCGGTTTGGCGGCTACGGTTTCTACCTGCTCAAGAGCAAGCCGGTATTCCTCTGGAACCTGGTTGGCCTGAAGCGTCTGCGCTGGGAGGGTCCGGATGCTCTCGAACCCGGCAAGCACACCTTGGAGTTCGACTTCAAGTACGAAGGTCTCGGTCCCGAAACGCTGGCGTTCAATAGCCTCAGCGGCATTGGCCAACCCGGCACTGGCGTGCTCAAGGTGGACGGCAAGGAAGTCGCCACCCAGAAGATGGATCGAACCATCCCACTCATCCTTCAATGGGACGAGACGTTCGACATCGGGGCGGATACCGGCACCCCGGTGGACGATCAGGATTATCAGGTACCGTTCACCTTCACCGGCAAGCTCGATAAGCTGACCATCAAGATTGACCGGCCGCAGTTGACACCCGCGGACATCAAACTCCTCGAAGAACAGGGCCAGCGGAACAACCGCGACAGCGAGTAGCTATCAAGAAAGGCGATTTCCAGGCAGCTCTCGGAGGGCTGCCTGTTCAGCCAGGAGCGTGAACCGCTCCGCAGCTTGCTCGGAACCCGCGGCAAGAACGAGCCACGCAGGATCGAATCAAATTGGATTTGGCTGTGTGAAATCCGTAATCCCACCCTCCGGACGCATTCTTCTGGACCGACCGTGCTTAGCCCGTTATGCGAATCAAGGGCCCAAGCCCTTGGTTAGTTAGCGTACGTTTTGGTTCCTAATGTCGAGTTTATCGTAATGCCGAGTAGAGTTGTTTCGCCCGTGATCGGCCTTGGCCAGATCGAGATCGTGGGGTTGATGTACTCGGCATTATCCTGAGATGGCTTCTCAAGTCCGGCAAGACGCCGGAGCAAGGAGAAGACCATGATTGAGCAATTCTTTACTCAGCCGAAGGTGCTGAGTCGTTTACGGGAAGGAGTCTTTGGACGGTACCTTCCAGCGTTTGCCGCTTCCCTCCATAAGGAAGGTTATTCAAGAGGGTGCATTCGGCGTCACTTACGCGCCGCCGATCACTTTGGAGCCTGGCTCACTAAGCAGAGACTCACTGCTGGTGATTTAACCGGAGCGATCGTGGAGCGTTATATCAACGGACGAGGACGGTTATATTCTGCTTCCAGACCCAACGGTAGATTGCCGCACAGCGCTCAGGGTCTGCATGAGTTGCTGGAGTTTTTGAAGCAGCAAGGGGTGATAGCGCCCTCCGCAGAGACGCCGTTAACCAGCGCGGAAAAATGGCTCGCCCAATTCGACTCTCATCTGGATCGTACTTTAGGCTGTGCTCCCGGAAGTCGTAGTAATTACCTCCTCTACGCTCGTCGGTTCCTGGATGAGTGTTTTGGTCATGCCGAGATCGAATGGCAAAAGCTTAGCGCGGATGCTGTAGTTGATTTCGTTCGGCGCGAAGCTGCCAAACTCCAACCAATCAGTTGCGGGCAGCCCGTTACGGCTATGCGCGCATTCCTGCGCTTCCTGACCAGCACCGGAGTCATTCCGGCAGGGCTCATTGGCGCAGTCCCCTCGGTACGGACTTGGCGGCATTCGGTGCTGCCAAGAGCTGTCTCGGCCGATGAGATCGAACGCATCATTGCGGCCTGTAATCCAGACTCGGTCTATGGGTTACGAGAGCGGGCCATCGCTCTTTTGTTGGCTCGTTTGGGGTTGCGGGGATGCGAAGTGATTCGTTTGCGAATCGACGACATCGACTGGAGCCGCGGATGCCTGCTGATTAGGGCAGGAAAGAATCACCGAGAACGCAGTCTGCCTCTTTGCCAGGAAGTCGGCGATGCTTTAGTCGCATTTCTCAAGAGGGCACGCCCTGCCAGTTCGCATCGAGAACTGTTCCTTCGATGGAATGCACCATTTCGCCCGCTGTGCAGTTCAGTCAGCGTCTGCACTCTGATTCAAAAACTGCTCCGGCGGGCCGGGGTTTCGATACACAGACCGGGTGCCCATGTGCTACGGCATAGTCTGGCAACGCAAATGGTTGTTCGAGGCGGTACGTTCAAAGAGATAGCCGACGTGCTGGGGCATCAGTCGCTTGTCACCACGGAGATCTACGCCAAGCTCGATCTGGGTTCGCTGTCTCAGGTAGCAATGCCATGGCCAGGAGGTAACCAATGAGAACCGATGACCTCCTGTTGCGTGTGGAGTGCTACGTCGCTGTTCGAAAAGCATTGGGTTACGCTGTGCGTTCGGAAGAAAAACTGCTCAAGGACTTCATCCAGTTCTTGGAGCTCAGCAGAGCTTCTAGCCCGATTCGAGCGCAGACAGCAATCGAGTGGGCGTGTGCGCCAGCACCTGGACGTGGACCGTCCGGAGAGGCCAGTCGTTTAAAAGTGGTGCGCCGCTTCCTATCCCATCTCCAAGCATTCGAGTTTGAAACCGAGGTACCCGGCCCGGGAGTGCTGCCAGCATTCCGGCGCCCTCTGCCCTATCTGTACTCATCCGAAGAGATCGCCGCATTGATGAAGGAAGCCTCGCACCTCGGCCCGAAAAATTCATTGCGGCCGTACACCTACGTGGCATTGATCGGTCTGCTCGCCAGCTCCGGCTTGCGCGTCGGCGAAGCCCTTCGTTTGAAGGTGGAAGAGATCCAGCTCAGTTGCAGCCACCCGCACCTACAGGTTGTCCAAACCAAATTCCGCAAGTCGCGTCTGGTTCCTTTGCACCCTCCAGCGCTAAGAAGATCGCTCAGTACGCTGCCCAAAGGAAGCACCTGGGTTACGATGCATTGTCGGATGCTTTCTTCGTGTCTGAGAAGGGTGATCACCTCAGCTACCGGGCATGTCGGAACACGTTCTCTGGGCTCGTTTACCGTGCTGGGATTTGCAAGCGCCCAGGCACTGGTAGGCCCGGCATTCATTCACTTCGACATGTTTTCGCGGTCGGTAGGATGGTCGAATGGCACCACGCCGGAATGAATGTAAGGGATCTGGTTCCCCACCTCTCAGTCTACATGGGGCACGTCCAACCTGCACATACCTACTGGTATCTGACCGCAACGTCGACACTGTTGAGTGCTGCCGCTGAGGTTTTTGGCCAATACGCACAAGGAGGTCAACAATGAAGGCCGTTGTGTCTGCCGGCTTGACACCAGTCGGGCCGTTACTCCAAGCATTCTTCATCGATTACCTTTATGGGCAGAAGCGGGCAAGTGCCCAAACGGTGGAAAGCTACAGGGACACCTTCCGACTCCTGTTGCGGTTCTTGCAGCAGACAACAGGAAAAGCACCCTCAGCGCTTCATACACTCGATCTGGACGCTCCGGTTATCTTGCGTTTCCTGGATCACCTGGAGTGCCAAAGAAACAATCAGCCACAATCGCGCAACGTACGGCTAGCAGCAGTGCGCTCCTTTTTTCGAATGGCGGCAATCCGAGATCCAGGCAGTGTTGGCGTTGCTACACGGGTGTTGGCCATTCCGGTCAAGCGGACCGATAAACGGCTGCTCGGTTACCTCACGCGACAAGAAATGGACGCTCTGCTCGGCGCGCATGAGCTGAGCCAGTGGGCTGGACGACGCGATCACGCTTTGCTACTGACGCTCTACAACACCGGTGCCCGTGTGTCGGAGATGACGGGCCTTCAAAAGACTCAAGTTCACTTTGGAACCAAGACCTTTGTGCAGTTCAAGGGCAAGGGACGAAAGGAGCGAGCGGTTCCTCTGTGGTCCTCGACAAGCCGCACTCTGCGAACATGGTTTGAGGAACTGGATTCCGACCCACGATATCACGCATCGACAGCCTTCCCCAATGCTCGCGGCATGGCCTTGAGCCGAGACGGCGTTGACTACATTCTTCAGCACGCAGTTGAGCGAAGTGTGACAGCTTGCCCAAGTCTTGCTAACAAACATGTCACTCCGCATCTGATTCGACACACAAGTGGAATGCATCTTCTCCAGGCGGGAGTTGACATCACAGTGATAGCATTGTGGCTCGGTCACGAGAGCACTCAGACAACGCATGGTTATATCGAAGCGGATCTTGCTCTCAAAGAGAAGGCACTCAGTAAAGTGGCGCCCGCAGGTCAGAAAACAAAACGATTTCAGGCAGATGACGAACTGCTTCGGTTCCTAAGCTCGCTTTGATAATGCCAAGTCAACCGCTACTCAAACCCACTCCACGTGCACGTTCGCCGACTCTACTCGGCATTACGATAAACTCGACATTAGGAACGTAATCCCGAGCTCGGGATTACGTTCCATTGCTACTAGGCGCCCATTGCAACAGTCGAAGCCACTTTCCATGACAAACGCTTTCTGCTTCGCAGCCAGCTTACCGGTGAGGCTTCGGCGGCTTTGCGAGCTACCGGAGTCGCCGCACCCCCAACGTTGCGCGAGTTGCCCTAACCCGTCAGTCCCGCGAAAATCTAGCGCCAAAGCCTTTTCGCACTTTTATAAGTAACCATTTACGAGACACTTACATTTTTGCGGTGTTGCGGTGTTGCGGTGTCGAAGATCGGCCTCAGCTCAGGATGACCAGATTTATGCTGCCCGAGATTTTTTGCAGACGTCTTTGACTTTTCATCGGGGCCAAATGCAGACGTGCCAGCCGCGAGATTAATGCTTGTTACTGTTGGTTGGATTCCGGTCCAAACGGCCACGGTTCGTCAAAGCCGTGCGTTTCTGAATTGTATGTGTCCGGCCCAATCTTTAACCAGTTGTTATCGGCTTTTGAAACGTGAGCATCCGGGTCACTGGTGAACTCTGTCTTGTCTGCGGGAGTGCTGAAAACGTGGAGCTTTCCCTTGTGGATAATGAATACGGTTGGATCAGAATGAATACGGTTGGATCAGAATTTGACTTTTCCCCCTTTTGCCATACTGTTCGCGCAGAACCCGCCGTACTGTGGTTCAAACTTACTGGGACTCCGATCAAACTCGGCCTTATCAGCTTCAGAGGCAAAAAAATAATGCACGCCTTTGTAAGTGCTCCAGATAGAACGTTTACCCCGCACAGCTTTGCCTTGCTTGAAATAGGCCACCGGATCGTAGCCCCTCAGCATCACATTGAACTTAGCGGGATGCTGCGATTCCGTCTCCTTTTCAGGGAAGACGATCACGCCGTCGGCTCTGCCAAGGTGGACGGGATTGAGTGGCGCTTTTTCGAATGCGCCGGCAAGGTTCGGCGCTGCTCCTACGATTACGACTGCAACAGCAGTCGCAGCCAATGAGTCGATAACATTATTCATTGGAGTCTATAGATTTTGTAAGATTCTTTTGCGCCTGTGACTATACACCTGACGTATTTCGATCTGCAAGAATTTACAACTGATTAGAATTAAGTCCGATTCGAAATCAGACCGTACTTCTAAAAAAGCTGAGCCAGTCTCGTGAGAAGCTCCGGGACCCAATCGGGACAAGACCACCTCGCCCGAACTGACATCATTAAGATATGTGACTTGTCCCTAGTTGATTGCTCTGGCGCTGGGCGGTCCAACTCGGTCACGTCGCTGTGGATCCGATGGCAAACATTCAGCCGGCTGACAAATGGGGAATCAATGCTGAGCATTTGACCGTTGCATCTTACTGCAGGGAGAACCTCCTGGCACCGGCATAGAATTCCGCAACTTCCTAAAAACCGTTTCGGGAGAAAGGACTTTCTCCCCGTCGAGCCCCAGGGCGGTCTCTCCTGCCTCTTTCGCCTAAGCGAACCCAGGTTCGCTTAAAATCACTCCTTTATTTTGTCTGGCTCACGCCAGATATACATTGAACCCACGGGCGTCCTTCGGTGCAAGAGTGCCGTCTACGGCTTAAACGCGGCAATTCCAACTCGAAGGCCTGATCACCAAAAGACCTGATTCTCTCAACCAGGCCGGCCCTTGCAGCGGCGCGTGGGTCAGAGCCAAACTGACCCAGCAGCAGGAGTTTAGCCATCTTTCTCGGACAGTATCGCGGCGACCTGTTCCTTTGTTGTAATCTTGCTTTTGCCGGGGAAGTGCACCATAATCGCTATGCACCGCGATTCAGCTGTGGGCGGTTTGTCGAATTCGAAAGCGATCCCCTTCTTCACGTCATCGTAAACCGCGGGCATATCGTTAACTGCGGTTATGCCGGAAAACTGAGTGCGAATCCGCTTGAACGGGCTCCCGACAGAAATGCCGTTAGCGGTGTGGAAACGTTTCGCGGTAGACCGAATCAAGTCGATCGTTACACCTTCCGCCGGCTTGGCGTCGATCACACCGTTGCTAACTGTGTGAATGAACAAGGTGTCGTAATCTCCGCCAGGTCGCCTCGATCTCCACACCTGCCGGGTCTGCGACATCCCCGAATCGACCACATAGGGTTTTGGAAGGCTTTTCAGCACTTCCGCGCCGTTGCTTCCAAGCCGGACCGCCCCGAGGCGGGAACCCGGCACAATTAAAGCGGAGTTGGGATCGGCAGCCAAAGCTGTACCGACGAACAGCTCGACCAGCACGATTAGGAGGGTTTTCATTGTTCTTTGATAATCTGAGCAGAGCCCGCATGATAGTTTCATTCACTGGTGTGAGAGATTTTATAATGGACGACAAAAGCTGGGTGATTCATGGGCTGGTCGTCGAGACCGGCGATTGGTTTTCAGGCGAAGAGATACTGGTACCACAGGATTGAAGCGGTAATGAGTTTAAAGTTGCGCATAAAATCAAAGAACGGTCGGTCCGGTAAATTTCATCCTAAGCAAGACGCCAGAGTAAAGCGCCTGTACCTTGAACGCTGATCTCGCTAAGGCTCTCGTTCCTCTTCCTCGCATTGCGGTGAGCTCACGAAGTCAAAAAATTTCCACCGTCTGTGTCCCGCAAGCTCCGATTTCAGATCTCGCTCATCAAACCGGACGCGCTAGAGGGGTGCGGCGAGCTGCCGTTGCGACTTTTCCCTAGCACCTCCCCAAGCCGGACAGGAGTCGTCTCGATCTCATCCGGCTTTCCAGTCTCAAAAAAGCGACCGCAGAGGACGCGGAGATCGCAAAGTAGATTTGATCGCGATGAGTCTTCTCACAGGTGTAACACGCCGACCAGGCCAATGATAATGAGGTAGATTGCTACGATAAAGTTGAGCAGGCGCGGCACGACCAGAATTAGAATGCCGGCGATCAGAGAGATTAAGGGTGATAGTGAAATGCCAGCGAGGGACGATAATGCGATAACCATTGGTCAATCTCCGAGGTGGATGGTTTAGTGTTCTCATAACCGAGGCATCTCAAGGAAGCAAGGCCGAGATATTGTCAACAGTTGTGTATCAGGAGTCGGCACCAATGCTTTTCTCGCTCGGCTGCGGAGATGGGAGTACCGCGAATCGCTGCCCTGGGCACCTCCACGACCGTGACTGGCGGCGCTCCGGACGTTGCCTGCTCCAACCAAGTCTTTATGTCTCGGTTGTATTGGTTAGTTACCGGGTCAAACGGTTCGGCGCCGACATAGCGGTCGGTAATCCCAAGTGCCGGCGCGATGCATTCGCGAAATAACAGTAAGTCGATCGCGGTCCACCTATGATCGATCGTTGCCTTCTCCTTGAGAAAATAGCCGGGGAAAGTCGCGCGCGAGATGATGTAGTCGGAGCCTTGGTGCAAGGTCAAGTTCTGGATGTCCTTTACCCCCTCGGCCAAGAGCTCGAAGCGATCGGCATACGAAAACAACGATGCGTCCTCGCGCACGACAAACACGTGCAGCCAATCACATTCGCGCGCGGCCGTTTCGACGAGGTTGCCCGAGCGTGAACGGATTGGCATTCAAAACGATGCCGCCGATCTTCTGTCCTGGCCGGCGCTGCTGACGGAGTTTGTCGCAATAGCTTTTCATTGCGACGGGACCGTTCTCCATCAGCACCACGAGCTGCGGAACTTCGACGAGCGGGTAAAAGCCCCAGCCGCGGAAGAACTGGATGTTATGTGGCGGGGAATATAAGAAGAGGTGAAACTGTCCTCGCTCTGCCACTAGTTTAGTTACTTCGCTGGCGAGACGGAGACTTAGTGACTCGCCGCGCCATCCCTCCTAGGAACGTCACGAAGGCGACAGGGATAAGCGTAGTTGCGATTGTAAGCATAGTTAGAGGTCTGCCGTTGCGTATTGGCGGTTATCTACGACGGCGAACCTTGAGCCGATGCAGGCGCGTTACTGCTTACCTTTGATGCTATGGCGATCACTCGTTCCGCCTCGCGCAACATGGCCGGCTCAATGATAGTGGACTGCGCGCCATCCAGCACGTCGGCGACAAGCCGGAGCTCATCTGCCGATTCGCATTTCGGAATAACGATCGCATCGGGCTGGTTATCCGATTCGTGCAGCGCGAGTAAATCGCGCAGTCCTTCGACGGAACGCGGACTGTTGATGCGAACGAGGCGCGCCAAGTCCTCGCTCGCTGCCTGCCGAAGGTAACTCAAAGCGTTTTCACGCGCTCGCTTCTTGTCGTTAGGCGCGACCGTGGACTCCAGATCTACTATGATGGCGTCGCCGCTGCTTGTGCGGGCAGCCGTGAAAGTGTCAGGACGCGAGCCGGGAGTAAGCAGGAAGCTGCGACAGGCACGTAGTCGAGCGCGGAGCGAAGTTGTTGTCATGCCTAACGATAACAAGGCCGCCGACGCTCGCAAATTTACCTGCTTCCGGGGCAAACCCAACACTCATGTCACCAGCCGCAAAGTATCGGGATGCCGCGAGGGGGTTCGGCAGGGTTCGCAGAAACGGCGAAAGGCACACCAGGCCATCATTGGGTCGGCCATTGGCCGGTTTGCGAGCGACCTCTGGGCCGTCGGTCCACTGGTTAGCAGATTGCGACCAAAACAGGCGTCTACTTTGCTGCTTGACACGAGTGTTGGGTTTACCCCGATGAACTCACCCTCGCAGGGGCAGGCTGAGCTGCGAGCACTGGCGGA
>Ga0209656_10003548_pt1 | contig 10091 bp, 11 predicted proteins | sample BogFormECP12_OM2_FD_188239 | JGI IMG/M metagenome (GOLD analysis project Ga0209656, IMG submission 188239) | Bog forest soil microbial communities from Calvert Island, British Columbia, Canada - ECP12_OM2 (SPAdes) (version 2) | ecosystem: Environmental > Aquatic > Freshwater > Wetlands > Bog ... | reverse complement strand
CGGAGAGCGAAATCCTTGTCCAGCAGGCGTTGTGGCGGCTAATGGAGGGCCGGACCGCGCTCGTGGTCGCGCATCGGCTGAGCACGGTCGCGCACATGGACCAGCTGGTCGTGCTCGACCACGGCCAGGTCGCCGAGAAGGGCACACACCAGGAGCTACTCCGTCTCGACGGAATCTACGCCCGGCTATGGCAACACCAGTCCGGCGGCTTCCTGGACGACAACACAACGACAACGATGCTTGCCGAGGCCCCGCGGTTGAGCGCATGAGCCCTCTCCGCGGATCCACGCCGCCCACCCGGCACGGCGCGCAAGTATCCGCCTGATATGCGCGCTTGTTGTGATCGATACGTAGGTCGGTCAAGTCGCACCGAAGAATCGTTCTGTCACCGCTGGCCGCAGGCCGGTGCACGATCGCAGCCTCTAAAGGGCGTCGGCTGAACGGGCTGGCCCGGGCCGCCGAGGCGTCTAATGCGGCCGGGCGGGCTGACGCCGGAACGGGCAGTCGGGGCGGACTCATCGTCCGGCGAGGTCCTCCACCACTGGTGCCAGCGCGTCCAGGTCGTCGATAAGGAATGAGCTGATGCCGAAGCGCTCGCGCAGGTCCGCGAACTTGCGCGTCAAGTCCTTGATGCTTCCGATGAACGCATGCGGGGAGTCCAGGATCTCCTCGACGGTCAACTCGATGCCTGTCTGTTCACGGATGCGGTCGGCGCGGCGGCGCGCCTCGGCGCGCGGATCGCTGGTGACGACCGTCGGCCCGCCGGTGGGGTAGGTGTTGAGCTCTAGTTCGCCGAAGCGGTCGCCGGCGGCCTCGCGGATCCAGCTGATTTTCTCCTCGGTTGCCGCGACCGTCAGGCTCCTGGCGTCGGCGCGGGGCGGGTCGCTGTGCACCAGCCGCGGCGCCAGGCCGATGATCTGGGCTTGGCGTGCGGCCAGGGTCAGCAGGCACTTGCCGCCGCCGCCCAGGAAGATCGGCGGGTGCGGGCGCTGCGCCGGCTTGGGCGTGCCGTCGTGGCCGGTGATGGTGTAGTGCTCGCCCGAGAAGGAGAACGGCCCTTCGGCGAAGCAGCCCTTGAGGATCGTGATCGCCTCGGTCAGGCGCTTGATCCGGACGCCGGCCGGCTCGAACGGAATGCCGATGGCGTCGTGCTCGGGCTTGTTCCAGCCGGCGCCCAGACCGATCTCCAGACGGCCGCCGGACAGCACGTCGAGCGTAGTGAGGTCCTGGGCCAGGACGGCCGGATGGCGCAGGCAGGCATTGAGCACGAAGGTGCCCACCCGCAGCCGCTCGCTCGCCGCCGCGACCACGGCCAGCAGCGGTATCGCGGCGTACTGACCCGATGAGATGGTCGGGCAGTACGAACGTGGAGCAGCCGACGGCCTCGGCCTTGCGGGCCAGGGAGGTCAGCTCGGCGAAGCGGGGGTATCCATCGACCGTCGCAAGAAAGCGGAAGGGACGCATGCCGGCAATCCTTCTGGTGGGGGACATGAGTTCGCGGCGAGGCAGGTATCGGATGGGTCAACGTGCTCAACCTCGCAGGCAGCGTATGACGTAAGCGCCCGAACCGATCGCCGGGATGAGCAGGCCCGCGTTGCTGTGCGGCACCATGGCGACGGGCCGGTCAGCCGGCATCTGCGTGCGTTCGTCGCGCACGCTGCTGACAACGCGCCGCCGGATGGCGACCGCCGACGCTCGCCTGCAACAGGAAGCGAACTTGGACCTCGTATCCCGCGGCGGAAACCCGCTGGGCCGAGGCGCAGCCCGCCGCCAAGATGCCCGGCGGCATGTGCCTGCCTCCTCAGCACTCGCTGGCTTGGCCCGTTGCCGGGGCCGTCCGGGACCCGGCGGGCCGGCGAAGGCCTGCGCGATCGCCATCTACTCAGTTGCGGCCGGGCCCTCGATGGCCATGGCTAGATCGTCTCGGTGCCTGCGCTGGGTGACCAGCAGGCAGCAGTCGAGGGCCGACCCGGTCACCCGGCCTTCGGCCTCGGCGGGACCCCAGATCCACAGGGCGCCGTCCGGTGCGGTGAGCTCCACCCGCACCGGTCCGGGCGGCTGACTGGTCTTGCGCTCGCGTTTGCCCTGGAGGAGTATCGCCAGGAGAAAGCCCGGCCGCCGCTGCTTTCCGCCTGGCATCAGCGTCCGGGATCACGTTGTATCAGGGGGGATCATGACACTGTCAGCCTCGTACTGGGCCGCCGACCGCTCGCAGCCGGTCCTGGGCCTTACCGTCGGGGACGCCCTGCGAGACGCGGCGGCAGCGGCGCCGGACACCATCGCCTTGGTGGCAGGGGCGGTGGACCCGGCGGCCCGGCAGCGCTGGAGCTACGCCGAGCTGCTGGAGGCCTCCGAGCGCGCGGCCCGCGCGCTGCTGGGCCGCTTCGCCCCCGGCGACCGGGTCGCGGTGTGGGCCAACAACATTCCCGAGTGGGTGATCCTCGAGCTTGCCGCCGGCCTGGCGGGGATCACGATCGTGACCGTCAACCCCGCCCTGCGTTCGCAGGAGCTGGCCTACGTGCTGGGCCAGTCGCAGGCCGACGGCATTTTCCTGGTCCCTGAGTACCGGGCAAGCCCGATGGCCGAGATGGTGCGGCAGGTGCGCGGCGACCTGCCCGCGCTGCGGGAGGTGGTCTCGTTCGCCGGCTGGGAGGCGTTCTGCGCCCAGGCCGCCGCGGACCGGGCGCTGCCGGCGGTGAGCCCGGACGCGGCGGCGCAGATCCAGTACACCTCCGGTACGACCGGCTTTCCCCAAGGGCGCCGTGCTCCACCACCGCGGGATCGTCAACAACGCGCGGCTGTACACCGCCCGCCTGGGCCTTGGGCCCGGCAACGTCTACCTCAGCGCCATGCCGCTGTTCCACACCGCCGGGTGCGTGATGTCCGTGCTCGGCGCGGTCGTCACCCGCGGGACGCTGATCCTCCCGCCCTACTTCGACCCCGGCCTGATGCTTGAGCTCATCGCCGCCGAACGGCCCCAGACCCTGCTCGGCGTGCCGACGATGCTCATCGGCATGCTCGATCACCCCGGTTTCGCCGCCACGGACGTCTCCTCGATCCGGCAGCTCCTCACCGGCGGGGCTGTCGTGCCGCCCGCGCTGGCCGGCCGGGTGGAGGCCGCGTTCGGGGCGCCGCTGTCAATCGTGTTCGCGCAGACCGAGGCGTCGCCGGTGATCACGCAGACCTCGCCGCAGGACAGCGCCGAGGACCGGGCGCACACCCTGGGACGGCCGCTGCCGCAGACCGAGGTGAAGATCACCGACCCCGCATCGGGGCAGACCGTCGCGCCCGGCGTGATCGGGGAGCTGTGCACCCGCGGCTATCACGTGATGACCGGCTACTTCCGCGACCCCGACAAGACCGCCGCCGCCATCGACGCCGACGGCTGGCTGCACACCGGTGACCTGGCCTCGATGGCGAGCGCGGCTACTGCCAGATCGGCGGGCGGCTCAAGGACATGATCATCCGCGGCGGCGAGAACATCTACCCGCGCGAGATCGAGCAGGTCCTGTTCGGGCACCCCACCGTGGCCGACGTCGCCGTGGTCGGGGTGCCCGACGCGACATGGGGAGAGCAGGTCGCCGCATTCGTGCGCCCCGCACCCGGCCAGAGGCCCGACCCCGACGAGCTGTTCGCCTACTGCCGGAAGCACCTCGCCCCGCACAAGACGCCGCGCTACTGGACCGTGGTGGAGGAGTTCCCGCAGACGCCGTCGGGCAAAATCCAGAAATTCGTGCTGCGGGAGCGTTTCCTCGCCCAGGGGCCTGCCGTCGCGATACGAGCCGAGAGCCCCGACACCGCTACCGCGGCCCCGCCGGCCTCATGACCGCGGACGCCAGGCGGCACGCCCGCCCACCGGCGGCGAACCCCAAAGCCAGGCAGGGCATCAGCCACGGCCAGGGCTCAGGCCAGCCGGGAGACCCAATCCCGGCTCACCCCTCAAGTGCGCTCATCCCCGTCGGCTCATTACGCGGTCAGGGCGGCTGTCGCCAGTGCACCCGCGTGCCCGTGCCGCTACCATGCCGCACGTGATGGCGTTAGGCTCGGTATGCAACGTCAGAGCATCAAGCATCGTGATGCGAGACGGCGGGGAACCGTAGCCGCGAGGCCAAGTCTGCGGGGAAAGCGCAGCGCAATTCCAGATAGCGATCATTAGTTGCGTAAGGGTGTGCGGGACGTCAATCGGGTGACGGGCGGACTGCATGCCTGATAGCGATCACGAGACAAGCAGAGGGGTGGGTCATGGCAGATTCCGGGCTCTTCATCGGTTTCGGGGCTCCCGTGCGAGGCCGTGAGCGACAGGCCATCAAGGTGTTCAACGAAGCTTTCGAGTATTACTCCCGGCTGCAGCAAGACGGTGAGATCGACAGCTTCGAGCCGGTTCTCCTCCAGCCGCACGGCGGGGAGCTTGGCGGCTTTTTCCTGCTGCGCGGTGACCAGGACAAACTCGCGCGCATTCGCAGCAGCGAAGAGTTCGAGCGGCTGACCGTGCGAGCCCAGCTCATCGTCGAGAACCTCGGGATCGTGGACGCAGCCCTGGGCGGGCGGCTCATGTCCCAGATGTCAGTGTTCGGCGAGCAGGTGGAAGAACTTACCTAGCGGTCCAGAGTCACTAATTCACGCGGACCACATATCCGCGGGTGACGTGGCTCAAGGTCGTCCAGTTCGTCGCGGCCGGCCTCACCAATCGGCAGATCGCCGGGCAGCTGGTGCTCGCACGGGCGGGATAGTCTCGACACGCATTGAGGTTTGCTCTGCCGGGCGCACGAGAAAACCTCACTACGCACATCCCCACGAAGCTGGATGCTGCACGCCGCGCAGAGATCACGGCATGCTACGCGACCGTCCGGCGGCACGCCCCGCAGTGAACGATGATCACGCCCGCGCCACGTGGCCTCAAGTGCCGCGACACCTGCTGCCAGGCAGCCGACTGGCCCGGCCTTCCCGGTTCCAGCCCGGCCGGGAGGTGCCCCATGACCACTGCCGTCCCATCCACCACGCTCGCCACGATCCAGCCCGCCTTCACTGATCCCGAACGGCTCGCCCTCGCCGGGTTCCTGGCCGGGTACCGGGGCCTGACCCGCGAGGCGAACGCTCTCGACTTGCGCCAGTTCACCGCCTGGTGCCGTGCCCGCTCCCTGGCCCTGTTCGCCGTCCGCCGTGCTGACATCGAGGGCTTCGCCCGGGAGCTGGAAGCCCGGGGCCGGGCCCGCGCGACTGTCACCCGGCGGCTGTGCACCATCGCCGGATTCTTCAAGGTACGCTGCCGAAGAAGAACTCCTCGAGCATTCCCCGGCCGCCCACGTCCGGCGGCCGCGCGTGGACTACGAGTCGCACGTCACCGCCCTGGACCGCAACGAGCTGGGCGCCATGCTGGTGGCCGCCGGGCTCGGCCCGCCGGTCGACCATGCGCTGATCTCGCTACTCGCGCTGAACGGCCTGCGGGTATCGGAGGCCACCGGCGCGGACATCGAGCACCGGGGCCTGGAGCGAGGGCACCGGACGCTGACCATCACCCGCAGGGCGGCAAGGTCGTCACCATCCCGCTCGCACCCCGCACCGCCCGGGCGATCGACCTGGCCACCGTGGACCGCTGCAACGGCCCCGTCTTTCTCACCCTTGACGGGAGGCGGCTGGACCGGCACGGCGCCGGGCGGATCGTCCGCAAGGTCGCTCGCCAGGCCGGGATCACCAAGAAAGTAAGTCCGCACACGCTGCGGCACGCGTTCATAGCCAGCCAGAGGTGTCCCGGAACAGGAAAATGTAGAAGAAGCGCTTGAGCTGCTCGTAGTCGCTGAATAGCACCGGGTCCAGCGCAGCGGGCGGCACCGCCAGGGTTACCAGCCGCCGCCAGCGGTCCGGTGCGAGCGCGGCCGCCGCGTAGGCGGCCTCAGCGCCCCAGTCGTGGCCGATGAGGACCGCATGCCCGTCTCCGCCGAGAACCTCATGCAAGGCACTGGCGTCGCCTGCCAGCGTGCTTACGCCGTAGCGGCCGTCATCCGGGACCGCAGTCGGGGCGCACCCGCGCATGAACGGGGCGACAGCGCGGAAGTCGGCCGCAGCCAGTTCGGGCAGCAGGTACCGCCACGTGCGGGCGGTGTCGGGAAAGCCGTGCAGGCACAGCGCCAGCGGGCCGCCGCCGGCTTCCAGCAGCCCGAATTCCAGGCCGTTCGCCCAGATCGTGCTCGCCTATGTCTCCACCCGCCGACGCTACCAGCCCGCCGGCGCCAGCTCCGAACGTTCGTGACTCGCGATCCGGCCGCCATGTCGTTTCCCTCAGCCCAGCCTCGAAGCACCCGCCACCGCGACGTTCAGAACACAGACGACCTGGATGCCATGTCCCAGGCACTTAAGGCGCCAAGCCAGGCGCAAACGATTCGGTGATCTGTCGACCTACCGGCCTTCGGGCTGGATGACGCTGCGTGATCGAGCCTGGTCCGCGCCCAGTGCCCAAGTATCCGCCGCTTAGCACGCGTCGAGGAACGGCGTGATCAACGCGAACACTTCGCCGGGCCGCCGTGTCACGCCGACGTGCGTGGTCCCGGGGAGCACTGCGAGTTGCGCGTCCGGCAAGAGTTCGAACATCTCCACCACGTCGGGCAACGGTGAGAAGTCGCGGTCGCCGAAGATCAGCAGGGTCGGCGCCTGCAGGGAGCGCAGCTCGTCGGTCCATCCCGGGAACTGGTGCACCATTGCCGAGGTCTTGGCCGCGAACGCGTCGAAGTGCGCAGGGTCGGGAGCGACCGCGTCGTAGGCGTCGCGCCACGCCTGGAAGTCGGCCGGTGTCGGCATGCGGTCGTCGTCGAGTGGCGCGCTCTCCCGGCCCGGCGGGCGGTGGGCGTCCGCCGAGGCGACGATCAGCTTGCCGACCCGGGTGGGCGCGCCGAGCGCGACCGCGTACGCGACCAGACCGCCGAGACTGAAACCGAACAGGTCGGCCTCGGCGATCCCCAGATGGTCGAGCAGCGCGACGACGTCACCGGCCAGCGCCTCGATCGTCATCGCGCGGCCGGTGTCGGCGGTGCGCCCGTGGCCCTGGAGCTCCACCGCAATCACCTGCCGGCTCGCCGCAAGCGGTTCGAGCAACGGCCCGAAATTGAGGTCGATGGTCATCAGGCCGCCGTGGAGCAGCACGAGTGGCCTCCCGCTGCCGCGGATCTCGTAGTAGAGCTGCAGGCCGTTCACCGGTGCGTACGTCATGCCGGGTCTGACGATACGCGGCCCGCGAACTCATCGCGAAGCGCGCTGTCTCCTATGCCACGCTCTCTATTCCGCCGGGCTCGCGACCCATTGAGGTGTCGGCTGATCTGCGCGCCTGCCAGGACGCGGTCGGGGACACCAGCGACCTGTCCAGATTGTTCGATCTGAGCGGCCTATGCCGTAGGACCGGACAGGTGGCTGGCCATACAGATCGAATCCTCCTTGTTCTTGGCGTCAAGAGGGTACGGTTTCGTTTATTCTCGTGTTGCCCTCTCTCTGCTGCCGGCCCGATCCAGCCCTGCTCCGTGCCGCCCCCATAGCAGCCGGGAAATATGATGGCAGCTGTTCCCAGGGAGGGGCGCGTGTCGGCGGTCACTAGCACACCAAGCGGTCCCGGCGTCCAGCGGCGAGGGCAGGCCGGCCCGGGGCTGCAGCCCGGCTGGGGTGTCAGCCCCGAGCGCCAGCAGGCCATCGCTGAGGTGCTGAGCGGCCTGGTCCCGCCGACGGGGCGCCTCGCGCCAGTTCAGCTGCGGGCGGTCACGGGCGGCCTGGCGGCACGCTGCGGCCTGTGGGCGGATCTGGTCGTCCGGGACCCCGATGTGCGCTGGTACCTGCCGCTGCACCGGTCCAGCTCCTGCGATGTGTGGCTGCTGGCCTGGGAACGTGGCCAAGACACCGACTGGCATGACCACGGCGGGTCGTCGGGGTCGTTCGCCGTGGCCGAGGGCTGCCTGGTCGAGCAGTACCGGGCCCCGGGCGGTCGGCGGATCGCCCGCAGGAGGCTGCTCGCTTCGGAGGCGGTGGCGTTCGGGCCCGCGCACGTCCACGACGTCGCGCATGGCGGTGGCGGGTCGGCGACGAGCATCCATGCGTACTCGCCGCCGCTGATGGCGATGACGTATTACGGCGCCACTGATTACGGCTTGATCGCAAGGGAGACTGTTGCGGTCGACGGCCCGGAGGGCGGACGGGGCCGCGGCGGCGCCGGCACCGCGCTCGCCGCCGCCTCGGCGTCGGCCGCCAGGCTGACCTCCGACTCGCTGCCGGTCGACGCGCCCAGCATTGACGAGCTGCTGGCCGAGGCCCGCGGCGGCCTGGCCCGGCTCCGTCCGGAAGCGGCGTTCGCGGTCCTCACCGACGGTGCCGCGCTGGTCGATATCCGGCCCCTGGAGCAGCGGATCGCCGAGGGGGAGGTTCCGGGAGCGATCATCATCGGGCGCAACGTGCTGGAGTGGCGGCTGGACCCGCGCAGCGAGGCTCGCATTCCTGCGCTCGCCCGGGCCGATGCGCAGATCATCGTCATGTGCTCCGAGGGCTACGCCTCCACCCTCGCCGCAGCCACCTTGCGGCGAATTGGCCTGCGCGAGGCCACCGACCTGGACGGCGGCTTCCAGGCGTGGAAGGCAGCCGGCCTGCCAACGCGCCCGGCCCAGCCGCCCGGCTGATGCGTGCCGGAGGCTCAGAGCGAGACCGAGCCCCGATGCGCTCACCGATGACCGCTGCCACAGATCGGCGCATTATGGGCTCGTGCCTTCATGGCCGGGCGTAGGTATCACCGCAGGGGCACGATTACCTCGGCGTGCTCGTGCGGGCGACGGGTGCGGCCGGTGCCGGTTCCGGCATACTGCTGCAATGACCGAGCCTGATCAGGACCGTCACGAACTGCTTCGCGGCTTCTACCGGTTCGTTGACGAGAAACGCTGGGACCAGGCGACTGCGATGCTCACCGGCGACTGCCGCTGGCACATCCTCGCCAATGAGGTGGTGCCGGCCGCCTCCGTTGCCGGGCCCGGGGCAGTGTCCCAGTGGTTCACCGACAATCTCGGCGGCGTGCAGACACGGCAGGAGATCCAGCGCATCGAGGACGACGGCCCGGCCAGCGTCGTGTTCACCAGGGCTATGGTGACCTCGGCTGCCGGGCAGAGCCACAGCGCCTGGGTCGATGTATTCCGCTTTGACGGATCAATGATCGCTGAGCATGTGAGCCTGCAGTCCGGCTAGCCGGCCAGGCCCACCAGCGGGGAACATGGGACGCTCCCCGCCACACTGCGTAATAGGCCATCGTCTGGAGCAACGCGCACACTGCCGCCACGTTCGGCCCTGCGCACGATCTCCGCCCACGCCGGCTGATCCTCGGCTCTGACAAATCCTGGCTCGCTCACGGATCCATGGTGGACGGGTCAAGCGGCTTTAGCTGATCGCAGATCGTGCCCGGAAGGCAGGCGAGCGGCAGGTTAAACCGGGACGAGCTCTACGTGAATCTCGGCTGCTTCCGCAAGTGCGCGCAGGTCGCCGGGATCAGAGGTGAGGATGTCGTCGCCGTCGGCTGCGAGGCACACCACAGTGGCGTCAATGGCATCGGACTGGCCGCTGCGGGCGAGCAGCATCCCGGCTCGCCGTCCCAGCCTGTCGTCGACGGGAGCGACGTCGGTGCCGGCCAGGAGCCGGGCCAGGGGCGCTTGCCGGCCGGTGCCACCGCGCCAGACCTGGGCGACCACGCCGCCGCTGGTGACCGGCGGGCGTCCGGCGAGACGTTCGCGCTTGACCAGCGCGACGACGTCACGGCTACCGCGTTCGACGGCAACGAATGCGCCGGCGTCCAGCACGAGCATCAGGCAGGTCCCCGGCCGTGCTGCGCCGTCCCGGGTGAGCGCTGTTCCGGGTTGCCCCTGACGACGATGGCTCGTTCACGCGCCCGCCGGGCGGCGTCCCGCATCTCATCGTCGGTGATTTCCCCGTGCTCGGCCTCGTAGGCCGCCAGGAATTCATCCAGGGCCTGCAGCCGCCGGTCGTGATCGGCCTTCAGCCGGAGGGCGTCATTGACCCAGGCGCTTATGCTCTCGGCGCGGCCTCCGGTGACCGCCTGCTGTGCCACCGCCACCAGTTCGGCG
>Ga0209656_10003547_pt1 | contig 10091 bp, 7 predicted proteins | sample BogFormECP12_OM2_FD_188239 | JGI IMG/M metagenome (GOLD analysis project Ga0209656, IMG submission 188239) | Bog forest soil microbial communities from Calvert Island, British Columbia, Canada - ECP12_OM2 (SPAdes) (version 2) | ecosystem: Environmental > Aquatic > Freshwater > Wetlands > Bog ... | reverse complement strand
AATTTCGAGCACATCATCGACCTGTCTAACATAGATTTCGGCGATACCACCAGTGGCGGGATTGGTATTCGTCCATTTCCCGATCAGCGAAGACAGGTCAAGTTTGGCGACGCGCCGAAATCCCGGTTTTACGCGGCTATTGTCGTTTAGACAGACGGTATTTTGAGTATAATTCATCGTTTGGGATAACTCCTTTTGATCGTCGGTAAACTGATGTCTGTTAACAAGTGTTGCTGCCGGTGCTCGTAACTCTCGGCCTGAAGAAAGACCCATCGTGATCTCTTCCAAGAACCTGGGCGCCGATCGTTGCAAGGACCTGGTCACAATTATCATGCCGCACATAAATCGAGAGGTCGCGATAGATTCGCTCCACCGGACTCGGTTTAACTAATGACCTGGCCCCACAAGCTCGAATACAGTGGTCCAGTATCTCCGTCGCCAATCTCTCCACCACGTAGCGAGCGCGAATGCCTGCAACCTTGGCTTCCTCGATCCGATTGGTGTCCCACAGGTCGGCGACATGCTTTAGCCAGACATGAGCGGTCTCCACGTTTAGCGACATCTGGGCGATTCGGTGAATCACATAGGGATCATCCTCTCGCTGCTGCTTTTTGATTGATGCAAGAGCATACTCGTAAGCTGCCTCCGCACCACCCAGGAATGCGCTCGCGTAGTGGGGTGAGAACCGGGTTTGCCATGCTTCATTCAGATATTGGCCCGGCAGCCCAATCACGTCCTCCGCAGCAATAAACACATCCTCAAATCGGACCAGGTAGCTGACGGTGGCGCGCATCCCGATCGGATTCCACCAGGAACTGTCGAATGTCACTCCCGGATCGCTCAAAGTGCAGGTGAGGAGCAACAGTTGATCCGAAGATGCCGAGGCGTGCCGTGCTCCGCCCGGGCCCTCTGCATTCACCAGCAAAATTGCCCGACGCGCATGTCCCGCGCTGGTGGCATACGCTTTCGTCCCATTTAACAGGTAACCGCCATTCACTTTCCGCAGGTGGGTGCCAAAGCTCGACGCCTGACCCGGGACCTTTGACTGCGGTTCTCCGCTCCACGCTACCCAGATGTCGCCTCGATCGACAATTCCTTCGAACCAGCGTGCCTTCTGCTCCTCGTTGGCGAGAGCGGAAATCAACACCTGCGAATTCACATGACCCTCCCAGCAGCGGGCCAAAGACATGTCTGCGCGAGCCAGTTCCTTCGTCATCATCCAGAGCAAAAACGTAGATCGCCCTGGCCCAATCCCCAAGCCGCCGTAGGCTTCCGGCACGCATGGCGCATGTACGCCCGCCCGGAATAAGTCCTCAAAATCTTCCGCCGGAAATGCGGCCGCGCGATCATAACCGTCAGCGCGGGGAGCAAACTTCTCACCAGCCAATCCAGCGATCCGAGCAACGTATTCTCGCCTCGCCGCGTCAAACCTGTCTGCCAAATGGGCTTCTAACATTGCTCAGCCTTTACATGTGCGTTCGTCCGATTCAGATGAAAGACTTCCATTGAGCCATTCCCGTCCGTTGGAAGTCCTAGGAGCCCGCGGGCAAGCGCTTCCGGCATTTGCTCGCCGGTCATCAGGTTATACTGTCGCATTGTTTGGGCCAGCAAGACCTTGCGACCTTCGATTACTTTGTGGCCGAGAGCCTGAGCGGCTGCCACTAGCGGCGTCGCGCCCTTACGCCTGTAGACCAGATCCACCACCAGAGAACCGGAATCGAGACTTTTCAGATCAACGGGCAATTCTTCTCCATCGCGGCCCACGGGAGTCGCATTGACCATGGCCGAGAAGCCCCGTAGCGAGAATTCTTGCAAAGGAACAAACCGCAAACCGAGCAAACGTCCGGCCCACGTCCCTCGATCAAAACCTCGATTAACAAGGGTAACGTCGGCTCCCGCCTGGACCAGAGCCGCTGCAGTGACACGGCCAGAGCCTCCACAACCTAATACCGCGACCCTGGTTCGCGACAGATTCACCTGCTGGAGAATAGCCTGACCAAAAATGCCTTCAGGATCCGTCGTCCATGCCGCCCAGGCCCCGTTTGTCCTAACCAATAAATTGCTCGCTTTGCACCTATGACACAACGGCGCAGCCCGCCGGCTGACTTCCAAGGCCGACTGTTTATGTGGCGAAGCTACTGTCAACCCCTTTATCGTCAGCCCCATCGCCTCCAAGTTGCCACTTGAGACAAGTCGGCTCCAGAGACGATCAAATGCCCGGGTCGGAAAGCTCAGGAATACTCGACGGGCCCCCGAAGCGCGGTGAGCGACATTGTGCAGGCGCGGCGACAAAGAGTCCGAAACCGGATCTCCAACGATTCCAAATATTTCGCTTACCGGATGGATATCAGGAAATCCGTAATCCTGAATGAGCGCCGAAACGCTTGGGTTACCGGCTCCATCTACACATTCTTCCGGCAATCCTTCGAATACGATCGGGGCACCTAGTCTGGGCGCCAGAACCCGGGTCCAGAGCCCAAGCGGGCCGGTGGCATAAGCAATTACATCCGATCGCTTGGCGCGGTTTAAAAACTGTAGCGCGGTAATGCCTTCCTCTACACTCGAGCACTCTACTTCAAACCGATAAAGTCGGGCCCCGGCGCGACTAAAGGCTTGAAGCAGTTGCCGCAAGCACTGCTCGTCCCGGATTCGTCCATGCCAGGATATCACGCGGCGCTCAGGGCTAATATTACGCAGCACGTCCGGTACCAGGTCTCGGTCGCCTTCCAAGTCGACCAGATCGTAAACCCGGGCGGCGCCACGAAGCCGCCGGTGGCGCACGCCGATTGAAGAATCGTCGCGTCCTCCTGACCGGCAGCTTCGCAAGGAGTACAATAACCGTCCATTGAAGCTCAGCCTGACTGCGATCGGGTCCGCTTCGGGCATTAGGTCCGCACGAATCTCAAGCCAATCGGCCGACTTCCGATCCAGGCCGTTCCCTTCCTCGCTTGCGCGAGACAAGGAACTGATCGTGGCCACCAGCATCGCTCGAGACATGATCTATACTTCTAGTTTGACATTGTCGCTCGTCTCCACCTGGGGGTGCTGCTTGCAGCGCTTGGGAGTCGCAAGCGACTCCCCTCCAACCCATGGATATTGCGCACTAGTTGCGGGCCTGCGCCAAGGCTTTCGCGTAAAACAACAGTTCGTCGATAAAGTGCCGAATATTAAGTGACCAGGTCCCATCTCTCGGTTGACCCTCCTCGTCAAAAAGCTCTTGGACCCTGGAAACAGGAAGAGCGTCTGGAATCGGGAATCCGCCAAGTGCCAGAATCGTCAAGCGGAGCTGCATGAGGCAATTCAATCCTCCAAAACCGCCGGATGAAACTGTACAAATGCCCACCGGCTTCCGTCGAAAAACACCAGGTTTGAGGTAATCCAAGGCGTTCTTCAGGACTCCGGGAACTCCGCCTTTATACTCCGGCGAAACGATCAATAGCCCATCCGCTCGTTCCAATTTGTCCGAAAAGCTCTGCAGGCCCGGTGGAACGATCTCCATCTCGGACAGCCTTTGATCCATAATCGGAAAATTGTAATCGCCAAGATCCAGCAATTCCGTGTTTAAGCGGGGATCGACCGTCATCCTCGACAAGATGAACTGGGCAACTTTGCAACTTTGCCGCCCGATTCGGGTACTACCCAGCACGATTGGAATGTCGATGGATTGCATACGCTTGTGCGAATCGGAGGTTCGATTTGGTCGCCGTAAAAATATCAGGGTGGCTACTGTCCAGTTTACTTCAACAAATATGCGATTTTATGACGCCGGGTGCGCCAGCAATTGTTCACTGCGGATCACGCGCCGCAAAGGGTGTCGTGGTCCGATATCCTCCTCCGCGCCAAGGTAGGCTGTGAGCATCCTGTCCTGTGCATTAGCCTGCGATTGTCTGAATTCCTTGGGGGTAATTCCGAAACGCATTTTAAATTCTCTACAGAACTGGGGGATCTGATGGTAAGCGAGCGCGTAGGCAACCTGCTTAACACTCTGCGCCTTCCGTAACATCAGGAGGGCGTTGTTTAATCGCTGCATTTTAAGCCACTCACGCGGTGTACATCCGGATTCGACCTTGAACGTACGTTCCAAGTGGCGAAGGCTGATCTGACACAACCGTGCCATCTTCACCGGTTGGTAGTTCGACTGATTGGCTAAGCTCATCATAGTCAGCTGGCTCGGGGGCAACTGGATGACGGAGGCCTGAAATGGAATGTTACCCTCCGCAAACTGGTCTACCACATCATTCATAAAGCATCTCAACCCGTGCAGACTTCGACTGGACGCCCACATTTCGAGAAGGTCCCCGCAATATCGCGGTTACTTAATCAAAGTTTAGGCTAGACCGTCGTACGTTGCCGACTATACAGAGTATTTTGTATTCGAGTCGTCGATTTTTGTCGAGCGAATCCAGACAAAATAGTATGAAGCATTAGTGCATGTCATCAACGCACTCGAATTACTTTAGTATCGAGATCCTTAGCCTCAAATGCCATGCAAAGCATCCTCATAAAATGCCTCTTGCGTAAGGTTATCTCTTCCCGGCGGTTACCATTTCTTCGCTGTCCGTTTGGCATGCGGCGATTATTGTCGTTCGCTGTTCTTGCTATCCATTTGATTCCAGCTCTTGCCGCCTCGAAAACTGCTGCGGCAGAGAGTCAAATTTCTGTCCTTTATGCAGGCTCTCTGGGAAATCTCATGGAAACGGACGTCGGGCCGGCATTTAGCCGCGCGACCGGGTACAAGTACCAAGGCGAGGCCAAGGGTTCCCTGCTTTCGGCAAACCTGATAAAGGAAAAACTGCGAACACCTGACGTCTTTATCAGCGCCGACCCGAAAGTTAATCAACGGCTCATGGGAAACGAAAACGGTGATCTGGTGCGTTGGTATGCGACGATCTTCGGCAACGAGATGGTGCTCGGCTACAACCCGGACAGCCGCTTCGCCGCAGAGCTGAAGAAAGTAGGCACAAACGACACTCGCCTCTATGAAATCCTTCAGGAGAAAGGGTTCCGCCTGGGCCGCGGCGACCCTGAACTCGAGCCGAAGGGTTACCGGACCCTCTTCCTTTTTAATTTGGCAGAGAAGCTTTACCAGCAACCGGGATTGGCGGAGAGGATCTTAAACAACCCCGAACAACGGATCTTTCCGGAAGAGCAACTTGTCGCCCGCCTCGAGGCGGGACAATTGGATGCAGGAATCTTCTATCGCAACGAGGTTGCAGAGCATAGCCTGCCGTTTATCGGATTCCCGCGCGAGCTCAACCTGAGCGATCCGGATCTTGATCTCCAATACGGCGCAGCCACTTATGTCAGCCCTCAAGGGACCAAGTACGCTGGCTCCGCGATCGTCTACAGCATCACAATTCCCGAGAACGCTCGAAACCGGGACGGCGCTGTCGCGCTGGTCAGTTTCATCCTGTCCCAAGAGGGCCGGAAAATCGTGGAAAAGCACGCGCTGCGCCTCATTCAGCCATTGGTCTCCGGTGAGGTAGATGCTGTGCCTCCGACGCTGCAAACTGCTCTGAAGAAAGCCGGCTCCCAATGAAGCGGGTCCGTCAACCGGTCCCGCCGCTGTTCCTCATGTTAGGGGGACTGCTGGTCGTCTACCTCTTGCTACCGCTAGCCGGTCTTCTGCCCCGCGTAACTACAAGTTCGTTCAGGGACATGCTACGGCCCGAAGTGCTGGCGGCGGCCGCTGTATCTGCGGAGACGGCCACAGTGACGAGCCTGTTATTATTGTTATTTGGAGTACCGCTTTCGTATCTTTTAGCTCGCTGCGACTTCCGAGGTAAAACGTTTGTCACTCTCCTCGTGCAGCTCCCGCTTGCGCTTCCGCCGTCAGTATCCGGGATTTTGCTGCTCATGGTATTTGGCCCTTATGCACCGGTGGGCGGCTGGCTTTCCAAATTCGGGCTGCCGCCCCTGACGGACAATCTGGCAGCGATCATCCTGGCTCAAACATTCGTGGCAAGCCCCTTCCTGATTATCGCGGCGCGCACCGCCTTCGAAGAGGTTGACCCGGCTCTCGAGCAGGTAGCGACCACATTCGGCAAATCGCCGGGAGAAATTTTTCGGCGAATCACGTTAACCTTGGCCTGGCCTGCGATCCGTAGCGGCCTAACGCTCTCCTGGATCAGGGCCCTTGGGGAGTTCGGCGCCAACGCCATGGTCGCGTATCACCCCTATTCCCTCCCCGTCCTGGCTTGGGTGCAGTTTTCTGAATCGGGGCTCAATAGCACGGTCCCTCTGGTGGTACTCATGCTGGCCGTAGGGGCCGCTGGAGTCGCTCTTTCCTATTTATTGGCAGGGAGGTCGTGGTTTTGTGGACGGCCTCCGTGCCTGCCAACCGGCAATCTCTCCGCTCCTCAAATTCAGGCGAATGGATCTTCGAAGGATTCGGTTTCGGCTGGCACAGACCTCGTCTCTGGCCAGCGCCGGAGCAATGCTGCTCCGATCACTGCAGACATCGTGCATGATTTTGGAGATTTCCACCTCGACGTTCATTTTCGAACGCGGTGCCGGCGTGTGGCTGTCCTCGGTCCTTCCGGCGCAGGGAAGAGCCTGCTGCTTAAGGCACTTGCAGGCCTGGTCCAACCGGCAGAAGGACACCTGACCATCGGTACGCGCACGCTGTTCGACGCGGCTCAGGGAGTCTGGTTACGCCCGGATGAGCGCCGGATCGGTTATGTTCCACAGCACTTCGCCCTTTTCCCGCACATGACCGTTTGGCAAAATGTTCTGTTTGCCACGAACGCGGCGGCTGGAGACATCGGCCGGGCCGCTGAGACGGTTCGGCTGCTAGGTCTGGAAGGGCTATCTGAACATTACCCTAGTCAGCTCTCTTTTGGTCAGCAACAGCGCGCCGCCCTGGCGCGGGCGCTTGTGCGACAACCGGACTACCTGCTGCTGGATGAACCCTTCGCTTCCCTGGACACGCCTTTTCGTTTGCACCTGCGACGCGAACTGCTACGGATCCTGCGTCAGCTTGATCTTTCCGTGGTACTGGTTACCCACGATCCGCAGGAGGCTTACGAGTTGGTCGAAGAGGTGATCGTTATCGCCGCGGGACGCGTGCTCCAGCAGGGACGACGAGAAGAAGTTTTTCGTGCTCCCTCTTCTGCACTCGTAGCCAAGTTGCTGGGCTTCCGGAATACGTTTAAGGGAGAGGTCATATCGTCAACGCCTGAAGCGAATATTATCAAGTACCAAAACTTCACCCTGTCGGCCCCTGCCGGGCCACTGGTACCAGGTACGGCAGTCGATTTTTTTGTCAATCCGCAAGGCTTGATCCTATTCCGCTCCGGCTACTCCGAATCGACACCACCCGGGACGGTACTGCGCGGTGTAATCGATGCCATATGGCCCCGGCCGTCGGGAAATCGCGTCGCGGTCATCGTTGGAAACGGCACAAGCCCGGACTACTGGGAAGTAGAAGACGTCCATACCAACGGACGATCACCTGAACAGTGGAGCGAGCGAGACCGGGTGCGCTTCTTTCTGCCCCAGACCTCAATCCATGTCATGTGCCAGGAACCGAAACCGGTTAACGCCTCGCCAACTCGATTTGGCGGGTGAAATCAATTAGGTCCTGCTGCCACAGAATATTTGTCGGGTTTAGCATCACCAGCTTTTTGGCAATCGTGATCGACTGCTCGTATGCTTTGGCTGCTCGACTCAATTCGCCCATGCCCTCCCAAGCGCTTCCAACACAGTTATATGCGAACGCGAGATCGCGCTGCCAATCTGCGTTATCAGCGTGGCGTTCAGTCAGCCGCAGCATGATCTGTCTGCTCGCTTCGTACTCGAGCAGGGCTTCGTCCAACTTTTCCTGGGACTGGAGGACGCTGCCAAGGCAGTTGTGCGCGACGGAGAGTTCTCGCTGCCAATCGCCGTTCTCACGATCGCGTCGGGTCAACCACAGCATGACCTGTTTGTATGCGAGGAACTCGCGCAGGGCGTCCCCCAATCGGGCCTGGGCTCGGAACACGCCACCGATGCAACCATGAGCGACACAGAGGTCGCGCTGCCAGAGAGCATTCTCAGGGTCGCGTTGGGTGAGCCGAAGCAGGATTTGCTTGGCGGCTTCGTACTCGTGTAAGGCCTCACCGAGCTGACCTTTGATCTGGAGCACACTGCCGAGGCGGTTGTGTGAAATGGAGAGTTCGCGGTGCCAGTCGGCATTCTCGGGATAGCGTTCGGTCAGCCGCGACATGATCTGGGTGTATGCGTTGTACTCGCGCAGGGCATCATCTAGCAAACCTTGAGCCTGTAACGCGCTGCCAACACAACCATGCGCGACAGATAGACCCCGCTGCCAATAGGCATTCTCCGGGTAGCGTTGGGTCAGCCGCAGCATGATTTGTTTGCAGGTTTCGTACTCGCACACGGCATCACCGAGCCGACCTAGAGCCTGCAGAGCGCCACCTACACAACCGTGTGCGATTGAGAGATCTCGCTGCCAGTCTGCGTTCTCGGGATCGCGCCGGGTCAGTCGCAACATGATCCGCCTGTAGGCTTCGTACTCGCGCAGGGCGTCACCGAGGCGGCCCTCCGCCTGAAGCACGCCACCGACGCGATTGTGCGCAATGGAGAGGTCTTGCTGCCAGTGAGCGTTTTCCGGGTCGCGCTCAACCAACCGTAACATGATCTCCTTGTGGGCCTCGTACTCGCGCAGGGCATCGCCGAGCTGCCCCTGAGCCTGTAGCACACCACCGATACGGTTCTGCGCGATTGAAAGGTCGCGCTGCCAATACGTGTTTTCGGGTTCGGCTTTGGTCAATTGCAGCATGATTTGCTTGTACGCTTCGTACTCGCGCAGAGCGTCGCCGAGCCGAGCCTGGGCCTGGAAGACGCCACCGACACAGCTGTGAGCGGCGGAAAGGTCGCGCTGCCAGTGAGCGTTTTCCGGGTCGCGCTGGGTCAAATCCGACATGGTCCGTTTGGCGGCTTTGTACTCGCCTAAAGCGTCATCCAGATGACCTTGGCCCTGGAGCACGCCGCCGACTCGGATACATGCGATTGCAAGTTTTCGCCACCAGTCTGTGTTCTCAGGTTCGCTTTGGGCCAGCCCCAGCATGATCTGCTTGCAGGCCTCATACTCCCGCAGGGCGTCGGCGAGCTGACCTTGGGCCTGAAATACACTGCCGATGTACGTATACGCGACGGAAAGGTCTCGCTGAAAATGGGCATTTTCAGGCTCGCGCCGGGTCAGCTGGAGCATGATTCGCTTGGCGGCTTGGAACTCGCAAAGGGCTTCGGGCAAAGAGCCGCGCTTCTGTAGGGCCTGCCCCAACAGACTGCACGATTCCGCTTCGCCTTTGAGTTCATTCACCTGCCGAAAAAGCGTCAAAGCCTCGCGGGCCAATGCCTCGATTTTGCCTTGCGATTGCCGCCCCTGGATGATCCAGCCGAGGCATAGACTGGCGAATCCGCGTGGTAACGGGGCGAGCTCCGGCACCTTCAGCAGTTCGTGAAGCATCGCACCCAATGCTTGCAGGCACCGGTCCTTCCCTGCACGGGTCCAAGCCGTCCACACCGTGTAAAGTTCCCAAGAAGCAGCGTCCGGCTCTGCGACAAGCTCGTGGAAGAGCCTCTCAATCACGAGTTCCGGCTCCTCACCTGAGAAACACGCGGCAGCCCACGTGGACAGCCTGAGAAAACGATTCGGATCCTCCCGAGCCAAATGGACACGAAATGCCAGGCGAGTCGACTCACTGACGTGCCATCCGTTACGGGCGGCAAACAGCTCAACCAAGGGGAGACGGCAAAGCTCCTGCAGAACTCCTTTTGCCGTTCTTTCATCTACCTGCACCAGACGCCCCAGGATGCGGCCATCGAACCAGTGAGGTATCGCCGCAGCTTCAAAAGCGGTTCGCAACGCCGGCTCCGCCGACCCGAGAATCAACTCCATATCTGCGAGCGCCGATCCATCGGGATCACTGCCGGCCATCCCGAAATGTTTGATGCCGTTATTAAAGCTCATCCCTCGTCAGCCTAGCTGCTGGAAAGGCCCCGGTGAAACCCGCTCTGAGTGTCCCCGACGGTTGGGGCAATAACTGATGAAAGGCCTCGCCACTTCGCAAATATTCTTCCTGAGT
>Ga0209656_10003545_pt1 | contig 10096 bp, 8 predicted proteins | sample BogFormECP12_OM2_FD_188239 | JGI IMG/M metagenome (GOLD analysis project Ga0209656, IMG submission 188239) | Bog forest soil microbial communities from Calvert Island, British Columbia, Canada - ECP12_OM2 (SPAdes) (version 2) | ecosystem: Environmental > Aquatic > Freshwater > Wetlands > Bog ... | reverse complement strand
CACAAACATCCGGTTAAGTTCTAACGCCTTGTCCGTTGACGGATGCTTGCGCAGAATCATGTCCCGCACATGCACGGGGTTGGGCAGAGTCGCGTCCTCGGTCAATTCTTCCAGCGCGGTATTGGGATCGTAGTGATACATCCAGCCATTGTAGCGCCGCCCGCGCCACAGCCGCCGAGTCGGCGGCGCTATACCAGTTCGGTAGTCCACAAATCGTGCAGGTGCACGATTCCTTCCAGCTTCCCACCGCCGTCGACAACCATCAATGATGTAATCTTCTTCTCTTCCATGAGCGCCAGTGCGGTCGCGGCAAATTCTCCTGCGCCAATCGTCTTGGGATTGCGCGTCATTGCTTCGCCCGCCGTCAAGTCGAGCACATCTTTTCCGCGCTTCTCCAGCAGGCGCCGCAAATCTCCATCGCTGATGATGCCCAGCAATTTCTCACCCTCCACCACGGCGGTCACGCCCAGCTTCTTTCGGGACATCTCGTAAATCACATCTGGCATCCTCGTCGATGGCGTAACGCAGGGCAGCGCGTCTCCGCTGTGCATCAATGATTCCACTCGCGCTAACCGCTTTCCCAACTTCCCGCCCGGATGCAGATTGGCAAAATCCTCTTCCTTGAATCCGCGCCGCTCGCTCAAAGTCACAGCCAAGGCATCGCCCAGAGCCAGCATGGTAGTGGTGGATGCCGTGGGTGCCAATCCCAAAGCGCAAGCCTCCTGCGCCACCGAACAATCCAAAGCCACATCGGCCGCCGCCGCGAGTGTAGACAATGTGGAGCGGGCCCGCTCCACGCGAGCCCCGCAAATCTCATCCCCGGTCATGCTGATCAGCGGCACCTGCAGCCGCTTAATCGTCGCCAGCAGCGCCAAGATCTCTTCCGTCTCTCCGCTAGCCGAAAGCGCCAGCACCACATCCCCGCGCACCACCATCCCTAAGTCCCCGTGCAGTGCTTCCACCGGGTGCAGATAGAGCGCCGGAGTTCCCGTCGAGCTCAACGTCGCAGCAATCTTGCGGGCAATCAATCCACTCTTGCCCATCCCCGTGACCACAACGCGTCCGGCGCAGCAGAACATCAGATCGACCGCCCGCTGAAACGCCGCCGCCATGGGCCCGCCGATGCGGTCTGCCAGCGCCCGCAAGGCTTCCGCTTCGATCCGCACCACGTTTTCGCCGATGTTCTTCATCTCGCGCTTAATTGAACGCAAAGCAAGCAAGGATGGTAACAAAACCCGCTCTCGCACGTTTGTCCACATCCCGCTCCAACCGGTTCTTCCCCAAAAGTAACCTATCCCACTCCTCGAACTTCAGCTACGCTTTGGCCGAGCATGAGCCATTCCTTCGCCTATTTATCGCAGGGCCAGCTGCATCTGAAGCTGGGCGAAGATCCCTTGCGCCCGGTCGACAGCCGTTTCGGTGAGTCCGTACGCGACCGCGCCGCTCAAATTCAGAATCGCAACTCATGGAAGACGCAAGGCACCGGCGCGAAATTCATGTCCGGCGGCCTGCTCTGGGGAAGGCAAGCGGGAGATCCTTCCGAGATTCGCGTCGCCATCACTGGAATTTCTTCCGGCTGCAATCGCGGCGAATTGTTTTACAGCCTCGCTACCGACGATATTGGCGGCGTCTTTCTGCTGCGCGACCGGGCCGCCGACGAGCGCCGTCTGCTGCACACCGCCGACTTCCGTGTCCGCCGTCTCGCGGCCAGCGCAGGGCAGGATCTCGTAGCCTGCATGTTGCAGCGTAAAGGACAGAATTCCTGCATCGCCATTATGCGCGCCGACGGCACCGAACTGCGCGAGGTCACGCAAGGCGACACCATCGACGATGCTCCACGCTGGCTGCCGGGATCGTCCCGCGAACTCGTCTTTCAGTCTGCCGCCATTGGACGAGACCGGGCCGGCGTCGCCATTACCCAGTCGCACTTTGCCATTCATAAACTCGATCTCGAAGCCGGAACTGTCACGACTTTAGCCGAGGATCCGAAATTCGATTTTCTGACGCCGCAGTTCGCGCACGATGGCTCGCTCTATTACATTCGCCGTCCATATCGCGACCCGAACCAGCCGCCAAGCGCGTGGCGTGCCGCTCTCGATCTGGTCCTGCTGCCGTTCCGCCTACTCTACGCGGTGTTTCAATTCCTGAACTTCTTCACCGTGCGCTACACCGGCAACCCGCTAACCACGACTGGCAACGCCCGCCAAAAGCACGCCGACATTCGCAAGATGATGGTCTGGGGGAATTTGCTCGACGCCGATAAGGCGGCACAACTGACGGAAGGTGATGCACCGGCACTCGTTCCCAAGTCGTGGGAACTCATCCGTCGCAGCGCCGATCAGGATGGCAGCACCGCAAAAGAACAAGTCCTTGCCAAAGGCGTGCTTTGTTTCGATCTCTATTCCGACGGGTCCGTTCTCTACTCGGACGGCAGCAACTTATATTGCCGCGATGCCCGCGGCCCGTCAGAGCGCGTGGCCAAGGACGCCCTCATTGAACAAGTAGCCGCAGTCGAGGAGTGAGCTCCGGCTCAGCGAGTTCGCCTCAGAAGTGATCGATCTCCACAACCTGAGTAGACGTTTGCGGCTTCTGTCCCAGCACCGCCAACCCACGGGCTTGAATCATGCGATCCCACGGACCGGCCTGCCAGTTGTCCTTCGTCCTCTCCGGATGCTTCCATGGGGGCAGTGTCAGCATCAAGTTTTTCGCCATCGCTTGGACATAGGGCTCATACATCGAACGCAGCTTGGTTAACTTGTCGCGGGCATAATCATCATTCCGAAGCCGCAGTCCAGCAGCCCCCATGGCCTCGCGCAGACCATCGAGGTCCGCGGCCGTAGTGCGCTCCGGGTCGGTCACGTCGTAATGCGCATTCACCACCTGCGCCAGATCGACGGCCGCATGCCGCGCCATGGCGAAGGTCAATTTCGCCTGCCCGGGATGCACGCCCTCAATTCCGGTCATCACCAGCGAAGTCACATCCAGCATGGTCGTCAGCGCCGCCAGCCACGATTGATTGCTGTGCTGCGAACGAAAAAATGTCAGCACCGGATACGAAATCTGAGACTCCAGCAACTCCGCCGCCCAGCGCTCCCAGTCGCGCAACACTTCATCGAAAACTTTCTGATCGACTCCCGGATCGTCCGACCGTCCTGCGAGCCGCACCAGCAGTTCCGCCGCTGAAGGCGGCGATCCCGCCCGCGCATCCAGCATTGAAATCTGGATCTCACGCCTGGAGAACGACGCATACACCACTGGAATGTACCCGATCACCACGCCGAGAAACGCGAAGCCCATACCGGCTTCGATCACGGAAAGCGCGCGCGCGCTGGCCGAGGTCGGCACAATGTCGCCATAGCCCAGCGTGAAAAAAGTCTCGCCGCTCTGATAAAGAATGCGGCCGAAGGTCATCGGCTCGTTGCCCAGTTGTTCGTGTCCGCCGATCCCGTACTGAATCAGCCCGAATGCCAGGATCAGTCCACCCGCCCAGAAGAAGAGGAGCAGGATCAAGGACAGCGGCCCAAAATATCCCAGGAAATTCTGTTGCCGCGAGGGCGTCTTGATCCGGCGCGCGATCTTCCGCCACGGAATCCAGGTTCGCCGGTAAAACCAGGCTGTCAGCTTGAAATGGCGCGTGACGCGCCGCGGCAGCACCACCGTCTCAAAGGCATCGAGCAGCACCGACCAGATGATGGCGATCCCTAGCAGTATCGGAAAAATATGTGCGTGCGAATGCAATCGACCCTCAGACCAGCCCGAGAATTTAGTAGGTGCAAAATAGATGCGCAGCGAAGGGTATCAGATTCGCAGAAGTAGATTCACGGGTCGCCCGTCCTGCCCGCCGCACGGTGGCCCATTCTACCCGCGTTCTCTGCGGGTAGAATGGGGATTCTGATCTTGACTAACACAGAGACTATTGCGGATTGCTGGCAGGAGGTGTCTGCGTCTGTCCCGCCGCAGGTTTGGCGGGCGTCGCCGGCTTCGTCGTCGTAGTCTTCTTCTTCACCGCCGGCTTCTTCGCCGGCTCGTTATCATCCACGACGACTTTCTTCGGAGGAACCACCGGAATCGCGGCCTGCGCTGTCTTCAAATCCGCCCGTAAGCGCACGATCTCTGCCTCTTTGGCCGCCGATAGGTTTTGAATCCGTTCCGCCAACTGCTTGCGCGTGGCCTCAAAGCTATTCAGATCGTTGGATAGCGATTGCAAATCGTCCTTCGATCCGAACGCCCCCGCCGACTCGACCACGCTGCCCAGCACGTCGTACAAGGCGTCAAGATTTCGATAAAGTTTGAACGTCGAAGGCACATCCTCGGGTGCAGCGCGAAGTTGCCCGATAATCTCCGGCAGCGCGCCTTGCAAATTGCGCTGGATCGAATCCACATTTTCCAGCGCCTGCTTCTTCATGGCGCCGTCGGTCTTCCACTTTTCAATGCGCAATTTTCCCAGGTCAGCCTGAGTGCTCTTCGAGGTCGACTCCAGCTGCCCCAGCATGCCATTCAGCTGCGTCACCGAGGCATAGGAGACCGGAGCGCCGCCCTGCTGCGGCGCCGCACCGCTCGGCGCGGAAGGCGCAGCGGCCGAGTTGGAGGCAGAGAGATTCGTGGGTGATCCGGCAGCCGGCGCTTGACCAAAGCTGCCTGCCGACAAGAGGAAGCACAGACCCGTTGAGAGGATGTACGTACGTTTCATTCGTTGGAGTGGTGGCGGCCAATAGCATACTACATCCATCGGGCCACGGAGGATCGGGCATTCGCCGGAGATGTCGCGGCCAAGCGCGAGGCCATCGCAAGAGAGATAATGAATCTCGACAATGTCTTCTATGCGCGGCTTCCGCAACCTCCTCGGCCCGCTGCTGGCGGGGTGTCTGCTCATCGCAATGCCTCGCTTGCATGCCCAGGATCTCGCCCGCCGCCTCATTCTCAAAGACGGTTCCTATCAAGCCGTCACGAAATATGAAGTCAAGGGTGACCGCGTCCGCTACTACAGCGCCGAGCGCGAAGAATGGGAGGAGCTTCCCAACAATCTGGTCGACTGGCCTGCCACAGAGAAGTATGAGAAGGATCGGGCTGCCGGCGCCGCGGCCCCGGAAGCTGTGCAACTGGACAAAGAAGCCGAGCACGACCGTGAGCTCGAGGAATTGGAACGTCCGCAGGTGGCTCCCGGTCTGCGCCTGCCCGAAGATTCAGGTGTATTCCTGCTCGACAGCTTTCAAGGAGAACCCCAGATCGTGGAGATTCAACAGACGCTGGGCGACGTCAATCGCAACACGAGAGGCAACATCTTTCGCGGAGCGTTGAATCCCGTTGCCGGCATGAAGCAGACCATCGAACTTGACGGTGCCCACTCCACGATCCAGGCGCATGTCGATGTTCCCTCGCTCTACATCCATCTCGACCAATCTCCCGACCACCCGGCAAGAGCCGATACTCCGTCGAAGCCAGCGCCGCAATCTCCCCAGCAACCACAGCAGCCACAACAACCGCAGCAGCCAAGCGTGGCGTTCAATAGTTTCCAGGTTCTTCGCGCTGAAGTGAAAAGAGACAAGCGCATCGTGGGCGACATAAGGCGCCAGGTGACAGGAAAGACCAGCGAAGAGCAGCACATCGTGAAGACCACGATCACCCGCGTCGCTGGAGGCTGGCTGAAGATCACTCCCGTCGAAAGCCTCGCGCCCGGCGAATATGCGCTGGTCGAAATGAACGGCGGGCAGGGAATGAATCTCTACGTCTGGGATTTCGGCGTGAACCCGAAAGCTCCGGCGAATGCAAATCCCTGGAAGCCAGACAAACCCGAAGCCCCGCCCGCGAAAAAAACCGACGAGCCGCCGAAGTGATTTTTCGTGGAAGAGCAGCGCTTTCTGCACCACAGAGGGCACCGAGGACCACAGAGAACTAGCGAATGTTTCTTTCCCCCGTGTTCCACTGTGGTGGCCCTGGGTTGAAGCGGAGCAGAAGTTGGGCTTTCGGCCCGTGCTGCGTCAATCTTCCCGAACTCCCAGCTCCGGCTTCAACACCCCGCGCTGCGCGATCCCAATATTGTCGCGGGTAGAATTCTTCACCATATACATCATTCCGTCGGCCTGCCGGATCACATCGTGCGCCGTCCGCGCGTCATGCGGATAGGTCGCCAGTCCAATCGAAGCCCGCACATTCAAATTCAATCCTTCATCCTGGCAAAACCGGTTGGCTCGCAACGCGTCGAGCAAGCGCTTTGCCACCACCAGCGCCTGATCCTTGGCCGTCTGCGGCAGCAGCACCACGAATTCATCGCCGCCATAACGAAACGCAAAGTCAATCAGGCGCAGCTGCGCTTTGACAAGATATCCAATCTCGGCCAGCAGCTTGCTTCCAATTAAGTGCCCGTGCGTGTCGTTGACCGTCTTGAAATGATCGAGATCGATGAACAGCACGCTGAACTCGTATCCAAACCGCGAGGACCGGTAGACTTCAGTTTCCAGCGTCTTGTAAAGATGCCGCGCGTTGTAAAGGCCCGTGCAGTCGTCCGTGATCGTCAGTTCCTGAATTCTCTCAACCGACCGCGCATTCTCAATCGCGATCGCCGCGTAATCGCACAGGGACTGCAGAAAGAACAATTCCGCGGAGCCAAAGCGTTCCATCTCTACATTCACCAGTTGGATCACGCCCAGCACGCGCAGTTTCGAGCGCAGCGGCACGCAGATGATGGACCGCGTCTCCAGCTTCGTGGCGTCATCTACGCGGCTGGAGAAGAACGGATCGCTGCGCACATCCGGCACCACTCGTGCCTCGCCATTTTTCGCGACCCAACCGGCAATCCCCTCGCCCATTTTCAGCCGGACCTCCTTCAGCGCCTCGGCCCGTTCGCCCACAGCAATCGCGAAATAGAGATCGTCGTGCGCCTCGTCCACCATCAGCAGCGACCACGTGTCCGGGCGGAAATATTCCGCCATCTTGTCCATGATCGTCTGCAGAATGGAGTCGAGGTCCAGCGACGACGTAAGCGCTTTGGCCACGTCGTGAAAAATCGTCAGTTCCTGGCTCTGGCGAGTCAATTGAGTGCCGGCCTCAGGCATGCGGAATTCCGTTGTACCTCTCTGGACGGGTGGCAGTTCAAAAATTATATGCACCACTTTCGTGGTGGGGCAATGAACGTTGGTAATAGGAACCCGTAACGCCAACTGGAGGAAGGCCTTTCGGCACGAGATGTGGGATTTCCTCTGTGGCGCTCTGTGCACTCTGTGGTGAAGAATCGAGCGCTGAATCCCGATCCCAGATTGGCGTAATCTAATGTATATGCCAAACCGGCTAGGCAAACTGCTCCTCCTTCTGGCCACCCTGTTGCAGTTCGCGTTTTCCCAGGCGAGCCCGGCGCCAAACTCTACGCCCGACTCCCATTCTGTCCCGAGCCTCGATGGCGGCCTCGGGCCCTGTACGTCCGATTTCCTAATCACGGACACGGACAATAAGCCGGTCTACAACGCCAAGGTCAAAGTCCACATCGCCTACGGATTCATGAACCTGCACAAGCTCGATCTCGAAGTCGACACCAACGTCGACGGCAAAGCCCGCTTCACCGGACTGCCGAACAATCTGAAGCATGGCCTGTTATTTCGCGCCAATGAAGGCGACCGCAGCGGCGAAGCCTTCGACGATCCCGCGCAAACCTGCCAGAAGCAATTCAACATCATTCTGAGGAAAGGCGATCAGACGACCACGCAGTAGACGCGCCGGCAGCCAGCGGGGGATGGATCTACATCGTCGCCTTTGCGGGGCGTGGGGATTTTCTTTCCCATCCCCACGAACTCCCGATGTTACCCCGTCCCTGACCCGATGGCTGTAGCGCGTTGACGCGGCTTGTCCTATGATGATCCCGTTATCTTGATCCGGTCAGTAGGGGCGAGCACCCGCTCGCCGCGCAGGCTCTAGTGGGCGAGTTTGGCGATAAATTCCGCAAGGCGCGCGAGAAGAAAGATATCTCGCTCGACGACGTCTCCAACGTCACCAAGATCAGCTCGCGCATGCTGCAAGCCATCGAACAGGAGCGCTTCGACCTGCTCCCCGGCGGTGTCTTCAATAAGGGATTCATTCGCGCCTACGCCAAGCATCTTGGCCTGAATGACGAAGAAGCAGTCACCGACTATCTCGCCTGCCTGCGCCAGGCGCAGATCGATGCGCAACAGGTTTGGGCCGATCGTCCGGCAAGTGATCGCCCGGCAGCGGCGCCGCAGTCACCCCCAGCGGCGAAGCCCGACTATCAGAAGCCGAACCTCACCAAGCATGGTGAGGTCCAGGTCGAGGACGAACTGCCGCACCTCCAACTCCCGCGCGCTGAAGACGTGCGCCCTCCGCGCAAGGATTATCCGGTTCGCCTCAGCTCAGGATTTTCCTGGAGATTCCCCGCCATCGGAGTAGTCATTCTTGTGCTGGTCGCGGCGCTTCTGTGGATTCGCCACTCTCGCAGCCTGCACACCGAAGCCGCCTCGCCGGCAAAGTCGGCGGCGTCATCCAGTTCCGAACCGCCGGTCACTACCGCAGCTTCGTCTACGCCCGTATCGGCGGCGAACTCTTCGAGTCATGCCGGCCAACCTTCGACGAATTCGCCGTCTCCTGCTACTTCTTCCGACAAACCGGCCGTCTCAGCCAAAACAGAAAATGCCGACGACGATGACGCAAACGACGTAACGGTTCGCACCTTGCCGGCAGCAAAGCCTGCGGCCCCTGCGAAAGTCGTCGGCAATCTGAAACTCATCATCCGCGCCTCAGAGACCTCATGGATCTCCGTGACCGCCGACGGCCAGCCGGTCACCCATGAGACACTCATTGCCCCGGCTGCTTTCTCCGTTCACGGAACCCGCGAAATTGTGGTCCGCACCGGAAATTCTGCGGGCGTAAGCTTTCTCTTCAACGACCAGGAGATTCCCGCCCAAGGCGCCGAATCCGAAGTCAAAACCTACGTCTTCGACTCCAACGGCATGCACCTGGCTGCCAATCAAGAACCCGCCCAGAACCACTAGCGAAAGTCTGGCTAACTAGCCCTAAGACATTTCTTTTTCCGCTTCGTCCAAGCTATCGACGTAAAATCTCTGCGATCCGCCGGAAGTGGAGGCAGCCCATGAGTTCGACCGTACAAGCCACTCCATTCGTCTCGACCCCTGCGCCCACGTCCCGAATCGCATCCGTCGATCTGATCCGCGGCGCCGTCATGGTTCTCATGGCAATCGATCACGTGCGCGTCTATTCCGGCTTGCCCGCCGGTGGCCCCACGCCGGGCATCTTCTTCACCCGCTGGATCACGCATTTCTGCGCTCCGGCATTCATCTTTTTAGCTGGAACCAGCATTTTTTTCTACGCTCGCAGGCACGCTGATGTCTCCCGTTATCTGGTTATCAGGGGAGCATGGCTGATTTTGCTGGAACTCACAGTTCTCCGCTTCTGCTGGACCTTCAACTTCGATTTCGCCCACTACGAAATGGCTGGAGTTTTGTGGGTCATTGGCTGGTGCATGATCCTGATGGCGGGCCTTGTGAAATTGCCGCTGCCAGCCGTCGGCGCGATCGGCGTGATCATCATTGCCGCACACAATGTGATGGATTCCCATTTGCCCAACCTTTTGGCTGGCCTAGACGGCAATAAATTTTCCGCTCTGTGGAAGATCTTCTACGTTGGCTTCTTCGCCGGGCCGGTCCAGTTTGGGCCCGAAGGCCCGAATCTCATCGTGCTGTACTCCATCATTCCCTGGATCGGCGTGATGGCCGCGGGTTACGCCTTCGGCAAGATTCTGACAATGGATGACGGTTCGCGCAGAAACTTCTGCATGGGCGTCGGCCTCGGGGCAATTGCGCTCTTCCTGATATTGCGTGGTTTCAATCTCTACGGCGATCCTCGTCCCTGGCACGGTCCGACGCCCGAACGCCCGATGCCGGCATGGCTCTCATTTCTCAACACGGCAAAATACCCTGCCTCGCTGTGTTTCCTGCTGATGACGTTGGGTCCGATCATCGCGCTCATCCCGCTGCTCGAAAATGCGCGCGGCGCTCTGGCCCGTCCCATCGCCCGCACACTGAACATGTTCGGACGCGTTCCCTTCTTTTTCTATGTGCTTCACATTCCGCTGATC
>Ga0209656_10003544_pt1 | contig 10097 bp, 8 predicted proteins | sample BogFormECP12_OM2_FD_188239 | JGI IMG/M metagenome (GOLD analysis project Ga0209656, IMG submission 188239) | Bog forest soil microbial communities from Calvert Island, British Columbia, Canada - ECP12_OM2 (SPAdes) (version 2) | ecosystem: Environmental > Aquatic > Freshwater > Wetlands > Bog ... | reverse complement strand
CCGCCGGGGGAGGGGTCTGGCGCGCGGGCCAGCCATCGTTGCGCGTCCACAGCGAGGCGCGGCCCGCCGGTGGCAACGGCGACGCGGCCGAGCGCACCGGCCCGGAATCGGTGGAAAACACGCCCGTGCGGCGGCGGCGAAGATCACACGCGAGCCAGTAGGCTGCGGCGATGAACTACCAGCGGCTCTACGAATACCGCTTCCGCGGGATCGATCAGCGACGGCGCGACGACGTGTGGGTGGCACTCGCGCCGATGCTCTACGAGCTGCTCGGGGCGCCCGAACGGATGCTCGACCCGGCCGCCGGGCGCTGCGAGTTCATCAATGCCGTCCCGTCCGCCGAGCGCTGGGCGGTCGACGCGGTCGCCTACGAGGAGGGCGTGGCGCGCGAGGGCACCCACCTGATCGTCTCGGAGATCATGCAGGCCGAGCTGCCCGAGGAGTACTTCGGCGGCGTGTGGGTGTCCAACTTCCTCGAGCACCTCCTCAGCCAGGAGGACGTCGCGGCGTTCCTGGAAAAGATGCGCGACTGCATCGCGCCGGGGGGGCGCATCGCGATCATGGGTCCGAACTTCCGCTACTGCGCGCGCGAGTACTTCGACTTCGCCGATCACACCGTGATCCTGACCGAGCGCGGCGTCGAGGAGCACCTCTACGCGGCCGGCTTTCAGATCCTGCAGGTGCACCCGCAGTTCCTGCCCTACACCTTCACCGGCCGCCTGCCCTCGCACCCGGCGCTCGTGCGCGCCTACCTGCGCATGCCGCTCGCATGGCGGATCCTCGGCAAGCAGTTCCTCGTGATCGCCGAGCGGCGCGGGTCGGGCTCGGGCGCCGCCGCGGGGGCCCAGGCGGACGCGAGCGCCGCCGCGGGGGCCCATGCGGGCGCGACCGCCGGGCGGGTCTAGCCGGTCTCGGGGGCCGGCGTGCGCGCGGCGGCGCGGTGGACGGGGTGGCGCGAGTTGTAGTGCAGCGTGAGGAGGCCCGCGAGGATGAACGGCACGAAGTTCACGAGATGGAGGACGACCGCGTAGGGCAGCGCCGCCGAATGGACGATGCCGTAGGCGTCGAGCGCGATCAACGTGGCTCCCTCGAAGACGCCCACGGCCGCCGGTGGCGAGGGCAGGATGTTGCCCAGGCCGATCGCCACCGTGACGAGCACGCCGCCCGCGAACACCAGGTTCAGGTGGAAGGCCAGGCTCACCATGTAGGCGCACAGTGCGCTCAGCAGCCACGCTGCGACCGTCCAGCCGAACGCCTGCAGCGCGATCGCGGGGTCACGCAGCCCGCTGAGGCCGTCGGTGAGCTCGGTGATCGTGCGCTCGAGTCGTTCGCCCGAGAACAGGGATAGCCGTCCCAGCGGCCGCAGCAGCAGCCGCAGGGGGCGATCGCCGTAGACGGCGAGTAGCGCGACCACGGCGATGATCACGGCGGCGAGCACGGCCGCGGAGACCGCCGCCGCGTGAAACCAGCTGACGTGCGGCAGCCACGGCTCGGCGACGAAGAAGATCAGCAGGATCGCGAGCACGTCATAGATGCGCTCCAGCAGGACGGTGCCGACGATCTCCACCGGCGGCGCGCTGGAGCGGTTGGCCAGCACCACGATGCGCACCGCTTCGCCGGCGCGCACGGGCAGGATGTTGTTGTAGAAGTAGCCGATCAGCATCGCGTCGGTGACGGGACCTATGGGGGGCCGGCGGCCGCGCGCGAACAGAGAGCGCCAGCGCAGCGCGCGCGCGAACACGCCGGCCGCGAACGGCACGAGTGATGCGAGGATCCACCAAACGTCGCTCGTGCGCAGCGCGTGCCACGCCAGCGAGAAGTTGATGCCGCTCAGGGCTATGTATGAGAAGACGACGGTGACGATCACCGCGATCAGGTTCACGAGCATGCGCGAGCCGCGCGACGGCGGGCGGCGCAGCGCCCGCAGCGGCGGGCGAGACGGTGAGCCATCCTGGCTCTCGGGGTCGCTGACCCCGGCTACCCGATCATCCGCGAGCACCGCGTCAAGGTAGTGGATCGACGGCCCCCGCGCTAAGGGTGCAACGGGGCCGCCGTGGGCGATGCGGGCGGGCCGCTAGAACTCGCCGGCCTCGTGCGGGCCCACGCAGGCCACGGCGAGGCCCTCGGCCACGCCCTCGGCCACTTCCGTGACCTCCTCGAGCGTGACCGCGTCGAGCGCCGCGATGGCCGCGTCGGGATCGATGTCCTCGCCGAAGACGATCCGCTGGTTGGCGGCGTAGCGGGCGACCGCGCCGGTGTTCTCGAAGGCCAGCACGAGCCGCCCCGCGGCATACGCGCGCGCCCGCTCGACCTCCTCCGCGCGCGGGCCGTCCGCGCGCAGCTCGTCGACGATCTCGCGCATCCGCGTGTAGGCCTCGATGCACTTCTGGGAGTCCAGGCCCGAGCCCAGCTGCAGGATCGGCACGTCGGCGAAGGCGTGGTCGATCGCGTAGACCGAGTAGCAGAGGCCGCGTTTCTCGCGGATCTCATCGAACAGGCGCGAGCCCATCGAGCCGCCCAGCAGGGTCGCGTAGATCGACAGCGCCGCGCGCTCGCGCAGGTCGGCGACGTCGATCGCGGGGCGGTAGATCATGCGCAGGTGCGACTGGTTGGTGTCGCGCTGCTCGACCATCGTCTGCGGTGCGAACGCGGGCGCCGGCAGGTAGGGCTCGGGCACGGGCAGCGCGGGAAAGCGCGCGAAGCACTCCTGCAGCTCGGCCTCGCCGGGCAGGTGCTCGAGGTTGCCCACCAGGAACACCCCTCCGCGCGCCCCCGCCCAGCGCCGGCGGCGGAAGGCGACGATGCCCTCGCGGGTGAAGCTCCGCAGGTTCTCCTCGGGTCCCAGCACCGTGCGTCCCAGCGGATGCTCGCCGAAGGCCGCGCGGTCGATCAGGTACTCGGCGACCGTGGAGGGCTGGTCGTAGGCCCGGTTGATCTCCTGGATCACCACGCCGCGCTCGCGGTCGAGCTCCTCGCCGTCCAGGCGCGGGCGCCCCACGAAATCGCTCAGCAGGTCGATCGCGGGCCCCGCGCTCTGCGCGCGCACGGTGATGTGAAAGGCGACGAGGTCGTGGCTGGTGTAGGCGTTCAGCACGCCCCCCAGCCGCTCGGCGGTCTCGTTGACGTCGCGGTAGGTCGGGTACTTCTCGCCGCCCTTGAAGACGAGATGCTCGAGGAAGTGAGCCATCCCGTTCTCCTCGGGGCGCTCGCTGCGCGCGCCCGCGTCGAAGGCCACGAGGGCGGTCAGCGCGCGCGTGCCCGGCAGCGCGACGGTATGGATCTGCAGCCCGTTGGCTGCCACGGTGCTCGTCTTGAGGGGGGCCATGGAGGCCACCCTAGAAGGTTCTCGCACGACCGGCGCGCCCGCGCGCCTCCACTACGCTTGGCGGAGCCATGCCGCGCTCCCGCCCACAGCCGCTCAGCGTCCTCCTCGCGCTGCTGCTGCCGCTCCTGCTGATCGCCGGCCTGTGGCTCGGCGGGCACCCGCGGGACCTCCCCGGCTTCCTGCGCAGCGCCTTCGTCGCCGACCACCAGACCGAGGCGGTCGACGAAGCGCTGCAGCGGATCGCCAGCGACTACTACCGCCCGATCTCCGCCGGACAGCTGTCCAACGCCTCGATCGCCGGCGCGGTCGCGAGCCTCGGCGACCGCTTCTCGCACTACCTCAGCCCCGCAGAATTCCGCGAATTCACCTCCCCGCCACACTTCACCGGCATCGGCGTCGAGGTCGGCCCCGAACGCCGCGGGCTGATGATCGCGCGCGTGTTCGACTCCTCGCCGGCGGCCCGCGCCGGCCTGCAGCCCGGCGAAGTGATCGTCGGCGTCGACGGTCGCCCGCTCGCGGGGGTCTCCGCGGACGCGGCCACCGGGCTGATCAAGGGCCAGCCGGGCACCGACGTGCATCTGCAGGTCGAAGCCCCCGCCGCGCACGGCCACGCCCCGCGTCAGCGCACGATCACGATCACGCGCGCGATCGTCTCCGAGCCGGTCGTCGCGTCCGAGACGATGAGCGCAGACGGCGTCAAGCTCGGTGTCGTCGCGCTCGCCAGCTTCAGCCCCGGCGCGCATGGCGAAGTGCGCGAAGCGGTCGAAGGCGAGCTGCACAAAGGCGCTCGCGGCATCGTGCTCGATCTGCGCGACAACGGCGGCGGCCTCGTCGAGGAGGCGCAGCTGATCGCGAGCATCTTCATCCCCAAGGGCACGATCGTGAGCACCCGCGGGCGCACCCAGCCCACGCAGACGCTCACCGCGCTCGGCGATGCGATCTCCAGCTCGGTCCCGGTCGTCGTGCTCGTGGACTCCAACACCGCCTCCTCGGCCGAGATCGTTACCGCCGCCCTGCAGGATCACCGCCGCGCGACCGTCGTGGGCACCCACACATTCGGCAAGGGCGTCTTCCAGGAGGAGGAGCCGCTGTCAAACGGCGGCGCGCTGGACATCACCGTGGGCGAGTACTTCACACCCAACGGGCGCAACCTCGGCGGCGGCGGCGTCAAGCAGGGCGCCGGCGTCACCCCCGAAGTGCTCGTGCGCAGCGGCGTCGACACGCCCCACGGCCTCGCGGTCGCGCTGAGCACGCTCGCCGCCAAGGTCAAGTGAGCGGCTCGCCCGCGCGCGGCCGCGCGGGCTCCGCGAGCGCCCGCCCCGAGGCCACGCCCGCCCCGGCGCCGGCCGGCGCGGTCGTCGCGGTGCTCGAGCGACGCGGGCGCTTCCTCACCGCCGAGCCCCTCTTCCCCGTCCGCGAGCAGGCCGGCGGGCGCCGCCCGCAGCGCGGCTCGGCGCGCATCGTGCTGCGCTCGCCCGGGTCGGGCCGGGGAGCCGCGGCCCGCGCGCGCGAGGGCGATCTGGTGCTCGTGCAGCCGGCCCGCGGCCCGGCCGGTGCGCGCGTGGTGCGCGTGCTCGGGCGCCCCGACGTGGCGCGCGACGTGATCGAGGCGCTGATGCTCGACCGCGGCTGCAGCCGCGGCTTCGAGGAGGGCGTCGAGCGCGACGCGCGCGCCGCGGCGGAGCGCGTCCGCCACGCAGATCTGCGGCGGCGCGATCTGCGCGAGCTCGTGACGTTCACGATCGACCCCGCGAGCGCGCGCGACTTCGACGACGCGATCTCGGCGGAGCTCGCCGCCGACGGCAACGTCCGCGTGTGGGTCCACATCGCCGATGTCGCCGCCCACGTGCCCGAGGGCTCGCCGCTCGATCGCGAGGCGCGCCGCCGGGCGACGAGCGTCTACGTCCCCGGGGCGGTCGAGCCGATGCTGCCGCACGCGCTCTCCAGCGAGGCCTGCTCGCTGGCGCCGGGTGTCGAGCGCGCCGCGGTGACCGTCGAGCTGCTGCTGCGCGAGGATGAGGTCCTCAGCGCCGCCTTCTACCGCTCGCTGATCCGCTCGGACGCCCGCCTGGACTACGAGCAGGTCGACCGCATCTTCGCCGGCGAGGAGCCGCCCGGTCCGTCCTGGCAGGCCTCGCTGGAGGCCGCGCGCCGGGCCGCACACGCGCTGCAGGCAAAGCGCGAGCGCAGCGGCGCGCTCGTGCTCGACTCCGAGGAGCCCGAGTTCAGCTTCGACGAGTCCGGCGACGTGGTCGCCGTCCGCCCGGTCGTGCAGACCGAGGCCCACCGCCTGATCGAGCACCTCATGATCACAGCCAACGAGGCCGTCGCGAGCCTGCTGCACAAGCGCGGCGTGCCCTGCCTGTACCGCGTGCACGAGCGCCCCGAGCCGGCGAGCGTCGAGCGCCTCGCCGCGCAGCTGGCCTCGCTCGAGGTCCCCACACCGCCGCTGCCCGAGCCGCTGTCGGGCTCGCAGGCGGCCGAGCTGCTCGGCACGATCTCCCGTCTGGTGGACGACCACGTGCGTCGCAGCGGGCACGGGCGCATCGCGCTCACCTCGCTCGTGCTGCGCTCACTCAAGCAGGCCTACTACTCCCCGCAGAACCTCGGCCACGCCGGCCTGCACTCGGCCGCCTACTGCCACTTCACCTCGCCGATCCGCCGCTACCCCGACATCGTCTGCCACCGCGCGCTGCTCTCCGCGATCGGCGCCGGCGAGCAGGCGCCGCGCGCCGGCGAGCTCGTCGAGCTCGGCGTGTGGAGCTCCGAACGCGAGCGCCAGGCGATGATGCTCGAGCGCGGCGCCGACGATGTCGCCAGGTGCTTCGCGCTCGAGCGCGTGCTCTACGACGGCGGCCCCGAGATGCGCTTCGACGGCGAGATCACCGGGCTGATCTCCGCCGGTGCGTTCATCGCCTTCGCAGCCTCCGATGCCGACGGAGCGCGCCCCGCTGCGCCCGCGCCCCCGTTCGAGGGCATGCTGCCGGTCAGGCTGATCCCCGCGCCTGTCCCCGCCGCCGCGCGCGCCGCCCCGTCCACCCGCGGGCGCGCCGGCCCCGGGCGCCGGGGACGGCCCGAAACGCCACGGCGGGGCACGGGGGAGGGGCCCGGCGCACGCGAGTGGTGGGAGCTGAACGAGCAGGGCACGATCCTGCAGGGCGAGCGCACCGGCGCGAGCCTGCGGCTCGGTGATCCCGTTGCAGTGCGCGTCGCGCGCGTGGACTCGATCCGCGGGCGCGTCGATCTGACACCCGCCCCGTGACGGTCACCGCGAACGCCCGCCGCGGAGCCCGCCAGGGCGGAGCCCATCAATCTCGAACGCTAGTCTCGGACAGTGGCAAAGGGCAAGGGCAAGCGCAAGCTGGGTGCCGGGGACGTGGCGTCCAACCGCTACGCCTCCCACCGCTATGAGCTGATCGAGCGGCTCGAGTGCGGGATCGCGCTCGAGGGCACCGAGGTCAAGGCGCTGCGCGAGTCGGGCGCCCAGCTCAAGGACGGCTACGCCGCGATCCGCGACGGCGAGCTGTGGCTGCACTCCATCCACATCCCGCCCTACGCTCCCGCCGCGCGCGAGAACCACGACCCCGAGCGCCCGCGCAAGCTGCTCGCGCACCGGCGCGAGCTCGACCGCATCGCCGCGCGCGCCGGCGAGCGCGGACTCACGCTCGTCCCCACCCGCATCTACTTCTCCGGCTCGCACGCCAAGGTCGAGATCGCGCTCGCGCGCGGCAAGGATCTCTACGACAAGCGCCAGTCGCTGCGCGAGAAGGAGACAAAGCGCGACATGGAACGCGCCGTGCGCGAAGCGCGCCGCTAGGGCGCCCGTCAGCGTCAGGCCACGCGGAAGCTGTGGCCCGCCGAGGTGAGGATCTGGCTCTCGTGCATGCCGAACGCCAGCGCCACGATCAGGCCGATGTACACGGCTCCCACCAGCAGCCGGTGGCGCGGCGCCACCCGGTAGTAGGCGGCCTGCTCGAGCGAGCGCGTGCCCCGCAGCTTCCAGCGCCGCCACGTCTCCATGCCGCCGAGCAGGACGAAGATGAGCAGGAACGGATTGCCCGTCACGAGCAGCAGTGCGACCATCGCGCCGAGGCCGAGGAACCACAGCCACGGAGCCATCGCCGCCATCGCCCGTCCGCCGTCGAAGGGGACCAGCGGCACGAGGTTGATCAGATTCAGCAGGAAGCCGACGTACGCGAGCGCGCGCAGCATGTCGCTGTTCGTCGCCTCGCCGATCGCCAGACACGCCGCCGCGCCCACCGTTCCGAGGATCGGCCCCGCGAGGCCCACGCGAGCCTCCGCCAGCGCATCGTCGGGCATCGCCTTCATCATCACCACCGCGCCGAGGCCGGGAACGAACATCGGCGCGCTCGCCTTGATCCCTTCGCGGCGCAGCTGGATCACATGCCCCATCTCGTGCACGAACATCAGCGCAACGAACCCCGCCGCGAACGTCCAGCCCCAGAACAGCGAGTACAGCACCACCGACACCAGCGCCGTCCCCGCCGTCGTCAGCAGCTTCGCTTTGGGCGCCAGCAGCAGCACGCCTTTGATCGCCGCCCAGAACTTCGCGAACAGCGCCGCGATCGCCGCCAGCGCGCTGCCGATGCGCCGGCGGATGCCGCGCACGGCGCCCTCGCCGGGACGCGCGGCGCGCTCGCCGAACGGGTTCGCCGACGGCTGCACCGCGCCCGCCGGAGGGTGGGTCGGCAGCGGCTGGGCAGCGGGGGCCATCGGTGTCGGTAGCGACAGCTCGGAGTTCTCCATACCTCCATTGTGCCACCAGTGCTAAGCGCTTCCTAACGAATGCCCGTGCGCGTGCAACCGGCACGCGCACCGCATCTTCAGCGGGTCTGTCCGCGGGCCCCGCGTGCGATTTTTTCGGAATGTGCGCGATGATCGTCCAGAGGGTCTTGCAATCGCCGCGGGGCCGAGCTACGTTGAATCCAGACGCGGAACCGAGCCGCAAAGAGCGAGGCCACCGAGGTGTGAGGCCGCGCCACCTAAAGCGAAGGGTCCTCGCGGACCCAACGCCACGGGTTCCTCAGGCGGCTTGGAACCGCGTCGATTTCGTTCCCGCCTGCCCGCCGCGAGCTCCCCGCCCGGCCCGCCGCGACAAGCTCGCCACCCCGCCCGCGCCGCGGCTCGCCGCCCCGCCCGCGCCGCGGGGCTACACTGGGATTGCAGCAACATCCCGGGGACGACAGGCTTCGACGCGGTCGGCTCGTGCGGGTGGTGGCGAGTCGAGGTCCCGGGCGGCCTCGTAAAACACCCGGGAAAAACATAAGTGCGGACTCTCACGAGTACGCCCTCGCCGCTTAGTCAATAGCTAAGCCGTGAGGTCTCGGGCCCCGCTCGCCTGCGGCGGGGAAGGCCGGGATCAGATAGCAGGCTCACCCGGCGCGGCCCGCCTCCGCCAAACCGGGAACATCCAAGGAGGCTGGTCCCCCGCAACCCCGCCGGCGAGGCGAGCGGGAGACGAGATCAGAGCGCCGGCTACGCTCGTAGAAGCCACTCTCACGCGATCACGGACGTGGGTTCGATTCCCACCGTCTCCACTCAGTCCCCGAAAACCCCCGATTCACGGGGGTTTTCGTGCATCGACGGCGGGTACGATTCCGCGGCCGGCCTATTGGCCGTCGTGGCCCAAGACGTCGGCCATCGTCGCCGCGAGGTACGAATCGGCAGGGGTGCGGATCGATGCGGAGCGTAGGCTTGGCGTCCGTAGACCGCCGCGCGCGCGGCGACCATCCACCAGCACTGGAGGAACGATCAATGCCAACGTCAATCAGCCGACCCGGAATCGCCGTGGTCCTCGCAGCGGGGGCGCTGCTATTGGCCTTGCTCGCCGTGGCCCCGCAGGCCGACGCGGCGACTATCTACGCATGCGTAAAGAAGAAGGGCGGCGCGGTGCGCATCGTGGCTAAGACGACGAAATGCAAGCACGGTGAGACGAAGCTGTCGTGGAGCACCCAAGGGCCGGCTGGCGCCAACGGCAAGAACGGCGCCAACGGGACAAACGGGACAAACGGAACGAACGGCACAAACGGGACCACGGGCTTTACCAGCACACTCCCGGTGGGGGACACGGAGGAGGGCACGTACGCGGTGGCCAAGACGGCTGGGGGTACGGAACTGCCAGCGTGGGAGGGGGTGTCCTTCGTGATTCCGTTGGCTGCGCCGGTGCCTCTTGCAAAGGTATCCTTCATTCCCCCTGGCGGTGGCTCCACGCCACAGTGTCCCGGCAGCTCGGAAAATCCGAAGGCCGCCTCTGGCGATCTGTGCATCTATGAAGCCGACGCGTTCAACACGAGCGGGGCATTCGAGTTCAATCCCGGCGTAAAAGGTGGTGGTTCCGGCGCAGGGGTGTTCGGCTTTGCCATCGGTTTCAACCCAACCACCATCAAAACCACGGACTGGGGTGGCTACGGCTCGTGGGCGGTGACGGGCTAGCCACCCATCCCCTACACGATGCATAGAGAGGGGCCGGGCGACTTTCCGGCCCCTCTCGTCTACGCCCCCAGGTCGCTCACCCCCTCAGCTCTGCTCGACCACGATCAGCGAGTGCCCCGTGGGGTCGCGGAACCAGAACATCGGCGGCACCGGGTCACCCATCCGCGACACCTCGGCGTCGACATCGACCCCAAGGGACTTCATCTCGGCGTGTGCAGCATCGATGTCATCGGTGCTCAGCGTGATGCCGGTCTGGCCGGGCGTGACCTCCTGTCCCGGCGGGGGCGGCGCGAGCGCGATCCCGGTGGTGCCCTCCGGC
>Ga0209656_10003541_pt1 | contig 10102 bp, 10 predicted proteins | sample BogFormECP12_OM2_FD_188239 | JGI IMG/M metagenome (GOLD analysis project Ga0209656, IMG submission 188239) | Bog forest soil microbial communities from Calvert Island, British Columbia, Canada - ECP12_OM2 (SPAdes) (version 2) | ecosystem: Environmental > Aquatic > Freshwater > Wetlands > Bog ... | reverse complement strand
AAGCTGGTTGTGCAACGGCGGACCTTATTGATCCTGGATGGGTTGGAACCGCTCCAGAATCCACCTGGTGCACAAGAAGGGCGGTTACGTGACCCTTCCCTGCAGGCACTTCTGCGCGAGCTTGCAGGTTTTAATACAGGACTTTGCGTGATTACCACACGGACGCCGATTGCTGATCTTGCGGATCACGAGGGCAGCTCTGCCCTGCGTCGTGACCTGGAACGACTTTCCAGCGATGCCGGTGCGAAACTGCTCCGAGCGCTGGGCGTAAATGGAGATGAGGCGGAGCTGCGAAGTGCCAGCGACGAGTTCAGCGGCCATAGTCTCGCTCTTACGCTGCTGGGCAGCTATCTGACCGATGCGTACAATGGCGACATTTGTTTCAGAAGCGAAGTGTCAGGACATCTTGCTGACGATGTGCGACAGGGAGCCCATGCTCGAAAGGTCATGGAATCCTATCAAACCTGGCTCGGAGAGGGACCTGAGCTGTCGGTTCTGCGCATGCTAGGTTTGTTTGATCGTCCCGCCGACGAAAAGGCGCTTGCAGCCTTGCTCAAGCCACCTGCCATCTGGGGACTTACAGAGTCCTTGGCTGATTTGCGCCCAACTGAGTGGCGCACGATTCTTGCCAGATTAAGAAGAGCGAGACTCCTCGCTGCCGAAGATCCGCACAATCGTGGGCATCTGGATACGCATCCTCTGGTTCGCGAGTATTTTGGCGAACAGCTTCGGAGTCAACAAACCGATGCTTGGAAGGAATGCAACCGGCGGCTCTATCATTATTTTCGAACGCTTGCTCCCCAGTTGCCGAATAGTTTCAGGGAGATGGAGCCACTTTTTTTAGCAGTAATCTGCGGCTGCAATGCCGGATTATTTCACGAAACGCTGCATGAAGTTTACATCCCGCGAATTCAGCGGGGAGATGTTTCCTTCGCTGCGAACTTCCTCGGAGCCAGAGGAGCATTGCTTTCGGTGTTAGCTCATTTCTTTGGACAGGGACGCTGGGAGTTAGCGATTGAAATGGGTGTCGAGGGGCAAAGTCTCGCCTCGGACGATCAGCTTTACATCCTTATGCAGGCTGGGGCAAATCTAACCGCCACGCGAGGGTTTTCCGCACCGGAGGCGCGAGTGTGTTACGAGCGCGTGGAGTCCTTGTGTCATTCGCTTAATCGTCCCCTGCTCCTGTATGCCGCACTGATGGGTCAGTGGCGCTATTCCCTCGTCACTGACAAGGTGACTGCAACGATACAGATCGCCAAACAAGTTCACTCGCTGGCGCAGGAACAGAATAACCCTGCGCTAATGATAGGAGGCAACCAAGTTCTGGCAGTCCCGCTCTACTTTTTGGGCGATTTCGAAGCGGCACGACAATACGTAAAACGAGGTGTTGAGATCTGGCGCTCGGGAGGCGTAAAGTCTCAGGCCGACGTGATTAAGTCTCAGGCCGACGTGATTACCGGGCACGCGGTCGGTTGTCTGTTCTTTGAGGCCATACTGGATTGGCATTTCGGAGAGATCGCCTCTTGCCAGCCGACCATGGTGGAAGCGATCTCAGCGGCAAAGGAGCTGAATAATATGCAGGCATTAGCCCACGCACTATGGCATGCCGGGTGGCTCGCCCAGTTTGAGCGTAATCCTGTTGAAGTGGAACGCTTGGCATCGGATTTAATTGAACTGTCAAACCGTCAGAATTTTGCACCTTTCCTGCGCAGAGCAGCCGTTCTTCGTGGTTGGGCGCGCAGCGCTTCCGGTGAAACAGCTGAAGGCATCTCGTGGATCGAGGACGGAATAGGAAACTATCGGGCAACCGGCTCAATGCTGGACATGCCATTTTTGCTAGCCCTAAAGGCTGAAGCTTTGCATCTAGCGAATCGTACCTCCGACGCTCTTGAAGCAATAGCCGAGGCGGAAGCAGTGATCGAAAGATTTGAAAACCGCTATTGGTGTGCCGAGCTGCACCGGCTACGCGGGGTGTTTCTGACGGCTATGAGTGCCGACGAAAGCCAAATTGAGGCTTCGTTCTGCGCAGCCATCAGCACCGCAAAGAAGCAGAAGTCGATTTCACTGGAGAAACGCGCCGAAGGAACCTACGCAGAATATCGTCGCCAAAAAGCGAGCGGGTCAGGAGGACGTGGATTCCGGCTACCTCTTTGTTAACTTCTTGCAGTTGCTTGCCTTTTGTTCAAGGGGTTTCCGTCTTCACATACTGGCAAGAATGCGATTCGAAATCAGCAAATCTTTTTTGCGATATCAGCGATCCGGGGAACCGGGGAAAAGTTCCAAGACCTAACCAGGCAACATCAGAATCTCCTGGTCCTCCAGCTTACAGCTCGCGAAATCTTCACCCTTTCCGTACAAGATGAAAGCGTTGGCGCTATTCCATGTATCGATGACCTGTAAGCCCTCGTGAAATCTCACGGCGAAGCGATTCCTCACGCAAGAACACAGTTTTCAGGACTTTGCCCGGTGCACACAGCGCCTTGTAGGTAGGGTGCTGCACGTGAGCGCTGGCTATGGATTAATATTTCGGCAACGCCCGGAAAGCATTGGACAAAATATGTCCAACTTGCGATGCTTGGAAGAAGCGGATGCTGATGTGGAAAACAGCACCGGCTGCGACCAGCACAGCGACGCCGTCCGCAACGACAACACCGAGTACTCAAACCAAGGAAGAAATGAATTTTTCTGGAACCCATTATTGGTCAAGTACGCCGAAAGTCTTTCAAGTCGATCCAGACCGGTCAATCACGCAACTGGAACTCTTTGGGGTGAGGGTGAATGACAGCGGCGATGGCCCTTTCCATGGAGCATCAGTTCACATTGTGACAGTTGCGTATAGTAGCAAAGGTTATAACGGATTGAGAGCATATGTGACTTGGACAGATAAAGATGGGGATAAAGTAATATGGGAGCTTATGGACACCCCACCTGGCTCTTCCAGTTCTCCGGGGAGACTAATTGACGGGACCGGCAAGTACACCGGATGGCAAGGTACTATTGAATATACCTTGGAGTATCCGAAATCATTTCCCGAAGGGACGATGCGTGGAATCTGTCGGGAGGTAGTAAAAATAGTAGCACCCCAATAGGTTCCAAAAGAGCCTCTCGATCTGGTCGCAACACCAAACGACTTCCCGTTGAATCGACGGCAGCAGATACTTTTTACGGTGAATGTTTTCGACCGCTTCCTTAATCGTGATCGGAGTCTGAAACGCCATATAAAACATATGCCAAGTTCCTTCGTTTTCTAGAAGCCTCAATGTGCGTCTGAGGCAACAACTCTGCCAGCTCTGAACTGAATTCGTGGAGCTGAAATCGCTGGGCAAACGCTGGCTTCTCGCGAAATCGGACATTTAGAAACGTTGCAGGTTCGCAAAAATATTCGTGCGACATTCTGCCTCCGCTCACGAATTTGTAGCCCAACCGTGAACGGCTCGGCAAGATCCATCCCCGGCAAAGTCTTGCGATTCGGGAGGTGCTGAAAGACACGGTATGGGTCGAGCTTCCCGCTCCGGCCAGGAAGACGGCGTTTCGACCGATCCTTTCAAAATAGTCCGTTGAATCGACCGGGTGCCAATTTCGTGTACCTGACCGTATGCGTGATGTTCTTGTGCCCGAGATAATCCTGGATCAGCCGGGTGTCTGCGCCCCGGTTAGCGAGAGAGTAACCGCAAGCATGCCTAAGCATGTGCGGGTGGATTTCCAACTCCCCGAGGCCAGCAGCATCTGCATACTTCTTTATCAGAACGCAGACCGTGAATCGAGAGAGTGGTTTGCGACGTTCAGATACGAATAGAAAATTAGAGTGTGGCTGCATCTGATGCCGAGCTTTAAGCCACGCATTCACAGCGCCGACTTCGCCGTTGTACATTGGCTGAGTGGTGGCGTTCCCGTTCTTTAGGCGGTGAATATGGATAATCTTCTCTTTAAGATTAACATCAGTTACCTTGAGCTGGCAGGCTTCCGACACCCGCAGGCCATGGCGAAACATCAGCAGCAACAGGCAATAGTCACGCTCCCGGTTGCGGGAAAGTCCTTCTTTGCGGCTGGCATCCAGAAGCTTTTGGATCTCATCGGGAGCCAGGTATTCTCTGGACCGTTCTCGTCGGGGATGGTCCATACTTTTTGTGTAATGTTCGCGTTATGCTTGGTTTTCCGATTAGCATCTGAAGCCGCTTCCAGCCTTGGTTCAGCGTCGATGGTCTTTTCTGGAGGCACTAGACAGTACACAAAATACCCTATTTGTGCAATGTTTTTCATTCGGAGCCGATGGCGTCTCCTGCGCGACGGAGAGTGAAGGCTTTCAAACCTTACCAGAGCTTCGAAGTAAGCGGGGGACAATCTCCGGTCGGTCGAAGGATACCTGCTGAGCAAGAGTAATGCTGTCGCCCTTGAAAATAACGGCTTTGCGAGCGCCATTCACAAAGACGATTGTTGCGGTTATAGAGCCGGTCTTGCTGAAGTTGATGCCAATCTTCTCGACCCGCCGACGGATTTCATTGCGCAGGCGCAGGCGTACATCATTAGCTTGCGGGGTGCGGGATTGGATGAGTGCCAGTAAAGTTTCAGGAGTGTAGAGCGCCGCGGATTGGGCTTTTGCTGCGTCTACAGTGGCTCGTAGCTCCTCCTTCTGCACGGTTAAGGTAGTGAGCAGCGCTTGGTCTTTTACCAGCCTAGCAGCCAAAACTGTGAGTGTAGCGGCGTCAATATTGTCAGCCTCCATGGCGGTGTTTGTTGCGCTCATGCGACGCTTCACTTTATCGATTTCGGCCAGCGCTTTATTGAGTTCGGTTTCGATGGCATGCAATTCAGCGGACTCAGCTTGACCGGCCACCGATTTCCAATCCAGGTCTTTCGCCGGACAAGAGGGACTGTAGCGGACTTCAAAAGACCGGTCGGTTCGTTGGCATACTTTTTAATAGGCTAATCGAAGACGGACCTCCGCTTTGATTTCAGCTTATTCAATTAGGGGATTAGGGGTGTCGTTCCCGTTAAATGCATTTTCGCATGAATAGGCAAAGTAGGTTCGTCAGTTGTTTCTTTTTTTGGCGATTGCTTCGCCCAGTCGGCTGTCCCAGTCACGGACCCGGCGTAAAGGCTAGGACTGGTTGCTTTATCGATAGACCTTACAAGACTCAATATCTCTTCGAGCATTTCTGGTGCGCTTCTGCTGGACTTTCCAGGCTGCTCGGGAACTTTCATTTGTTGCAGCTCGGTATGTAACTCTGGCCAAAATTTTCAAAAACCTTTTTCAGCACTTCCTCGGTAAGTGGCGTCTGTATGGTGTACCTATTGACCATTTTCGAAACCTGAAACATGCCATCTTTATCCAAAAGCATCATTTGCAAAAGCTTCAAAGGCCCCGTTACATCGCTCGTGGTCATCTCGATTAGTAAGGGGCAGACCCGGCTCTCATCCGCTTTATCGCCTTTCAACTGCTTGGACAACGCACCCGCCTCGAAATTGAGCCAGGGTTCGGCTTGATTTTCCTTGGTCACACAAATGATGCCCACACTGTGCTTGTCGAGCTGCGTGAAAAGCTCCGTGCCCCAGCGCTCCCCGGCATCAATGTCCTGGGTCGATACCCAAGGATTACAACCTTGGACAACTTGCTGAAGCCAGTCCCGCAGGGTCACAGCGACCAGGTAGCTTTTGGTATTCTTACCAGACCAGCTTATGAAGACGCCCATAGCGTTTGTATACCAGTTTCTAGCGCAAAAGCCAATGCCCGGATTTCCCTGCGCGTGCTGGACGCTCTTCGCGCTTACGCACAGCGCGCACTCAATGGCACGTGCGAAATACTCTCGATTTTTCAATGGATGACTACTTCAAATTCATCCGACACTTTCAAGTAGCTGCTCATCATGTTCCCCATCCGTTACCGTAGGGGATATCCCACAGGGGGCGCAGGCGGGTTAGCACCCCGTAATAACTCTTTCGCATGTTCCAGTGCCGATTTCGTTTTACCCCCTAACATGCGCGCCAGCTCGTCTACTCGGTTCTCTCCCACAACCTCCGTAAGCGACGTCCGAGTGCGACCGTCGGTTACCGCCTTGCTCACGTAGAAGTGACGGCTCGCCGCCGCCGCCACCTGCGGCATATGGGTGATGGCGAGCACCTGTCGACTTTCGCCAAGTGAACGCATTTTCGTTCCGATCGAGTGCGCAATCTCGCCCCCGACATTCGCATCGATCTCGTCAAACACCAGAAGACCGACAAGATCCTGCTGTGCCAGAGCAGTCTTGACCGCCAGCATCACCCGCGAGATTTCACCGCTGGACGCAATCACTTTAAGAGGTTTCAGCGGCTCACCGGGGTTAGGGGCGAACAGAAACTCTACCGCTTCAAATCCGGTGCTGCGCGCTTCAGGAAGCGATTCAATCTGAATCTCGAACGCCGCTTGGTTGAATCCGAGATCTTTCAGGTGCTCTCGGATAATTTCGGCGAGATTCTTCGCGGCTCGCGTTCGTGATCGTGTTAGACGGCCGCCAAGCTCGGTCAACTGATCCAATTCCCTGGCGAGCTTTACTCCCAACTCTGCGAGCATCTCTTCCCGACGATCGAGGAGTTCAAGGCGACCCTTCAAGTCCTCTATCAACTCGATAAGTCCGACCTCGTCCCGCTGATGCTTGCGTTGCAAGGAGTGTAAAAGATTAAGTCGCTCCTCCATGCGTTGAAGTGCTTCGGGATCAATCTCAAGACGCGTCTGATAACCGACTATGCTCCGTTGCAGCTCTTCAAGCTCAATCGTCGCGGCTTCATGGGCGCGCAAAAGTTCACTTGTCGATGGATCATGGCGATTGAGCTCACGCAACTGGCGGGCGATGTCTGCCAGCTGACTTAGTACCGAATCTTCTGCTTCCGAAAGTTGCTGCAAAAGCGCACCCGCAATCTCCATTAGCCGTCGTGCGTTGGAAGCCACATTATATCGCGTTTGCAGAGTTTGGAGTTCGGAAGGCTTCAGGTCAGCCGACTCGAGCTCTTGAAGCTGATGTCGCCATAGATCCAAATTTTGGTCGGTCGTCTGTTGCAGGATCTCTTCGCGCTTCTCACGAAGCTTTCTCAATTCTTCAAAGATTCCCTGATACCGTCGTAACAGTTCGCGGCTTTCACCGAAAGCATCGACCAGGGCCAATTGTTGCTCTTTTAAGAGTAACGATTGGTGATCATGGGGACCATGCAGATCGACAAGTCCATCGCCTATTTGTTTGAGCGTTCCTAACGTAGTCTGAGAGCCGTTAATGAACTGCCGATTGCCGCCGGAAACCGAAAAAATCCGTTTGAGCAAAAGTTGACCCTCTTCGCACGGCTCTATGCCCTGTTCGCCGAGGATCCGATCAATTTCAACGACTTCATCCAATTCAAACAAGGCCTCGACCGAGCACTGGTCAGCACCGGTGCGAATAAGCGACTTGTCCGCGCGTTCACCGAGCACGAGTTTGAGGGCGCCTAGGATCACCGACTTTCCGGTGCCGGTCTCGCCGGTCACCACGCTGAATCCGGCGGCCAATTCCCAGTACAATGACTCGACCAGAGCCAGGTTCTGAATTCTTAGCGATCGCAACGTTGCGGCCACAGTGCGATTATGTAAGGGTGCCGCGGTGTTTTTTCAATAGATGCTAACGATCACATTTTTGGGCACTGGCACGTCCATGGGTGTACCCGTGATTCGTTGCAAATGCGAGGTCTGCCAATCCAAAGATCCCCGTGATCACCGGATGCGGTCGTCCATTTATGTACAAACGGAGGCCTCTTCCTGGGTCGTAGATACGGGCGCAGAGTTCAGAATTCAGGCCCTCCGCGCGAATATTCAGAAGCTGGACGCCGTTCTTTATACTCATTCGCATGCGGATCACATTATGGGATTCGACGACCTCCGAAGATTCGGTTCGATCAATAGCGGTAGAATTCCCATTTATGCGTCGAAGGACACCATGCAAAACTTGCACAGGACCTTTTTTTACGCGTTCAACGTCGAAAGACCCTTCAGTGGATACGTGCATCCAGAACCCCATTTTGTCGAGGGCTCCTTCTCGCTTGGTAGTACAGAAATTCACCCGATCCCGGTCGAGCACGGGAGAGCCCATGTTTTAGGTTTCCTGTTCCGCCAGAACGGTCGTTCTCTTGCTGCCTACTTGAGTGACTGCAAGACGGTTTATCCGGAAGGGCTCGAATCTCTCGAAGGAGTTGAGACGTTAATCCTTGGTACTCCGTGCCGAAGGCCCCATCCCGCGCATATGAGCCTGTCCGAAGGCCTGGCTCTGGCCGAACGACTGAGTCCCCGGCAAACTTTCTTTACGCATCTCAGCCATGATTTCGGTCATGCCGCTACCCAGAAGGAATTGCCGAATAGCATTTCTCTGGCGTATGACGGTTTGCGACTGGATTTATGAAATGGCTCCCTCTCCTGTGCGTATTGGTCATCGCGCACCGGGTCCTAGGAGTTGAAGATCTCTCGAACGCCACTCTCGTCGTCTACAACCCGACTTACCCGGAAAGCAAATCTCTCGCTGAGTATTACGCCGCGAAGCGTGGCATCCCAAAAGACCGGCTCACCGCCTTGCCTTGCTCTAACGACGAAGAAATCGACCGATATGAGTACGATCGTGCAATTGCCGAGCCGCTCCGGAAGCATTTTCAGGAAGCGCAATTATGGACCGTCGAGCAAACGGGCGAACAAAGGGTCATCGCTAACAAGGTTCGGTACGTCGTTCTCATCCGGGGCATCCCTCTGAAGATTCGATCCCAGGCGTATTACCCGGGAGACAATCCGGATCGCTCGACACCTTTCTACGCCTCGAATGCGAAAGCAGTGGATTCGGAATTGGCCACGCTTGGTTATTTTCGTCACCAGATCTCGGGCCCGATGGAGAACCCTTACTTCAGGAGTTTTAGGCCGATCACCGATCCTGACTCGGACCCGCGTTTAATGTTGGTGGCACGGCTGGACGGCCCTGTCGCCGGCGATGTGCGGCGCATGATCGACGATTCGCTCACCGCAGAGCATGCCGGCTTGTGGGGATGGACCTATCTGGATGCTCGAGGCGTGAAGGATCCGAATTACAAGATTGGGGACGACTGGTTGTTTCACATCGATGACCAATCTTTTCGAATCGGCCGGCCGGCTATTCTTGACCGCCGTGAGGCTTTGTTCCCGCTCGGTTATCCAATGACCGACGCTATCCTTTATTTCGGCTGGTATTCCAGGGAGGCAACCGGCGTTTTCAACGACCCTCATTTCCAGTTCCGCCCCGGTGCTATTGCCGTTCACATCCACTCATTCAGTGGGTCAACTATCCGACAATCCGATAAATTTTGGGTTGGCCCGCTCATCCGGCATGGAGCCGCAGGGACCCTTGGAAACGTGTACGAGCCATTCCTTCAGCTGACGCCGATCCTGGACCTTTTCTACGATCGTCTGGTCAATGGATTGACGTTTGCCGAAAGCGCTTATGCCTCTTTGCGCGCTGTTTCGTGGATGACGACGATTGTAGGCGATCCGTTGTACCGCCCGTTCAGTCCGGATCAAATACCCGGGAATACTTCCTGGCAGTCTATACAACAGTTATTCGAAAGAGAAAGCACCAATCCCTCGGAACTAATCCGGGAATTAGATACACTTGGAACCCTTAATCCGACAGCTCTCGAAGTCGAAGGCTTAGTGGAAGAGCGCGAAGGCCAGAACGATGCGGCGCTCGAAACGTTCGATAAAGCTGCCAGAGCTTACAAAAACAGCCCCGACAATTTCCGTTGCATTCTCCATCAGGCGGATTTGCTCCAATCCTTGGACCGCAACACAGAGCTTGCCGGATTGATCAAGAAGGCCTTGTCAAGATTCACCGACGACGCGTCGACTCGAATCTTGCGATCATACCTGCGATCTAAGCCCTGAAAAATGTTAGCGCACCGTAGAAATGATAGGACCGAGCCGCTTTGCCGGCGCCGGTAGATGCGCTCCCGCGCGTCCGGCGCTGCATTTCTCCACGCTTCTTTTTGCTGCTTCTGCGAACGCGCTCTTGCGCTATCGGAGCTGAGGCTCTTTCCCATTAGCTTAACCCAAATTCCGAAATTTGGAATCGTCCTCGTCCTCGTCGTCGTGCTC
>Ga0209656_10003540_pt1 | contig 10103 bp, 8 predicted proteins | sample BogFormECP12_OM2_FD_188239 | JGI IMG/M metagenome (GOLD analysis project Ga0209656, IMG submission 188239) | Bog forest soil microbial communities from Calvert Island, British Columbia, Canada - ECP12_OM2 (SPAdes) (version 2) | ecosystem: Environmental > Aquatic > Freshwater > Wetlands > Bog ... | reverse complement strand
GAGGATTTTCGATGCAGCCCAGCCACCGGTTCAGGCCCATCCGGCCGACGCATTCCTGGTTGCAGGACAGGCAGGTGCGTATCTCGGTGGCATGCCCCGACCGGGCCTTGGCCGCGAAGTCGGGATCAGCGATCTGGCCGCGCACGACGCCCACCAGATCACAGTGCCCGTCCGCCAGCGCGCGCTCGGCCTGGACCGGGTCCTTGATCCGGCCCACCCCGATAACCGGCAGGCTGACCGCCCGGCGCATCGCGTTGGCGATGAACAGGGCATAGCCGGGCGGGATGCTCATCGAGGCCTCGATCATGAACAGCGTCGCGGTGGCCACGCCGATCGAGGTGTTGATGTAGTCGACCTGGCCGGTGGCCTCCACCATCCTGGCCACCTCGACCGCCTCGGCCAGCGTGCTCCCGCCCTCGATCAGCTCGTCGCCGCAGATCCGCACGCCCAGCGCGCGGTCGGGCCCGATCGCCTCGCGGACCGCGTCGACGATTTCCACCAGGATGCGGGCCCGGGCCGCCAGCGAGCCGCCGTAGGCATCGGTGCGCTTGTTCGTCGCGGGGGACAAAAACCCCCGCACGATGGAGGAATGCGAGCATTGCAGCTCCACGCCGTCGAAGCCGCCTTCGGCGCAGTGCCCGGCGACCATGCCGTAGCCGGCCACGATCTCGGCGATCTCGTGCCGCTCCACGGCCTTGGGAACCTCGCGGAACATCGGGTCCGGTACCGGGCTGGGCGCCCACACGGGCAGCCGGGAGAACATCGACGAGGCCTGCCCGCCGTTGTGGTTGAGCTGTGCGAAGATCGGCACGCCGTACGCGTGCGCCGCCGCGGTCATCTTCTGGTAGCCGGGGATGACCGCACGGTGAAAGCCGTGGATCAGCTTCTCATAGGGCCAGTCGGTGGGATGAGTCGAGTGCTCCTCGGTGATGATCAGGCCGACGCCGCCCGCCGCGCGGGCCGCGTAGTAATCGGCGTGCTGCTGGGTGGGCAGGCCGTCCTCGGCGTAGTTGGTCAGGTGCGCGGAGAACACGATCCGGTTGCGGACCACCACCGGCCCGATCCGCAACGGCGAGAACAGGTACCGGTACCGGCTGGCCCCGCTCATCGGGCGCCGCCCGTCACGGTCAGGACCGGCAGCTCGGGAAGCTGATCGGCCGCGGAGATCGCCATCGCCGTCCGGCGGGCCTCGAGCACCGCCTCGAGTACGGTCCGGGGAGCCACGCAGTCGCCGGCCCGCAACGTGCCCGGCCGCTGCAGGTACAGGGCCTCATCCGGCAGCCGGTGCCCGCAGTGCACGACGAACCCGCAGTCCGCCGTGCGCTGCTCGCCGGTCCACCGGTCCTCGAGCAGCACATGATCGCGGGCCGCCTCGCGCAGGAGAGCGCGCAGCTCGCGTCGCACGCCCGCCCGCTGCAGCCGCGAGTTGGCCTCGGCGAGGTCGCCGGTGAGGGCCAGCTGGCTGCCGGCGATCTGGTCCGCAGTGACGATCGAGGTCGGCCGGCCATGCGCGGCCAGCAGCTCGGCCACGCCGACCCCCACGGGCCCGCCGATCGGGTCGAACACTACGGCCCGGCCTTCCGGGAGCGCCTCAAGCGCGCCGGAGCTCGCCAGGGCGAGCAGGTCGGCCGCCTCCACCACATGCGCGCCCGGCGCGACGCGGTAGTCACGCGGGCCGGGCACGGACCCGGTGGCCAGCAGCACGCGCGTGCCCTGGGCGATGGCGTCGTCCAGCTCGGCCGCGCTGACTTCGTGTCCGAGCGAGACCGTCACCTCCAGCCGCGTCAGCTCCCGGCGCCACCAGTCCACCGCGACGCCCAGCCGATGCCGGCCGTGCACCGCGGCCGCTGTCGTCAGCATGCCGCCCAGCGTCGGTCCGCGCTCGGCCAGCCGCACCCGGTGCCCGCGCTCGGCTAGCACCCGGGCCGCCTCCATGCCCGCCGGGCCACCGCCGACCACCAGCACCGTGCTCGAGTCCTGGTCGCAGTTCTGGTTCCAGGCCGAGACGTCGACACTGTCGTGTTCGTGACCGCTGCCGGGCTCGATGACGCAGGTGATGACCGGGTTCCTGTTGTCGCGGACCATGCACGCCTGATTGCACAGCAGGCAGGGACGGATCCGGTCTGGCTGGCCGGCCCGCAGCCGTGCGACCAGGTCAGGGTCGGTGATCTGAGCCCTGGTCATCTCGACCAGGTCGGCCGCCCCGTCGGCCAGCGCCCACGAAGCCGCAGCCGGGTCCACCACGCTGCCCTGCAGGACCACCGGGATCGCCCCCCCAGCCACGTCCTCCGCGCACGGGGGGCTCCCGCCCCCCGTTCCCCCTGGCCCATCCCCCTTCACTGCCGCCCGGATGAGACGGCAGAGCTCGATGCCGAAGCCCGGCTCGGAGTGCAGGTCGGGCCGGGTCGCCGGTACCGAGTAGATCGACCCACGCACCACCACGAGATAGTCGACCAGCCCGGCCAGCCGTGCGGCCGACTCCGCGGCCAGCTCGGGTGTCACGCCTGCCCAGGGGGCGAGCTCGTCGCAGCACAGCCGCAGGCCGAGCACCTTGTCGCGGCCGAGCGCCGTGCGGACCGAGCGCAGCACGCGCTCGGTCAGCAGCAGCCGGTCCTGGCCGTAGGCGTCGGTGCGCTGGTTGGTCAGCCCGGAGGCGAACTGGCGCAGCAGCGAGTACTGGCCGGCGTTGATCTCCACGCCGTGCAGCCCAGATCGGCGCGCCAGGACCGCGGCGGCTGCGAATCCGTCGACCACCGCATCGATCTCGGTCTCCGCCATCTCCATGGGCAGCTCACGAGATGCGGCATCCGGAACCCGTGACGGGGCCCACAGCGGGACTTGAGAGAACGCCGAAGAGCCCTGCATCCCGGCGTGACCGAGCCCGGCCAGCACCAGGGCCCCGTGCGGCGCGCAGGCCGCAAGGGTCTGCGACCAGCCTGGCCCGCAGTCCGCGGCCAGCGGCGCGCGCTCGTAGGGCCAGTCCGACGGGTGCACGCTGGCGATCTCGGTCACGATGACGCCGCAGCCGCCCGCGGCCCGGCGCTCGTAGTAGGCGACATGCCGCGCCGAGATGGCCCGGCGCTGGCCCAGGTTGGTCTCGTGCGGGCCGAACATCACCCGGCTCGGCGCCTGGGCCTGCCCCAGGGCCAGCGGCTCGAGAAGGTTCACGGCGCGGCCCTGGTGGCGATCAGGCCGACGTGATAGGCCAGCGCGCCGAACGGCTCGGGGCGCAAGCTAACCGCCGGATTCAGCCGGTAGGCGCGGTTCAGGTCGAGTGCCATTGAGTTCTCGCAAAGGGCCCGGCGGCCGTCAGTAGACGCCGCACATGCCGTCGATGGATACCTCTTCGACGAGCAACTCATCCACGTCGGTGATGTTTTCATCGTCCCGGTCAACGTTGTCGCCGATCATTTCGCCAAGACCTTTCCTCCGCGCGGACACCGGCACTTTCACGTCAAACATGCCAGGCTACGCACGCGCCGGTAACTCCCTGACCGGGCAGCGCCCCCTGGCCAATCGGGCAGGTGCCCAAGTCGTGTCCGGCCGCGATCCTGGCAGCATGGCTTCAATCACGACGCCGCATTTCCTTATTCACGACGGGCGCGTCCGGCCACGGTTTGGAAGCGGCGGGATCAGCAACGAACTCGCCGGTCACATCGCCGCCGAACTCGGGCCGCTCGGGCTGGTGCCGGACGGGCCGGCGTTCGAGCGGGTCTTCGTCGAAACGGTCCTGGCGACCCATCCCGACCCGATGCAGGCATGGACCGGCTTTTACGGCAACACCATGCGGCGCCTGCGCCGCCCTGATCCCGGCGGGACCGGCAGCGTCGCCACGTTCGCCCGCATCTACGAGCACGTCATGTCGCTGATCCGCGGCACCACCGTGCTGGACGTCGGGTGCTGCTTCGGCTTCCTCCCACTGCTGGCCGCCGACCGGGACCCGCGACTGAGGGTCGTGGGCACCGACCTCGTCCCGTCGGCCGTCGCCCTGGCCGGCCGCATCGCCTGCGCGCAGCGCAGCCGCGCCCGGTTCGCCGCGGCTGACCTGATGGCGCTGCCGGTCGCCGACGAGGCGGTGGACACCGTGCTGGCGGTCCACGTCCTGGAGCATCTCCCGGCCGAGGCGTCCGCCCGGGCCCTCGCGCAGTTGCGCCGCGTCGCCCGGCACCGGGTGGTGATCGCCGTGCCACTGGAAGCGGAGCCGGACCCCACCTTCGGGCATGCCCAGGCCTTCGACCTTGGCCGGCTGGCCACAATAGGCGCCGTCCCGGAAACCCCGGAAAGCGCGGACTGGTCGCAGGCCACCTACGCCGCCGACGGCGGGTGGCTGGTGCTCGACCGGCGCACGCGGCGGCCGACGCTTTCGGGGTGCGCCCCGGCATACTGCCCGATTGGCTAGGCCGCCACTGTCCTAATTGACGGTTCGGGCCTGCCATGCGCCCGGTTTACCGATGAAGATATTCCCCCGCAGGCCGCGGCGGCTTAATGTCCAAGCTGACGTCATAGTGCCAAGCTCGGCCCGCCAGAAAGGCTAGACATGAAGGTAGAAGAACTTCTCAAACCATTTCCGATCAAGGAGTTCCATCCATTCCCCCGGGCCATGCTGGGACCTGGCGCGTGGGAGCTCCTCGGCCCCGAGGCCAAAAAGCTGGGATTCAACCGGGTGCTCGTCATGACGTCGGGCCTGCGCGGCAGCGACATCGTGCCGAAAATCGTCGGCTCGCTCCGCTATCACGGGCTCGAAGTCGTGCTCTACGACAAGGTCGAGTCCAATCCCAAGGATTACAACGTGATGGACGCGGTCGCGCTCTACACCGAGAACAAGTGCGACAGCTTCATCTCGATCGGCGGCGGATCCAGCCACGACGCCTGCAAGGGCGCCCGGATCTCGGTGGCCCACGACGGCCGCAGCGTGAATGAGTTCGAGGGGTTCAACAAGAGCGAGAACCCCAAGAACCCGCCGCACATCGCGGTCTCGACGACGGCAGGCACCGGGTCGGAGACCTCCTGGGCCTACGTCATCACCGACACGACGACCGATCCGGAGCAGCCGCACAAGTACGTCGCCTTCGACGACGCGGCCGTGGCCACGCTCGCGGTCGACGACCCGACCCTGTACTACAGCTGCCCGGTCGACTACACGGCGCAGTGCGGCTTCGACGTGCTCGCGCACGCCAGCGAGCCGTACGTCTCCCGGCTGAACTTCCCGCCGTCGCTGGGCAACGCGCTGTACGCGATCAAGCTCACCGCCGAGAACCTGCGCCAGGCGACGTGGAACCCGCAGGATCTGCCCGGCCGCGAGGGCATGATGTACGCGCAGTACATCGCAGCCCAGGCGTTCAACTCCGGCGGGCTGGGCATCATCCACTCCATCTCGCACGCCGTGAGCGCCTTCTACGACCTCCATCACGGCCTGAACAACGCGATCGCGCTGCCCCGGGTCTGGGCGTTCAACATGCCGGTGGCCTACAAGCGCTTCGCCGAGATCGCCGCGGTGATGGGCGTGGACACGCACGGCATGACCGACGTCCAGGCGGCCGAGGCCGCGCTGGCCGCGGCCATCCGGCTGCTGCGCGACGTGGGCGTGGCCGAGAAGTTCACCGACGTGAACGAGAACACCTACTCGAAGAACCGGCTCGGCAAAGGCCCGACCAAGTTCTACGAGAACTCGCCGGTGGTCCGCGGGGACGCCGAGGACGTCGACCGGATCACCAACCACGTCCTCGGCGACGCCTGCACCCCGGGCAACGCCAAGGAGTGCACGTTTGAGACCGTCCGCCCGGTGGTCGAGCACTGCATGAACGGCGACCTGGATGACCTTCTCAGCTGAGATCCTGCCTCAGGTGGTAGGCCCGGTGCTGGCGCACCGGGCCTACCATTGGGCCCTACCGGGAGAACGAATGCCGTACTTCGAGACCGTCGATGACGTCACCGGCGCGCTGGCCGGCCACGGGTACATCGCCGACCGGCAGCTGGCCACGGCGGTATTCATCCAGACCCAGCTCGACAAGCCCCTGCTGGTCGAGGGGCCGGCCGGAGTCGGCAAGACCGAGCTGGCCAAGGCCATCGCCGCGGCGACCGGGCGGCGGCTGCTGCGGCTGCAGTGCTATGAAGGCCAGGACGACACCAAGGCCCTGTACGAGTGGGACTACGGCAAGCAGCTCCTGTACACCCAGATCCTGCGGGAGAAGATCGGCCAGCTGCTCGGCGACACCCCCGACCTGCATACCGCGATCGAGCGGATCGCGCAGCAGGAGAGCGCCTTCTTCTCCGAGCGCTTCCTTGCCCCGCGCCCGCTGCTCGAAGCCATCCGTTCGGCCGATCCCGTGGTGCTCTTGATCGACGAGGTGGACCGCGCGGACGAGGCCCTGGAGGCGGTCCTGCTCGAAATGCTCGCCGAGTATCAGGTATCGGTGCCGGAGATCGGCACGTTCGTGGCCCGCCACCCGCCGTGCGTCATCCTCACCTCGAACAACACCCGCGACCTGTCCGCCGCGCTCAAGCGCCGCTGCCTGCACCTGTTTCTCGACTACCCCAGCGCCGAACGCGAGCTCGAGATCCTGCGGAGCAAGAAGACCGGCCTGCCCGACGCGGCCGCCGAGCACCTCGTCCAGATCGTCCGCGGGCTGCGCGGGCTCGACCTCCGCAAGGCGCCCAGCATCTCGGAGACCGTGGACTGGGCCCGGACGCTGGCGGTGCTCGGCGTCGAGGAAATCGCCCCGGCCGTCCTCGCCGACACCATCTCGGTGGTGGTGAAGTACTCGCGCGACGTCCGGCGCGCGCTGGATGCGCTGCCGTCCCTGGTGGACCCGAACGCCGCCCTGGCCGACGAGCCCGAACGCGACCACCCGCACGACCATGACCACGGTCACGGTGCTGAACACCGGCACGATCACGGTCAAGGACCGCACGCCGCTGACGGTCACGACGCCGATGCTATGGCCGAACGGGCGGCGAAAGACCAGCCCGGGCGGCACGACGAGCACTATTACGGGGCGCCGACGCCGGCCGCGTCGGTCGGCTCCGGGGCCCGCGCCGTGCCCTCCGGACAGGGCAGCCGCTCGTTCGCCAGGGGCCTGGCGCGCCGCCGGCCGCTGTAGACCTGAGCGAGCGGGAGGTAGAGCGCGATGGAACGGAGCCTGCACCGGTTCGTGCGGCTCCTGCGGCTGCGCGGGGTCCGCGTGTCGGTGACCGAGGCGCTCGACGCCATGCACGCCGCGGCCACCCACGGCGCCCTGGCCGATCGCGAGACCTTGCGGTGCGTGCTGCGGGTGGCCCTGGTCAAGGACCGGCGCGACGAGGAGCTGTTCGACGAGCTCTTCGACCGTTACTTCCGGCTCGAAACGGTCGCGGCGGCTGAGCAGCAGGGCCACAACCACGCGCACGACGACCTGGCCGACACCGGCACCGCGGAGTCGTTCACGATTTCGCCGGAGGCCTCGCAGACCCCGCAGCAGGGTCATTCGCACGGCAAGCCGGCCGACATCCGCGACTTCTTCCGCCAGCAGGATCTGGCGACGGCCTACAACCTGCATCAGGAGGCCAACAAGATCGACCTGGCGGCGATGACGGACGAGATCGTGCTGTCCAAGGAGCGCGGCCGTACGGCCTCCTCCGGCCCGCGCGTCCAGCTGGATACGTCCCGGCTGCACGGCGGGGGCCTGCCGGGCAAGCTGCAGAGCAGCCCTGGGACCAGGCTCGACGCCGGCCTGACGGTGGCCGAGGAGCAGGCCCTGCTCGACTGGCTCGGCGACCCGGCTGGCGACAATTCGGCTGGCGACGTACCGGCGGACGCGCTTGCGGCCCTGTCTCAAGGAGCAGGGGCGCGAGGGTCAGGCGGCGAGATCGCCAACCTCAGCGAGCTGCTTAAGCGCCACCTGGAGGCACTTGCGGCCATGGACCGCCGGGCCATCGAGTCCCCGGAGCGGCCCGGCGTCCGCACGCCCGTGGTCGGCGAGGCCGAACGTCGCCAGCTCGAGGAGACCCTGCGCCGCCTGGCCAAGACCATGCCGGGAGCCCTGACGCACCGGCGCGTGGTGGCCGGCCGGGGCCGCGTCGACCCGGGTCGCACCATGCGCGCCAATATGCGCTTCGACGGGATCCCGTTCCGGCCGGTGACGGTGGCACGCAGACAAGACAAGCCCCGTCTCGTCGTCCTGGCCGACGTGAGCCTGTCGGTCCGCCACACGGCGCGCTTCACCCTGTACTTGGTGCATGGCCTGCAGCGGCTGTTCGGGCAGGTGCGCACGTTCGCGTTCGTGGCCGACACGGTGGAGGTCACCGACCTGTTCGCCGAGCATCCGGTGGAGCGCGCGCTGGAGGCGATCTTCGGCGGCGACGTGCTGGACGTCGACGCCGACTCCGACTACGGTGCCGCGTTCGGGCATTTCCACGAGGAGTTCCCCGACCTGGTGACCCGGCGGACCACCGTGGTGATCCTCGGCGACGGGCGCGGCAACGGCCACGACGCCAACCTGGGCGTCTTCGAGGAGATCGCCAGACGCTGCAAGCAGCTCATCTGGCTGACGCCCGAGCGGCGGAACGTGTGGCGGCTGGGCGGCTGCGATCTGCCGCGATACGCGGAATTGTGCGATCGCGTGGAGGTGGTCCGTGACCTCGACGGGCTGGACCGCGTCACCGAGGACATCGTGGCCCGGCTGGCCGGACGCTGACCGGGCCCGTGGGCCGGCCCCATAGGCTGCTCTATCGTGCGGCTGCGTTGTCAGCCGGAGCGGTCTGCAGCGGCGCGGTCGCGGTCGAGGCTGGCAGCGTCGCAGGGTTCACGAACGTGCTGCCGCCCGGCCCGGCCTGCACGGCCTCGTGCAGCGCGCTGCCCCGGAGGTACTGCGGCCAGCTGAGGAACCACTCGGTCCAGCCGTTGTCCCAGGTGCCCGCCTGCGGGCTGCCGGTGATCGTGATGGGGTCACCGGGCACGGCCAGGTTGTAGTACGTCTCGGCGTCGGCGGGCGACAGGTTGACGCAGCCGTGGCTGACGTTCTCGAAGCCCTGCTGGCCCACGGACCAGTACGCGTCGTGGTAGTAATCCCCGCTGAAGGTGAACCGCACCGACCACGGAACCGACAGGCTGTATCCCGGGCCGGTCATCTGCACCGGGTTGGCCTTCTCGATGGTCAGGTAGCTCCCGTCGGGAGTGTCGTCGCCCGGCTTGCCGGAGCTGATCGGCCAGTCATAACGCAGCTTGCCGTTGTAGTAGATCTGCGTGCGGTGCGCCGCGGTGTTCCCTATCGCCACCAATGACGGGCCGATGTCGAACGTCTGGGTCAGGGTGTGGTAGCCGTACATACCCGGCGCGCCCTGCACCCCGTTCAGGTGCCCGGTGAAGCTCACCGTGGTGCCGGCTGGCCAGTAATCACGCGGCCGGAAGTAGGCGCAGGTGGCGGCCACGTTGCAGGGCTCATCCCAGTACCACGCGCCGACGACCGGCTTCGACGTCGTGATCTGCAGCGCCCGCTCGACCGCGGCCTTGTCGGTGATCGGTTGGCTGAAGTACAAGATGATCGGCATTCCCACGCCGTAGGTCTGGTTGTACCCCTCGAGGATCTCGGTCCGGATCGTCCGGCTCGGCGTCAGCGTGCGGAACGTGCTTGTCGTGGCGACGGTGCCGCCGCCGCTTCGCGACGCCACAGCTGTCACCGTGTAGGCCTGCGAGACGTCAAGCGCCCACTGGCTGTGCCAGACCTTGCCGTCCTGGCTGAGGTGGCCGGACACAGCATCGCCGGAGGTACGCACGGTGACCTTCTTCAGCGTGCCGCCGGTCGCCGTGACGGTGATACCAGCGGACGGGTCGGCGTCGCCGGCGCCGTTCGCGGGCGTTATCTTCACCCCGGGGACGGCCGCCGCGGCCCTAGGCGTCGCGGCCCCGGTCTTAGCGTTGGCCGCAGGGCTCACCTGACTGGTGCCGTGGCCGCTACCAGTGCACGCCGCCGTTAGCAGGGCCAGCGCCATGACGGCGGCAGTGCCAACGTGCCGCCTCAGCCTCCGGCCCGCCGCGCGATCCTCGCGCCGTATCCTGATCGTCATGGTGGCCCTCCTGTCAGAACCCGTTCCCCGGAACGGCGTGTCATATACGGACAGGCCGCGCA
>Ga0209656_10003539_pt1 | contig 10105 bp, 9 predicted proteins | sample BogFormECP12_OM2_FD_188239 | JGI IMG/M metagenome (GOLD analysis project Ga0209656, IMG submission 188239) | Bog forest soil microbial communities from Calvert Island, British Columbia, Canada - ECP12_OM2 (SPAdes) (version 2) | ecosystem: Environmental > Aquatic > Freshwater > Wetlands > Bog ... | reverse complement strand
GGTTCCGGCGCACGTTAGGGCTCGCCGGTAAATTAGTTCGGTGACGCTGGGTGTGTCGTCCTTAGCACGGGCAGCAGTGTGTAATTCCACTCGCCGTGGAAGGCGTCGCGCCTGATCGAGCGTTGCTCAAGTTCGTTCATTTCCTTGTCGGAGATCTTGATGCCCTTCTCGTAGGTGCCGGTGTCGAGCTCGGCGCGGACTGTCAGGCCGGTCTTGGTGGTGGTCGCGGAGATGGTCTCGATGATGACCTCGTGGCTGGTCAGCGGCCTGCCGCGCCAGTTCATGGAGATCTGGGCGAAGAGCCGGTGCTCTATCCGGTTCCACTTGGAGGTGCCCGGTGGCAGGTGGGACACGCTGATCTCGAGGCCCAGTTCGGTGGCGAGCCTGGCCAGCTCGACTTTCCACAGCCGCAGCCGGCTGCCGTTGGAGCCACCGGAGTCGGCGGTGATGAGCAGCCGCCCGGCACCGGGATAAGCGGCCTTGCCGATCTTGTTCCACCAGCGGCGGATCGACTCGACCGCGAACTGGCCGGTGTCGGCGTCGGTGCCGACGTTTACCCAGCCGGCGTTGGCCGTCAGGTCATAGACGCCGTAAGGGACGGCCCGGCCCAGCTCGCCCTTGAAGTCGTGCACCTCGACCCGCTCCGGGGTGCCCTTGGGCCGCTGCTCCTTCCCGCCGTTCTTGTAGTTGCCGACCAGTTCCTTTTTCTTGGTGTCCACCGAGATGACCGGGTCCCCGGCGGCCTGGAAGGCGGTCACCAGCGCGTTGATGTGCCGGAATTGCCCGTTCCGGTCAGGATGCTGTTTTCCTTCCACCGTCTTGGCGTTGCCCTGCAGGCTGTAGCCGTCCTCATTGAGCAGCCGCTCCACGGTGTCGGGCGAGATCACGTGCCCCGCCTGCGTCAGCGCATCCGAGAGGTTGCGCGCCGACTTGGTCGTCCACCGCAACGGCGACTCCGGGTCACCCCGGGTCTCCGGATCCACCAGCGCTTTCAGCGCCGGCACCACCGACGGGTCAAGCGCCTCGGTGCGGGGCCTGCCCGCCCCCGCCCGGCGCACCCTCGAGCAGGTGAGCAAGCTGATCGGTGGGGGCATCGGAACTGACCTCGACCGAATAGTCGATGCCGGTGGACCGCCAGGTCGCGGTGTCGAACCCGCCCGCCGCGCTCACACGGGCCCCTGTCAGTTCGATTCCCAGCGCCGCGGCTTCCCGGTACAGGTCATTGAGGACACAGCCGGCGGCCGCGAGATGGAGCAGATGCCCGCCGGTGAAATCGGCTTCCACCGTGACGCCGCCGGGGGTCCGCCGGTGCGGGAAGCGGGTGGCGGCGCCGGAGCCGGCCATCATTGTCCCAGCGCCCACCGTGATCTGGAAGCGGTTGTCCATCAGCGGCTCCTTATCAAGAATGTGGCGCTCAGCGGGTTGACCGGAAGGCTGCCTGAGCCATCTCCAATTCTGGTCCGTCCCATCCGGGCGGCATCCTCACATGCCGCGATGTGAGCACCGAGCGGTGTCGGGGCTCACGGACCGGATAGATCCAGGTCGGATAGCTTGTCGGGTCGGCCTGGGGTGATCATCCCGGTCAGGTAGTCGTCGTCCATCTCGTCGAGGTAGATGCCGTACGGAGCCCCGCCCGAGGTCTACCCCGCGACGAAGTACGGCCGCCCGTCAATCATGATCCAGCCGTCGTCCAGGAGCGCTCGCGGGGTGGCGGAGCGACGCGGGCGGGGCTGCGGAGATGGTCGGTGCGCCCACCGCTGGGCGGAGTCTGGCAGCGGGAATCCGATGGCGGTCAGGTCCTCGTGGGCGGTGTACCGGTCGACGCCGTAACGCCGTGCATAGGCCTTGATGGTGACGGTGGCGCCGGAGGCGATCCAGGCCCGGGAGGACTCACGGCGGGCCTGCCTGCGCATCCGGTGCCGACGTGGTTGCATGCCGGAAGGGTACGCGCAGCGTGGCGATCCCGCGTGCGTCTACGGCGTCAGGCGCCTGGATCAGTCACAGGCTCCCGCTCGGGCCGCCGCCACGCCGCGATCCGCCGCCGAAGATCGGCGATCGCCTCTTCGGCGATAGCGACATGAAACGGCCGAACGGCCGGATCCGCGTTCATGCCAGCAGTGCCGGTGCTCATGATCTGTGTCCCTTCTCGCGTGCCGAAAACCAGACCGCTACCGCATCACGGCCGATGGCTGTGGCCGTCGGGTGTGGCTGGCCAGTATCGGGAGGGTGACTCTCGTGACTGGCACCTCCTGTCTGGGCTGCTGTTCTCCGCTGGCTACCACTCAGCGCGGCTAGCGGTGCTGGCGGCTCCGGAGCTCGAACGCTATGACGATCTCGGAGATGCCGCGGAACAAGGCGAAGAACCCGACCCACAACAGCAGCAGCGCCGCCCGGGCGGGAAACATCTGCTGGGAGGCCCAGAAACCGAGCAAGATGAGCAGGATGCCGACTACCAGGCCGAGCCACCAGGTGCCGCTGATCTCCCTGGCCGCGACGGAGTTGATGATGTCGAGCGCGCCATAAAGGACAAACAGCAGCCCAATCACCGAGGCCAGCGCCCAGAAGGCATTGATCGGGTTGGCGAACGCCCAGATCGCGCCCACCAGGAAGAAGATCCCCAGCAGGACGTGCGCCCACCGCCAGCCGACGTGGACCGAGGCGAGCAGGAATTCGTTGACCATGGCCGCCAGGAAGACCACACCTATGAGGACCCCCACAGTGGTGATCGAGGTGAGCCGGAACCGCAGCACGACCACGGAAATGATCAGCCACGCGATACCGGTTATCAGCATCAGCCACCACGGGCCGGCCAGCCGCCACAGTCCCGCCCGGGCGCCGCGCAGGCGTTGATCCACATCTTGATTGACGCTCATGTCCAGTTTCCTTCCGCAAGAGGTACGTGCTGGCCAGGGCGGGCGGCAGGCTGTGGTTAACGCAGCGACCTGAATGCCGCCCGGATCTCGGTCGCGAACAGTTCGGGTTCTTCCCAGGCGGCGAAGTGGCCGCCCCTGGCGGCCTCGTTGAAGTAGGTGAGGGTGGGGTAGCCCAGCTCGACCCAGCTGCGCGGGGCGCGGAAGATCTCGCCGGGGAAGGTGGTGAAGCCGACCGGGAGCTTGACCTCCGGGGGAGCCTGCCCGGCCGCGAGGGCTTGGGCTCGTGCGCTCTCCCAGTACGACCGGGCCGCCGAGGTCCCGGTGCCGGTCAGCCAGTACAGGGTGATGTTGTCGAGGATGTGGTCCCGAGTGAGGCCGCCGGAGGGCTGGCCGTCGACGAAGGCGCGGGAAATCTTGTAGTAGGCGTTGGTGTCGTGGTCGAGTATCCAGGCCGCCAGGGCGAGGGGTGAATCCAGCAGGGCGTAGCCGATCGTCTGCGGCCGCGTGGCCTGCTCCAGGAAGTAGCCGAAGCCGGTCGCCCGGAATGTCTTGGTCTGCTCGAGCGCCGCGCGTTCGGCCTCGGTTTGCGCCGGCATGGCGCCGCCGCCCAGCGCGGTCACGAGCAAGTTCATGTGGATGCCGGCCAGCCCCGCCGGTGCCTGGCGGCCCATCGCGTCGGTGACGGCGGCGCCTTGGTCGCCGCCTTGGGCGACGTAGCGGGTATAGCCCAGGCGGCGCATCAGCTCCGCCCACGCCTGCGCGACGCGGCCGGCGTACCAGCCGAGTTCGGCCGGCTCGCCGGAGAAGCCGTAGCCGGGTATGGACGGCAGCACCAGGTCGAACGCGTCCCCAGCCGCTCCGGCGTGCGCGGTCGGGTCGGTGAGCGGGCCGACCGAGCCGAGCAGCTCGATGATCGATCCGGGCCAGCCGTGCGTCATGATCAGCGGCAGCGCGTTGTCGTGAGGCGACTTCACGTGGATGAACTGGACGTTCACCCCGTCGATCTCGGTCGTGAACTGCGGCAGCGCGTTCAGCTCCGCCTCGCACCGGCGCCAGTCGTAACCGGCCGCCCAGTAGCGGGCGAGCTCCTGAATCGTCGCCAGCTGCACGCCCTGCGACCGGTCGTCGACCAGCTCTTTGCTGGGCAAGCGCGTCGCGGCGATGCGCCGCCGGAGGTCGGCGATCGCCTCGTCAGGCATGTCCACCCGGAAGGGGCGTATCTCGGTAGCACTCTCGGCGGTACTGCTCATGAGGGCCTCCCTTTAACGCAGTGATCAGAACGCGGCCGCATCTCGGCGGAGAAGAGGTCGGCTGGCGGCGTGATCTTCATCGGTCAGAAGCCATCGACGTCGGCGATCGCCTGGGCAAAGGCCTGCGGGGCTTCCTGCGGCAGATTGTGCCCGACGCCGCCGGAGACGCTCCGGTGTTCGTATTTGCCGGTGAATTTGCTGGCGTAGGCGCTGGGGTCGGGGTGCGGCGCGCCGTTGGCGTCGCCCTCCAGGGTGATGGTGGGCACCGCGATGGGCGGGGCGCCAGCGAGCCGGGCCTCCAGGTCGTCGTAGGGCGGCTCGCCTTCGGCCAGGCTGATCCGCCAGCGATAGTTGTGGATCACGATCTCGACGTGATCGGGGTTGTTGAAGGCGGCCGCGGTGCGCGCGAATGTGGCGTCGTCGAAGGCCCACTTCGGCGAGGCGAGCTTCCAGATCAACTTGGCGAACTCGCGCCGGTAGGTGCGATAGCCGCCCCGGCCGCGCTCGGTGCCGAAGTAGAACTGGTACCACCAGGCGTGCTCGGCGGCCGGCGGCAGGGGCGCCGCGCCACCGGCCTGGCTGCCGATCAGGTACCCGCTCACCGACACCAGGGCCTTGCAGCGGTCCGGCCACAGCGCCGCGATGAAGTTGGCCGAGCGCGCCCCCCAGTCGAAGCCGGCGAGGATGGCCCTGTCGATGCCGAGCGCATCCATGTGCGCGATGACATCGGCGGCCAGGGCCGCTTGCTGGCCGTTACGGGGCGCATCGTCCGAAAGAAAGCGGGTGGTCCCGTAGCCGCATACGAACGGGACGATGACCCGGTAGCCCGCCGACGCCAGCGCCGGCGTGACATCGGCGAAGCTGTGAATGTCATATGGCCAGCCATGCAGCAGAACGACGGCCGGGCCATCAGGAGGGCCCGCTTCGGCATAGCCGACGCTCAGACGACCGGCATCGACCTGCTTGACAGGCCCAAACGACGTGCTGGTACCTGGTTTCATTGGTGCCATATCCGTCTCGCTCATCTTGGGTGGCGTGCTTATCGTCGTCTACGGGTGTGAGCCGGCGACGGCCCGGGCCGCCTTCAGGATGTGGTCGGCCACCGTCTGCGGCTGGGAGATCATGATCACGTGTGAGCCCTCGACCTCGATGATGTCGGCGCCCGCCCGCTGGGCGTGCGAGCGGACGACGTCGGCGCCGGCGGCCTTGTCGCCGCTGGCGACCACCGCCCAGGACGGCAGCTTCCTCCAGGCGGGCGGCCCGGACGCGTCGCTGAACGCCGCGGCGGCGATGGGACGCTGGGTCGCGGCCATCAGCGCGGTGGTCTGCTCGGGCAGGTCGGCGGCGAAGGCCTCCCGGATCCGCGCGGGGTTGATCGCGAACTCGACCGAGGTCTGCCCGTCGTGTCCAGCCGGATAGGTGTACTGGATCAGGGCCGCGTTCAGGACGCTGTCCTTGGAGCCGTTCTCAACATCTCCCAGGTTTTCGCCTTCATCGGGGGCGAAGGCCGCTACGTAGACCAGGCCGGCAACGTTCGGGGCGCTGGCAGCGGCGTTGGTGATGATCGCGCCGCCGTAGGAGTGCCCGCCTAGCAGCACCGGGCGATCGATCTGGCTGAGCAGGCTGGCGGTGTAGGCGGAATCGGCGGTCACGCCTCGCAGCGGGCGGCAACGGAACAACTGGGAACAACCGATTATCTCTATCTATAAACAAGACAAATCGCATAGCTTGTACGAAAGTGGTGGTCTTGAACGGGGCGACCCTCTTGTCGGTGATGTCCACGACGCCCTCCTGACCACGGTCGCTGTCGGCGGGCTGAACGTCGCCTTCGTCGCGGTATGTCACGTTCATCCTTCGACGAGTTGCTGGCCGCCGTCGATGTCGAAGGTGGCGCCGGTGACCGCGGTGTTGGTCATGAGGTGAACGGCCAGTGCGGCGATGTCGGCGGGGCCGACGACGCGGCCGATCGGCAGCGTGGCACGGAGCTGCTCGCGGCGCTCGTCGAGCCGGTCGCCGAGCAGCGAAGCCGACAACGGCGTGTCGACAAACCCCGCCGCGATCAGGTTGACCCGCACGGGCGCGATCTCGAGCGCGAGGCTCTTGGTCATGGCCGGAAGCGCGGCCGTCAGCGCCGCAATGAACGCCAAGCCCGCTCCCGGGCGGCGGCCGCCAACGCCGCCCATGAACAGCAGGGTGCCTCCCGGGCGGACCCTGCTCACGGCGTCCTTAGCGACCTGCAGCGGCAGCAGGAGATGGGCGTCGACGTCGCGGCGTGCCACGTCTAGGTCGAACTCGGCCAGCGGCGCGTAATAGGGACCGGGGCCGGTGACCAGCAGGTGGTCGATGGGCGCGGGCAGCGCGTCAAAGAACCGCCCGAGCCGGCCGAAGTCGGTGGCATCGAAGGCGGCGATGCTGGCCCCGAGTTCCAGGCCGACGCGGTGCAGACGGTCCGGGTTGCGGGCGGTGAGGATGACGTCCGCTCCCCTGGCGCGGGCCAGCCGGGCTGTCTCAAGCCCGATGCCGGAGCTGCCCCCGATGACGAGGACGGTCTGCCCGAGCAGGTCCCGCTCGCGGTGCACGGGCGCAGAGTTGACCGAGGCGGCCATGGTTCTCCAGGCGTCGTCGTCGCTCACGTCGGCAGCTCCGTCCCGGCCTGCCCCGCTGTCATGTATGCGGCGTACCAGCCGGGCCAGTTCGCGTCGCGCTGGTTGGGTCACGAACCACTCTTGCGCCTCGACGGGCGCGTCGCACCCGGGAGACACCCTGGCCCGACCCCTGGGCCTACGGGGTTCCTCAGCCCCTAGCCACAGAGTTACGCTCTGCTGGTAGCGGCTTGAACGAGGGGGGGAGGCCGCCGACGAGTCAGGATCCCCGCCCGCCCCCGAAGCTCCTCGCACGCCACAGCGAGTGTGAGGCGCTCGACCAGCTCGTGGCCGACGCGCTCGCCGGCCGGAGCCGGGTCACCGTCCTGCGGGGCGAGGCCGGCGTGGGCAAGACCGCGCTGCTGGACTACCTATCCGACCGGGTCTCCGACTGGCACATCGCGAGAGCCGCCGGCGTTGAATCGGAGATGGAACTGGCCTACGCCGGCCTCCACCTGCTCTGCGCGCCCATGCTGGACCACCTTGACCGGCTGCCCGCTCCGCAGCGCGACGCGCTCGCGACGGTGTTCGGCCGCAGCGCCGGCCCGGCGCCCGACCGGTTCCTGGTCGGGCTGGCCACGCTGACGCTGTTCGCTGAGGTCGCCGAGCAGCAGCCGCTGGCGTGCATGGTCGACGACGCGCAGTGGCTCGACCACGCCTCGGCGCAGATCCTGGGGTTCGTTGCCCGCCGCCTGCTCGCTGAGCCGATCGCGGTCGTGTGCGCCGCGCGGACGGGGGCCGGCGATGACGTTCTCGCCGGGCTGCCGGTCCTGCCGGTTGCTCCACTCGGCGATAGTGATGCCCGCGCGCTGCTGCTGGCCAACGTGCCTGGCCCCCTGGACGCACGCGTTTGCGACCAGATCGTCGCAGAGAGCCACGGCAACCCGCTCGCGCTGCTCGAGCTGCCGCGCACGTGGAACGCCGCCGATCTCGCCGGCGGGTTCGGTCTTCCCAGCAGCCAGCCGGCCGGCGGCCTGATCGAACAGAGCTACATCCGGCGCCTTCGGCTGCTCCCTTCCGATACGCAGCTGCTGGTCCTTACGGCCGCCGCAGAGCCCCTCGGCGACCCTGCCCTGCTTTACCGTGCCGCGGGAATGCTCGGGATCGACATCGCCGCGGCGTGCCCTGCCCAGGATGGTGGGCTGCTCGAGCTGGGCGGGCGCGTCGAGTTCGCGCACCCACTGGTCCGGTCCGCTGCCTATCGTTCGGCGGCCGCGGACGACCGGCACCGCGTGCATCGTGCCCTGGCCGATGCCACCGTCGCCGAGACCGACCCGGATCGGCGGGCCTGGCACCGCGCCCGCGCCACCGCGGGGCCCGACGAGGAGGTCGCCGCCGAGCTCGAACGCTCGGCCGGCCGTGCGCAGGCCCGCGGCGGCGTCGCCGCGGCGGCCGCGTTCCTGCAACGGTCCGCCGAGCTCACGGTCGACCCGGCGCGGCGTGCCGGGCGCGCGCTGGCCGCGGCGCAGGCGAGCTGCCAGGCTGGCGCGTTCGACGCAGCGCTCCAGCTGGCGGCCACGGCCGAGGCCGGACCGCTCGACGGGTTCCAGCGCGCCCGGATCGACCTGCTGCGTGGCAACATCGCCCTCGCCTTGGGCAGCCGCGACGCTGCGTCATTGCTGCGAGGGGCCGCGAGACGGCTCGAACCGTTCGACCTCGACCTCGCGCGTGAGACCTACCTGATCGCCTGGGGCGCGGCGGCAGTCGCCGGCGACCTCGAAGCAGGGCGCATCGCCGGCGAGATCTCTCGCGCCGTCCGGTCTCTCCCCCCGCCACTTGGCCCTCCCCGTCCACTCGACCTGCTGCTCGATGGACTCGCCCTGCTCACCGCCGACGGACACGCCGCCGCGACTCCGGCGTTGCAGCAGGCAGCGGAATCGCTGCTCGAGATCTCGCGGGAGGACGCCCTTCGCTGGGGGTGGATGGCCACCGCCGCCAGCAACGCTGTGTGGGACAACGAGGGCATGCTGGCGGTCGCCGCGAGAAAGCTCCAGTTCGTCCGCGACGCCGGCGCGCTCGCGCAACTGCCCATCCACCTGTCCGCCCTGGCCCTGGCCAGGGCGTGGATCGGCGACTTCGCGGGCGCCGCCTCGCTCGTCGCGGAGATCGACAGCGTGGTGGCGACAACGGGGAGCCGCTTCGTGCCGGGGGCCGCTTTGCGGCTCTGGGCCCTGCAAGGCAGGGAAGCCGAGTCGGCCGCGCTGTTCGCGAGCGTCATGGAGCGAGATGCTGGCGGAGCCGTCGCTATCTGGGCGCATTGGGCAGCTGCGGTCCTGTACAACGGCCTGGCCCGCTATAAGGAGGCGGCGTGGTCGGCCCACCAAGCCACGTCGAACACCTTCGAGTACTGGGTGACTGTGTGGGCGCTGCCCGAGCTGGTCGAGGCGGCCATGCATGTGGGAGACGCCGAACTCGCGCGCGATGCGCTCAAGCGGCTCGCGGAGACGACCCAGCCGGCCGGCACCGACTTCGCGCTGGGCATCGAGGCCCGCTCCCGGGCACTGCTGAGCGACGGCACGGGGGCCCACGACTTGTACCGCGAAGCGATCGAGCGGTTGAGCCGCACGCGGCTGCGTCCAGAGCTCGCGCGGGCGCATCTGCTCTATGGGGAATGGCTGCGCCGCGAGGGCCGGCGCGTCGACGCGCGTGAGCAGCTGCGCACCGCCCACCACCTGTTCGACGCGATCGGCATGGAGGCGTTCGCCGAGCGCGCCCGCCGGGAGCTGCTGGCGACAGGCGAGAGGGCGCGCAAGCGCAGCCCTGGCACGCGCGGGGAGCTCACGCCGCAAGAGGAGCAGATCGCCCGGCTCGCCCGCGACGGCCTGTCGAACCCGGAGATCGGCGCGCAGCTGTTCGTCAGCGCGCGCACGGTCGAGTGGCACCTGCGCAACGTGTTTACGAAGCTCGACATCACCTCGCGCAGGCAGCTCCAGGCGGCGCTGCGCGAGCATGGTCGGCCCGCCGATGCACGACCTCGCTGAGCCCGCGGACGGGCCAGGCCAGGGAACTACCGGGTTGTTCCCTGGGAGGGAACCCAGGGTGTTCCCCTGGGGTGATGCAGCGATGGAGATCGTAGCGTCATCCCTGACACCACCCCAGGGAGGCGGTAATGAGCACAGCCGAGGACCTCACAGGCGGCGAGCTTCGTGAGGGCTACGCCGAGATCGGCGACCAGCGACTGCATTACATGGAGGCCGGCGAGGGGCCGCTGATTGTTCTGCTGCACGGCTTCCCGGAGTTCTGGTACGGCTGGCGGCTGCAGATCCAGCCGCTGGCGGCGGCGGGCTTCCGGGTCGTGGCACCGGACACGCGCGGCTACAACCTGTCGTCGAAGCCGGAT
>Ga0209656_10003538_pt1 | contig 10106 bp, 8 predicted proteins | sample BogFormECP12_OM2_FD_188239 | JGI IMG/M metagenome (GOLD analysis project Ga0209656, IMG submission 188239) | Bog forest soil microbial communities from Calvert Island, British Columbia, Canada - ECP12_OM2 (SPAdes) (version 2) | ecosystem: Environmental > Aquatic > Freshwater > Wetlands > Bog ... | reverse complement strand
CCCCGACTTCATGTTCCTGACCAAGCTTAACCTAGTCGAACCGCCGGGTACGTGACCCGTATGCCCGGTGGTGTGGGAGGGGTGGCACTGCGAGGTGTCCCCCTATCCCGATCTCGGCTCACGCATCCTCTGTACCGGCTTCCGAGATGGTGCCTGCGGCGAGCCATGCGAAAGCCAGCACAATGCTCCCTGCGAGCGCCAAGCCACGAAGGCCGAACGTCTGATAGCCAACCGATGCTCCCCAGGAGCCAACCATCATGCCGCCGTACATGGCGGCGTTGTTCCAGGCCAAGCTTCTGCCGCGGAGTTCTGGCGCGACCGCCGACGCAAGCGCTTTGAGATTGGGAATATACGCTTGACCAAAGGCGAACACGCAAAGCGCCGCCACCAGCATGATCCGTGCATCCTGCCACAGCGCGAGGGCCAGAACGATCAGCGCAGCCAGTTCGGTGATCTGGCCGACCCGCACCGTGCGTTCCTTCCCGGACCGGTCGCCCAAGCGGCCCAATGCCAAATTACCCGCAGCGTTGATGCCAATGCTCGACGTGGCGCGATCTCTTGGCGCGACCGGAGACAAGCAGACAGGTTCGCTCGAAAGATCCTGGCGCCTGCGCCTGCCGTCGCCAAGGAACGCGATAGCTAGTCTGAAGCAGGCGTTACGAGATCCTCGATCCTGATTGGGAAACGACGCACCCGGATCCCTGTCGCGTGCCACACCGCGTTTGCAACGGCAACCGCCGTGCCTGTAATGCCGATTTCACCAACCCCTTTGATGCCGAGGGCGTTTACGTGGGGATCGTGCTCGTCGATCATCAGGGCTTCCGAGGACGGCACGTCGGCGTTCACTGGGACGTGGTAGTCTGCAAGATTGGCGTTTAGCGTCCGGCCCGAGCGCCGATCGATGACGGCGTGCTCGTGCAACGCGAATGATACGCCCCAAATCATGCCACCGTAATATTGGCTGCGCACCAGTCGAGGGTTGATGACCTTGCCGGCTGCGAAGGCGCCGACCAGTCGAGTGGCGCGGATTTGACCGAGATCGGGATCGACCTTGACCTCGGCGAATACAGCTCCGTGCGCGTGCATGGCGTAAGCGGACTGCAGCGCGGGGTCCGCACCGCTCTCACCGCGGGCCTCGATCAACCTCACGCCGGCGCGACCGAGGATGTCGGCATAGCTCTCGCTCCGCCTTTCGTCATCGCGATGGAACAGGCGGCCGCCGCGCGCGACGACCCCGGCATTGCCCGCGCCGAACAAGGGCGAACGCTCATCGCCTGTCGCCAGCTCCGCGAGTTTGGCGATGACGGCGGCGCCGGCTTTGTGGATGGCCATGCCTGCAGTGGCGGTGTGGGCCGAGCCGCCGGCGATGCCCGCGTCCGGCAGGTCGGACGTGCCCGTCCTGAACTCCACCCGCTCGAGGTCGAGCCCCAGCGCGTCGGCTGCGATCTGGGCGAGCGCGGTCCCCGCGCCCTGACCCATCTCGTGGGCCCCGGTCTCCATCAGGCCGGCGCCGTCGCCTCGCACGACCGCACGCGCCTCGGCCTGGAACATAATCGCCGGAAACCTTGCGGTGCCCATTCCCCAACCGACAAGGAACCCAGCCTCGTCACGCATCTGTCGGGCTGCGAGCGGACGTTCCGACCAGCCAAAGCGCTCGGCGCCTCGAGAGTAGCACTCGCGCAAAGCCTTGGAGGAGAACGGCTTGCCCGAGATCGGCTCGACTTCGGCATAGTTCTTTAGGCGGAATGCCAGCGGATCCATCCCGCAGGCTTGCGCCATTTCGTCGATCGCGCTCTCCAGCGCAATCGATCCCGGCGCCTCGCCGGGGGCTCGCATGAACAACGGCGTGCCTGCGTCAATCCGGACCACCTCGTGAGACGTGGCGATGGCAGGGCTCGCGTAAAGCGTATGCGAGACGTCGGCGGCCGGTTCGAAGAAATCATCGAAAGTGCTCGAGGCCGTCTTCACGTGATGATCGATTGCGGTCAGCCTGCCTTCACGGTCGGCGCCGATGCGAATTGTCTGGCGGGTGGGCGCACGATGGCCCACCGGGCCGTACATTTGTTCGCGGCGTAGCACGAGCTTGACCGGCCTGCCGACCAGTCGGGCCGCCATGATGCCGAGGATTTGTGGCCCGGAGATCAGGCCCTTGGAGCCGAAGCCGCCACCGAGGAACGGGCTGCGAATATGTATCTTCTCCGGCGGGATGCCGAAGAGTCCCGCGATCCGCCCTTGGGCCATAGCGAGGCCCTGACTCGGCGTATCGATGGACAGCGAGTCGCCGTTCCACGCCGCCACGATCGCATGGGGCTCCATGGCATTGTGGTACTGGGCGGGCGTCTCGTAGGTCGCATCGATCCTGATCGCCGCCGTCGCGAGAGCCGCCTCCACATCGCCCCGCTGTACTCTAGCCGGATTGCCGACGCCGACGGCGGGCGGGACAAAGCTCTCACTGTCATCGAGACCGACACGGGCAGGCAGCACTTCATATCGCGGCGACAGGAGCACCCCTCCTTCCGTCGCAGCCTCCAGCGTCTCGGCGATCACCGCCGCGATCGGCTGGTTCGCATAACGCACCTGATCATTCTGCAGAAGATCGAGCCGGAACATGAAAGGGTTCGTCTTTGCGTCCGGATCCAACGCGAGTGGCGGCTTGTTGGCAGGGGTCATGACATCGACGACGCCCGGGTGGCCCTTGGCAGCCTGCACGTCAAGGAAGGTCACGCGACCGCGTGCGATGCTGCTGACCGCCAGAACCGCATCCCGGCCGGGTGATTATCCGCTGCATAGCGGGCTGCTCCCGTGACCTTCAGGACGCCGTCGCGGCGGGTCAGCGGCTGACCGATGTTCGAGCCATGTCGGACATGGCGCGGAGCTTGGGCGAGGGTGATCTCAGGCGTCATGGAGTCCTCCGGGAGCGGATGAGAAGGGGGAGGCCGGAAGGGCCGGAACACGCTCGGGAGTTCCCGCCGCAGCGAGCGTCAGGGCGCGCCGGAGGGTCCGCCGTGCAAGCTCGATTTTAAATCGGTTGTCTCCGGAGGGTTTTGCATCAGCGAGCGCCGCCTCCGCCGCGCGGCCGAAGGCGGGGTCACTGGGACTGGAGCCCGCCAGGATCTCCTCCGCCGAGCGGGCTCGCCACGGTTTGGCCGCAACTCCGCCGAGTGCCACCCGCGCATGCCGGATCGTGCCGTCTTCGATCCGGAGGGCTGCCGCGGCGGATACGACGGCGAAAGCGTAGGAGGTGCGTTCGCGAACCTTCAGATAGCGTGCATGCGCCGAGAACATGCCGGCCTCGCCCGGCAGCCGCAGGGCGACGATCAAGTCACCCGGCTCGAGCGCGCTTTCTCGCTCGGGCGTATCGCCGGGCAGACGATGAAGCGCCGGTCGACGCCTTGCGTCGCTGGCTGCGTTGCAATGTCGAGTTCGTTGCCACTAAAAAGGGCATGTCGGCTGCGCTGGCGCTCGCCGTGCATGGCTCGTCGGAACTCTACGCCTATACCTTCGACCGCTTGACGAAAGCCGTCGGCGCCCTGTTGGATCGCGCCGTCGCGGCCGGCGAAATACGCCCCGACATCGGTCCTGAAGACCTTCTGCGCGCCCTTGTCGGGATGTGCTACATGCACGACCAACCCGGCTGGCAAGCGACCGTGCTCCGCCTGGTGGATGTATTTGTCGACGGTCTTTGCGTGCAAAGCAGTGTCAACAGACAAACGACGGTGGTGTCGCGGCGTGGCAACGTCTCCGAGAACCTTAAGGCGGCGCCTTCCGAGCCCGGATCTCGGAAGCGCCGCGAGTAAACGTGCTGCACTGGCGAGAGCTCAAGTTTGATCGGCACTGGAGGCGAAGACGGTTGGTGGATCTGCCTCGTCGCCTCCTGTCCCAATGCCCTCTTAGGGTAGCGCCCCGAGCCCGCAACGAGTCAGAAGCATACCCCGAGACGGTATCGCCGAAGGTCCCCGCTTTCGCGGGGGCGACCGAAAACGTCATGTAGCGCAGGACGGGGATCGAGGACACAGCCGACGGCCCCAGCGGCCCGTAGGGCTGCTTGAACTGGCCGGCGAGGCTCGCGGGCGACACGACATTGCGGGCGCAGCCGCCCCGGGGCATGTTTAGCGCAACGGGTGTCCGCGCAGCGACCGATGTATTCTCCAGCCCTCTTTTGGTTTCGTGTCGCTCCCGGCGGTCAGGGCGGGAACGACAAGAAGCACTTGTCGGAGGCCAGGATATAGGTCTCCATGTAATCCTGGATCACCGGACGGCGGTCGAGGGCCTCCATCGCGCCGATCAACGCCATCCAGTTCAGCATTTCGTGCTGCCCGGAAAACTCCATCTCGGCCAGCGAGCGCTTGCGCCAAGTATCGTAGTCGGCGCGGCTGACCGCGTCGAAGAGCACCCGGTCGCCTTCGTGATCCGGCCACAGATAGCCGTTCTTTGGCGACAGGAAGGCGTGCGACCAGCTTGACGAAGCAATCAGCGCCGCCCGATAGGGTGAAGCAGCCAGCACCTGGGCAACGGCTGCGCCGACCTGCATGCAGCGCCAAGGTGGCGGCGACGGCGGGTCTTCGGCTTCGTCGGCCGGCCGTGGCGGTTGGAACAGGTGCGCCAGACCACCTTTCGCGTGGAGCAACGTCCGACCATAGCAGTTGATCGCGAACGGGATCGCCGGATACGGGAAGCCCGCCCGGTCCCAGTCGAGATAGAGGAAGGTGTTGGTGAAGGCGTGCGCCATCGGGTGGTGCAGCGGCTGGTAGGCATAGGCCATGTCGATGCCGCGCTCGATCAGGCCGGTGGCGAGGTATTTGGCCGCCTCGCGATGGCCCTTCAGCTTCAATCGCCAATCCCCCGGCTCGTCCCAGCGATTCGGCTTGCCGCCATTGGCGTTATCCCAGGGCTTGATCTCGAACTGATCGTCGTAGCCGAGCAGGCAGAAGGCCGGGACGATGTCCTCGCGGAAATTTTCGTACTGGTCGTCGCCCCAGACCACCACCAGATCCGGGTTGAAGTCGTCGAGGATCTTGCGGATCGCGCGAAAATCATTGCCGAAGCGCTCCCCGCAGCGATTTGCCGCCGAGAGACCGTCGTCGTTGCCGAGCTCGGCGAGCAATTCAGGCGGCCAATTGGCCGGGTCCTTGCGGGCGGCGTCGACATTGGGGGCGCGCAAGGTCGTCTTGAAGACCCCAGTCAACCCCTCGTTCGGCATGCACAAGGTTGGCCAATGGGTGACGCCGAGGCCGAGTATTTCTGCCATCTTTCCGTTCCTTCCGTTGGAATGCTTCCGAGCGCTAGGAGCTAATACTGGCCGCGCGGTTCGAGACCGAACGCGTGCTGACCGTACATGGTGCCGACCGCGTCCCAATTGAGGCTGACGTGGCGCGCCACGGCGTTGGCATCGCGCCACGCCCGCTGCACCGGGTTGCTGAGATGCAATCCGTAGCCGCCGGTCGAGGCGTTGAGCGCCTCGACCGCTTGGACTGAGAGCCTGGTCACCCACGCCTGGTTGCGGCGGCAACGGATGCGGTCGGCGACCGTGATCTCCTCGCCCGCATAGAGCTTCTGCGTCATGTTGCGCATATCGGTCAGCAGGATCAGCTCGGCGCTCTCGACCGCGGCGGCCGCTTCGGCGTAGCGCAGCTGGATCGTAGCGAATTCGGCCATCGGCAGCTGGCCGCCGGCGAGGGCGCCGCGGGTCTCGCGCCCCCGGGTCATCTCCAGATAGGCGTCGAGCGCGCCGCGCGCGGCACCCACCGCGGTCGATGCCAGCATCGAGGCACCGTGGATCAAGAGCGGCATGCGGTAGAGCGGGTTCTGATGATGCCGGGCACCGGGTGCGGTGCCAGACCGCGCATCGGCGAACAGCAGCACCCGGTGGGCCGGGACAAACACCTCGCGGACGACGATGTCCTTGCTGCCGGTTCCGGCCAGGCCGCAGACGAACCAGTTGTCGACGATCTCGCAATCGCCGATCGGCAATAGGAAGAACGCGCCGTCGAATGGCGGCTCCGCACCCGCAGGCGTGATGAAGGCGCCGAGCTTGATCCAGCTCGACGCGTCGCAGCCGCTGGCGAAGGACCAGGTGCCGCTCAGCACATACCCGCCGTCGACCGGAATGGCGGTACCCGTCGGCGCAAAGCAGGCGCAGGTGAACGGATCCTCGTCGCCGCCCCAGACCTCGCGCTGGGCTTCGATCGGGAAGTGGGCGATCGATCGGCCGTTCGAGACCGCACCATTCACCGCCCAGCCGGTCGAGGCGCAGGCCGCCGAGATTGTCATCGCGATCTTGAGCGCCACCTCGCCGTCATACTCGAAGCCGCCGAACTCCTTCGGCCGGCAGGTCCGCAACAGCTCGGCGTCGCGGATTTTGTCTATGATGTGAGGGAGGACGTTGCGGTTGCGCTCGGTCTCTTCGGCGAGCGCCCGGATCTCGGGCACCATGCGGCGCGCCCGCTCGATCAGCTCCTCCGGGCTCGGAATGGCGAAGCGCCGGATCGCGGCGGTAGTCATTCGAGAGAACCTCTCTTCACGGCTTCCCACTCTTGGAAAAGCATGCGCGCGGGCCGAGGTCGATGCAACGTGAAAGGCTACCGCTGCAACGAAATCACCTCCGCGCTCGCCGGAAGGCGCCGATGCCAGGCGACGATCGTGATGGTGGGGCGGCACGATCCCATGCGTGCTTCTTCCCATAAAGGAGTTGCTTTCAGCGAGAGAGCCCCGATCACGTTCAGCGGTGCGTGAATTTCAGCATGAGCATCCATGCCCCTCGACCGGCAGGGCAGCGTTTCGTGCCCTGGATATGTCAGGGATCGCGTAGTACCGCTCGCCTGCGGCCGACCTGACGCGGTCTCCAACATCGAATGGCAGACCACGGCTGACGGCAAGGCCAAGGACAAATGCGGGCGGAAGGGTTGCTAATAGGCATCGCCTGACGACAGAAACTGAAACGTAACGATTGTCGGCGCACAGTTGCGATCGGTCAACCTACGAGCAAACCATGAGCCGGTTCCTCACCGTCGCGGTCGTTGCATTTCTAGTCGCCTACAGCCCGATAGACGCCTTCGCCCGAGATGGTGGGGGAGGAGACCAAGGGTGGGTCACCACAAGTCAAGGAACGGCCGCTGTCGGGTACATGTTCTATCCCAACTCGGGCATCAACGCGATTGACCTGACCTCGGCTGGGCGGCGGCATCTTTCACTCCATCGGCACAGCCGCAGATTTAGCGCTGGTAAGCCCCCGATCCATGCTGATGCCTCGACCGTCTCCGAAACAGGACCGCCGCCCCAAGCCCTTCTGCTCATGCCTTCGCTGCCGAATCGCGCTCCTGCCTGTTCCAAGAGCGGAAGTTGCTACGGCGATATCAGCGACATAACTGGGCTGCCCAAAACGCCCCACGTCAACGGACCGGTTGAGACAAACTGAGTCCAGAGAAGGACGAGCCGATACCTACCCCGGCCACACGCTTTCCCGCCATACGCTTCCTCGTTTCGGTCTTGGTCCTTGTCGCGTTTCTGCTGCCGAGGGTGGGTGGCGCTATCCCCGACAGCACCACTGACAAACTTCTCGACGGAGCCCCAGGCCCAGCAGCGTTGCCCCATTCAGGAATCTAGTGAGTGACTCGGGTCTTCGCCTTCAATTGATCCAGGAACGCCGGTAGTTCGCGCTGGAACTGCTGGTCGTTTCCTGGATTATCATTGAACGAGTTGTGTTCCATCTTGATCGGATTGTCTCCGTAGTAGGTTCCGTCAGCCCAGATCAATAGTAGATCTCTGCTACGCCGCCGTGAGACGAAGACGGCGCGGATGGAATAGGCGTTTCCGCCGTTGGTTTGCCACTGGATCATGGCGTCGGCCATGTTGTTAAAGATTTTTGGGGAGCCATAAACGGTAATGGAATTGCGGAACAAATTTCCGTCAAAACCGCTGATAGTCCACTCTTCTTTTGATTGGCCTGAAAGGTCCCACATGGCTTTTTTGATGAAATTGTAGTCGGTATAATTCTGTCGGGAGATACTGGGGCTTGGTGGAGCGCCATCGGAGAACCCGGCCATGGCCCAGACTGGTGTCTCGGTCCTAGCGCTGGGTCGCGGCTGATTTTCGTATTCCTCCCAACCTTGCGACCAATCCACACCGCCTGCGGTTAGGTTTGGCATTTGTGTCGCAAAAGAACCCGGTTGCTTTAGGACGTCATAAGCGGGATTGATCTCCTGCGCTGCGTCCTTACTACCTGTCCTATCCTGGTGATACTTCATCATAATTCCATTGCGGGCTTTCTTTAGTTTAGCGAGAAAGAGACTTTGTCTGGCATCGGGGGATAGATTTTTTACCTCATCGCCAGTAGGGTACAGTCCTTTTACATCGACCCCAAATTTCGCGAAGACAGCTATAGCGTCTCGCACAGTCATCTCAAGTCGCAATTGAGTCCCCGCATTTATTCTATCACTCCCCTGCGAGAGCGCGATGCGGTGTTGTCGTGTCGGCGGGCAATTGCCGAAAGGATGTTTTCGGTCGCTTGGCCTAATAGTAGATGGTGTTCATCTGGCATAGCGATGTGATGCCAGATGATGGTTGACGAGCAGTTGACGACCCGGCTCGACCCGTGCTGCGGTCTACGAACAAACAACGAACATCGTGGCGAAGATGGTTCCACTCCACGCGGCCCGCATCGAGGATCTCGGGCCGGGCGATTTCTGAAAGGTCGATAACTTGCGCGAGGGTGATCGGCAAGCTTGTTAGACAGTTGCTCGGAACGAAGCAACCCGGCCGCCACACGCTACGAGCAACGGGGCGATCACCTAGGCCGGCGAACCTATTACTCCGAGCATATCGCTTCGCTCAGCACCAGCTTAGTCCAGCGGTGCTTCGGGCTCTCCTTTGCGGCACGCCGCCCGGGCCGGGTACACTGATCCGAAGGGCAGGGGGATGGCCCGATAACCAACCATTTAAGGACCGGAGGCTCGGTCCGCCCGCAACGAGCGATCCGAGGCGGCTCTGCGAATGAGAACCCACTCAAGAGATCGCCCGGAATATCAACCATGCGGGCACATCGGTAAGCGTCCGAATTGGGATTAGGGCCGCTGCGTGAACGTGTCAAGAACACTGCCGGGTGCTCCGCCATCCCTTTTATCACGAGAGGGTGGTCCCGCGCCTCGATGCCGCGCAACCCGTCTTACGAATCGCTCCCACGCATCGGTCGTCGATGAACGAGACCGGCTTGCGAGGATGTAGAATATATCAGGAACGTCGGGTCCATCTAGCCTGTCAGGCTTTGTCGAGTCTTTGTCGAGTCGAGCGGCGGGGAATTGCGGGGAAACCATTGATAATTCTGGGGAACGGCATTGACACCAAAAAGCCACCCCGAGGCGTGGGAGCAACTTCTAAGTAGCTGATTTCAGCGCCTTTCTTCGAGAGGCCGGAAGCGGAATCGAACCGCTGTACGAGGATTTGCAGTCCTCTGCATAGCCACTCTGCCATCCGGCCGGCGAGGCGTGATATAGGCGCCCGCCACGATGAGGGTCAAGCGCGGCGGGCTCTGCGTCAACCGAGCGCCCACGCTCGCTGTGTTCACGCTCGCTGTTGCCGCCGACCGATATGCCCCCTATATTTCTTGGTTTCCTCGTCCTTTGAAGAGTGTTGGAATGGCGCGCGTCACCGTCGAAGACTGTGTCCTCAAAGTCCCGAACCGTTTCGAACTCGTGCTGGTCGCTGCGCAGCGCGCCCGCGAGATCACCTCCGGCGCCCCGCTGACGCTCGATCGGGACGACGACAAGAACCCGGTGGTCGCGCTGCGCGAGATTGCCGACGAGACGGTCGGGCTCGAGCATTTGCGAGGCTCGGTGATACGCGGCATGCAGAAGCATGTCGAGATCGACGAGCCCGAGGAAACCCATGAACTCGAGCTGGATCCGGCGCTGTTCGGGGTCGGGCTCGTCCCGCCGAGCGGCGCGGTGCTCGATGAGGAGGCCGGCGCCGAGCTGGAAGACCTCGAGGAGGCGGAAACGCTCGAGGAAGCGGAAACGCTCGAGGAAGCGGAAACGCTCGAGGAAGAGGAAACTATCGTAGAGGAGGAAGGGCTCGACGAAGAGCTCGCGGTCGACATCCTCGGTGCCGAGGAA
>Ga0209656_10003537_pt1 | contig 10109 bp, 5 predicted proteins | sample BogFormECP12_OM2_FD_188239 | JGI IMG/M metagenome (GOLD analysis project Ga0209656, IMG submission 188239) | Bog forest soil microbial communities from Calvert Island, British Columbia, Canada - ECP12_OM2 (SPAdes) (version 2) | ecosystem: Environmental > Aquatic > Freshwater > Wetlands > Bog ... | reverse complement strand
CAGCGCCACACCATCTTCCTGCGCCATTTTGACAACACCATGAGGTTCCCCATGCCGATTCTAGCCAACCCGATTCCCGTTGACTCGCGAAATCCGCCGGCGCGACGAAACATTTTCAGGCTCTGAGACGCTCTGAACGTCGGCCCGCCGCACACCGTCGCCTAATCGCTCGCTGCCATCAGCCGTTCCGCCGCAGCCTCGCGACGGGCCGGCGGTGCCGAGGGAACGGTGATGCGGAATACGGTTCCCCCGCCCGGGTTCGGCTCGGCCCAGATGCGGCCGCCGTTCGCCGCCACGATCGTGTGACAGATCGACAGGCCGACCCCCATGCCGCCGGGCTTGGTCGTGACGAACGGCTGGAACAGCCGGCCGGCGACCTCCTTCGGCAAACCGGGGCCGGTGTCCTGCACGCTGATGCGCACGGCGACGCCGTTCTCCGTCAACGCCGCCAGCGTCAGCTCGCGCCGACTGCTGTGCTCCATCGCCTCGACCGCGTTGCGCATCAGGTTGATCAGCACCTGCTGCATCTGGATCTTGTCGACCAGCACGGGCGGCAATGCCGGCGCCACGACGTACGACACCCTCACGCCATGACGGGTCAGGCCCAGCAGTGCCACGGCTTCGTCCAGCAGCGGTCCGACCGGCTCGGCGGTCGTCGCCGGTTCGCCCTTTTCGATGAAGGTCCGCAGCCGCTTCAGGATCTCGCGCGCGCGGTCCATCTGCGCGCTCGATTGCCGTACCGCCTCGGCGATCCTGCCAGCTTGCGACGGGTCTCCCGTCTCCATGATCCGCAGTGCCGCCCTCAGATACGTGCCCGTCGCAGTCAGCGGCTGGGTCAGCTCGTGGGCCAGCATCGAGGCCATTTGTCCCATCATGTTCAGCCGCGAGACATGGATCAGCTCGGTCCGCAGTTCCTTCTCGCGGTGAAGGACGCGCGCATGCTGGAACAGCATGAGGCCGATCGATGCGCTGATCAGCGCCAGGACGGCCGTCCCGGTCGCCAGGGCGATCGCCAGCCTCGTGTCGCTTGACGCCCGCTCCTGGCGCTGGTGGAGCAGATCCAGTTCGGCCTGCCGCACCGCCTCCAGCCGATTGCGGATCGTGCGTGTCAAGTCGTGCTGCTTCGCCGACTGCACGATCGCCAGCGCCGCCGTCATCTGCGCCGGCCCCAAGGCAACGACCTGCCGCAGTTCGTCGAGCCGCGCCTGCAGGATCGGCCGCAACTCGCCGAGCCGTTCGTGCTGGTCCGCGCTGTCGGCCACCAGGGTAAGCAGGTCCCGCAGCTTGCCCGGCAGGCCTTCCTGCAGGCGCTGGAACGTCTGGCGGAACGCCTCGTCACCGGTGAGCAGGTAGCCGCGTTCGGTGGATTCCGCTCCGACCAGGTCGCCATCGATGCTGGCGACCTCCAGCAGCACATCGTCCGTATGCTGCACCCAGGCGACGCTGTCGCGCAGGCGGCCGAGGCTGAGGTTCAGCGCCAGCGCCGAGACAACCACAAGCGAAACGGCGAGACCAAGGACCCCGACCGCGCGGGCCCAGCGCCAGCTTATCGCCCGGTGCCACCCGCTGATCGCGCGCCCCGTGCTTTCAGGTCGATCGCCGAATGCCGGCATGCCGTCGACGACCATCGTTCCCGCCCCGGGACGCCCGCGGCCATCATAGCCCGGTTAGCGGTGCGTATGAAATCGTACATGCGGCGACGATCGCGTCACAACGTGTCGGCGCGCGATCGGACGTCGCCAAACCGTTGGTTGACACCGGCGTCCACCGGCGATGACGCGTAGTGCGCCAATGATTTCATGCGGGGCTGCGTTGTTCGCGTCGCACGATCTGCCTCCGGCGGATGACCACGCGCTGCTGTTCAGGGGGGGCGCGACGCCGGCTGCGCGCGCCGGACGATGCCGCCAGGATAGGCGGGCGGACGACCATGCGCCCAGTACAGCCGCTCTCCGCACAGCTCCATCGCGATCGTCCCGGCCCCCGCCGGCAGTCTTCCCGCGCCGTCGGTCCATCGGAAGGGACCGACGCCGTCGCGCTCCGGCGACTGCCAGCCGTCGTCCAGCTCCGGACCATCCAGCCGGACGTCGCGACTGTCGTCGAGCAGCAGGCGCCGGACGCACACGCCCAGTCGGCGCTCATCGTGGCTGAGCGGGTCGGCCTCTCTCGGCACCCACGTGCGCGACATCACGTAGACGTCGCGGCTGCCGGGCGGGATGACGAAGGACGCCGCGTCTTCATCCGTCACGGTCGCCGCGCAGACCTCGCCGTCGGCGACGACGAGCAACCCGCGATCCTCGGTGATGCTGAAGCCGAAAGCGTCCTTCGCCCGTGCGAGCAGGCGCGTCTTCACGCCGTCCAGCACCGGTCCGGACGTCACCGGCGGAGCGCAGGTCTCGTCCCGCCTCTCGCGAAAGCTCTCGACCGGAACGCCTTCCGCCAGAACGAGATCGTGACGGGCAAGGTCGATCTGCCACCAGGGCTGCCGATCCGGACTCGCCTCGACGATGGTGGCGCCGTTGACCAGCGCGCCGATCGGGATCAGCGCGCCGTCGATCATGACGAGATGTCCGGCGGCCAGCCACAGGTCGCGGACTGGCGTCTGCGCCGCGAACGCCTCCGCCGCCACGCGGATCGTTGTGTTTGCAACGTCCGGCGCGTCGCCATCGACCGGCCGGCGGCCGATCCAGCGGACCGGCACCAGGCGGCCGGCGACCATGGCCATCGCCGCCTCGCCGATGCGCAGCGTCTCGATGTCCACCTCGCCGCGCTCGGTGAGGATGCGTGTGCCGGTTCGCAGACCTCGAAAATTCATGACGCCTCGATCACGCGTGAAGCCGCCACCAGAAAATCAAAGTTCTAGTCGCCTGCTTATCCCAGAAGTTCGCGAGCGAGCTTCTGGGGCAGGACACCGGGTCATTGCCGCTCGACAACGGCCATGATCTAACGCGGCAATGGCGAGCCCCCGCAAGAGCGACTGAGGCGCGGATGTCGTCCGCCGCCGCACCCACGGACCGCGCTTCCGCAGGCCAGCGGTCTGGGGGGCCCGCCGATCGGCCGGATATTCAACTCACGTCGGTGCAGATGACGTTCTGGCTCGACCAGGCGTTGCATCCCGGTGCCCCGATCCTGAACACCGGCCAGACGTTGCGCATCCACGGCGCGCTCGACACCGGTTGTTTCGCTGCCGCCCTGGAACACGTCGTGGCGGCAGAAGACGCGCTGCGCTTGCGCTTCGTCTGGCGTCCGCCCTTCGTCCGCGCGCATGTCGAGCCGGACGCCGCGATCGATCTGGAGTCCTGCGACCTGTCGCAGGAGCCCGATCCTCCGGCCGCCGCCGATGCGTGGATTTCCAGGATGTTCTGGCGTCCGCTCTCGCCGAACGACTACCCGCTGTTCCGCTTCGCCTTGCTCAAGCTCGGGCCGGCCGACTTCATCTGGGTGCAGAAATACCATCACCTGCTGATCGACGCGGCCGGGCGCGAGATCGTCGCCTCGCATGTGGCCGATGCCTACAATCGCCTTCTCTCGGGCGCCGCTTTGCTGCCGACGGTCGGATCATCGGTGACGGCGGCGAGGCTGCGGGAGGACGACTATCTCGCCTCGGCGCGGTTCCAGGCGGACGTCGCGTACTGGGCGGCGCGCTTCGCCGACCGGCCGCCGCCGCTCGGCCTGCCGCCGGCCGCACTGAGCGAGCGGTCGCGCTCGGGACGTCCGGCTCGGCTCGCGTTCGAGCTGACCGCGGCGGAGTCCGATGCCGTGCGCGCGCTCGCCCGCGCGCTGGGCACGACCGAGTTCAAGCTCCTGCTCGCCTTCGCATGGTCGTTCTTCAGCCGTGAGTACCGCGAGACGGACATCGTGTTCGGGGTGGCGCTGGCAAACCGTTCCGGCCCCGGCCTCGAGCACACGGTCGTCCCGTTGTCGACCATGCTGATGGTCCGCCTCGATCTCGCGCCTGACATGAGCCTGGCAGCGGCGCTGGCGCGGCTGGCCGCCGACTTCGCGCGCGACCTGCGGCATCGTCTGCTGCCGCCGGACCACGTCTACACGGCGGCCGGTGTTCGTCATCGCGACCGCGACGGGTTCTGCGAGATCGTCGTCAACTATATCCGCGCCGGCTACGACTTCACATTCGACGGGGCGCCGGTGACCTGCGCCTACCTGTCGACCGCCTTTGCCGGCGCGTGGAACGTCACGGCCCTCGACTTCGGGCCGGGCAGCCGGATGTCGTTCGCCATCACCTCCGATCCGGGGCGGGTGACCGCGGAAGGCGCGCGGCGCGCGCAGGCGGCGTTCCAGGCGATGCTTCGCATGGCAGGCACCGCCGGTGCGGCCGACGCCGCCGCGTCGCCGATCGGCGGACTGAAGCTCACAGAGACCCTGCCGCGCGACGCGGCCATCCGTCGCGGCCGCGGCAGGACCGTCGATCTGCCACCCGATGCAAGCCTCACCGACGTGCTGGCGTATCAGGCCGCGTGCACTCCCGACCGCATCGCCGTCATCCATGAAGCGGGCCAGCTCACCTATCGCGCGTTGCACGATCAGGCGCAAACGCTGGCCGCCGATCTCATCGAACTCGGCGTCGGTCCGGGCACCGTGGTCGGCGTGTGCCTGCCGCGCACCGCGCACCTCCTGGCGACGCTGCTGGCGGTCCACAAGGCGGGCGCCGCCTACCTGCCGCTCGATCCGACCTATCCGAGCGCCCGCCTCGACTTCATGATCGCGCAGTCGGCCGCGACGGTCATCGTCACCGACCATGCGCACGCGCCGGTATTCATGGCCGGTGCGGAGCCGATTTCCTCACGGCCGCGCGCGGTCCAGCTCGCGTTGCCGACCATGGTCGCCGTATCGAAGCCCGCGCGCCCGGGCGCGGTCCCGGCGCTGCCCAGTTGGGCAGACGCGGGGGCGGGCGACGCGCTCGCGTGCGTTCTGTTCACCTCGGGATCGACGGGTCAGCCGAAGGGTGTCGAGATCACCCATCGCGGCCTCGTCAACATCCTGTTCGCCTGTCGCGAACTCGTCGAGCCCGAGGACCTGTCATACACGCTCGCCGGCGCGTCGGTGAGCTTCGACCTGTCGATGTACGAGATGTTCCTGCCGCTCGCGTTCGGCGGCACCGTGGTCGTTGCCGACGACGTCTTCGGGCTGCTGGCGAGTCCGGCGCGCGACTGCGTGACGGCCATGATGACCGGACCGACGCTGCTGAACGCCGTGCTCGATGCCGGCCCGCTCCCCGAGAGCTTGCGAGTCATCATGCTGGGCGGCGAGGCAGTGTCGCGCGCCGTCGCCGATCGGATCTTCGCGGCACGCGCCGGCATACGCCTGTTCAACGCATACGGCCCGACCGAGACCACGTTGCTGGCGACGTGGTCGCTGGTCGAGCGCGACGATCGCGATCCGCCGGCGATCGGCCGCCCGTTCTGGAACACCGAGCTGTACGTGCTCGACGCGCAGGGTGCCCTCATCACCGACAATGCGACCGGCGAGCTGTGGATCGGCGGCGCGGGGGTGACGCGCGGCTATTGCCGCCGCCCTGATCTGACTGCGGAACGGTTTCGCCCGAACGCGTACGGCGAGGGCCGCATCTACGCGACGGGCGATCTGGTGCACTGGCGGGAAGACGGCCAGCTGCAGTTCCACGGGCGGGTCGATCATCAGATCAAGCTCAACAGCCTGCGCATCGAACCCGGCGAGATCGAGGACGCGCTGCGCGGATTGCCTGGCGTGGCGGCGGCCGTGGTGACGGCGCCCGAAAACAAGGCCGGGCGCAAGCTGCTCGTCGCGTGGCTTGTTCTGCACCGGGATGTCGACAGGATCGAGGCTCCGGACATCGCCGCAACGCTGGCCGAGCGGCTTCCGCGCTGGATGGTCCCGGCGCGCTACGTCTGGCTCGATCGGCTGCCGCTGACTCCGAACGGCAAGCTCGACCGCGCTGCTCTCGGCGCGCCGCCCGGCGACGCCGAGGCGGAGAGCGCTGAGGCGAGCGCGTCCGCTCCGTCACGTTCTCGCCAGCCACGCGCTGCGACGGACGATCGCCCACCCCTTGCGGGGCAGGATCTGATCGCGCGCGTCTTCGCCACGATTCTCCAAAGACCGGTCGGTGCCGACGACGACTTCTTCGATCTCGGCGGCGACTCGCTCGGCGCGATCCGGGTGATCCTCGAACTCGAGGCGTCGCTGTCCGTCGCCGTCCCGCACGGCCTGCTGCACGGCGCGCGCACGCCGCGCCGGATGGCGGAGTGGCTCGCCGACCGGCGCTCGATCCTGGCGCGCCAGACCGAGATCCTGCGGCCGGCCGAACCGGGCGCGCCCGCGGAGGCGCCGGTGCTGTTCGTGATGTGCAGCATCGACGGCGGCTTCGGCGACGTGCGGGGCTGGATCGGCGAATGGCCCGCCGGCTGGACGATCCTGGGCGTACTGAGCCGCGCCACGGTGACCGACGTGGCACCCGCCGACACGATGCCGGAACTCGCCGAGCAGACCGCCGAGGCGATCCTCGCGTCCGGCCACGTGGGGCCGTTCCATCTGCTCGGCTATTCGTTCGGCGGCCGGCTCGCCTACGAAACGGCGGTCCGGCTGCGCGCGACCGGGCATGAGGTGGCGTTCCTCGGCATCCTTGATACGCCGGCCATCTCCAGGCCGTTGGTTCCAGGCACGCCGATGCCGATCGTGCAGGCACATTGCCGGGCGCTCGGCAGCCCGATCCCGCCATGCGATGTCCCGGTGACCGTGTTCCGTGCCGTCGGCAGCGCCGCCGCCTGGCCGCACGACTACTTCTGGTCGCGCACGGCGCGGCGTGTGGACGTGATCGACGTGCCCGGCACGCACGCGACGTTCGGATACCCGGAGCACCGCGCCGAGCTGGCGCGCGCGTTTGCGTCGGCGCTGGAGCCGGGCGGCGTTTCTCGCGTCACATCCGCTTCCGGTTGATCTCGTCGAGCCGCGTCAGTTCGCGCGAATTCGTCGTGAATGTCTGGCGGTGCGGGTTCCACCGATAGGTGGCCCGGTAGGTGGTCGTACCCGCTGTCGGCAGCTTGGCGTCGCTGCAATCCTCGTCCGACCGCGTGACCTCCTGGCGCACGACCACGCGCACCGCGCGATAGGGCATGCCGTCGGGGACGGTGGTGATGCTGACGCTCTGCGTGCGACGGTAGCCGCAGAAGGCGTCCCCGAGCGTGAAGACGGTGTCGATCAGCGCGAACTTGCCGTTGCGGATGAAGATCATGTCCGTCAGCTCGTAGCTCTGGTTCGAGTTGTCGTGCGAGCTCTCGACCAGGATGAGCGGCGTGCCCGGCCCGAGTTCGGGCGGCTTCGCCTCGCTGACGTCGACGAACCGGTCGCCGCCGATCTCGACCAGGTCGAGCAGCCTGGGCGAGGGGGCCAGCGCGAACAGGGCGAGGAACTTGCCGCCGGCCAGGCTTCCTTCCGCCACGCCGAGATCGAAGCTCAGCACGATGCGCGCCGCGTCGCCCGGGATCGGCAAGACATCGACCGCCTTCAGCGCGATCGCGTCAGGCGTGGCCTTCATGTCCTTGCCGTCGATATGCGTGAAGGGCACCAGCGTATGCCCCGTCGCGCCGTCGGCGGTCCGCGTCAGGTCGGGCACGACGCGCTTCATCAGCTCGAAATACGTCAGGCCCGGATGTGCCGGCACGGTGTCGTCGAGCCCGGCGGCGCGGCCCTGCGTGGCGCCGAGAAGCCAGAGCGTGCAGGCGAGCAGAAGCAGATGCGGCCTCATCGAGGCCCCCGACTCAACGTGCCCTCATGCACGGGCAGCCGGAGCGTCGTTGCCCCGGCTGCCGCATGATGGGCCGTCGGGACACTACTGGATCTTGAAGTTGGCCGCCGTCAGCTGGCCCGCGTCGCCGACCAGGGCGAGCTCCCCCGAGAAGCTGACGAAGGGCAGCACGCCGTTGTGCGTGTTCATGTAGGTCGCGACCTGCGAAGCGGTTGGCGTGGCGCCGAGCAGGCCGCCGTCGATCAGGTCGTGCGGCAGAAGCACCACCCCGAGCGAGGCGGAAAAGCCTTGCACCGTCACGTTCGAGGCCGCCTGGATGTCCAGCACCAGCTTGTCGCCCGTCACCCCGGGCGTGTCATAGAGGGTGTCGGTGCCGCCGTTGACGAAGACGGCGTTTTTGGTGCCGCTCAGATAGACCTCGGCGTTGCTGCCGTTGAGCACGAACTGGTCATAGCCGACCCCGTTGACCCCCGCGTAAATCGTGTCGGTGCCCGACCCGAGCGTGACGCTGTCGTGCCCTGCACTTCCCAGCGTCACGGTGTCGTTGCCATTGCCGAAGGTGACACTGTTGTAGCCGCCCGAGAACGTCGCCTGATCCTGGCCGTCGCCGAGAGTGACGACGTTGTGGCTGTAGCCGCCCGTGACGTCGACCCAGCCGCTGGTGCCGTCCACCGTGCCGTCGCTGCCGACCTGGTTGCCGTGCGTCAGGTTGACGATCGCATCGCTGGACCCGAGCTGGACGTTGTCGCCGTAGGCTGCGTTGACGACGTCGTTGTAGCCGTTGGTGTTGATTGTGTCGTTGTTTCCGGTGGCGTTGATGACCTCGGTGGGCTCGGTGCCGTTGACGGTGACGCCGTTGCCGGACGGCGCGTTGTAGATGATCGGGTTGAGGGTCAGAGTGACCGTTCCGCTCGCGCTGTCGTTGTATTGGTCGGTGACCGTGTAGCCGAAGGTGTCGATCGCGGAGCCGACCACCTTGAACTCGGCCAGAAGAGTCAGCTCGGCCAACGGCGAGGTTCCGGTCGGGACGTAGTCGACGGTGCCGTTGGACAGCGTGACCAGACCGGCGGTGTTCCCCGTGTTCACGCCGGTGATCGTCTCGGTATCGCCGGACAGGCCGGGTTTGACCTGTGCCAGGATGTACGGCGTCAGGTTGTCCTGCCCGAACCCCGTCGCCGTGACCGTAGCGTTGACGGGTCCGGCCTTCGGGCCCGGATCGAAGTAGATGTTCACGACGCCGGATGAGATCTGGCCGTACTGGTTCTGCGTCTCGTAGCGGAACCGGTCTTCGCCGTTCAGGGGCGTAGTGTTCGGGGGCGTGTAGATGACCATGCCGTCGGAGTTCACCGACACTTTGCCCGCGGTGCCTTCCATGCCTCGCACCGCGACGATCTTGTCGACGTCGCCGCGCGCTCCGGGGGTCACCGCCGCGAGGATCTGGCTGGTCAGGTTCACGCCGCCCTCGCTGTGGCCGACGGTGGCACGCACGGTGTGCGCTTTCGGCCCCGGGTCGGTATCCACCGTCACCGTCCCCGTCGCGGTGTCGCCGTACTCGTCCTGCACGGTGTAGGTGAATGCGCCGCTCGCACCGCCCGGCGGCGTGAGGAAGCTGACGTCGCCGTTGTTGTCGAGGAGCGTCCCGCCGCTCGACGGGCTGAGCGCCCCGACCGAGACCAGCGTCGGGTGCGGGTCGTCCGCGGCGCCGCTGCCGGGCCCCCACAGACTCTGCAGATAGCTGGTGAGATCGGGCGATTCCGACGGCCCGACATACATCGTGCCGCTGTTGGCGACCGGTCCGTCCGCGATCGGCGCGCCGAGCGTCGACGCGACACCGGTCGCGCTCACGCCGTGCAGGTTCTGCAGCACGATCTCATCGCCGGTCAGCGTCAGGTTCGGCTCGATGGCGCTGCGCAGGAAGATCTGTACCTCGTCGGGTCCGTCCTGGTGCACGGCCGCCACGCTGTAGAGTCCCGGATCGACCGCGAGCCGATCGCCCGGCTGCCAGTCCGCGACCGTGTCGGTCTCCAGGCCGCTGGCGTTGACCGTTCCGGTGAAGCTTCGCTGCGCCGAATTGCCGGCGAAGGAGTAGCTGGCCAGCACGTCCGAGATGTCGTTCCCCGTGAAGCCGTCGAAATTGTTGTTGCTCACCGTGTACGACGACACCTCGTCCAGCGGGCTGTTCGTGCCGAAATAGCCGTTCGCCCAGGTCACGAAGCTGTTCGGCTCGAGACCGGCCTGGATGGCGCCCCAGGGGAATCGGGTGAAAGATTTACGCGGCGACGATGCCGGCGAGAAAGTCATCATCCCAGGCCGCGACCTTGCGGCGTAGGCGCAGGGAGTCCTTTCCCGGAGCTCTTCGGATCAGATTGAGCGC
>Ga0209656_10003536_pt1 | contig 10110 bp, 8 predicted proteins | sample BogFormECP12_OM2_FD_188239 | JGI IMG/M metagenome (GOLD analysis project Ga0209656, IMG submission 188239) | Bog forest soil microbial communities from Calvert Island, British Columbia, Canada - ECP12_OM2 (SPAdes) (version 2) | ecosystem: Environmental > Aquatic > Freshwater > Wetlands > Bog ... | reverse complement strand
ACTCTCGTGTTTTGCCGCATTTGCAGTCTCCAGACCCCGGAAAGGGATCCAGAAACTACTCGTTCGGCTCACAAAAGCGGACATTTGAACTTAGCCAGAGGCGGACATCTGAACTTGGCTCCTACATGACATGTTCGCATAATGTATATTGTGTTAAAGAACTGAACGAATGTTCAGTAAGGGATGGTCAAAGCGAAATGAAGTATACCGCGACTGAAAGATGCGCAAAACCGTCTGTCAGCGGGATTCAGCCTGAGTCATTCCGCCGCAGAAACGTCAAGACTTCATCCTCGCAGATCGCGGGCTTGTCGTAGAACATCTGATGAGTAGCGCCGTGGAGGATGAGGCGTTCGCTGTTTGGAATGAGATGAACCAGTTCTTCGTCGATCAAATTTAGGAAGGGATAGGACCTATCGCCTGAGAGTAAGAGCACCGGAGCTGCGATTTTGCTGATGGCCTGCGGCTCAATGGTTGGAAACAATTCGCCGGTTGGCATCATAACCTCCCACTCGTGTGCATCGCGCATAGTCTGGGCTTGCGACGAGGCGTACATACGGCCCCAGGCTGTCGGGTCGTCTTTAACGTAATTGATGAATATGCGTACGCCAGATTCGGAATCGCCGCGTCCAAACGCGGCTTGCATCGGTTTCACCAGGCGACTCTGAATGTCAGCGAACATCGCTGCGCCTTGTGCGGCTCGGTTGCCCTCTAAATGATTGAGCAAAGAGACCGCCGGTGGTTCAGCTAATACCGCGCCCCGAACAACCCCCGGATGCCTGACGAGCAAGAAAAGGGTGGTTAGTGCCCCATAGGAGTGTCCGACGATGTAGCCCTTGCCGAGGTGAAGCTGTTCGATAAAGGCTGCTAAATCATCGGAATCCGTTATGGCGGAGTAGCCCGTGCGGCTGGGATTGGTATTCGGATAGTTGTAGCGACGACTGTACGCTAGTACATGGTACTGCTTTGCGAGTGCCTTGAACGGACCTTCCCAGTAGGTGTAATCGCTAATTGATCCGTGCAGGAATATCACCGGGATACCCTTCCCGGCTTCCACGTAGTGCAGGGTTATTCCATCGGCTATTGCCACCGTTTTGACCGTTGGCGCCCATTGCTCCGTCGAGGCCACCGGGAGGCTCCATAGGATGAGTAGTCCCAGCGCCGCTTGGCGCAGCATCATCCCTGTGATGCGAGGAGGTTGATTGCCTGAGTTCACGAGCTCTCCTGACGCGAGGCGCCTGGTTCGCCGATGCCCGGCGATAGCAGGTCGCCCGAACGGCCTGGCAAGACGCAGAATCCACATCGGAGCATGCGCTAGAAACCCTTCGACGTCCTGGCGCGGCGCGCCCACTTTAGCGAGTAGCGCATTGCGCGGGCCCCACTGGATTGAGGAGGGTCGGTTAGCGTACCCGCTATTCGCTCTGCTGCCGACATTGTGGCTACGCTTTCTTAATCGTGCAACGAGCACGTGGGGTCAACGACCGCCGCCGCATCGGTCATCGCCATCACCGAACCTTGGTGACATGTATGTAAAGGTAAGTCTTTGTGGGATTCGTAATCTCGCTCCCTTCAGCATGCGCGATGCGATCATTGGCTCCGAGACCCGTTACGTAGTGCCGGAGTACAGTCGAACCGCTGTATTCAGCAATTTCCTCGTCTCCATCGAGCAAACAGGCGCGGCTCGTCGATCTTTATATTCAGCGCCCGACAGATAAATCGAGAGAATAGATTTCCTCAGTTCCAATATCTCGCAGCACCAGAGGTGAGCCGTCAGCGGTGAGACCCATCCAAAATCCGCTTCGGAAACCGGTTTGTCGCACTCCCTTGAGATCGGCCACTAGCTCGATCGCGCCATCCAAGAGCCGTATGCGTTCAATCGCTGGATCGCTTCCACGACGCGAATAGTAGAGGTAACCTCCGTCGGAAGACCAGGCCACATTGCCGACATAGGTGTTTGCCAAAAGTTTTGACCATGCCTGTGACTTGAAATCGTAAAGCATCAATGTGAGCATGTCGGTGGACCTTGTGACCAAGTAACGTCCGTCCGGCGACCAGCGTGGCGCCCACAAGCCGTCGGAGCCTGGTACCTCTTGAGCGATTCGAGTTTTCAGATTGACGATCGTGATTCCAAGCTTGTCTGGCGTCGTTCGGTCGAAGGCGGGAAAGTAGCTGAAAGCAACCGCGGTCCCGTCAGGAGACCAGGTCGGGTCCATCTCATTTCTTGATTCGTTGAGCAGCGGTTCGGGCACGCCCCCATCGGATGAGATCAAACAGATTCTCCACGGTTTGCCAGGAGCGACGTCAAAGAAGGCGATTCGCTTGCCATCGGGGGACCACTGCGGGAAAACCGCCCGTACAGGGTTTGAGGTGAGTTGCAGCCGTTCGCTCCCGTCGATCCTGCTGCGCCACAATGACTGCTGCGGAAAGGTAACGTACGTGACCCAATGTCGATCTTTCGAAAAGTCTAAAAATTCGGCTGAGATTCCCGACAGATAAGGGACAAATTCACCCGCTTTGGAATCGTAACGCGACAGCTCACCCCTTTGCTGCTCACCAATGACGTAGAGTTTTTTTCCATTCCCGCTCACGAAAGGTGCCAACGAGTTCATCTGTCCGCCGGTGAGCTGGACCGGTTCTTCGCTGTTCTCTGCAAGCGCCCAAATGTCCGTCTTTCCTTCTCGAGCAGATTGGAAGACGAAAAACTGCCCATCCGCTGTCCAAGTGCCGCAGCACGCGGAGCCTCGCTCATTCCAAGCACCGAACAGACGTTGTGCTCCCTTTCCCGACAATAAGATCTCCCACAGGGAAGACTGTCCGGTCGTTTTATCGAAAACCGTCAGCCCCAGACGGGACCCGTCAGGCGACCATCGCAACCACGACCCGGTGCCGGGCAACCGTGCGATTTCTTTTGCGTCGCTGCCATCGCTTCGAGCGCGATACACCACCGCGCCATGAACGAATGCCATCTCGGTTCCATTTGGAGACCAGGTTGCCGCGTCCGCCGCGGTCTCACCGGCACGTCGAAGAGCTCCTCCCGGTAGCGAGAGGATCCAGAGTGGAGGCATTGAGCTGGTGTCCCTGGGGGTGACTGAGGTTGAGGTCTCAGGGCCGGACGATCCAACAAACAACTCCGATCGATTCGGAGCCATGTCCAGGATGTAGGGGGCTTGCAGCGGAGTCGGCAGGGCGGTCGCCTCGCCCCCGGTAACTGCCGCTTGAGCCAGTGTGTAATGATTCGTGGCGCCCTCGCGAAAATAGAGTCGGAGCCCATCGCTCACGATGGGGCCCTGTTTTGCATGACCATCGTTCGTGATCTGGACAAAATTGGACGCACGGAGGCTTCGAGGATTGCGATTCGCTACAGTCAATGCGGCGACAACAAGCGCTCCTACGAGCGCCGCAAGGCCCCAGTAGTAAACACCACGGCTGAGAGGGGTGCGTCGCGCGTGCGCGACCGATTTGCCCTGAGCTGGCTCCGCGGACTGCGTTCTTTCCCTGACCGTCACAGAAACAAGCAGTCGGTAACCCCTCTTCGGCACCGTCTCTATAACCGGCTCGTCACCATTCCCCAGGATCTTTCGCAACTGCGAGATGTTTTGAGTTAGCGCCAAGTCCTCGACGAAGCTGTCGGGCCATACGCGCTTCATGAATTCGTCTTTTGTGACCAGACGGCCGGCGTTCTCGACCAGCACGAGGAGCGTATCGAAAACCTTGGGGCCTAGGGAAACGTGAGAGCCGTTCCGCGACAGCAAGTGCTCGGCAGGATCCAGACGCCACTCGCCAAATTCGTAAATCTTGCCGGAAGAAACCGTCATATACGGCCCTTGGGGATTTTCTCAGGATTTCATCAGCAAAATTTCAGGGTTTTGTAGGGACGTGCCGGTTCGAACCAAAGTATACAGAAACTCGTTTGGGGTCTGTCGACTGTTCAAGTACCTACACAAACGGAGAAAATCATGGCGATGGCTTTAGGGGAGCGGCGACTTGCAGCTCCGGTGACGAGAAGTCTTCCCGGCACGCGTTTTGATCACCGCTTCTTTCCCGGAATCGCTTGGCTCATGTTGGTCACTGTATTCGTGGGATTCGCGCCCAGCTATTACCTCGCCGGCGTTCTCCAGGCGCCTTTGCCGAGCCCCGCCATACACGTCCACGCCGTGCTGTTTTCCTGCTGGATTCTGCTGCTCATTGCGCAGACATCGTTAACGGCAGCGGGTCGGGTCGATGCTCATCGCCGACTTGGAATTGCAGGCTTGATTTTGGCGAGCTCGATGTTAATTGTCGGGGTTTGGGCCGCAACCGACCAGTTGGCGCGGGTCTCCCACCTGCCCGACCCGCTAGCATTCTATCTTTTTCCACTCGCCAACATCGCCGCCTTCGCCGCATTGATTGTGTTTGCTTACCGCGCGCGCTTTGATTCAGCGGCGCACAAGCGGCTGATCCTCGTGGCTTCGACGGCGCTGATGGCTGCCCCGATTGCTCGTTGGCACTTGCATGGGTTCCTTCATACGAGAGCATTTGGGTCCAGCGCGCCGGTGGCAGAGCGCCTGTCCTATATCTTCATTCTGCTGCTGGTCGCCTACGATCTGTTGGCAACAAGGCAAGTCCATCGCGCCACCGTTTGGGCGGGGGTCTTCCTGATCACGATTCAGCAGTCTGCTCTTATATTCGGAAGGACATCAATTTGGCATGCCTTTGCCGGGTGGGTTCAATTTATGGTTCGAAGCTGAGGGCAACGCAAAAAACAAGCTGGCGTCGGGCTCGGAGAGTGTTTTTATAGGATCAATGAAACAGGTGGGGGATCGGGTTTGGCGCGAATCGAGCAACCGGAGGCAGAGGCGCCGATTTGCGAGGCTGTTGGAACGACAGACCATGGCAGCGGCAGCCGAAACCGCTAAAATTGCCAAAGAATTCTGCCGGCACCTTTGCAATGGAACTGAAGGGGAAGGCCCGTAAGGAAAGTCATGGACCCAGGATTGACAGACCAAATTTACGAATGTGCGTTTGTGCCGGAATCCTGGCCTCGCGTGCTCGGCGAACTCGCCGCATTAGCACAGGCCCGCACCGGGTTTCTATTCATCTCCAACAACGACATACATCATTGGACTAGTTCGACCGACATCGGTGTCGCTGCACTGCAACCGCTGGTGGAGAGCGGTTGGGTTGCGCGTTGCGAGCGATTCACACGCGTCCGCGCCATTCGACATAGCGGTTTCGTTACGGAAGGTGACCTCTACGCGCCGGAAGAACTTAAAAACGACCCATTTTATCGCGACATTTTGTATCCGCGTGGACTGGGATGGGCGACAGGCACTGCCATTGAGCTGCCCACCGGAGACACCTTTACCATCAGCCTGGAGCGGGACTATGTACGCGGACCGGTCGAGCCAAGCTTCGTCGAGATTCTGGACGAACTGCGTCCGCACATCGCCCGCAGCTGCTTGATGAGCGCGCGGCTGCAGCTCGAGCGGGCGCGGGCCGCGAGCGCGACACTGGCGGCCATTGGCCTCGCGGCCCTGGTGCTCGATGAGACCGGCAAGGTTCTGGCAGCAAACAAGCTCATTGAGGCACTCGATGGCTATATTCGGTGGAGGGCGCATGACCGCATTTCGCTGTGCGATAAGCCCTCGGACGAATTGATGCGCGGCGCCATCGCGGCCATTGCACATGGCGGAGATGAAAGCGTGACACGATCATTTCCGGTCCGCAATATCGAGTCAGAGGAAGCGATGGTGGTGCATTTCGTTCCGATCCGTCTCTCGGCGCGCGATATCTTTGTTCGCGGCGCAGCCGCCTTGATATTGACGCCTGTGACTCTTCCGCGGGCGCCGCCGGTCGAACTGGTGCAATCTTTGTTCGATCTGACGCCGGCCGAAGCACGCGTCGCGCGTAGCCTCGCCAGCGGGAAAACCGTGGAGGATATTGCCGCGGAAAGCCGTGTATCAGCGAATACGGTCCGCACGCACGTACGCGGAGTCTTGGAAAAAACTGGACGAACTCGACAAGCCGAGGTCGTTGCACTTCTCACCGGAATCTTTTCCACGCGGCCAACACGGCACACTTAGCGCCACGTTATTTCAAGGCAATGAAAAACCATAGGGAGCGAACTCATCAAAATTGATGAGGCGGTGTCTCGAGCTATCGCCTAGGGTTGCCCTGGGTGGCTGGCGACGATCAATGAACAGACCATCCCGGGTTTACTGCGAAGTCGACAACCCTTACTTGCGATGAGAGTTTCATTTCGAGGGTAGAGCATATGTCCGAACAGATCATAGCCTTGCTCCTTACGCTGAGCATTCTTCTCTTGATGGCCGCGTGGGTCTCGTTTCTCGATTTTCTGCAGCACGTGATTCGCCGATTCCGTGACGGGCGCATAGCTGACTCATCCAGAGGTCAAGTCGTTGATGCTGACCAAGCTGAAGCGGCCAATCCAAGGCAGTCGTTTAAGGTAAGCAAGCAGCCGCAATGAAATTCCGTCCCGTGTCTTTAGGGCGTCTGAATAGGGGGAAACGCATCATGGGCGAGGAAAAATCCATTGGTCCGCGAGAAAATTCGTCAAGGTGGCCGTCCGCATTGGCGCTATCTGCTCTGCTCGCGGCTGGATTCTGCCAGCAGACCTGTGCGTCGGAGGAAGCCCCGGACACTCGGGACGGATGGGCCGTTGCACACGCAAGGCTCATCGCCACCGGCATTCCCGGCGCGGGTGCAGTGGCCGAGGTGGGTGATTTTTTGACCGGCAGCCCGCTGCATGACAAGGCCCCCTTCACCCTGTTCACGCAGCCCGGCCAGGTGCTCGATCCGAAGCGAGTGCTCGTGGCATCAACTTCCAATTTCGGCGCAGCACTTGCGCGAAGCGGCGATCCCGAAGGCACGATCCTTTCCATTGACGCAAGCGGCGATGTGGTCTCGGTACCCGACAGTTTCGCCAGCGCCGGGGGCCAAGCATCGGCACTTGGCGGAGCCGTGCAGGTATACGCGGCACAGAACGCAAACTTCTTGAATTCAGTTACCGAGCCTCAGGCCGTTACGGCCGGCCTGCCGTCTGCGAGTCTGCCGCGTGGCATTTCCATCAATAACGGCAATGGCCGACCGTGGATCGCCAACGCCCCCTATGGAGCGGCCGGAGAGGGCACGATTACCGTACTCGATCCGCAAGGCTATCCGCTCGCCGGCGCTCCGGATCCCTCGGCGGGAGGTGTCTTTGCCGGCAATCTCACAAATCGTAGCGTTGCTTCGACGCATGGCCTCACTTCGGCGGCGCTCGGCACGGCCATCATCACCAAGTCGCCCGAACTCACCGGACGCGCGGTATTCGCCGCTGTCGAGGCGGATGGCAGCGTCGTGCAGATCAACGTACAGAAGGGGGTCGACGGGCTCGCGCCGGCTGGCACCGTGACGCCGCTCGCCGCGATCGACCGCCGTAGCGCCGAATCGGCGCACCCGCACGTCGTGGCGCGAGCCGGCCTCGCTCTCAACTGGGTGCCGACACTCAGTCTTTTCATTGTCGATCCGCAGGCGAACCGGCTCGTAGTTCTGGATTTGAGTGATAACGGCACGCTGTTTACCGCCACGCGCCGCGAGATCCATCGGGACGAGCTCGACGTGCCGATCGACATCGCACCGAGCACCCGTGAGGTGTCAGCCGGAAGCTTCGCGAGCAATACGACGCTCGGCGGAGGCTCCGACATGTACGTGCTCAACCGGGGTAACAATACGGTGTTGCGCATGCGCATCGACGGCACGGTACGCGACGGGCGTCGCATCGATGTCGACGTGCCCGGCTTTCGGGTGAACGGTCTCGCGGTCTCATCGGACGGTCAGACTATCTATGTCACGGCCACCACACCGCAAAGTGGCGGAGTGTTGATGTCGATCCCAGCCTTCGGGGGGCGGGATGCGAGCGCTGAGCTCTTTCTGCAGGCGCAGAATGGTGGTCAAGCGGCGACCATGAGTGACTTCGGCAACTTCGTATTCAATGTGAACATTTCGCCGCAGCAAGGTCTCGGTCCGCTGTTCAATGACTCGGCCTGTGCGGGCTGCCACGCTTCACCGTTTCCCGGAGGGATGGGCGTACTGCCGGGGCAGTCGGAGCAACTGGTAGGACGCTTTCGTGCCGACGGCTCCTTCGATGACTTGTCGGGCAAAGGGGGACCCGTGGCACGAGCCCATTCGGTGGCCGAACTGGGACTGATGTGCTCGGTACCTCCGGGTGTTCCACCCGAAGCCACCGTGGTGTCATCCCGCAACGCCATGACGCTGCGCGGCGATGGACTGCTCGATACAATCGCACTCGGCGATGTGCTCGCCAACATGGCGCTCGAACCGACCGCCGTGCAAGGACGGCCGAACCTGCTGCCCGACGGTCGCATGGGGAAGTTCGGCTGGAAGGCAGACGTGCCAACGGTCGTCGAATTTATGGGAAATGCACTGCGCAATGAAATCGGCGTGACAAATCCGCTGCAACGACGTGATGAGATAGAGGCCTGCGACGCGAATCGTCATAGCCCAGAGGTGGATGCGCTGGTCCTGCAAGCCGGCGTCAAATTCTTAAACAGTATCAATCCGCCGGTGCCGACAGCGGCATGCACCGCATCCCCGGGCGCCGCGGTCTTTCAAGCTGCTGGCTGTGCGAGTTGCCATACGCCTGCGTTGCCGGGACCCGGTGCACGCCAACCGGTCAATCTTTACTCCGACCTGCTCTTGCACCATATGGGGCCGGCGCTTGCCGATTCGATTCCGCAGGGCTCGGCCGCGGGCGATGAGTGGCGCACCATGCCGCTATGGCGAGTCTCCGAACGCGCAAAATTCCTGCATGACGGGCGGGCAACATCGCTCAGTGAGGCGATTCTCACTCACGATGGGCAAGCGCGGGCTGCGCGGGACGCATTCGCTGCGCTCGATCCAGCGACCCAGCAAGCACTCATGGCATTTTTGAATTGCCTCTAGTCAGGGCAACGCGGGTTCGAATTTGTAGAAGTGAAATTCTGACCTGGAATTCTGCACGCTGACGTTGAATGATCAAGAGCCCGGTTGTGGATGTCATTAGATGACTTTAATTGGTGACATTTGAGACATTATCTAGTGATATCCACAATGTTATCGGGTCGTCCGATTTATGTTCTCGGGCCACTACTTTAAATTCCGTTTCGTGTCTTCTCCTCTTGAAGCGATCATTCGCAGCCTGCGGTAAGCTACCTGTGATGCTCGACGCCCGGTTGAAGCGCAAGAAGGGTGCAGAATGTCATTCGAATTGCGACGCGACTGACGACGTTTTCCATCGCCCGTTTACCAGTTGGGCGTCAGCTTGGCGTAGTCGAATTTGCTGGCATATTTGGAGGACTTTCTATGAAGGCTATCGGGTTGGTTGCAGTCGTCACCTGGCTATTGCTGACAGGTCATTGCATTGCGCAGGAGCAGCCTATATACCAACCATCTAAGGATGATCCGAGGATAGTGGCAGCGCTAGACGCTCAGATTCGACTCGGAGAGGTCATGGCAAAGCGGGACATTAGCGGCATCGAAGCACTGATGGCTCCTGATCTCGTTGTATATGCGCCAATCAACAGAGTCACTGATCGAACCAACGTTCTGGCGCGACTTCGGGCGGCCGAAATCAGTTACGAAAAGAGTGAACGAAAAATAGAGTTTGCTGGAGTGCGCGGCGATTCGGTGGTCATTATGGGCGAGGAGATCGTTCAGCCGAATGCCAATGCACCACACGCAGGAAAGACTGCGCACCGGCGGTTCACGGATGTCTGGAAACGGATAGATGGAAGCTGGCGGCTCGCCATCCGGCGATTTAGTGAATCGGTACGGCGGCCGCCACCATGGATACTTTCTGCCATCAGAAGGGGCGAGCGATCGCGCATTGGGTCTTTTTAGCTTTCCAAGCCTGGCGGACTACGAAACCTATCGACGCCACTTTGGGATCAACACGGAGTTTATCGAGGCAGATCGAATTCGCGATGAGAGCGGTTGTGTTCTTAGATATGACCGCATGTTCATGCGGCCCTTGCTTGATAGCGACTCGTCATAGCCGCAAGTCGCGAGCGACCGCTTCGGCCTGGACGTGCATCCGGTGTCAAAAGTGCCGAATTGATATTGTAACGACCCTGA
>Ga0209656_10003534_pt1 | contig 10113 bp, 11 predicted proteins | sample BogFormECP12_OM2_FD_188239 | JGI IMG/M metagenome (GOLD analysis project Ga0209656, IMG submission 188239) | Bog forest soil microbial communities from Calvert Island, British Columbia, Canada - ECP12_OM2 (SPAdes) (version 2) | ecosystem: Environmental > Aquatic > Freshwater > Wetlands > Bog ... | reverse complement strand
GATTGCAACCCTGATGGAAATTCCCCAGGGAAATACCATGGAAAATAGCGGAAAATAGAACCCTCAAAGCGGGTTCAAGTCCCCCCCGAGCACGTGGTTTAAATCAATGCCAGTTCTAAGTTGCTTACATTTAAATACTTATGACTATAAGTGTTTTTTACGTAAAAAACGTAATACATTAATTTTTTTCAGTTTTTGGTCGTCACAACGCCGAAAAAGTCACAACCGAAGTAAAAAGTTGTCGTAGTCAGCCCGGGCCTTTTTGCCCTTTTTGCGCATCGCCATTCGAATTGTGGCCGCAGACATCTTTTCTTTTATCCAACCCATGATGGCCCTCCCGCCCGGGATCTTCCGACCGGAAACTGGATCTACGAAATGAAGTTTGACGGGTATAGGGCCATTGCAATCAAGGCTGATAAAGAGGTTCGGCTGGTTTCACGCAACCGGAAGAGCTTCAACGACGATTATCCGGTCCTGATCGATTCCCTCAAATCGCTCAAGGCTAAAAGCTTCACCATCGACGGCGAAATTACTGCGCTGGATGAAAACGGGAGATCTTCTTTCCAGCTCCTAAAAGGGTATGGGAAGGCCAAGCATACCCCGCTCGTCTATTATGCCTTCGACCTCCTGTCATTGGACAGCGCCGATCTACGCTCTCGGCCGCTTATTGAACGCCGCAAGCTACTAGCAAAGCTGCTCAAAAAAGCTCCAGAGAACATCAAATTCTCCGAGGAGCTAACTGGTACAAAGGAAGAGCTTCTCCGAGGAGCAAAGCAGTCTGAGCTCGAAGACCTAATCGCAAAAAGACCAGATTCTCTGCACAAGCCTGGTCGACGTAACGGTGCCTGGGTTAAAATCAAACTGACGCAGCACAGGAGTTCGTCATCGGCGGTTACACCCCACCAGAAGGCAGCCGCAAATACTTTGGCGCTCTGCTAGTCAGCTACTACGGGCCTGAAGGACTCCTTTTTGCTGGCAGAGTTGGTACCGGCTTTTCCGAAAGAGCTAATGGCCTGCCTTAGCGGCCGCACGCGACCAGCCGCACCGCCGGCGATCAACTGAACCTTGCCGGCTTTGAGTAGTTCGTTCTTCTCCACAGCTTCTGGCTTAGCTTACACCTGTCCGCAAGATTGAAGACACCCCAGAGCTGCTGCGAACGGGTCCATGCTTCCCCTCTCCGTAACATCGCCGAAGATCAACTTTGTCTTGGCGGGTCCTCAGGAGCGCACCTAACCCGTGTGCCACAGCCGCGGTGATAACTGCCCATGCGAAAGCGGCTGGCCCGCTAACGCTCTGTATTGATGCAAATACGATGGCAGGCATTAGCGCACTCACCGCGAAAGCGGCTCCTTCATTGAACGAAAGTCTACTGGCACGGTCCCGTTCACGCGAGAGACGTGGGGCGTTAGTTAACCTCTGCTTTGGCGGTCAGAAAACTTCCTGGTTCGTAAGCGCAATGCCTACCCGATCGGGTGATTGTTCTCCGCCGAGAAAGTGCTTACTGCTTGTGGTAAAATCTCCGGAGAAAACGAAAGTGTATGCGATGGCTTCGAAGCCGTTCACCGAGCGAGCAAGCTATGACCTCTTCCTGAGCTATAACTCGGCGGATCATGGCGCGGTGGAGGACATTGCGCGCAAGCTGCGCAACGAAGGCCTTGAGCCGTTCCTTGACCGCTGGGCCCTCGCGCCCGGCATGCGCTGGCGATCTGAGCTGGAAAAAACCCTGAGCTCGTGTAAGGCAGTTGCCGTCTTTGTGGGACCGGGTGAGATGGGCTCCTGGCAGCAGCGAGAGATCGACGTCGCGCTTGACCTTCAGAGCAGAAACCCCAATCTCCCGGTCATACCGGTCTTACTGCGTGGCTGCGAACCGCCGCTGGGCTTCCTTGGTCAATTGACCTGGGTGGATTTGCGAATCCAAGCGCTCGAGACGGGCATCGCTATTCTGGCTAAAGCCGCCCGCGGGGAAGCGCCTAGCCCAGACCTTCAAAAGCACTTGGATGCTATCCGCGCCTCCATTTGCCCGTACCGCGGCCTGCTTCATTTTCGGGAGGAAGATGCTCCTTTTTTCTTTGGACGCGAAGAAGCCATTAACAAGCTCAGCGATGCGGTACAGTGCCGGCCGTTTGTGGCCGTGGTCGGTGCGTCAGGCAGCGGCAAGTCCTCGGTAGTGCGTGCGGGGTTGGTGCCGCGGCTGCGCGGCGATCATCGCACCGGCTGGGAAACGGTGATCCTGGTGCCCACCGATCATCCCTTAAAAGCCCTGGCCAGGGCGTTGATACCGTTATTGGAGCCGACGATGGGTGAGGTGGACCGGTTGGCGCAAGCCGCCAGGCTTGCCGAGCATTTCCGGTCGGGCGGCGTTTCTTTTGATGATACCGTCAACCGCATCCTCGAACGGCAGCCTGCTACCGGTCGCGTGCTGATCGTGATCGATCAGTTTGAAGAGCTCTACACCTTAGGCTCGGATGAGGAAACCCGTCGCCGCTTTCTAGACGAATTGCTGGCGGTTAGTGTGCGCGCCGGGTCCAAGGCAAACGTCGTACTAACCTTGCGCGGCGACTTCGTAGGGAGTGCGCTGGCCTACGACCATTAAGCGATCGCTTACAGGACGCCCAGATCAACCTGGGCCCTATGACTCGGCAGGAACTGGAATGCGCGATTCGTAAACCGGCGGAGAAAGTCCAACTGGAATTCGAACCCGGGTTGGTTCGGCGCATCCTCGACGCTGTGGGCGACGAGCCTGGTAACCTGCCACTCTTGGAATTTGTGCTTAAGGAGCTTTGGGAGCAGCGACACGGCGGACTTCTACGGAACGAAACCTACGACGCCATAGGAGGCCTGCAGGGCGCGGTGGCCACTAAAGCGGACGAACTTTTTAAAAGCCTTTCTTTGGCAGAGCAGAAAACGCTCCAGCGCGTGTTCCTGCGGATCGTGCGTCCCTCCGAGGGCGCCTTGGACACGCGTCGGCGCGCGGCTTTAAGCGAACTGCCCCCGGAGGGGGTCGAGCTTGTCGTCAAGCTGGCCAACGAGCGCCTGTTGGTGACCAATCAATTTGCAACCGGGCTGCAACCAACGGTGGAGGTGGCCCATGAAGCCTTGATTTCACACTGGGCCACCTTGCGCGCCTGGGTAAATGAAGATCGCGAATTCCTTCTGTGGCGTGAGCGCCTGGGTGCGTTGCTTACCGAGTGGGAGCGAGCTCAGGAAAGCGACGAAGCCCTGCTGCGAGGACCACTCCTGAGTGAAGCGCAAAAGTGGTTTGATCAGCGAAGCCAGGATCTTTCGGGCCCGGAACGCAAATTCATTGCTGCGAGCCGCGCGCTGCGGGAGCGGCTTGCGCGAGAGGAGCGGGAACGGCAGGAGCGCGAGATCGAGGCCGCTCGAAAATTAGCAGAGGAGCAAAAGCAACGAGCAGAACTGTCTGAGCGGCGCGAGAAAGAACAAAAGGAAGCCGCTAGGAAACTGCGCCGCCGAGCAATCGTGGCAGTAGGAGCAGCAGCGGCGGCAGTAATTCTCTTTGCTACATCAGTTTTCATGTGGCATGCAGCGCAAGACGAAGCAGCATCCGAACGTACAGCGGAAGAGAGAACCCGCGAGGTTGCCAGCCAAGCCAACGTCTCGCTCGCACGTTATTCGAAGCAAACTGGTAGTGATGCTCAAGCTTTGGGACATCTTGCACAGGCACTGCGTTGGAATCAGAGAAACTATGAAGCCGTGGCACTCACGGGTGCGATGCTAACGCAAAACGATTGGCCCCTCGAGATAGGTGGTTCGATTCGATTCCAGCGAGCTATCGATCATGCGCAATTCAGCCCGGACGGCCGGCGACTAGTGACCGTCTCCTACGATGGGACGGCGCGGCTCTGGGACGCGGCGACCGGAAACCCCATCGGCCAGCCCATGAAACATGAGGGTTTCGTTAACTCGGCGCAGTTCAGTCCGGACGGCCAATGGGTAGTGACCGCCTCGGGGGATAAGACCGCGCGGCTCTGGGATGCGGCCACGGGCAACGCCGTCGGCCAGATCATGAAACATGACGGTTTGGTTAACTCGGCGCAGTTCAGCCCGGACGGCCGGCGGGTGGTGACCGCCTCCTACGATGGCACGGCGCGGCTGTGGGACGCGGCGACCGGAAACCCCATCGGCCAGCCCATGAAACATGAGGGTTTCGTTAACTCGGCGCAGTTCAGCCCGGATGGCCAACGGGTGGTGAGCACCTCTTACGATGGGACGGCGCGGCTGTGGGATGCGACCACGAGCAACGCCATCGGCGAACCGATGAAGCATGAGGGTGCGGTTCGTTCGGCGCAGTTCAGCCCGGACGGCCGGCGGGTGCTGACCGCCTCGGAGGATAATATCGCGCGGCTCTGGGATGCGGCCACCGGTAAAACCATCGGCCAGCCCATGAGACATGAGGGTTTGGTTAGCTCGGCGCAGTTCAGCCCAAATGGCCAGTGGGTGCTGACCGCTTCGTACGATGGGACGGCGCGGCTGTGGGATGCGACCACGGGCAACGCTATCGGCGAACCGATGAAGCATGAGGGTGCGGTTCGTTCGGCACAGTTCAGCCCGGATAGCCAAACGGTGCTGACGACCGCAGAGGATAACATCGCGCGGCTCTGGGACGCAGCCACCGGTAAAGCCATCGGCCAGCCCATGAGGCATGAGGGGTTGGTCAATTCCGCGCAGTTCAGCCCGGATGGCCAACGGGTGCTGACCGCCTCGGGGGATAAGACCGCGCGGCTCTGGGACGCAGCCACCGGCCACGTCATTGGCGAAGCAATGAGGCATGACGCCGTGGTTCGTTCAGCGCAGTTCAGCCCGGACGGCCAGCGGGTGCTGACCGCCTCAGGAGATAAAACGCTTTGGCTGTGGGATACAGCAACGCATAAAGCCATCAGCGAACCGATGAAGCATGAGGGTGCAGTTCGTTCGGCACAGTTCAGCACGGACGGCCAACGGGTAGTGACCGCTTCCGAGGATAAGACCGCGCGGCTCTGGGACGCAGCGACCGGGCACGCCATTGGCGAACCGATGAGGCATGACGCGGCGGTTCGTTCGGCGCAGTTCAGCCCGGACGGCCAGCGGGTGCTGACCGCTTCCGAGGATAACACCGCACAGCTCTGGGACGCGGCCACCGGTAAAGCCATCGGCCAGCCCATGAAGCATCAGGGCGTTGTTAACTCGGCGCAATTCAGCCCGGACGGCCAGCGGGTGTTGACCGCTTCGTACGACTGGACGGTGCGGCTCTGGGACGCGGCCACCGGAAACCCCGTCGGCCAGCCCATGAAACATGAGGGTTTGGTTGATTCCGCGCAGTTCAGCGCGGATGGCCAACGGGTGGTAAGCACCTCCTACGATGGGACCGCGCGGCTCTGGGACGTGGCCACTGGAAACCCCATCGGCCAGCCCATGAGGCATCGGGGCGTTGTTAATTCGGCGCAGTTCAGCCCGGACGGCCGGCGAGTGGTCACCGCCTCGGGGGATAAGACCGCGCGACTCTGGGACGCGGCCACCGGTAAGGCCATCGGCCAGCCCATGAGGCATGACGCCGTGGTCCATTCGGCGCAGTTCAGCCCGGACGGCCGGCGAGTGGTCACCGCCTCCGAGGACAAGACCGCGCGACTCTGGGACGCGGCAACCGGTAACGCCATTGGCGAGCCGATGAGGCATGATGCCGCGGTCCGTTCGGCGCAGTTCAGCCCGGATGGCCAACGGGTGGTGAGTGCCTCCGAGGATAAGACCGTGCGACTCTGGGATGTAGCAACGGGCAACGCCATCGGTGAACCGATGAAACATGATGGGTTGGTTAATTCCGCGCAGTTCAGTCCGGACGGCCAGCGGGTAGTGACCGCCTCCTACGATGGGACGGCGCGGCTCTGGGATGTTCCGACACTCAGTGGCGAAGATAGTCCAGAAGACGTGTTGCTTTTTGCCGATTTAGCTGAAAGTAGCGGTGGCATCTCAGTGCAGACGTCCGGGCAGGCACAAATTGCAAATCTGATTCCTGCGGACCAGCTTCAGGCAGTCCGGGAGAAAATCGCTGCGAAATTCCAACAGCCGTCTTCAGAATCGACCCCCCTCCAGCGGTTCTTGAAGTGGAGTGTGTCGGAACGCAAGAACCGGACCATTTCTCCTTTCTCCAAACTCACAGTTGCCGAATGGGTAGAGAATAGAATAAGAGAGGGAACACTCGGCGGCCTACAAGACGCAATCCAAGTGGATCCGGCCAACGCCCGTTTAGCCGCCAGTTTCGGCTGGTGCCTTGCCTATTTCGCTCTCAAGAAAGATGGCGATCTAGCTGAAATCCGACGAGCTCGGGGAGAAGCCGATTTTCAGACGCACCGCGCTCTTAAACTCGCTTCGGACGACGATGAGGTTCGGAGATTGCGTACCGATGTAGTCAACTTACTACAACCTAACTCGGAGTAACCGCAGCATTGTCAAGAAAAGCCTGCTTCAGAAGATCACCAGGGCTTACATTCTGGATAATCGGACCGTTTTTACAGTGCTTCTTCATAGACCTCGCACTCCTCCCTAGAAAACGGAATGACCACAAAATCACTAATTAACAACTGTCTTATCCATTGTTTCAGTAGAACAAGTGACTTCGCCTCCCAAACGGGCGACACCAATACATATATCTTTACGCGCCACCAGAGAGGTCGTTTGATGACTCATGCGGTTCGTGCGATGGCGTTATTCCTGTTCTGCCTCGCGGTCGCCGGATTGGCCGGATCGGCTGCAGGACAGCAGCCGGACCTCACAGGCGTTTGGCGCTGCGATGACGGCGGGTTATACTACATCAGGCAGCGTGGGCTTGAAATCTTTTGGTTTGGCGAGCAGTCACCGACGGACCCTCACTGGAGCAATGCAGCCCACGGTGAATTTGATAACTCCGGCCGAATCCGACTGTCCTGGGCGGATGTGCCGAAAGGCCGCATAATGTCGGGCGGGGTCTTAATTCTGCAGATTGAAAGTGGCGACTCTTTGGTTGCCGTGAGCAAAACCGGTGGGTTTGGCGGATCGACTTGGACGCGAGTGTACTGAGCTTGACTTATATCGCGCGCCGTGAAAGCACCGGGTTGACCCATTTGGCTCACACAATAAGCCAGCAGGTCCAAGATCACCGTTGCGCCTAGCTTTCATAGTAGGAGAGCGGCAAATCCGGGAGTCAGTCTGCAACCTTCTGCGGCTGCGGCTGGAACCCGGGGTTGTCCTCCGCAAAAAATAAGATCCCACGATTTTGGCCCAAGCCTGAAGGGATTTGTGGCATGATTGCGACGTCACGCCTGCTGCCCGCATCTTCTTTCAGTTGATCGCTGATTTCGTCGTCTATCTCGGTCTGCTCGTCCGGCCAATCGAGAGCAGTTTGGACCGTGCAAAAAGTCTGGCCACACCGTCGCAGCAGGGGTAGATTCGTTTTAGCTAATCCAAGAAGCCAAAATAGAAGGTCCCGGTCACGATGAGAGCGGCCCAGCACGATCACAGCCATCAGGCGGTTCCTTCGGACCTCACCCTTCGCGTCAAGGCGCTCGAATCGTTGCTAGTCGAAAAGGGGCTGGTCGATCCAGCGGCCCTTGATGCGTTGATCGATACCTACGAACACAAGGTTGGTCCGCGCAACGGCGCGCGGGTGGTAGCGCGAGCCTGGGTTGATCCCGCTTACAAGGCGCGCCTGCTGACCGACGCCACCGCGGCGATCGGCGAACTGGGCTATACCGGCACGCAGGGCGAGCATATGATCGTGGTCGCCAATGGACCTAAGGTGCACAACCTTGTGGTCTGCACGTTGTGCTCCTGCTATCCCTGGCCGGTTCTGGGGTTGCCGCCGGTCTGGTACAAGTCGGCACCGTACCGGTCGCGGGCGGTGATCGACCCTCGTGGCGTGCTACGCGAATTCGGCCTCGAGTTGCCAGAGGATGTCGAAATACGTGTTTGGGACAGCACATCGGAAGTACGCTACCTGGTACTACCCGAGCGGCCGGCAGGCAGCGAAAAGCTGAGCGAGGAGGAACTCGCTGCACTGGTCACGCGCAATGCGATGATTGGTGTTGCTAAGGTTACCCTGCTGCAACCGGGAGCTCACTCATGAACGGCGTGCATGATATGGGCGGCATGCATGGCATGGGGCCGATCCGAACCGGAGACGATGAGCCCGTGTTCCACGAGCGCTGGGAGGCGAGAGCGTTCGCGCTGGCGCTGGCGATGGCTGCCTGGCGAAAATGGACTCTCGATGGCTCGCGTCACCAGCGCGAGCTGATCACCTCGGCCGAGTCTGCGGATGAGTTATTACGAGAAATGGGTTACAGGGCTGGTTGAACTCTTGGTTAAGAGCGGCTTGGTCACGAGCGCCGAGGTCGAGAGTGGAAAGCCTGTTCTGGATTCGCCAAAGGCGACACCTGTGCTTATTGCGAGTGCCGTTCCGGCTATGGTCGCGCAGGGCAGACCTGCGAACCGAGAAATACCGGTCGAGGCCCGCTTCAGGGTGGGTCAGCGCGTACGGACCCGCAACATCCATCCGACTGGGCACACGCGCCTGCCGCGCTACGCGCGCGGCAAGCTTGGCACGATCCATCGGGACCATGGCGTCCACGTCTTCCCGGACACCAACGCCCATTCCCTGGGCGAGAAGCCGCAACACCTGTACTCGGTGCGCTTCGCCGCACGCGAGCTGTGGGGGGAGGAAGCCTCCTCGCGCGACGTCATCTATCTCGACATGTGGAACGACTACCTTGAATTCGCCTAATTCCATATCGGAAACCGAGCGTCTCCGCGCCCTGCCGCGACTGCCGCGGGACAAGGGCGAGCCGGTGTTTGCCGAGCCTTGGCAGGCCTATGCATTCGCGCTCACGGTCAAGCTCTCCGAGCAGGGATATTTCGCATGGAAAGAATGGGCAGCAGCGCTTGCTAACGAGCTTAAGACCGCCGCGAGTCGCGGCGAATCCGACGACGGTTCGCATTACTATGTTCATTGGCTTGTGGCTCTCGAACATCTGGTGACTGCCAAGGGCTTGGTAGATTCGGCAGCCTTGTCTGCACGCAAGGAAGCTTGGGAGGACGCCTACAGGAGCACTCCCCACGGAGTGCCCGTAAAGCTGGCGAGAGGCTCCGATGGCTGATGTCAGGCCAATTTAACTAAGGCAGCCATCGAAACCCCATTACGGCGTTATGCGTTCGAAAAGTCGAAGAGTGCGGTGGCCTTTTCGCTGATGAGTTCGCACAATGCCAGGCGCTCGATCCAGTCTCGTGGGATCGCGTTGATGCCGTAGTAGGCCCCGGCAAGTTGGCCATAGATTGCCCCAGTTGTGTCAGCATCGTCTCGCAGGTTCACGGCACGCGGTGCACCGTTAGCAATCTCGGCAATCTCGCCTGGGAGAGGTTAACGATGCCAGTAGTCCCGGTCGAATCCCGGGTAAAAGAACGAACCTAACAAGTGCTCTTTCGATCGCCCATCCAGCGCAACAAGCACCAATCCTGCGAAATACCAGCATGCTGCGACGGCTACAGGTGCAGCATGGGTGAGACGGGAACTCTCGCCGGCATTGTGAATAGCCAATGCAATGTTTTGCCGGAATGCTAACGGAACGGGTGCAAGGCGCATCAGTGAACCGTTTCCAGCCGTGAATGGGTCTGTTGAACCGGGCAAAGGGTTCTCCGCAGCGAAGATAGGACTCTAGCGTCGCAAAGGCCGGCAACCAACGCCCGAGGAGTCAATACCAAGGGCGCCGGAGTGACTAGATCTCGCGAGCGGCATGCCAGCGTTTACCCAACCCAGAGCAACGCGGGCACGAACCCGGCGCAAATAACCGTGCCCTGGATCAAAAACGCGTTTTCCTGGGATTTCACAGCCCGAAAATGATTAAAACGCACATAAAAAATGTACGCGAGCTGACCAAAAAAGACCAAACTTTTGCTTCCGCTACTTTCCACAGATTTCTACCCTGATGGAAATTCCCCAGGGAACAGCATGGAAAACAGCGGAAAATAGACCCCTAAATTGGGGTTCAAGTCCCCCCCCGAGCAGGGATCCTCGCCTTTAAGTGGTTGTTTTTGAAGAACTTACGTTTTAACCCAAAATTCGAAGTTGGCTTCCGGACGGTTCAAGAAATG
>Ga0209656_10003533_pt1 | contig 10113 bp, 5 predicted proteins | sample BogFormECP12_OM2_FD_188239 | JGI IMG/M metagenome (GOLD analysis project Ga0209656, IMG submission 188239) | Bog forest soil microbial communities from Calvert Island, British Columbia, Canada - ECP12_OM2 (SPAdes) (version 2) | ecosystem: Environmental > Aquatic > Freshwater > Wetlands > Bog ... | reverse complement strand
CGCTTAAAAAATGCTTGGGCAGACGGCGGAGAAGTATGCAAAGCCTGCGGCGGTCCTGTACATAAAATGGCTGACGGCGGTGATCCAGCTATGGACGCCGATACTGATAAAGAAGTAAACGATAACGAAGCCTACGCTCAAAAGCTTAACGATATTGGCGGCGTTAAACAAATAGTTCCGTATCAACCAGAAGAATCTCCTTTAAGTACGGATATGGCTGCTAAACGCAACCAGTATAATGATATTGTTAAAGGTCAAAATACAGCGGCATTCTGGGATGCAGATGAAGCTATGCGCGAACAGGCTGCATCTAAGAAAATGCAATTCGGCCCTAATGGCGAACCTCCTCAACAGTTTGATCCTAAAGCATGGAATCAAATGGAAAAAGAGCGCCAACAATCCAAAGATGCTAGTGCCGCTAAAGTAGCTGATGAAGCTTTAAATACTGCCGAGTACAATCAAGCCGCTCAGCAAGCTGGGGTGCCTCTTAAGCCTACTACTGATGTACCTGGTAATCAAAATACAGACGCATTACCTCCAATGGGCAATTCGCCTAACCAACCTCAAGATCAAACACAACAGCCGCAAGCCGCGCCTGCCGATCCCTTCGGTACAAGTGGGTATCAAGGCGGAGTTAATGAACTAGCAGGCATAGAGCAAAAACAACTCGCGGATCAAATCCAGAACCGTCAATCAATTATAAACGACTATCAAAAGCATTACAGCGATTTAGAAAACGAGCGTCAAGCGCACATACAAGACATCCAGAATGGCCAAGTCGATCCTGAGAAATATTGGGATAAACATAGCAAGATTGCTGCAGGTCTTGGCATGCTTATTGCGGGCTTTAATCCGACGAATCGCCCTAACGCGGCCATTGAGTTCGTTAATAATCAGATTAATCGCAGCATAGATGCTCAAAAAGCAAATCTCAACTCTCAGCACAATTTATTAGCCGCTAACTTGCAACAGTTCGGTAACCTTCATCAAGCTACGCTTATGACGTCGGCTATGATGAACGATGTTATGGCGAATAAAGCCCAGCAGGCTGCTCTTCAAGCTAAGAATCCGTTAGCAAAACAAGCAGCATTAGGCGCTCAAGCACAATTCATGCAACAAGCTATGATGTTCCAACGTCAACTCGCTATGCAAAGAACTATGATGGGCCTAGCACAAGGCGGCGGTGATCCTGAGAAGCAAGCCCAGGCCATCGCAATGGCTAAAATGGTTATGCCTGAGTATGGTAAAACTATGGGCGAAGCGTTCGTCCCAGGTGTCGGATTATCTAAATCACTTACGCCTATTCCCGAAGAAGTCAGACAGCAGATAGCATCTAGTCAAAAACTCCAAAATGCTATTATGGATCTACAACAATATTCTAAGGCCCATACTAACATCATCCCCGGCACTGCGGAATACAACGTGGGAGTGCAGAAGTCACGCGTATTACAACAAATGGTACGTGAAGGAATGTTAGGTACAGTATTTAGAGAATCTGAGAAACCGTTGTTGGCAGCTTTTGTTGCCGATAATCCAGCAGGGGCGTTTAAACGAATTAATTCTGATCCTAAACTCAGAACGCTTTTAGATTCTAGTATCCAGCAATCTAATATTCTCAAACAAAACTACGGACTTCCGACGCAACATGCACCGCAGCAACAGACTGAACCTCAATTCCAGATGCGCGGTGGCGTTAAATACCAAAAAGTGCCAGGCGGTTGGCAGAAAGTTAAATAATGGCAGATTTCATTCCTGATTCAGAGTTTGTACCTGATCAGGCTCCTGCCACAGCTCAAGCAGGAACAGATTTCATCCCCGATTCTCAGTTCAAATCTGACGCTGATACATATGGAACACCAGGGCAACAAGCTTTAGCTGGGGTTGAGGGACTAGCGCGCGGTATAGCAGGTCCACTAGCAACTGCAGCCGAAAAATACGCTTACCGAATCCCAGAAGAAAATATACGCGGCAGACAAGAAACCAATCCAATAACCTCTGCAGTAGGAGAAACAGCAGGACTTGTAGGCGGAGCTCTTACAGGGACTGGAGAAGCAGCGGCACTGGAGCATATAGGAAACGCCGCTAAAGAAGCCGCAGGATTAGGAAAAGCAGCAAGTTATGGTGCACGAGTTGGCTCTAGTATTGTTAAAAATGCCGCTGAAATGGCTGCGTATCAAGGCGGCGACGAAATTACTAAAACTATTCTAAATGATCCAAATGCTGGGGCTCAATCCGCTATAGCGAATATGGGATTAGCTGCTGCAATAGGCGGCGTAGGCGGCGGTCTTATTACTGGTGTTGCGAGTCCTTTATGGAAAGCTACAGCAGGCTCTGAGCTCGGTAATGGACTTAAAGCACTTGTTAGCCGTTGGGGTGGTATTGAAGGCGAAGCGACTGCAAATAAAGCAGCAGATTTAGCTGCAAAAGCTGGAGTAGAACTACCTAGTGAAATAGGTTCGGTACTTAATGATCAACCAATGGCTAGAGAAACACATTCTATCTTGTCTCAAGATGACTCATCCATGGCAGGACGTGCATATCAAAAGAAACTTCAAGATTTAGATTCTCAATTAGGAGTCCGTACTGCTGAAGCTTTAGGTAGATCGCCTGAAGATATCTTGAATGTCGCCGAAAAAAATAGTTACGAGACTGGCCAGAACTTAGGAAATACTTTACACGATGAACTAAAGCCTGCTATAGATAATATTAACACTCGTTATGATGACATAACTGAGAAGTTCAAAACTAAACCTAACAGCGCGAATACTCTAAGAGAAATAGCAGACAATTTAAGTCAAAAAGCAATTCAAGAAGGTTGGACAAAATCTTCTGAAGATGCAAATATTAAACGTATAGAAAAAATATTAGCAAAACTTCCAGAGCAGACCACTATAGCTGATCTCAAAAATGAAATATCTAATCTTAAAGTCCCATTCGATGCACCTGACGCTAGAGCAGTAAGTGAAGCACGAAAGATCTTAACAAACGGTATTGAGGCCTCTATAGCAGAACATATGGGTCCAGAAGAACTTACAGGCTACAGTCAACTACGTAAAGATTATGGAATTCTTTCTCAACATTTAGAAGACCTTGATCAACATCTCCACCTCGGTAAATGGAATGGTCCTAAAACCTTTCTAGAAGCACTGAAAGATAAAGCTAATTCTAGAGGCGAGACGTTACTGTCTAATATGGCAGGCAAAAACAATGCTGCACTATTAGAGAATCTTAGAGAGCATAAAAACACGCTTGAAGCATTATCTAATCATTATAAAGACTCAGTTATACGTGCTGCCACAAAAAATACTGCCCCTGGTGAATTCATCAATACGGGTAAACTACTTAAAGGTATTCAGGACTTAAGCCCTCAACAAAAGTCTCTTATAGCCACTCCTGAACAGCATGCGCGTATTGAAACTATACACGCTATAAAAGAAGGACTTAAAGATCCTACACATAACTTTAGCAATACTGCCAGGACTTTAAGAAAACAACTCCATGGCGCTGTAAGTCCGCTTTCTCTCATTGCAATGGCTATGGGCCACGGCGAAGCTGGATTATTTAGCTGGTTAGGCAGTATGGGGTTTAATGAAGCGAAAGCCGGTACTCGTCTTGCAATGTTGAAGTTTTTAGGTAGCGCTAAACCTGTTGATGCTGCAGGATTCACCGCGGCCTCTCAGTATTTCAATGCTGCACAGAAGGGCGCTAAAGTACTTAGTACGGCAGCAGAGAATGTATTTAAACCAGGTTCACAAGTAATAATGACTTCACAAATGCCTACTGCTGCAGAACTTGTACATTTAGATAAACTTGTAGCTAGTGATGATAGTAAAACTACAAATAAAGTTATGGAAACGGCTCAAAATGGACATGTAGGCCATTACCTGCCGGAACATCAAACTGCTTTTACACAAGGTTCCGTGCAAGCCTTACAATACCTTAAAGGACTTAAACCTGACAATCCAGTAAACTCGCCATTAGATGCTAAGATCTCCCCTACTCCATCACAAGAGGCTAGATATCAAAGGGCATTAGAGATCGCACAACAACCCGCTATAGTGCTTAAAAGAGTAAAAGACGGAACACTTCAAACTACGGATTTACAAGACTTGAACGGTATGTATCCTGCCCTTTACCCGCAACTTGCACAAAAACTATCAAACGAGATGGTACTTGCGAAAGATAAAGGCATGATTATACCATATAGAACGCGCATCGGGATGAGTCTTTTCCTTGGGCAAGCACTAGATACTTCTATGCAACCGGCATCAATTCTGGCAGCTCAGCCTATGCCTAAAACTCCTCCACAGCCTCAAGGCGCGAAGATGGGTAAAAAAGGCACCTCAACCCTAGGTAAGAGTAATTCCAGCTACCGTACGCCCAACCAGACCGCTGAGGCAGATCGTAGTAGCCGGGACTAGCGACTATTATGCAATTATAGACGCTACTAGGCCCATAAGGCTATAACCCATAAGGAGTACGCGTGTCATCACGTCCTTTATTCCAACCAGCATACGTTATCGGCGGAAACTCTGGTGTTTCTGGTGACTTAACAAGTCCTATCACATCTGCTGTCACCGTGTTATCAAATCTATCAACAATGTCTTATAGTTACTCTTGGACTGGAAGCTCTCCTTCTGGCACAATCGCCGTACAAGTCTCTAATGATTACTCCCAGAACGGCGATGGCACGGTAAATAATCCAGGAACCTGGAATACTCTCCCATTATCTACAATCCCAACTATTTCTGGCAACTCTGGTAATGGACTCGTAGATATCGATATAACTGGCGCTTATGCAATTCGCACTACATATACCCCAATCTCTGGGACTGGTACGTTGACGGCTGTATTCAAGGGAAAAGTGCAATAATGGCTAATTTCTATTCATTTTATCCGCCGAGTGGCGGCGCTAATCCTTCAGTTGGAACTAATGGCGTTACAGCCCCGACATCCAGTACAGAAGTCGGCGGTATTAACCCTAGCGGTAATCTCCAGCCGCTACAAACAGACTCTGCTGGAAACCTTTTAGTCAGCCTTTCCGCTGACCCGATCGACCCCCTCGGTGTAAACATAGAGAAATACGGCGGCGTTGCAACTACCCTCGGCCAAAAGGCTATGGCAGCATCTATTCCCGTTGCTATCGCCTCTGATCAATCTGCCGTACCTATAAGTGCCGCGTCTTTACCGTTACCGGCTGGAGCCGCTACTTCTGCTAATCAGACTACTGAAATCACAGCGTTAGCGACTATTGAAGCGAATCAAACAAATGGTACTCAAGTAACCTCGATTACTGGAACACTGCCATTACCTACTGGAGCTGCTACTGCTGCCAATCAAACTAATGGCTCGCAAGAAACTCAGATCGTCCAAGGCGGAAACACCGCAACCGTAAGTGCCGCTGGCGCGCTTAAAGTAGACGGTAGCGCCGTAATTCAACCAGTCAGTGCTGCATCTCTGCCTCTTCCTGCTGGCGCTAGTACGTCGGCTCTTCAAAGTAATGTTCAGTCTGCCCCTGGCACACCACAAACCACCGCTATAACAATTCAAGGTAATGCATCTGGTATAGCTGTTCCTATATCTGGATCTGTCACCGCTACCAATTCTGCCAATGGTAATACGGGATCAGCTGTCCCAGTTCAAGCAACTCAAGTAGGCGGGACTGACGGTACTAATCTACGCGCATTATCGGTAAATACATCCGGACAATTAAACGTTAACAATATCTCGGGCACTGTATCCCTACCTACAGGCGCCGCTACAGATGCGCATTTAACTAATGTACAGTCTTCTATCGGTACGTCAGCTACTACGGCTATTACTGTTCAAGGCGCTGCTTCTGGTGTGGATCTGCCTGTATCCATTAATGCATCAATTACTGTTCCTATCAGTGGCGTGGTTATTGCAGACATTAAAGACAGCGCGGGATTATCTTTAAATTCTAACGGCGCTGGCGCATTAACCATAGCCGGTATCACGGCGGCAGGCTCAGGAGCATCTAGTGGCCTTGTTACCGTACAAGGCAATGCATCAGGCACACCTATTCCTATTAGCGGTTCTGTTACTGCTAGCGGCACAGTCGCTGCTACACAAAGCGGTACATGGACCGTTCAGCCTGGAAACACAGCTAACACTACTCCCTGGCTTACGACTATCAACCAAGGCGGCAACAGCGCTACAGTAACGGCTTCTAATGCGCTTAAAGTAGATGGTAGCGCCGTAACTCAACCGGTTAGCGGTACTGTTACAGTAACTCAATCCACTGCAGCAAATTTAAACGCTACAGTTACTGGTACTGTAGCTGCTACACAAAGCGGTACATGGAACGTAAACAATGTAAGCGGAACTGTTTCTTTACCGACAGGCGCTTCGACTTCAGCTCTTCAAAGTAGCGTTCAAGGATCGGTATCGGCTGGAACTGCTGCTACTAACTCGCAATTATCTGGAGCAGTGTATAGTTCTTCGACACCGTCGCTGACTAATGGTCAGCAAATCGCATTGCAAGTAAACAGTTCTGGTAGTTTATTAACTAGTTCCACTCCTGCAACATCAAGCACATCCACAATAACGAGCGTCGGCGGAGCAACCTCTAGCACATCTTTATTAGCGTCCAATACAAGCAGGAAAGGTGCGTATTTCTTCAATGATTCTACGGCTATATTATACCTTGCATTCGCATCTTCAGCTTCGACTACTGCTTACACGGTGCAAATAGCATCTAATGGCTTTTATGAGATGCCTAATCCTACAGTATATACCGGGTCCATATTTGGAATTTGGTCTGCAGCGAACGGAAACGTGCGTATAACGGAGCTTTCTTAATGCCATTATTTCAACGCATCGCTCCAACAGTACAAAAGTTTACGTCTAGCTCAGGTACATATACCACGCCAGCTGGTGTTCTCTACATTAACGTGAAAATGGTAGGCGGTGGAGGCGGCGGCTCAGGATCAGGCAGTGCGAGTATATCATCTAATGGCGGCGCTGGCGGTAACACAACATTTGGGACTAGTTTACTCGCGGCTAATGGCGGCAACGGCGGAACATGGCAAGGTTCTCCAGGTACCGGCGGAACAGCATCGTTAGGTTCGGGTCCTGTAGGCCTAGGAGTAACCGGCGGTGGCGGCGGTGGATATGGGACAGTAGCAAATATCAATACAGTTGTGGTGCCTGCTGGAGCAGGCGGCCCTAGCGCTTTTGGCGGCAGTGGCGGTGGTGGAAATCCTAGCGGAACTGGTGGTTCTGGTGTGACTAATACAGGCGGCGGCGGAGGCGGAGGCGGCGGAAATGCCAGTCTAAGTTTAACTATTTATTCTGGAACAGGCGGCGGCAGTGGTGGATATGTTGATGCTATAATCACTAGTCCTGCTGCTACTTATTCTTACGCCGTAGGCGCCGCGGGAACTGCTGGTGGTGCAGGAAGTAGCGGCGCAGCAGGCGGCCCTGGTGGTTCTGGTTTAATCGTAGTAACTGAGTATTATCAATAGGATAAATAATGAGCACTAAACTCTGTTCGAAAGCTAAAAAAAGGTAGGGTAACTCTATTAGAACTTTCAACCAAACTATAGCAACAAACGTGCCAATGAATGCGAATTATAATTCGCCGTATGTACCATTAAAAAACATCTACACATACAGCATTATGGCAGTCATTACTGGAACGCCTACAGGCACTATCCAGCTACAAGCAAGTAATGATCCAGAAACTAACGACACCCAGTACAATGCTACATCAAGTCCACAACGACCTCCTACTGTAATCCCCGTTAACTGGGCCACGATTACCGGCTCACCGTTCACGTTGACTATGGCAGGCAATGAGATGTGGAACGTGGACGGGGTTGGATATAACTACGTACGACTCCAATACATCGACACGTCAGGCGGTACTTCTACAGCAACCATGAATATCACGTTCAACGGTAAAGGCGCCTGATCAATGACTTACAAGATCGCCGCGATAAATAATCACACCCATGAAGTAACCCTTAGCCATCAGGATAAGAGCGTTACATTCACCGTGCCTCCAGAGCATCGCGCCCACGATTTGAAAAAAGCTTATATAAAAGATCAAGGCGATGCTCTTGTAGCATCCATATCTGTTTCTTTGCCTGTACCTCAAACATTGTCGTGGTGGAAGAGGGTGCTTAAGTGGCTTCGAATTATGTAAATATCCCCAGTTACGGCGATTTCCATTGGCAAGGCCCGGTAGCCTCTGCCATTAACTTACCGACATCTGACCCTATCGGCACGGTACGTCTCACTTTAGATACAGACACACTGTACGTATGGACAGGCACATCCTGGGTAGCCATAGCCACGCCTGGTGCTGCAATCGCTCTAGACGGGCTTATAGGCGATGTATCGGCTACAGGCCCTGGGGTAGCCATTGCGACTGTAAACTCTGTAGGAGGCCAAACAGCGGCCTCTATTGCGGCGGCTACAGTACTTGTCGAGACTCCCGCAACAGCTAACACATTCTTAGCAGGTCCGGCTTCTGGTCCTGCTGCAGTTCCAACATTCCGCGCCATTACGGTATCCGACCTACCCTCTCCTTATAACGTGGGGCCATTCACGCAAGGCTCTGTTATATTTGCCGGGGCAAGCGGACAGCTCACTCAAGACAACTCCCAGTTATATTGGGATGATACGAACTTAGCGTTAGGCATCGGCGCTATTCCGGTAGCTTCTTTAGCACCATTACAAGTAACAAGTACTGCCTTACCTAATCTAGCTCTCATATACAACTCTACTAGATATTCGACATTCAATGCCACTTCGACTAACGGTTTGACAATTTCTCCTACTACTAATCCTGGTACCGCACTTTCTGGTGCGTTATTACTTTCTGGAGCTACCGGGTACTCACCTATCACCGTTGGCGGCGGTGCTGGTGGAACCGCTACTCTAACTGGCGGCACCGGCGGCGTTGGTACAGCCGGTACAGTTGGTGGTGCGGTTATGGTTACTGGCGGTTCTGCTGCGGCGGTTGTTGGTAGTTCTGGAGGAGCTGCGACAGTTTCTGGTGGAGCAGGTACTATTACAGGCTCTGGAGGATCTGGCGGAGTACTTACTTTATCAGGCGGCACTGCTAATGGCGATAATACCGTTAACCGTACAGGCGGCGCTGTTAATATTTCTGCTGGCCAGTCTTATGGAAATACTGTTGGCGGTTTGATTAGTTTAACTGCCGGTATTGGCGGCGGCGGTATTACCGCTACAGGAGGTGCCGGAGGTGCCATAACTATTACATCTGGCGCTGGTGGAGCAAACGCGACTACTGGCGGTAATGGCGGTGCGATGACCTTGACTCCTGGAACAGGGGGAGTTGGTGGTACGGCATCTGGAGCTGGCGGGCTGTTAACGCTTAGCGGCGGTCCTGCAGCAGCAGCTGCAGCATCCAATGGTGGAGCGGTATCAATCAAAGCGGCAGACGGCTCATCTACAGGTTCTGGCGGCACAGGCGGAAACTTAACTTTAAATGCAGGAAATGCTCAAGGCGATGCTACAGTTAATCGCAATGGTGGCGGCGTTACTATTACTGCAGGTACATCTATCGCTGGAGGCGGTCCTGGTACAATTACAGCAACTGCTGGAGCAGGTGGAGTTGGCTCTGGAACAGCTGGGGTTATTGGCGGTACTGTTACAGTCACTGCGGGAGTCGGTGGCGCGGGCTCTGCAACCTCAGCGGCAGGTGGCGGTCTTACCCTTAAAGGCGGCGCTGGTGGCGCTGGAGTTGCTGGTGGTAACGGCGGCGGCGCTACGCTACAGGCAGGCGCCGGTGGCACAGGATCTTCTACTGGCGGTAGTGGCGGCTTAACATCTGTTCTAGGCGGAGCAGCATCAGCCGTCTCTGGTGCGAATGGTGGCGGAGTAAACGTAACTGGTGGCGCTGCTGCGGCGGTTGCTACATCTAATGGCGGAACTGTTGCTATTGCTGGTGGCGTAGCTTCAAGTACGGGCTCTGGTGGTGCTGGCGGAACAGTAACAATTAATGGTGCTAATGCTGGCGGCGATAATACTGTAAATAATGCTGGCGGAAATATAACTCTCGCCGCCGGTACTTCTAAAGGAAGCTCTGCCGGGGGTAGTATTTCTGGTACTGCCGGAGTT
>Ga0209656_10003532_pt1 | contig 10113 bp, 12 predicted proteins | sample BogFormECP12_OM2_FD_188239 | JGI IMG/M metagenome (GOLD analysis project Ga0209656, IMG submission 188239) | Bog forest soil microbial communities from Calvert Island, British Columbia, Canada - ECP12_OM2 (SPAdes) (version 2) | ecosystem: Environmental > Aquatic > Freshwater > Wetlands > Bog ... | reverse complement strand
ACGGCCCGTCAACCGACGAACGGCGCGCATTCCGCTTACCAGCGCCGGATGGCGACTGCTACGCCGCATCAACTCATGGGTCCGCGTCCGCGTCACGGCCAAGGTCACCGCCGCGGACCTGGCAGCCAACCACCCGACCACCCGATCCTCGGCGACACTCAGGGGTTAGACGACGACGGCTGCGCCGCGGCGGTCTCGCCGCGGCCAGGGGCCTGGGCCCAGGTGACGGCTTGAAGCTGCAGGGATCCGCCTACTCTTACGAAACCCATAGGAAACCCACCATCTGCCGTTAGGCGCGACACCGATCATGAGTGACAGCAGCACCACAGACATCGACAGGAGGTCGCACGACCAATGCACATGTCCAGAAGGCTCAGAGCAGTGATCGTCATGGGAGCGCTCGCCGCGGGCGGCGCGATCGTGGGCATCGCGGGTGCCGCCGCAGCGCCCACGACCTCGACGCCCACCACGCCGGTGTCCCCGACCACCCCACCGGCATCCCCGCAGGGCGCGCCGACACCGACCGCACAGAAACCGCCCTGCCCCAACATGGGCCAGAAGTCGGGCGGAAGCTACTCTCCGGGACCCGGACCGGGCTCGAGCGCACCTGCCGGCTACTCCGGCTACGGGCCGGGTGTGACCGCCTCGTGAGCGGGGCCGCCCATTAGCGGGACCGGCCGCGTCGCCGGCCCGTCGCGGACGGCGACGCTGGTGCTCACGGCATCGCTGCTTACACTCGCGGGCTGCGGCTCGGCGCCCAAGGCGGCGCAGACGCATGCACTCGTATCGATCGGCGCCGGCCTGAAGGGGCCGGCCGGGCTGAAGGCAACGGTCTATGCGAAGGGGCCGTCGACGACGGCGGCATTCACCTTCGATGCGCAGGGCCGGCTGTGGCTGACGGCCGCGGGCCTCGAAGCCCATACCCACGACGGCGTCTACATGATCCCCAAGCAGGGCGCGGGCGCGGTCAAGGTGCTGGCCGGACTCGACGACCCGCTCGGTCTCGCCTGGTATGGGAACCGGCTGTACGTGGCCTCGGTCGGGCGTGTCGACGCCTTCGGCGGCTTCAACGGCAGGGCGTTCACGCAGCACGCGACGATCCTCGACGGTCCGGTTGCAGGCGGGGAGAACAACCTCCTCGTCATGGCTCCCGACGGGCGCTTCGTGATGGGCGTCACCGCGACGTGCGACCACTGCACGCCGACGTCGGAGTGGTCCGGGTCGATCGTCTCCTTCCTGCCCGACGGCAGCGACCTGCGCCTCTATGCCAGCCGCGTCCGTGCACCCTTCGGGCTGGCCTTCTTCCCTGGAACGAGCGATCTGTTCGTGACCATGAACCAGCGCGACGACCTCGGTGCGGCCACCCCGGGCGACTGGCTGTCGCTCGTGCGCGAAGGCCAGGACTGGGGCTTTCCCGGCTGCTACGGGCAGGGTGGCGCGGAGTGTGCCGGCGTCCCCGCGCCGATTGCCGTGCTCGACAAGCACGGGGCGGTCGGAGGGGTTGCGATCGTGACCGGCCAGCTCGGCACGGGCATCGCGACCTCGGCCATCGTCCCGGAGTGGAACGTGGCGAAGGTGCAGCGCGTCGCGCTCACGCCCTCGGGCTCGGGCTCGGATGACTACAGCGGCTCGGTCACGCCCTTCCTCACAGGGATCGCCAACCCGCTGGCGATCGCGATCGCGCCCGGACACTCCCTGCTCGTGGGCGACTGGGACACGGGGACGATCTTTCGCATCAGCGCCACCGGCGCGGGCGACGCGGCCGTATGATCCGGCCGTGACCGAGCCGGTTCCTCCCTCGCCCGAGGCCCCGCTGCAGGGCGGATGCCTGTGCGGTGCGGTCCGCTATGAGATCACCACCCCGCTGTCCGTGGCCCGCTATTGCCACTGCACGCACTGCCAGCGGCGCACGGGTACGGCGTCCTCGGCCAACGGCCTCGTCCCGCGCGCGGGCTTCCGGCTGTTGAACGGGCAGGAGGAGCTGCGCTCCTACAAGCCTCCGACCGGCGTGCCGAAGCTGTTCTGCGCAATCTGCGGCTCAGCCCTGTTCAGCGGCGACCCGCCCTCCGACGAGCAGGTCGTCGTGCGGCTGGGTACGCTCGACCGGGACCCGGGTATCAGGCCCCAGTACCGACAGTACGTCGATTCGGCGGCCTCCTGGGAGCACATTCCAGACGACGGCCTTCCCCGCTATCCGGGCTCGCGGGCCGCGTGAGCATCGCCCGTCCGTCCGAACGCACCTCGCGCACCGTCCGCCCAGAGGTCACGGGGCCCTGATGGGCCGGTGACCTCTGGACGCCGGCCGCCCGGAGGCAGGCTCAGGGGTTCAGACGCTTCTTCAGCGCGCTGGCGGCGGAGAATTTCGCCGACTTGCTCGCTGCGATCTTGATGGGCGCGCCCGTCGACGGGTTGCGTCCCTCACGGGCCGCACGGTGGCTGACGCTGAACTTGCCGAAGCCCGCAAGCGCGACCTCACCCCCGGCCGCCAGCTCGTCGGAGACCGTATCGATCACGCTCTCCAACACCTGTCGGGCCTCGCTGGCGGACAGTCCGTTGCGCTCCGCGACCTTCTCAGCTAGGTCGTTCTTGGTCATCCCACTCCCTTCTCGAGTGTCGTTGCTGTGCGCAGGCTAACCGTTGGCGAGGACGTCGGCGTACCCAAACGCCCATCCAACGCTCCGGTAAAGCCCTAATTTCCGGGGAACTTCACGGGCGTGCCCGCCGGCAGGGGGCCGCCGACCGCCCGCTCGACGGCCACCTGCGCCCCGCGCGGCGCCAGACGACCGGCGACGCACGCGGCCCACAGGACCGTGAGCCAGACGCCGCAGGCGAGGCCCACGTGCACCCAGACGAGCTCCGTCGGCAGGTGGTTCTCGTACTGATCGAGTCCCACCACCCCCTGGAGGGCCAGCAGCACGAGCAGCGCGGTCAGCGTCCGGCGCAGAGCCGGATCAGCCGAGCGCCGGCGCGCGAGCCACCACACGAGGAGCGACACCACGCCGAACACGAACGCGATCTCGCCGTGGCGATGGATGACGAAGTCCATCGTCCCCCGCCCGTCAAAGCTCAAGCGGTTGATCTTCTGTCCGGGCGAGCCCCCCGCATGGGGACCGGCGGCCGTGGCGGCGGTCCCGGCGAAGATCGTCAGGGCCCCGAGCGCGGCCAGCCCGCGCACCGACAGGACCAGCGAACGGTCGCTCGCCGGGCGCTCGGCGAGCTCTGCAGGCTCGTGCCTGGCCCGCCAAACCAGGATCACCGCCGCGACGAGGATCAGCATCGACAGCGCGAAGTGGCCCATCACCCAGCCGTAGTCGAGCGCGCCGCGCACCGTGAAGCCCCCGAGCACCGCCTGGCCGACGACGCCGAGCGGCAGCAGGGCTCCCAGCCACACGAGGTCGCGCCGGTAGGGCCGGCGCCTGAGCGCCGCCAGCCATGCCGCCCCGGCCGCGATCGAGACCGGGCCCGTGAGCAAACGGTTGGAGAACTCGATCACCGCATGCGTGTTCAGCGGTGGGTAGACGTTGCCGTAGCACTTCGGCCAGGTCGGGCACCCGAGCCCGGACCCGGTCAGCCGCACGGCGGCGCCGGTGAGCACGATCAGGGTGAGTGCGCCCAGTGCGACGTAGGACACCCACACGTACTGGGCGGGCGTGACCGTGTAGCCGTTCGTGCGCTCGCGCAGGCGTTCTAGACCGGACCGCATGGGCGTTAAGGATGCCACCGAAAGGGAAGTTCGTCGGCCACCTCGGCAAGCCGTGGCGCGTTGGCGTCGCGCTCGGAGATGATCAGCTCCTCGTGCGCCAGCGGCCAGTCGATCCCCACATCCGGGTCATCCCAGGCGATGCCCCGCTCGAGCGCCGGGTCGTAGTAGGCGGTCTGCTTGTAGAGCACGTCGGCGACCTCGCTGAGCACGCAGAAGCCGTGGGCGAAGCCCACCGGCACATACAGCTCACGCATGCTCTGCTCGTCGAGCTCCACCGCGTCCCACTGCGAGTAGGTGGGCGAGCCCCTGCGCAGATCGACCGCCACATCGAGAATGCGCCCGCGCGCGCACCGCACCAGCTTGGCTACACCCGGGCCGACGTGGAAATGCATGCCACGCACGACCCCCCGCACCGAGCGGGAGTGGTTGTCCTGCACGAACAGCTCATCCTCGGGGATGCCCGCCTCGGCGTGCCACTCGCGCCTATAGGTCTCACAGAAGAAGCCGCGCTCGTCGCCATGGACGGCCGGCTCGATCGCGACGAGGCCTGCTAGACGGGTGCTTTGCGGGTGCACGGCGGCGGAGGTTACCGCCCCCGGCGATGGCCCGGCCGCGAGCAGACCCCTCTGCCCACTCGCCTATATTCGCTGCGATGCCAGGCACCTCGCCTGCCCGATCCTCGCAGCCGGCCGGCCACTGCGGGCAGCCCGCGAGCGCGGATGACGGCTGGGCGCCAGCCCCGTCCCGCCCGCGCCTGCCCGGTGGCGCCCTGCACGTATGGCGGGCCGACCTCACGGCGGTGTCCGATGAGCTCGCGGCGCTGCTCTGCGCGGGGGAGCGCGCGCGCGCCGATCGCCTCGTCAGTGAGCGCACCCGCCGGTTGTGGACCCGCTCACGGGGCGTGTTGCGGGCGCTGCTCGGCCTCTACCTGCAGCGAGATCCGAGCACCATGCGCTTTTCCACTGGACCGCACGGCAAGCCCGCGCTGAGGGGCGGCGGGCGCAGATCCCCCGCGGCGGCGAGCTCGGGGGCAGACTTGCCAGAACTGTCCTTCAACCTCTCGCACTCCAGAGGTCTCGCCCTGTTCGCCTTCACGGGCGCGGGTCCCGTGGGAATCGACGTCGAGGTCGCTCGCCGACCGATCGACGAGCTCGCGATCGCCGCACGCACGTTCGGCGCCGAGGAGACACGGCACCTGGAAGATCTCGAACCGACGCTGCGCCGGCAGGAGTTCCTGCGCGCGTGGACCCGCCATGAGGCCGCGCTGAAGTGCCGCGGGAGCGGTATCGGTGGGAGCGGTGGGAGCCGCGCGAGCGCGGGCCGGCTGTGGATCACCGGGCTCGATGTGGGCGCGGCGGGCGCGGCCGCCGTGGCGCTCGAGCGCCCGGCGCGTGGGCTGCGCTGCTGGGAGTGGGCCTGAGCTGCGGCGTTGCGCGGCGAGGTCGGACCTACGCCTAGAAGATCCTTACGGTGATCCTCTGGGTGAACGTCCTGCCCGCGACCATGGCGGTGAGCGTCGCCGAGACCCCCCCGTGCCTTCGGATCAGACCGATCACTTCGGAGGCCAGGCGGATCGGCACGTGCGCGGTCCTGCCGGGGGCGAGACTGAAGCTGCTGCGCCCGTAGGTGCGCCCGCGCCCGGCACTCAGCATCGCGACGCCCTTGCATTCAGGACTGAGCCTGCAGTAGATGGCGACTGCGACGACGCGCGAGTGGTTGACCCCGTCGGTCTGCGGGCGGATTCCGACCGGCGGGAGCGGCGGCGGCAGTCCCCCTGTGCCGCCGGGACATATGTGTGTGGCGTCGGGTCCCGTGCCGAGCTTCACCTGCAGCAGGAGTTCCTCGCTTTCGTTGGATGCGAAGCCCTCGTTGGCGGAGATATCCGATGAGGAAAGGATGGCTCCGTTATCGGTGCCGTTGTTGGCTATGAAGGACGACGCCTTCGACCCCCTCACAGCACCCAGCACTTGGTAGGGAACGCCGGCCCGATAGACGTTTTCGACGTATCCCCCCTCATCGTTGAAGGCGACGTAGTCGCCCGCGCTCACGCACAGGTTGATTGGGTCGTATGTCGTGATGGTCGAGTAGCCCGCTCCATCCTGACCGCAGACCGGGATGTTGAACGGCTGCGAGGTGAGATTGACGCGGGCGCCCCCATTCGGCAGCGGGGAGAGGTCCTGGAAGTGGATCTGGGTCAGCGGCGCGGGCCCGTGCGGCGCGGCCTCGGCGCAGCCCTCGAGGCTCACCTGCAGAGCCTGGCCGGTGGCCGGAGCTTGGGGATCGCCGCCGGCCTGCGCCACATTCCAGAGGGCCGTATCCGCGCCGTAGTGAGGCGTGTGAAAGACGCCGTTGGGAGCTTCCGGTGATGCCGGAACGTCGGTATATGTGCCGAGATAGCTGAGGTCGACGGCCGTGTTCAGGGTCGCCGGAGCCGACAGCGGACTGCCGAAGGTCAGCAGGGCCGCCTGGCTGTGAGCCGGTCCGACGGCCCCCACGAGCCCGGTCAGCAGCAGCGCCGACACGAGCAGGCGAGCGTACCGGCCAAGGACGCATCCGGGAACTGGCATCGATGCGCGTACTCTCATCGTCGTGGGAATCGGTCGTGCCTGGGGCGTGCTTTACCGGCCGGCTCGAAAACCGGCCGATGGTCTAAACGCGCTCGCGGGCCCGGGCCGGCGCCACCGCCGGCGTCTTGGCATGGAAGATTCCGTGGCGGAACACCATGAAGTTGACGCTGACGACGACAGCCACGGTGGCCAGATACACGATCTCCACCGGGACGCCGAGCGCTGATGGCAGCAGCGCCGTCGACGCCGCCGTGACGCCGTACTGGACTCCCGCGACGATCAGATATCGGCCGACCTGATGATGCAGCGGCAGGGCGAACTCCTCATGGTGAGTCCACACAAACAGGCGTTGAAGCGTGAAGTGCACGAGGATCCCGACGCCGAAGCCGATCGCCAGCGCCACCTGGAAGGGCAGCCCGACGACCTCCGCCAGGACGATCGTCGTGACCAGGTACACCAGCGCGACCGTGCCGCCTGCGAGCGCGTAGCGGACGCCCTGGCCGAGCAGACCCGACTCCGGCGAGCGCAGGGTGCGAAGCCGAGCGCGCATCTCCCTAGTCCGTCAATCCGCTCAGAAACGAATCCGTCGCGGCCAGCGCAGACGGCGTCCCGATCTCATAGAAGCGCTCGGTGGCCTCGAAGCCGCATAGAGAGCCTTCTGCGGCAAGCCGCTCATAGAGGGCGGCGAGATCGCGCTCCTGCCCATCGACGGCCGCGAGCGCCGGCTCGGTCAGCCCTCCAAGCCCGTAGTCGATCCACCTCATCTGCGGCGTCGGCGCGCGCTTGTCGTAATGGACGACGAGCCCATCGCGATAGACGGCGTTGGAGGTGTCCCAGCGTCCTTCGTTGCGCAGCACGGTCATTACCGCCGGCAGGCCGCTCTCGCGCCAGACGCGCACGACGGCCGCGTAGTCGACTCGGAGATAGGTATCACCGTAGAGCACCAGGAAGCGCTTGCCGAGCAGCCCCAGAGCGCGCCGTATCGCGCCGAGGGTGCCGTCCAGGCCGGGGGCGTCAAAGCTGTAATCGATGGCGATCCCGAACTGCGCAGTTCCGATACGCCGCTGGATCAGCTCACCGCGGTAGCCGACGCACAGGACCACCCGGCGCACACCATGGCTTGACAGCAGCCGCAACTGGTGAAGCAGGAACGGCTCTCCAGCCACCTCGATCAGCGGCTTGGGCGTCTCGCGGACCGCATCGCCGAGGCGAGTGCCGAGCCCTCCGGCCAGGATGCATACGGGCGGCAATTCATCTTCGCTGCAGCGGGCGTCGGGCACCCTCTAGTCGTCCCACCCGTGCCGAGACTCGATGATGTACTTGGGTCGATTGCGCGATTCGTCGTAGATCCTCCCCACGTACTCGCCGATCACGCCCAGCGAAAGCAGTTGGATGCCGCTGAAGAACGAAACCACGATCACTATGGTCGGGTTGCCGATCGGGAACGCGACGCCCCCGATCTTCAATCCCAGATACACGATCGCCAAGATGAACGCGATGATCGAGATGCCAACGCCGAGCACTGAGATGAACTGGAGCGGATAGCGCGAGAAGCCGACGATGCCGTTGAAGCCGATCGCGAGCGATCCCCAGAACCTGTTGTACTTGCTCGTCCCGCCGGCCCGGGGATCGCGGTCGTAGAGCACGCTGGTCTGACGGAACCCGACCAGGCCCACCAGCCCCCGCAGGAACCCGTGACTCTCCTTGAGGGCCACCACGTTGTTCACGACGCGTCTGCTCATCAGGCGGAAGTCGCCGGTGTTGGGTGGTATCTCCACCTCGGCGATTCGCCTGATCACGCGGTAGCCGACAGCCGCGACGATGCGCTTGGGGATGGTCTCGCCGGCGCGGGTACGCCGCTGGGCATACACGACGTCGTAGCCCTCGCGCCATCGGGCGACGAGCTCGGGGATCAGCTCCGGAGGATCCTGCAGGTCGCAGTCGATCACGACCACCGCGTCGCCGCGTGAGGCCTCCAGCCCCGCGATCGTCGCCATCGGCTGCCCGAACCTGCGTGAGAAACGCAGCATCTTCACGCGCGGGTCCTCCCCGCGCAGATCCAGGATCAGCTCTTCGGTGGCGTCCGTGCAGGGATCGACGCTGAAGATGAGCTCCCACTCGAGGTCCACGTGCTCCATCACCTCGCTGAGACGCTCATACACCCTGCGCACGTTGTCCTGCTCGTTGTATGCGGGAATCACGATGCTCAGCAGCCCTCGGGCCAGCCCATGCGGCCCCTGGGTCGAGCCTCGTGCGGGCTCAGTCGCGCTCACGCCGCTCCCGCGGGCGCACGATCACGGTGAGGCCGCGGATCCCGAACGGCAGCCTGACGCCGTGGGCCAGGAGCCACTCCTCCGCCCGGCAGGCAAGACGCCCGAGCGCGGAGTCGCTGGTGCGTGCTATGTCCGCCCTCACCTTCTCCTCCAGCGCGCTACCGCTGAGGTGCTCGTGACGCCTGCGATTGCGCTGCTTGACCGCCCAGAAGGCCGGATACAACGGCGAGCCCAGGTGGATGTCCTCCAGCACCTCGAAGCCCGCAACGGTCGCCTTGCGCGCCATCTCTCCGGAGGCGTACCGACGCACATGGCCGAGGAAGCGATCGTAGTAGTCGTAGTTGCCCGGGCCAACCGGTACGACGATCACCGCCCGGGCGCCGGGGCGCAGGATCCGGAAGATCTCCGCTAGCGCTCGCCGGTCGTCGGGCACGTGCTCGAGCAGGTTGGCGCTGACCGCCGCGTCCACGCTCGCGTCCTCGATAGGAAGGGCGCACGCGTCGGCCTGCATCAGGGTCGCCTGCGGCACATTCTGATGGGCCTTGCGCAACCCCCCGGCAACGAGATCAACCCCGATCAGCCTCACGCCGGGGGTGGCGCTCTGCAGGTCCTCGAGCAGATAGCCGGTGGAGCAGCCGATGTCGACCACCGTCGGGTGCTCGGGCAGGGGCCCCATGCGCGCGAGCATCGCACGACGAGTCCAGACATCGATGAAGTGCCCACGACTGCTCTCCTCGTGCAGCTCCTCCAGATCGTCTGACCAGTTGACCCCGTGTTCGGCCTGCACGTAGCTGACGAACGGCTGGCTCACGCGCCCCCCCGCTCTCCGGTCGCGGCGAAGAACACGTCGTCGATGCGTCTCAGGGTCGCCAGGTCGGGCTCCTCGGCGAGTCGGCGGCGGAAGCTCGGCTCGCGCCATGAGTCCCACTGAGCGGACAGCAGCTTGCCCGAGAATGAGCAGTCGGGATCGCCCTCCAGAAGCAGGCAGACGAGCTCCGCCGCCTCGGTTGCCGGAACGCCACCGCGTTCCAGTTCGGCGCGCGTGCGCTCGAAGTAGTCCGCACCCACGAGCTCCGGCCCGGCGGTCAGCGTGGCCTGATGGATGTCGGTCGTGACGAAGCCGGGGGCGACGCAGTTGATGCGTACCCCGTCGCGGCCCAGCTCGCCGGAGATGTTCTCGCTGAGGCGCACCACGGCCGCCTTCGAGGCTGCGTAGGCATCGAACCGCGGCAGGGGAGCCGTCGCCCCGCCCCCGCTGAACGTGACGACCGCCCCGCCAGACGCGCGCAACCCCGACAGGCATGCGCGAACCGCCAACAGCGTGCCGACCACGTTGACCTCCAGGGTGCGCCGGAAGTCGGCCACCGAATAGCTCCCGATCGGCCCTACCGGAGTCAGCACGGCGGCCGCGCAGACGAGGCCCTGCACATCGTCGAGAAGCGGTGCGAGCCGCTCCCAGGCGGCCTCGTCGGCCACGTCCATCGCGAACGCCTCGTGACCCTCACCCGGGAGCTCGACGCGAGCCTGCTCGAGCGCCTGCTCGTCGCGCGCGAGCAGCGCAACCCTCCAG